>OGKO01000210.1_pt1 | contig 49871 bp, 35 predicted proteins | sample 1572451 | NCBI WGS metagenome assembly OGKO01 (sample SAMEA2582089, study PRJEB24529) | metagenome | biome: Human gut stool | place: China | collected 2011 | reverse complement strand
AGATTGGCCTCGACGTAGCAGAGTACAGCCGCAAGCATTTCGGCGGAGTGGCTTATTGCCGCGACTGCCAGAGAAACCATACATGGAGGAAATGATTATGATGATTCTTTCGCAGGACGGCATGGTCGCCGTCAATTCGGACAACGTGGTGATGTTTGAGGTCAAAGAGAGCGAAACGCTCCCTCGTGAAACACGGCTCTGCGCGACCATCCTTATCACGAACGGCGCGCGATTCAGCCGCTCCATCGGGACGTTCCGCAGCCCGGACCGCACCGAACTTGCAAAGCTCGCGCTGGACTACATTTCGTTCAGCATCAGCTCCGGCCACAAGGGCTCTGCGCAGGTTCCGACCGAAGATGAAATGCGGAATATTCAGGGCGCGAAGTCTCGCGCAGATGCAGCGCGGCGCGGCAAGCTCGACGACATCATCAAGGAGCTGCTCAAGGAGGATATGTGATGCTGAAAGTATTGCACACCGGAGACTGGCACATCGGCAGTTTCTCCGGGCCGGAGGTCAACGGTCAGAACGCCCGCTTTCAGGACATCTGCCGCTGTCTCGATTTTCAGGCGATGTACGCAGAGGAGCACCGGCCGGACCTTATCGTTGTTTCCGGCGACATCTTCCATCAGGCCCGTGTGTGGTCGGACAGAGGCCTCCGCGAGAGCCGGACGGCCATCGACCATATCCGGCGGCTTTCCAACGTTGCCACGACAGTCGTGCTGCGGGGCACTCCGAAACACGACAGCGAGGAGCAGTTCGAGATGTTGACGACGGCTTTTTACGGCGATGATTCGGTCAGCGTCGTAACGGAGCCGGAGGTGCTCCACATCCACACCTACCACGGGCAGCGCGTAGATGTGGCCTGCATTCCGGGCTTTGACCGTGGCGTACACCGGTCAGCGCACCCGGGCCTCTCTCGAGAGGAGGAAACGCAGGTGTTCACGGACGAGCTGGCAAAGGTTGTACTCGGCCTCAAGGCTCAGTGCGAGCCCGGCGTGACGAGCATTCTTTCTACGCACTTCACCGTCCCGGGATGCAACATGGAGAGCGGCCAGACTGCGCTATTTGCACAGTTCGAGCCCGTCATCTACCCCGACACCCTGAAAGCCGCAGACTTTGACCTCGTAGCACTGGGCCACATCCACCGGCCACAGCGGCTACCGGAGGCAGGCCGCGCAGTGTTCTACTGCGGCAGCATTACCGGTCTCAACTTCAACGACGAGAACCAGCCGCGAGGCTTTTACATCCACGACATCGACGACGACGGTGAGGCGTGGAGCGAGTACGTCGAAACGCCCTACCGGGAGTTCGAGACCATCCGCCTCAAAGAGGACGACATCCGCGCAATGCTGAGTGCGGAGCGGGTTATTGTACCTGACCGCCTCAAGGGAAAAATCGTCCGCGTTCTCTATACCTGTTCGGATGAAACAAACAAGGCTTTCAACAAAGCCGTCCTCGAGAAAAGGCTCTATGACGGCGGCGTGTTCTACGTCTCCGAAATCACGCCGGAGGAAATCACGACAAGCGTGAACCGCGACGAGCTCCAAGGCGACAACAGCCCGGAGCAGAACCTCGCGGAGTACCTCGCCGAAAAGGAAAAGAGCCCGGAGGACGCCCAGCGCATCATTGAGCTGGCCCGCCCGATTATCTCGGAGGCAATGGAAAAAGGCCGCCTTGAGACCCCGACTGGTGTGTTTATGCCGGTGGAGATTGAGGTCAAGAACTACCGCAACTACCGCGACGAGCTGTTCAGCTACGACGGCGTTTCCTTCGCCACCATCAACGGCGAGAACGGCGCAGGTAAGTCCAGCCTGTTCATGGACGCTATGCTGGACGCCCTTTTCGAGGAGCCCAGAGAGGGCGACCTCACGGGCTGGATTTGCAATGACCCGGATGCCCGCAGCGGCTCCATCAAGTTCACGTTTTACCTCGGCGACAAGCTGTACCGCGTGACCCGCACCCGCACAAAGAGCGGCAAGGCGACGCTGAACCTCTCTGAGTATGTGGACGAGAGCTGGCAGAACCGCAGCGCGGAGAAATACCGCGATACGCAGGCCATCATCGAGAACACCATCGGCATGGACACACACAATATGCAGCAGGCTGTGCGTGTTTCCGATAAAACCGTATTCTTCTTATTAGGAGAGGTGATCGAAGCTGGTGAGACTGAAAAATTATTCTCAATTCCGCAGGATAAACGTACTGAGGACTATATCACAGGACGTTTCGGTTGACATAAATAAAAAGGAGAGAATGATATGAGAAATCGATTTGACAGACAGTTATTAGAATTAAATAATGAATTGATCCAGATGGGAAGCCTGATTGAGCAGGCAATCGAGATGGGGATATCCGCACTGGTAAAGCAGGATGTAGAGAAAGCAGAGCAGGCGATCAAATTTGACGTGGAAGTAGATGAACAGGAAAAGACGATCGAATCTCTCTGCATGAAATTATTATTGCAGCAGCAGCCGGTCGCAAAAGATCTGCGACTGATCTCAGCAGCACTGAAAATGATCACTGATATGGAGCGAATCGGCGATCATGCAGCAGATATTTCAGAGATGACCATTTTAATGGCAGATTCCGATTATGAGAAAAGTGCGATCAACATGGACGTCATCAAAGATATGGCAAAGGAAACAACCGATATGGTCATCAAGAGCGTGGATGCTTTTGTAAACAAAGACTTAGATCTGGCACACTGGGTCATCAACCGGGATGATGTTGTGGATGATCTGTTTGATAATTTCAAAAAAGAACTGATCCAGAAGATCAATGAAAACGTAAAAAATGGTGAGATGGCAACCGATATGCTCATGGTTGCAAAATATTTTGAGCGAATCGGCGACCATGCGACGAACATCGCTGAATGGGTGATCTATTCTATCACCGGAAAGCATGAAGACGAGGAAAATTAATTTTTACATCTGAATTTCCCCCACAAGGGGGAAAACTCCTGATATTTTACACGGATTTTACATAAAGCCAACATAACATTTACATACTCTTTATAATATAAAAATTAAATTGAACCAGTCTGCTAGCATGCAGCGTGGATTCAGTGATACTTATTGGTTAAAATTCATGTAAGGGAGAAAAAAATGAATATTTTTGGAATTCTGACAATGATCGGCGGTCTGGCAATGTTCCTGTATGGAATGAGTGTTATGGGTGGCGGTCTTGAAAAAATGTCCGGTGGAAAATTAGAGCGTATCTTAGAGAGCCTCACATCAAATCCATTTAAGGCAGTACTGCTCGGTGCCGGAGTAACAGCCGTGATCCAGTCCTCATCCGCCACTACCGTTATGGTTGTCGGTTTCGTAAATTCGGGGATCATGAAGCTTTCCCAGGCAATCGGAATCATTATGGGAGCGAACATTGGAACAACGGTCACATCCTGGCTTTTAAGTCTGACCGGAATCGAAAGCTCGAATTTCCTGATCAGTATGTTAAAACCTTCGGCCTTTTCACCAATCCTTGCACTTATCGGTATCATCATGTACATGTCCGGCAAGGATAAAAAGAAAGACATCGGAGAGATCCTGCTTGGTTTTGCCATTCTGATGTTTGGTATGGAGACCATGAGCGATGCCGTAAAACCGCTCGCTGATGTGCCGGAATTTACCAATATCCTGACGATGTTCAACAATCCGGTATTTGGTGTGTTGGCAGGTGCACTGCTTACCGCAGTCATCCAGAGTTCTTCGGCTTCTGTTGGTATTTTACAGGCATTGTCTGTGACAGGAGCATTTACTTATGGTTCTGTTATCCCGATCATCCTGGGACAGAATATCGGAACCTGTGTCACAGCGATGATCTCAGCAATCGGTGCAAACCGTGGCGCTAAGAGAACCGCATTTGTGCATTTATACTTTAATATCATCGGTACTGTACTCTTCCTTACCTTATTTTATATTGGAAATGCAATTTTCCACTTTGAATTTGTAGGGGAAGTGGTAGGCGTCGCAGGAATCGCACTTGTGCACAGTATTTTTAATGTATTTACAACTGTAGTGCTTTTTCCATTCATTCACGGACTGGAAAAACTGGCTTACCTTACAATTCCGGAATCCGAGGAAGAAAAATCTGCAAAAGAAGATGTATTTGCAATTTTGGACGAGCGTTTTGTGAGCAGTCCTGCATTTGCGATCGAGCAATGTAAAACTTTAGTAAACCAGATGGCGGAGATCACAAAAAACAGTTTTATCGAGGCAATGGAATGTATCAAAGAACCTTCGGATCAGAAATTTGAGGAAGTGATTGCAAAAGAAAACCGCGTAGACGTGTATGATGATAAAATCAGCGCCTATCTGACGAAATTAAACAGCGGTGATCTTTCTTATACGGACAGTCTGCGGGTGACTTCACTTTTACACTGTCTGACGGATTTTGAAAGAATTTCCGATCATGCGGTAAATGTGGTAGAATGTGTACAGCAGATGCAGAAAGAGGACGCAAAGTTTTCTAAGAAGGCGGAGGAGGAGATGAATATTTACTCCAAAGCCGTGCGGGATATACTAGAGAGAACGACAGGAGCGTTTATCAATACCGATATTCCACTTGCGCGCTCCGTGGAACCGTTGGAGGAAGTCATTGACAGTCTGAATAAAACGGTAAAAAAACATCATATGAAGCGTCTGCGCAAGGGAAAATGCACGATCGGACTTGGACTGGTACTTTCGGATCTTGCCATGAACTACGAGCGTGTGGCCGATCACTGCTCCAATGTCGCAGTATATATGATGCAGTTAAATGATACCGGTCTGGAGGAGCACAGTTTTACAGAGCAGATGGATGAAAAAGAGAGTGCAGAATTTACAAAACTGGAAAATGAATTTGAACAGAAATATGAGATAGATTAAATCTGGGAGAAAACGGCTATGGCAACAATCTATATTGTAGAAGACGATGTGAATATCCGTGAGATTGAGCGCTATGCATTAAAAAACAGCGGATATAATGTAGAAGAATTTGAGTGCGGTGCAGATCTTTTTAAACGTCTAGAGAGCAAAGTCCCGGCTCTGATCTTGTTAGACATTATGCTTCCGAATGAGGATGGACTTGATATATTGACAAAGATCCGTGCAGACAAAAACACAGCAAAAGTGCCGATCATCATGGTAACTGCCAAAACATCCGAACTCGACAAAGTAAAAGGATTAGACCTTGGCGCAGACGATTATATTTCCAAACCATTCGGCGTTATGGAACTTATTTCCCGCGTGAAGGCGCTGCTCCGTAGAACAACAGACACGCAGGAGGAATCGCAGATCGCATACGAGAACATTCTGGTGGATAATGACAAGCATGCAGTTTACGTGAATGGGGAACTCTGCGAACTGACCTATAAAGAATTTGAACTTTTAAAATACCTTGTCATCAACAAAGGAATCGTGCTGTCGCGTGATAAGATTATGAATCAGGTGTGGGGCTTTGACTATGAGGGTGAGAGCCGTACCGTGGATATGCACATCAAAACCTTAAGACAGAAGCTTGGTGAAGCCGGAAGCCACATTAAGACCGTGCGGAATGTCGGTTATATGGTGGAGTGAAATCCGTTAAGGAGCTGAAAAATGCAGGACAGACGTAAGACGGTGATAGGATGAAAAAGAAAATCAACAGCAAATTTATGCTGATCTCAGCAATTGCAATTATTGTCATGGCGATCTGTGCCATGGTGCTTTTTTATGATATATTGAAAAAACAGATTTTTGACGATCTAAAGGCAAATGCCCATGTGATCTCCATGATGAAACCGGAGGATCTGCCGGGTGAGATCAACTATAATCTGAATAAGGATGGGCTGCGTATCACGCTGATCAATGAGGATGGAACCGTCATCTATGACAGCATGGAAGACGAGTCGAAGATGGAAAATCACAGGGAACGACCGGAGATCGCTTCTGCATTGGCAGCCGGAGAGGGGCGTGCAATGCGGAAATCGACTACGTCCACAAAACATACTTTTTATTATGCAATGAGAACAGATGACGGAAAAGTTCTGCGTATTGGAAAAGACAGTAACAGTATCTATAGTCTGATCATCAAGATGGTATATCTCACGTTGTCTGTGGGATTCTGTGTATTTGTATTGTGCACAGTCCTTGCACACAGGCTTACCAGGCGTCTTGTGGCACCGATCGAAAAGATGGCGGACAATATTGTGCTGTTAGAAGAAAATGATGTTTATGATGAGATGAAACCATTTGTCGCAACGATCAAGCAACAGCATGTGGATATCTTAAAACATTCCCAGATGCGTCAGGAATTTACTGCGAATGTTTCCCACGAATTAAAGACACCGCTCACTGCGATTTCCGGTTATGCAGAACTCATTGCAAGTGGAATGACAAGCGGGGAGGATACCATTCATTTTGCCACGGAAATCCATAAGAGCGCAGAACGTCTGCAATATCTGATCAATGATATCATCAAGCTTTCCGAGTTAGACAGCGACGACACAAAGATAGAGTTTGAGACGTTAGACCTCCATGAGATGGCGTTAAACTGTCAGGCAATGATGGAGATCTCGGCGGAAAAGAACGAGGTGACGGTGGAAGTACAGGGAGATTCTGCCGAGATCAGGGGAAACAGAAACCTGATCGACGAACTGATCTACAATCTGTGCAGCAATGCGGTGCGTTACAATAAAAAGGGTGGAAAAGTGACGATCATGACGGGCACGGAGAATGGACACCCGACGCTGACTGTAAAAGACACAGGGATCGGTATCCCAAAAGAAGCGCAGAAGCGGGTCTTTGAACGTTTTTACCGCGTGGACAAGAGCCGTTCCAAATCGACCGGCGGCACAGGACTTGGGCTTGCCATCGTAAAGCATATCGTGGCGCAGCATGAGGCGCAGATCTCTCTGGAAAGTGAAGAGGGTGCCGGTACGGAGATTAAAGTTGTGTTTTTAAAATAAATTATGAAAGATGAGCTTCTGATTTTATATCGGAGGCTTATTTTATATAAAAACGTGAAAAAATATGTGATTTAGCTGTGAAAAACGTGATAGAAACATATAAAAAGGTCAAAAAAACGTGAAAATTAAAATTCAAAGAAAAAACTCTAGCTGTCTTTTCTATTTTTGTGTTATTATAGAAAGACAGTCATAACGACAGTACGAATGAAAATGAAAGGACAGAGTAAGTAGTAATATGTTTTCCGTATCAGACATTAAAGAGACAGTATATCCGGCGGCGTACCGGAGAGGGAAAGAGCTGTATGAGACGGCGGGGGTTTTTGATTTTTCCTATGAGTTGTATTTAGTGGATGAGCTGCCAGTGGCAGATGTCAGGGCAAAAGTTCGTGGAATCAATCAGGAGTATTATGAAGTGACAGCCACTATCGACGAGGAGTTCGGGGATGTGACGAACTGCAATTGTGGATGTGAGGCTTTTTATAATTATGAGGGAATGTGCAAGCATTGTGTTGCAATGCTTTTGAATTATGTAAACAAGAGAACTCCAATTGAGATTCTCAAATTAAAGAGAGGTCAGAGCACAGAGACACCGGAGGAGGGGAAACGTCCGGTGGGAAAACTGGAGACGGCGGCACCGTTGAAAAATCTGCTGAGCCAGTATTCCATGCGTGCAACATCCAAATATATGCTGCCGGAGACCATTTACGGCAAGGTCGAGTTAGAACCTTACTTTGAGATGGATTACGGCTATGCAAGACTGGAATTTAAGATCGGAATGGAGACAAAGTATGTGTTGAAAAATATTTCTGCGTTTTTACATTCCGTTCATGTCAATGAAAAAGTGCATTATGGAAAAAAACTGGATTTTTATCATCATATGGAGGCATTTTCGGAGGATGCAAAGCGCCTGATCCGTTTTATGCAGCAGCAGGATGATGATAAAAAGCGCCAGAGCAAGTTCCATGCATACTATGCCTACACCGGCGGCTATGAGCGTACAATGGAGTTAGACGGTGTCGGAATCGATCGTTTCCTGGAAGCTGTGAAGGGAACACCTTTTCATGCGACGATCGGTTACGATATGAATGAAAGCTATATTTACAATGGAACAAAGCGCAAGCCAAAGCTCACGTTAAAGGGCGGAAGCACAGGTGCGTTTTTATATATGGAAGATCTGCCGATGATCGAGGGCGAGAAGTATTACTACTTTTATGAGGACGGCGAGATTTTCCTGGGCGAGCCTTCCTTAAAAGGAAAAGTATCGGATTTCTTCCAGTTTTTACACCGTCAGGTAGGGGGAGACTGCTACATTGCGGCGGAGGAGCTTGCGATGTTCTGTAGGGATCTTCTTCCGATGGTGCGTGAGAGCTTTGATGTGATCTCAGAGGGATTCGACGAGGCACTTTACGTTCCGCCGAAGCCTGAATTTGAGCTGTACTTAGACCGTCAGGCAATGGATGTTGTCGGTGCGAAGCTGGTCGCAGTCTATGGGGATAATAAGTACAACGTGCTTGCCAAAGTAGAGCCGGGCGAGGTGCGAGATCTGTCGGAGGAGCTGCGCATCAAGAGCCTTGTGGAGCCATATTTCAATGAATATGACCATTCAAAGACATTTTTTGTCATTGCAAAAGACGAAGATCTGCTCTATCAGTTAGTGGCAGGCGGATTGCAGCGGTTGAGCCATTTTATGGCAATCTATACGTCGGACAAGTTCCGCAATATGAAAGTGGTCAATGCGCCGAGTGTATCGGTGGGTGTTTCCTTAAAGAGCGATCTTCTGGAATTAAAAATTCATTCCGACGAGATGTCCTCCGATGAACTGGCGTATCTGCTTTCCAAATATGACAGAAAGAAAAAATACATCCGTTTGAAAAATGGTGACTTCTTAGACATCAAAGAGGACGGTATTAGTGCGCTTGCAGAAGTCAGTGAGGACTTACAGCTTACCGAGGCAAGCCTGAAAAAAGGAACCGTTGTGATCCCGAAATACCGTGCCATGTATCTGGATGCAGCACTGAAAAATAACCAGCTTCTGTCTATCGAGAAAAACAGGGAATTTAAAGGCATGGTGCGGAACATGAAAACCATCGAGGACAGCGATTACGAAGTGGTGGATTCTCTGAAAAATGTTATGAGAAACTACCAGAAAAACGGTTTCCTCTGGCTGAAAACGCTGCGCGAGAACGGCTTTGGAGGAATCCTTGCAGACGATATGGGACTTGGAAAAACACTCCAGGTCATCAGTCTTCTTCTCGCAGAGAAACAGGACTATGATTCCGGGGAAAAAGAGCGCCGACGCTCTCTTATCGTATGTCCGGCTTCCTTAGTTTATAACTGGCAGAAAGAAATCGAGCGTTTTGCGCCGGAGTTAGAGACGGTGACGATCACAGGAAGCGCACCGGAGCGAAAAGATATCATCCGTCACACATATGACGGACAAATCCTGATCACATCCTACGATCTTTTGAAACGTGATGTGGAGTATTATAAAAACATTGTTTTTGCCGTGCAGGTCATCGACGAGGCACAGTACATCAAAAACGCAGGAACACAGGCGGCAAAAGGAGTAAAGAAAATCACAGCAGCCTTCAAACTTGCACTCACCGGAACGCCGATCGAGAACCGGCTGAGCGAACTGTGGAGTATTTTTGATTATCTGATGCCGGGATTTTTATATACTTACCAGAAGTTCCGTGAGGAGATCGAGACTCCAATCGTAGTCAACAAAGACGAGAATAAAATGGAACGTTTACAGCGCATGATCCGTCCGTTTATCCTGCGTCGGTTAAAAGGTGACGTATTAAAAGATCTTCCGGAAAAACTCGAAGAGAATGTTTACGCGAAAATGGAGGGCGAGCAGCTTGCCCTTTATGATGCGCATGTGCAGCAGATGAAAGAGATGTTGGACGGCAAGAGTGAGGCAGAGTTTAAGTCCAACAAGATTCAGATTCTTGCGGAACTCACAAAACTGCGTCAGCTTTGCTGTGATCCAGCACTTTTATTCGAGGATTATAAGGGTGAATCTGCCAAAGTGCAGATGTGTATGGATCTGATTGAGAATGCGGTAAATGGTGGTCACAAAGTACTGTTATTTTCCCAGTTTACGACCATGTTAGACCGGCTGGCAGAACAGCTTACAAAGCTTGGCATCGATTACTACATGCTTACCGGCTCTGTCAATAAGGAAAAACGTATGCAGATGGTAGAGAGCTTCAACAAAGACGATGTTCCGGTGTTCTGTATCTCCTTAAAAGCAGGAGGCACCGGATTGAACCTCACAGCAGCAGACATTGTCATCCACTACGACCCATGGTGGAACGTTGCCGTGCAGAATCAGGCAACTGACCGCGCACACCGTATCGGGCAGAAGAATGTCGTGACGGTTTACAAACTCGTCTCCCAGGGTACGATCGAGGAGAAAATCATTGATATCCAGGAGAAAAAGAAGAAACTCGCCGAGCAGGTATTAGAGGGCGAGGGAATGGATTCCGTGGTATTCACGAAAGAGGAGATCATGGAGCTGTTAGGTTAGAAGGTAACGTTGCATGGTGAAGAAAAAGAAAAGTTGTTTTGAATGGTCGAAGAGAAAACTTTTTTGCATCAGAGTAAAAACAGAAAACCCGATAAAAATTCTCAAAACACGTTGACAAACCCCAATTTATGCTATATATTTGTACAACAGTAGTTGGAAAATATAGTTTTTCCATACAAAAGAATAAATTCCGTGAGGGAGTAGTTCGCGTGGAGACGTGATTTGTCAACAAACCCGGTTTTTTAAACCTGGCAAATCTTAAAGAATGAGACTCATGTATGCCTGTTCCGGTAATACTATACCGGCAGGTATACGTGGAGTCTCTTTTTATTTATCTTTTTATGCGACTGAGAAAAGGAGAAAATTATGGCATTCATAATTGAGTTATTACTGATTGGAGTTGGATTATCCATGGACGCATTTGCGGTTTCGGTCTGTAAGGGTCTTGCCATGCGCAAGGTAAACAAGAAACAAGCATTGGTAATAGGATTATTTTTCGGAGGATTTCAGGCGCTCATGCCATTCATCGGCTGGGCACTCGGAACACAGTTTGAAAGTTACATTACCAATATTGACCATTGGATCGCATTCATTTTACTGGCACTCATTGGTGGTAAAATGGTGGTTGAAGGATTCAGACTGGAAGAAGATGAAACCGTGAAGGAACTGGATCCACCTCTTGATCTAAAGGAAATGTTCCTTCTTGCAATCGCAACCAGTATTGATGCGCTGGCAGTTGGAATCACGTTTGCATTTTTAAATTATCCGATCGTGGAATGTATTACGATCATTGGACTGACAACCTTTGTCCTATCCATTGTCGGTGTTGTTGTCGGGAATATGTTCGGAAGCAAATATCAGAAAAAAGCAGAGATCGCCGGAGGTATTATTTTAATCCTCATCGGTTTGAAAATTCTGCTCGAACACTTGGGAATTCTTGTATTATAAAGAAAAGAGGAGAGAAACATGGAGATTTTAAAGTCAGCAGTTATTTTAGTGATCGGATTTGTATTGCTCATCAAGGGAGCAGATTATTTCGTAGAGGGAAGTTCCTCCGTGGCGAAAAAGTTTAAGGTTCCATCCTTGATCATCGGTATGACGATCGTGGCAATGGGAACAAGCCTGCCAGAGCTTGCAGTCAGTGTTACCGCATCCATGGCAGGAAATAATACACTTGCAGTCAGCAATGTGGCAGGATCCAATATTTTTAATCTGATGGTAGTCTGTGGTGCCTGTGCACTGTTTGCACCACTTGCAATTGAAAAGAATACATTGATGAAAGAGTTTCCGTTTTCGATTCTCTGCGCCGGGCTGCTTGTAGTTATGGGATATCTTGGAATGTCATTAGGCCGTGTGGATGGTGTGATCCTGCTTGTGATTTTTGCCGTATACCTGTTCTGGATGATACAGTCTGCGAAAAAAGCGAGAACATCTGGTGATAAACTGGAAGCAGAAGAGGAAGCACTTGCCGAGGAAGAAATCAAAATCCTTCCGATGTGGAAATGCATAGTTTTTATTATTGGTGGAATGATCGCAATAAAGTTCGGCGGTGACTTTGTAGTCGATGGCGCATCTGCGATCGCAGCCGGATTCGGCTTAAGCCAGACACTGATCGGTCTTACGATCGTGGCACTCGGAACCAGCCTTCCGGAATTAGTGACTTCTATCGTGGCAGCAAGAAAAGATGAGGTGGATATGGCACTCGGAAATGTGATCGGTTCTAACATTTTCAATATCTTATTAATCCTCGGTGTTGCAGCAGCGATCAGCCCGATCGCATTCCTCATGGAGAATATCATTGATATTATCATCCTGATCATCATGAGTGTGGTTGTCTGGGGATTTGCATGGACATCCAGAAAAATCAACCGCACAGAAGGTATTATCATGCTTCTTATGTATGCGGTTTATATGGTGTATATCTGCATGCGGTAAATTGTTTGTCTTTTTACACTGCCGCTTTTTGAGAGATATGTGATCGATAATTCATGAGTGAAAACAGGCGAATACAATTCAGGCATTATGTCGTCCCCATATTGTGTACACCGTGGAAAAAGCGTATAATACAAAGCACGAAATGGAAAGATATTATATACGGACGGAGGTAGTCATTATGTCATTTTTTGATGAGATGAAAGAGTCATTGGTATCAGCAGGAAAAGATGTATCCCAGAAAGCAAAGGAAGTATCCGGGATCGCCAAGTTAAAATTAGACGTAAAGTCCAAAGAGGATTATGTGGAAAAACAGTACGCAGAACTGGGACGTACCTATTTTGATGCACACAAAGATGATGAGGAAAATGCTGAAAATGAACAGTTCAAAGTGATCAAAGAAGCACTGGCAGAGATCGAGCGCATGAAAGCAGAGATCTTAAATCTTCAGGGTGCGGCACAATGTCCGAACTGTGGAGCAAGAATGCCACAGGGAGCAACCTTCTGCAGCAGCTGTGGAACCAAGATGGAAGAACCGGAGCATTTTACAGGTGATGTTGTCGATAATGAGAAATTCGACGAATAAAGAAATGCATATCATTCGTTTACAGATAAACGATGCGCAGAAAATGTAAAATGGAATGCAATAGCACGGAAACACCGAAAAACCAATGTATTCATTGACTTTTCAGTGTTTCCGTGCTATTTTATGTGATAGGCATTCAGCGTCTGATGCAACAGGACGTGATAATGCATACGATAATTTTAATATCAAACACAATGAAAAAGAGAGTACATGAAATGGAACTCAACAGAACATCTGTGCAGATGGTCTTAGCAGAGAGGTTTCCGGGAGCTTTTGATAAGAGAGTGCCAGACATGGTGCAGGATAACAGGCAAAAGCTCATGGTGCGAGGGAATGAGGAAAGCTTCATGGAACATGGCTTTGGAGTGGCAGGGCTGAACGGATGCAAAAAAGTCGCATACGATAAGTTCTGACGGGACCGCCTGTTACAGCGGAGATGTTTTTCAAATAGAAAGACATGCTGAGGTCTGTATTGTGAGATACAGATGAATTGAAGTGGTAACACGGGAACAACCCGTCTTCTGGGTAATCAGAGGGCGGTTTTTTTATTACAGTCCACTTATTGCGCATGTGAACTGTAATAAAGATAATTAAGGAAAGAGGTAGAAAAATGAGCAATAAAGGAAAATACTACATGACAACGGCGATTGCCTACACATCCGGCAAACCGCACATTGGAAACACTTACGAGATCGTTCTTGCAGACGCGATCGCCAGATACAAAAGAGCAGAAGGCTATGACGTTTATTTCCAGACCGGAACAGACGAGCACGGACAGAAAATTCAGGAGAAAGCAGAAGCAGCAGGAATCACTCCAAAGGAATATGTAGATAACGTGGCAGGAGAGGTAAAAGCGATCTGGGATCTGATGAATACTTCCTACGACAACTTTGTCCGCACGACTGATGAAGACCATGAGAAATGCGTTAAGAAGATATTCAAAAAATTATACGATCAGGGAGACATCTACAAGGGAGCTTACGAAGGACTTTACTGTACACCATGTGAATCTTTCTGGACTGAATCACAGCTTGTAGACGGAAAATGTCCGGACTGTGGACGTGAAGTAAAACCAGCCAAAGAGGAAGCGTACTTCTTTAAAATGAGCAAATACGCAGACCGTCTGATCGACTACATCAACACACACCCTGAATTTATCCAGCCGGTATCCCGTAAAAATGAGATGATGAACAACTTCCTGCTTCCGGGCTTACAGGATTTATGTGTATCCAGAACATCCTTTAGCTGGGGAATCCCGGTAGATTTTGATCCAAAGCATGTTGTCTATGTATGGCTGGATGCATTGACCAACTACATCACCAAGATCGGTTATGATCCGGACGGATCTTCTGACCTGTTCAAGAAAAACTGGCCGGCAGACTTACATCTGATTGGAAAAGACATCGTTCGTTTCCATACCATTTACTGGCCGATCTTCTTAATGGCGTTAGATCTGCCGTTGCCAAAACAGGTATTTGGCCACCCATGGCTTTTACAGGGCGGTGACAAAATGAGTAAGTCAAAAGGAAACGTGATCTATGCAGACGATATGGTAAAACTGTTCGGCGTGGACGCAACCCGTTACTTCGTACTTCATGAGATGCCATTTGAAAATGACGGTGTCATCACATGGGAATTAGTCATTGAGAGATTAAACTCTGACCTTGCCAACATTTTAGGAAATCTGGTAAACAGAACCATTTCCATGAGCAACAAATATTTTGACGGCGTGGTAAGAAAAACAGGTGTGACAGCAGAAGTCGATGACGACTTAAAAGCAGTTGTAACAGCAACCAGAGACAAAGTACAGGAGAAAATGGACAAACTCCGTGTGGCGGACGCAATCACCGCTGTATTCGATCTGTTCCGCCGCTGCAACAAATACATTGACGAGACGACTCCATGGGTACTTGCAAAAGACGAGGCAGACCATGACCGTCTTGCAGAAGTGTTATACAACCTGACAGAATCCATTACGATCGGTGCAAGCTTACTGCACAGCTTCCTGCCGGAAACAGCAGAGAAAATCGTAAAACAGTTAAATACCACACTTCGTGCTTATGATGATTTAGACCAGTTCGGTTTATATGAGAGCGGAAACAAAGTGACAGATACACCGGAAATCTTATTTGCCCGTCTGGATGCAAAAGAGGTTATGCCGAAAGTGGAAGAGATCAAAGCAGCACAGAAAGCTGAATTTGAAGCAGAGCAGAAGAAGCTTGCAGGCGAAACCGGGGAAACAGAAGAAGCAGGAGAATCCGTGATCGATATTGAACCAAAAGAAGAAATCGAGTATGATGATTTTATGAAAATGCAGTTCCAGGTAGGTGAGATCATTGCCTGTGAAGCCGTTCCAAAATCAAAGAAATTACTCTGCTCCCAGGTAAAGATCGGAAGTCAGGTAAAACAGATCGTTTCCGGTATCCGCAAACATTACACACCGGAAGAAATGGTCGGCAAAAAAGTCATGGTATTAGTGAACTTAAAACCGGCAAAACTCGCAGGAGTCGTATCAGAGGGAATGTTGCTCTGCGCAGAGGATGAGAACGGTGAACTTGCATTAATGGTTCCGGAGAAGAAAATGCCAAGCGGTGCTGAGATCTGCTAGAAAAACAGAAATTAAGACACAATTAAGATTTCACTACTATAAAAATACTTTTTTTACTGATAAAATAAAACTGTTCAGACTGAGATAACGGTCGGACAGTTTTATTTTATTTACAATGAGAAAAAATATGTGAATTTTTTGACGATGATTAAAATATTGGGAGGATTTATTATGCAGACGATATTAGTGTGTGATGATGATAAAGAGATCGTGGAAGCAATCGAGATTTACCTGCAGCAGGAAGGGTTTCATGTATTAAAGGCGTATGACGGAGAGGAAGCACTTGAAATCTTAAAGAACAACGAAGTACATCTTCTGATCATGGATGTTATGATGCCGAAGTTAGACGGAATCCGCGCGACTTTGAAAATCCGCGAGAACAGCAGTATCCCGATCATTATTTTATCCGCAAAGACAGAGGACTCCGATAAAATCTTAGGGCTTAATATCGGTGCAGATGATTATGTGGAGAAACCGTTCAATCCGTTAGAGCTTGTTGCGCGGGTAAAATCCCAGCTTCGCCGCTACACACAGCTTGGAAATGCAACAGAGTCCGGCGACAGTGTTTATACAGTGGGCGGTTTGAGCATCAATGATGATCTGAAAGAAGTGACAGTGGACGGTGAGGTGGTAAAGCTTACACCGATCGAATATAACATTTTATTGCTTCTGGTGAAGAATCAGGGAAAAGTTTTTTCCATTAACCAGATCTATGAGAGTATCTGGAATGAGGATGCGATCGGCGCGGACAATACGGTTGCCGTACATATCCGTCATATCCGTGAGAAGATCGAGATCAATCCGAAAGAGCCACGGTATCTGAAAGTTGTCTGGGGCGTAGGCTATAAGATTGATAAGAATTAATGCTTTACAAGTAAGGAGAACGATATGGAAAATCATCCTTATTCCTACGGAACAAAACTGACAGGACTTATTTTACATCTGTTTTTTACGGTAGTTCTGACAATCTCCGTTTTTCTGCTGGCGTCCATGCTGAGCAAAAATATTTTTGAACTGTCGGACATCGGAACAGAGGAGTTTTTGGATTCCGGTTATTATACAAAGTGTATTGAGAACAAATGCAATGATTTAAGCGATTATCTGCGCCTGCTGATCAAGGGGGAAGACAGAACTTCGGAGGAAAACAAACGTTATCTGCAGTACACGAATGAATTTAAAAATGATGACAGCAATTTCTGTTACTGGTACAGGATCGGCGAGGCGTGGTACACAAACCAGCCGGATACCGAGGACGGACAGGAATTTGATGTGGAAGCCGTGCTCATGGAAGCAAAGACCATGGGAAATTATCTCATTTATGATCTTGTGGATAAAGAGTTTGGCACGGATATTAATGGTATGGCGGATTACTTTTTCGGTGGCGGCAATCAGATGAACTGGCCGGCAGAGGACATGACGCTGATCATCGGAATTGATACAGAGCTGTCTGCGGTGGATGATATTTATGAGGCATCCCAGGAATACCAGCAGCTTCATCCGTGGATCAAAGTGTGCATTTTCAGCGGACTGGTCAGTCTCATGGGCTGGATCATCTCACTGGTATATCTGACGCTTGCAACAGGACGGCGCACAGGCGAGAGCCAGATCCATTTAAACCCGATCGACAAGATCAAGACGGAGATTTTAGTGGCTGCGTTTATTTTTGTAATGGTTGAATTTGTGATACTGATCGCAAAAGTAAACAGCGATGAGTGGGCAGTTTACGGCATTATCGTGGCGTCCGGAACGGTGAGCCTTGTGATTGACGGATTGTTCCTTATTTTTTACCTGAGCATGGTGCGCAGGATGAAGGCGGAAATGCTCTGGGAGACAAGCCTTGCGTGCTGGCTGGAAAGAGGAGTCCGCAAAGTATTTGCCAAGAGAAAGACAACGGTGCGTGTGATCCTTTTGTTTGCCGGGCATATGGCAGTCTGCTTTATTCTGGCGGTAGGAGCCTTTTATTACCAGAATGTGATCGCGTTATTGTTACTGCTTTTATTTTCCGCGTGGGAATGTTATATGATCCTGCGAAAAACAGTGGAACAGTACCAGATCCGGCAGGGAGTTGAGAAAATCCGTGACGGGGCGCTCTCAGAGAAGATCGATCTGGAAGAATTGCACGGGGAAGAGAGAAGCCTTGCGGAAGCAATCAATAATATCGGAGAGGGACTTTTGCATGCGGTGGACGACAGCACGAAAAATGAGCGCATGAAGGCAGACCTTATCACGAATGTATCACACGATATTAAAACACCACTGACATCGATTATTAATTATGTAAACCTTATCAAACTGGAAAAAATCGACAATGAGCGTGTGCAGGGATATATTAAGATTTTAGATGAAAAGTCACAGCGGTTAAAACAACTGACATCCGATCTTGTGGAGGCTTCGAAGATCAGCTCCGGCAATGTAAAACTGGATATGCAGGTCATTGACCTTGTGGAACTTGTTTACCAGACAAGTGGAGAGTTCAATGAGAAATTTGAGCAGAAAGAGCTTACGATCGTAACTAAGCTGCCGAAGACCGCAGTGCTGATCCGGGCGGACGGCAGACAGCTTTACCGTGTCATTGAAAACCTTTATAATAATGTTGCAAAGTATGCACTCGAAAAAACGCGGGTGTATGTTGACATTGCGTATGCGGAGGAAAAAGTCATTTTTTCCATTAAGAATGTATCGGAGCGGTCACTTGCAAGGGAAAACAGCAACGCAGGAGATCTGACCGAACGTTTTATCCGCGGAGACTCGTCGAGAACGACAGAGGGAAGCGGTCTTGGACTTTCTATTGCAAAGAGCCTGACGGTCTTAATGGGCGGAACATTTGATATTACAGTGGACGGTGATCTGTTTAAGGCTGCGATCACTTTTCCGCAGTATGCAGATGAGAACAGCAAGGCGATAGAACAGACAGATGCGGCAGACGAGACAGAATATGAGATTGAAGAGTTAGAACCAGGGGAGCAGACGGACGAAGAATGATAAAAGCAGTAATTTTTGATATGGACGGCGTGTTGATCGATACGGAAAAATGGCTGAATGTTTACTGGCAGCAGGCGGCAAGGGAAGCAGGGTTTGCGGTGACAAGGGAGCACGGACTCGCAATCCGCAGTCTGGCTTCAAAGTTTGCAGGTCCTTATCTGCAGAATATATTCGGACCGGACTTTGACTATGAGTCGATCCGGGCGAGACGGAAACAGCTCATGAAAGAGCATATCGAGAAAAATGGGATCGAGAAAAAACCGGGCGTGGATGAGATCTTAGATTATCTCCGCACAAAAAAGATCAAAACGGCAGTTGCGACAGCGACCGACCCGGAGCGCACCAGACAATACCTGACGCAGATTGGAATTTATGATAAATTTGATCAGATCGTGAGTGCAACAACTGTAAAAAACGGAAAACCGGAGCCGGATGTGTATCTTTATGCATGTGAGCAGATCCACGAGAGACCCAAGGACTGCATTGCAGTTGAGGATTCGCCGAATGGGATTTTATCCGCATACCGCGCTGGACTTTCCGTTGTAATGGTGCCGGATCTGACGGAGCCGGACGAGGAGACAGCAAAGCATTTGTATGCAAAATTTGACACACTCGCCGGATTGAAAACGATCATTTAGAAGAGAAAGAACTTTTGGGATTCCAGAAGTTCTTTTTTATGTAATAGGAAACCTGGTTCAAGGGATAAATAATTGATTTATTAAATTAGTGTATGAAAGCCTTGATTTTTACATGGACTATCTTTATAATTCATATAAAAGTGCGCAGAAAAGGCAGATGCAGAACGCATTGCCGGAGACTGGGATGGAGGAACGTATGATATTATATGATAGCGGCGTTTACCTTGTAAACGGACAAGAGATTATGACAGATGCAGCCGAAGTACAGCAGAAGACTGGAAAAGCTGTTACGAAAGAACAGGCAGCAGAAAATACGATCGCTTATGGTATTTTGAAAAAACATAATACTTCAGGAAATATGGACAAGCTTCAGGTAAGATTTGACAAGCTTACCTCACATGATATTACATTTGTAGGAATTATCCAGACAGCAAGAGCATCCGGATTAGAGCGTTTTCCAATGCCGTATGTTCTGACAAACTGCCACAATAGTTTATGTGCAGTCGGCGGTACGATCAACGAAGATGACCACATGTTTGGACTTACCTGTGCGAAAAAGTATGGCGGAGTTTACGTTCCACCACATCAGGCAGTTATCCACCAGTTTGCAAGAGAGATGTTAGCTGAGAGCGGAGCCATGATCTTAGGTTCTGATTCCCATACCCGTTACGGTGCATTAGGAACCATGGCGGTCGGCGAAGGCGGACCGGAGCTTGTAAAACAGTTATTAAATAAGACATATGATATTGATATGCCGGGCGTTGTCGGTGTTTATCTGACCGGTACACCACAGAAGGGCGTAGGTCCTCAGGATGTTGCGCTTGCCATTATCGGAGAGGTATTCGACAAAGGCTACGTGAAGAATAAAGTCATGGAGTTTGTCGGACCGGGCGTATCGAACTTAAGCGTTGATTTCCGTATCGGCGTGGACGTTATGACAACGGAGACAACCTGCTTGTCTTCAATCTGGAGAACCGATGCAAAAGTACAGGATTTCTATGCGATCCACGGAAGACCAGAGGCTTACAAAGAGCTGAATCCGGGGGATGTTGCTTACTATGACGGAATGATCGAGATTGACCTCAGCCAGATCAAACCAATGATCGCAATGCCGTTCCACCCAAGCAACACCTACACGATCGAAGAACTGAATGCGAACTTAATGGATATTTTAGATGACTGTGAAAAACGTGCAGAGGTCAGCTTTGACGGAGCAGTCAAGTTAGATTTAAAGAGCAAAGTAAGAAACGGAAAGCTTTATGTAGATCAGGGAATTATTGCAGGCTGTGCCGGCGGTGGATTTGAGAACATCTGTGATGCAGCAGATATCTTAAAGGGTGCAAGCATCGGACCGGATGAATTTACCTTAAGCGTATATCCGGCAAGTACACCGATTTATATGGAACTTGTAAAAAATGGTGCAGTGGCAAGCCTGATGGAGACAGGTGCGATCGTCAAAACAGCGTTCTGCGGACCATGTTTTGGTGCGGGAGATACACCGGCAAACAATGCATTCTCAATCCGCCACTCCACAAGAAACTTCCCGAACAGAGAAGGTTCCAAGGTTCAGAAAGGACAGGTTGCATCGGTGGCACTTATGGATGCGAGATCTATCGCAGCTACCGCAGCAAACAAAGGATATCTGACCGCTGCTACAGACTTAGACGTTGATTATACAAAACCAAAATATTTCTTCGATAAGAAGATCTACGAGAACCGTGTCTTTGACAGCAAGGGCGTGGCAGATCCAAGTGTTGAGATCCAGTTTGGACCAAACATTAAGGACTGGCCAAAAATGAGCGCATTGCCAGAGCACATGGTATTAAAAGTTGTTTCCGAGATCCATGATCCGGTAACGACAACGGATGAACTGATCCCGTCCGGTGAGACATCATCCTTCCGTTCCAATCCGCTTGGACTTGCAGAGTTTGCACTTTCCAGAAAAGATCCGCTTTATGTGGGACGTGCAAAAGAGATCCAGAAAGCAGAGAAAGCAGTGGAAGCTGGTGAGTGTCCGGTAGAGGCAGTACCGGAATTACAGGCAGTAATCGATACGATCAAGACCGTTTATCCTGATTTCGGTGAGAAAGCGAGAAAAGAGAAAGGTTACGCAGGTTTCGGAAGCACGATTTTTGCAGTAAAACCGGGCGACGGTTCCGCAAGAGAACAGGCTGCTTCCTGCCAGAAGGTACTTGGCGGCTGGGCAAATATCGCAAATGAGTATGCGACCAAGCGTTATCGTTCGAACCTGATCAACTGGGGAATGTTACCATTCATTATTGAGAAGGGTGATCTTCCATTCAAGAATCTGGATTACCTTTTCATCCCGGAGATCCGGAAAGCAATCGAGGAAAAACAGTCAGAGATTCAGGCTTATGCAGTAAAGGACGGCGAACTGAAACCATTCAGTCTGCATATGGACGCACTTACAGATGATGAGCGCGAGATTATTTTAAAGGGCTGTCTGATCAATTATTACAGAGGTTAATTTTAAATTCTAAAAAGATAATAAAAACAGAGGACTGCTTAGTGACAGTTCTCTGTTTTTGCGTTAAAATAAACATATAAAAGCATGAATTTGTATTCTGGAAGCATAAAATGTGCTGGCAAAAAAGCAGACTTCAAGCAGGCAAAAAGGAGATCACAAGGTGGAAGAACAAAAACAAAACGAGCAGACACAGACACCAAAGACAAAAAAAGCAGATGAATTTCATTTGAAACAGATCACAATTATAGCGTTAGCTATTTTTATTACGTTCTGTTGCTGTATTCTATTTTTCTTTATCATATACCGTTACAATGGGTTCGCAGATTTCTGGAAGAAACTGACTTACATTTTACAGCCGATCATTATTGGTCTGGCCGTGGCGTATCTCCTGAATCCACTGATGAAGCTCATAGATGGAAAGCTGTTTTCACTGCTTCGTAAGAAGATGAAGAGTGAGAAGAAGGCAAAAAGTGTATCCAGAGGACTTGCAATCGCGGGCGCATTATTATTTTTAGTGCTCATTGTTGTACTGCTTATTGCGGCAATCGTGCCGTCAATCATCCAGAGTATCCAGAGCATTATTACAACACTTCCGGCAGAAGTGCGGTCACTCATCGACTGGATCAATGATTTTGCAAAAGGCGACAGCCAGATTGCAGATATTGCAGAGCAACTGATCACACAGGCAAGCAATTTCTTCGAAAACTGGATGAAAAACACCTTGCTTCCACAGGCAGAGATTTACATTTCTTCTATCACCAGTGGAGTGATCACCGGAGTGAAGTTTGTGATCAATATTTTAGTCGGACTGATCATTTCCGTGTATGTAATGGCAAGTCAGGAGAAGTTCGCAGGACAGGCAAAGAAGATCATATATGCAGTGCTTAAACCGGTCAGAGCTAACGTTGTTGTTGAGACAGTAAGAAAGAGCAATGAGATCTTTGGTGGATTTATCAGCGGAAAAATCCTTGATTCGGCTATCATCGGTGTGATCGCATATATTGTGCTCGCCATTATGAAAATGCCGGATACCATGCTGGTTGCAGTGATCATCGGAGTGACCAATATCATTCCATTTTTTGGACCATTTATCGGTGCGATTCCTTCTTTTATCATTATCGTTCTGCAGAATCCGATACAGGGATTGTATTTCCTGATTTTTGTCATTATTTTACAGCAGGTGGACGGAAATATCATTGGACCGAAGATTTTAGGTGATTCGACCGGACTTTCTTCTTTCTGGGTTGTGTTTGCGATTCTGGTATTCGGTGGTTTATGGGGATTCCCGGGAATGCTGCTCGGTGTGCCGATCATGGCAGTCATTTATTACATTGTTTCAAAAGTTGTCACCTACTTTTTGAAAAAACGTGGTATTCCGGAAACAGAGATAGATTATGTAAACCTCGAACGCATTGACAAGCATACAAATCAGCCTGTTTATGAAGTGGAAAAAGAAAACAAAAAAGAGGATGAAAAACCGGCAGGGAAAGCATGATAATTTTTGACATCTATTTGTGCCTATGATAAACTTAAGGTTAACATAGACAAAGCGAAAAGGTACAAAAACAAGTGCCGTAGCATACGCAAAAATGCACAGTTTGAGGTGGCAGAATTGGATAAATATGAATACAAATTAAAGCTGGATCAGATGAAATCTCTCACAGCCGAAGGAAAATACGAAGACGCGGCTGAGATTGCAGATACGATCAACTGGCGTAAGATAAAGAATATTAATGCTCTGGTAAAAGTAGGGGAAATCTATGAAAAAGTAGGGCGTTATGATGAGAGCAAGGACGTTCTGCTGACGGCTTATGACAAGTCGCCAATCGGCAGAATGATCATATACCGTCTTGCTGAGGTGGCGATCAAGACAAAGAGCTTTGATGAAGCAAAAGAGTATTATCAGGAGTTCGTGGAGATCGCGCCGCATGATAATTTAAAATACGTTTTAAAATATGAGATAAGCAAAGCGCAGGGTGCAGATATCGGCACCCTTATTGGCATTCTGGAAGAATTGAAAGAACAGGAATATTCTGAGGAATGGGCTTATGAACTTGCATACCTGTATCACAAAGCAGGAATGAGCGAGAAATGTATCGAGGCATGCGATGAGCTGATCTTATGGTTTGGGGAAGGTCCATATGTGGAGCGCGCATTAGAATTAAAGATGCTATACCAGCCACTGACGAAACAGCAGGAAGACAAGTACCGCACATTCCGTCAGAGACATGACGGCGTTGTGGAAGTGAGACCGGAAGACCAGTTAGAATCCGGTGAGATCGTGCCGGAACCGGTACAGATCAAAGATGTGAAGATGTCCGCAGAACGTTTTAATACACAGAATCTGCAGGAAGAATTACAAAAAAGCATGCAGGAGATCATGAATGCCACAGAAAAAGAGGCAGTCAATGATACAATGGATAACATCAAGAAACTGGTAGAGGATATCCCGTACCTCCAGATTCCATCCGAGAAAGAGGAAGTGCCGCAGGAAGAAGAGATTTACCAGCATATAGAAACGGATGAGGAGATTGACAATTCCTTAAAATCCAATTTTCAGGAGATGTTAGTGGATGAGGACGGTCAGATGAGCCTTTATATGCAGGGAGGCAGAGTGGCAGAGCCACAGGTATCCGGACAGATGAGCATTGAGGATGTGTTAGCAGACTGGGAGAAGACCAAGCGTGCCGCAGAGGCAGCACTTCAGGAAGCAGAGCAGAGAAAGTTGGAGTCTGCGAAGGCGAGAGCACTTCAGGAAGCAGAAGAACTGATGGGACGCCTTGCAGATGTCATTCCGATGTTAGATTCCGGCTTGACACCAAAGGATCTTTTAGATCAGAAATATCTGAGTAAGGATGGTCAGCCAAACGACAATGCGGTAGCAATGGTTACGAATATGAACCAGATTCTGCAGCAGGAGATTGACCGCCTGAATGATGAAAATGCACAGATGGATGAACAGCTTGCCGCTGTCGGAGCATCTCCGGTTGGAGATTATATGACAAACGTAGGAGATGCTGCGGCAGAGAACATCGTGGCGACAGGTGTGCAGGAGTTCATGACAGAAGAGAAACTTCCGGAGATCGCAATGCCAGAGGGCTTAGACGATATCGACAGCAACTGGGAGGAAGAGGACTTCGAAGAACTTGATGCCAATCTGCCACAGGAGACAGTAACCTCTTTTGCAGAGCAGACAGAGGGAACGGCGGAAGCTTTTGCTGATTATGCGAAAGTTGCAGTGGAGGATAGCAGCGATACACAGACTTCGGCAGAAGATGTGGAAGCTGCAATTTTAGCGGAAACAGCACGCCAGATGGCAAAGGAATCCGTAGAAAAAGAGGAATTACCGGAAATCGAACTGCCGGCTGATCTAGACCTTGGAAAAGAGGAGAAGGAAGAAGAAGTCCTTCCGACGATCGCAGAGCCGGAGGCATTTGAGACACCGGATACGATCAACAAGCTTTCTAAAGAATTAAAAGAGATTTTTACATATTTTGTACCGATCAAGGGTATGGAAGAACAGCTCTGTCAGGCACTCACAGGTGCATCCTTACACCTGACAAAAGGAACGACAGCAGGAACCGGAAATATGATCATTCAGGGTGGTTCCGGAAGCGGTAAGACGGTACTTGCCACAAGCATGATCAAGGCTTTGCAGAAAGAAACCGGAAAACCAAACGGCAAGATCGGTAAGATCGAGGCATCTGCCTTAAACCAGAAGGACGTCGCAGCCTTATTGAAAAAAGTGGCAGGAGGCTGTCTGATCATTGAAAAAGCCGGAGATTTATCCAAAGAGACAGCGTTAAAACTCTCTCTGTTATTAGAGCAGGATAGAAGCGGAGTATTGGTGATCATCGAAGATACCAAGCATGGAATCCAGAAAGCTTTATCCAGAGATGAGGGGTTTGCAGCGAAGTTTTCCGAGAAGATCAATATTCCTATTTTTACAAGCGACGAGTTAGTTTCATTTGCAAAATCCTATGCAAATGAATTAGGTTACACAATTGACGAGATGGGTGTGCTGGCTTTATATAACAGCATCAGTAATATTGAGCATGCAGACAGGGAGACAACGCTGACAGAGGTAAAAGAGATCGTCGATAAAGCGGTGGCTCATTCAGAAAAGGGTGGTCTGAAAAAGGCGTTCAGTATTATTACATCCAGAAGATATGATGATGATGATTACATCATTTTGCGGGAGAAAGACTTCGACTAAAGAAGAAAGATCACAGAGAAGCTGTGATTTAGAGATAGAAGTAAAGAGGGGTAAGGCTTATGGCAAATTTTACGGAATTAGACCGTTATCTGTTCGGTCAGGCGACACATTACGAGATTTATCGGAAGCTGGGCGCACATTTTGCAGAGGTAAAAGGAGTTAAGGGAGTATTCTTCGACTTGTGGGCGCCGAATGCGCAGAGAGTTTTTGTAATCGGTTCCTTTAATGGCTGGAACGAGACGGCGAATGAGATGGTGCGCTTAGAGCCGGAGACAATGGGAATTTTTGAACTGTTTATTCCGGGTGTGAAAGAGGGGGAATTGTATAAGTATCTGATTGAGACAAAAGACGGAAAACGTCTGTATAAAGCAGATCCTTATGCGAATTACGCAGAACTACGACCTGGAACAGCTTCTGCAATTGCAGATATTGAGCATTTCAAATGGACAGACAGCAAGTGGATGGAAGAGCGCAAGGCGGAAGAGGATGTTTACGCACAGCCAATGGCAATTTATGAAGTTCATCCGGGTTCATGGAAACGTCATCCGGGCAGGGAAGACGACGGATTTTACAGTTATAGGGATCTTGTAACATATCTGATCCCATATGTAAAAGAAATGGGATATACACATATCGAGTTAATGGGTATTTCAGAATATCCGTTTGACGGTTCGTGGGGATATCAGGTAACCGGTTATTATGCACCGACCTCCCGTTATGGAAAACCTGAGGATTTTGCGTATTTTATCAATGAGTGCCACAGGAATAAAATCGGCGTGATCTTAGACTGGGTACCGGCACATTTCCCGAAAGATGCACATGGTCTGGCTGAATTTGACGGAACCTGTCTGTACGAATATGCAGATCCGAGAAAAGGCGAGCATCCGGACTGGGGAACTAAGATTTTCGACTATGGCAAAAATGAGGTCAAGAATTTCCTGATCGGCAGTGCGTTAATGTGGGTGGAGCACTATCATATTGACGGACTTCGTGTAGATGCGGTTGCTTCCATGTTATATCTGGACTACGGAAAAGAAGAAGGACAGTGGGTGCGCAACCAGTATGGAGATAACAAGAATCTCGAAGCAATCGAGTTTTTCAAACATATCAACACACTGATCCTTGGACGGAACCACGGAGCAGTTGTGATTGCAGAGGAATCCACTGCATGGCCGAAAGTGACAGGACCGGTTGAAGAAGATGGACTGAATTTTAGTTACAAGTGGAATATGGGCTGGATGCATGACTTCTTAGATTATATGAAGTTAGATCCATATTTCAGAAAGAATAACCACCATAAAATGACATTTGCCATGAGCTACAATGAGAGTGAACATTATATTCTCGTATTGTCGCACGACGAAGTGGTGCATTTAAAATGCTCCATGCTCAATAAGATGCCGGGACTTGGCAGAGACAAATTCCAGAATCTTATGGTTGGCTATGCGTTCATGCTTGGTCACCCTGGCAAAAAGCTTTTGTTCATGGGACAGGAGTTCGCACAGCTTCAGGAGTGGAGCGAGGCAAGAGAGTTAGACTGGTATCTGCTTGAAAACCCGGATCATAAACATATGCAGGACTGGGTAAAAGCGCTTCTTCATCTTTATCAGAAGAATCCATGCCTTTATGAATTAGACAGCAGCTGGACAGGATTTGAATGGATCAATGCAGATGATGCAGACCGCAGTATTTACAGCTTTGTCCGCAAGAGCAAAGACGGCAAGAATAATATGTTGTTTGTATGTAACTTTACACCGGTTGCCCGCCCGGATTACCGTGTCGGAGTACCGAAGAAAAAGACGTATAAGCTGGTATTAGACAGTGATTCTGCTGAATTTGGCGGAGAAGGAACCGAGAAACCGGTATCATATAAAGCAGTGAAATCAGAGTGTGATGGAAGAGAGTATTCGTTTGCATATCCGCTTTCGGGTTATGGAGTGGCAGTGTTTAAATACTAGAGGATTGAAATTTAAAGGAGTCGGCTTGGAATAGCCGGCTTCTTTTATGTTCGATTTGTGCTGGTGATATGCCAAAATGATTGTGGCAGCATAGTGATAAGATGTCTACAAAACCATGAATAATGTGCCGGCGCCGATCAGAATACATCCGATCAGGGATTTTACCGTGAAATCTTCATGCAGGAACAGAAAAGCCAGTACCAACGTAATAACGACACTTAATTTATCGATTGGAACAACCTTGGATGCATCTCCAATCTGCAGTGCTCTGTAATAGCACAGCCAGGATGCTCCTGTTGCCAGTCCTGACAAAATAAGGAATATCCAGCTTTTTCTGCTGATCTGGGAAAGCCCAGTCTGCGCGCTTGTCAGAAATACCATTCCCCATGCCATAACGACAACAACCACGGTACGGATCGCTGTGGCAAGATTGGAATTGACACCGTCAATACCGACTTTGGCAAGAATGGAAGTCAGCGCAGCAAATACGGCGGATAATAAAGCGAAAATAAACCACATAATATTGTCTCCTTTTGATCTGTTCACAGATCAAGATATAAGTATATTATAGCACGTAACAAATATAACACCAGAGTGTGAGGTCAAGAAAACAGAAAAAATTCCGATATAAATAACAGTGAAAAGTATGATGATCCGGACAGGAGATAGAAATAGATGAGAGTAGAACAGCAGAATCAGATTTTAGAGGCAATGCAGAAGAAAGCGGGAACAGAGGTTAAGACGGCTTTCGGGATTGTGGCAGAAAATGCGAAGACGACAAAAAGTGTGAGTGGCAAACAGACATCGGTGCAGATGAAAGATACGACTTATGCGAATCCTGCGAAGGAGGAGAAAAAGTCCATAGCTGAAAAGATTGAGGAAAGTTCCGAAATGGATGCATTTGACCGCAAGAATCAGATGGCGGTTTTATCGAATACGGCTTCGGAAGAAGACTATGCGAAGATGCAGGAGGAAGGTTTTTCTCTGGACTCCACAGATTCGCATACGATCATTACGGTGACGGACAAAATCAAAATGCAGCTTGCAAAAGCAGGAAAAGAAGTGTTCGGGGATGATCTTGATGCAGCAGAATTAGAGGCAATGACAGGAAGTGCTGCTTTAGCAAGCCAGTTGGAGCAGGCATTTAAAGATGCTGACCTTCCGGCAACGGATGACAATATTGCAATGAGTGTCGAGGCATTTGAACAGTTACAGATGTTACAGCCTATGACGGATGGTGCAATCAAATATATGCTGGATAACCAGTTGCAGCCAACGATAGAGAATCTGTATATGGCGCAATTTTCCGGAAGTGCAGCGTATGCAGGACAGACGGCAGAAGATATGGAGGAACTGTCGGGACAGATTCAGAGTATGCTGGTTTCTATGGGGCTTCCGGTAAATGAAAATACAATGGCTGACTGTCAGTGGCTGATCCAGAATGAGATCCCGCTTACAGAAGAAAACCTGACTTACTATGAGGATTTAAAAGCACTGCAATTTCCGATGGATGCATCACAGGCAATGGAACAGATCGCAGATGCGATCACTGCGGGAAATATGCCAAAGGATGCAATGGTGGCAGAAGGTTACAGTCTGAAAGATCAGGCACAGCGTGCGGCAGATGTGATCAACAATGCCACAGAAGAAGATGTGGCTTATGTTGTGAACCATGACATGGAACTGACTGTGGATAACCTTGCCAAGGCAGCGGAAAACCGTGGAAAAGATACAGAGAGTGGTACAGGAGATCAGAACGCTTATACCGATAAGGGCTTAGAACTTCTCACTGCAAAAAGACAGTTAGAGGAAGCACGCTTAGCGATGTCTGCTGAGGCGAACTATGCACTTTTAAAGAAGGGCATATCTATTGATACAGAACCGTTAGTCAGACTGGTAGATGAATTAAAAAATATGGAGAACCAGTATTACGCGAATCTGCTCGAAGCGCAGGGGGCAGAGGCTTCCCCAGAGAATGTGGCGCTTTTTGCGGAGACAGCCGGAAAAGTGGAACAGTTAGGACAGGTTCCGGCTTATGTGCTCGGTATTCCGGATGCGGATGTTTCTACAATTGAGGGAGCTTATGAGCAGGGAAGCCAGATGAAATCTGCACTGGAAAAGGCAGGAGAGCAGTATGAGACATTAATGACAGCTCCACGTGCAGATATGGGAGATTCCATACAGAAAGCGTTCCGGAACGTAGATGATATTTTAAAAGACCTTGGCATAGAGGCAACGGAAGACAACCGCCGTGCAGTGCGTATCCTTGGCTACAATGGAATTGACATTACCGAAGAATCCATTTTGCAGATGAAAGCAGCTGATGAGGAAGTACAGCGGATGTTTAAAAATATGACTCCGGCAGTTGTCACACAGTTGATCAAGCAGGGAATCAATCCGTTGGAAATGAAGATCTCTGATCTGAATCGTGTCGCAGAGCAGATAAAAACAGAGGCTTCAAAAGACGAAAATCAGAAATTCAGTGAATATCTGTATAAACTGGAAAAAAATAATCAGATTACCGAGGAAGAACGGAGCTCCTACATCGGAATTTACAGGCTGATTCATCAGGTAGAGCAGACAGATGGCGCGGCAATCGGTGCATTAGTCAATCAGGGAGCAGAGATGACGATGAAAAATCTGCTGACTGCAGTTCGGTCATCACATAAAACGAGCCGCATGGATATTTCTGTGAATGACGATTACGGAGAGACAGAAACGCAGACAACGAGCACCAATTCTATTACAGATCAGATTGAGACTGCTTATCAGACGAACTGTATGCGTGATGCATCGGATTTTCTGACACCGGGCAGACTGCAGCAGGTATTTGATAAATATCCGGATTGGCAGAATATGACACCGGAGGAGTTCGCAAGGGCGCTTGCGGAGACAGCAGACACGGATGCGGCAGCGGAAAGTGAATATTTGCAGGAACAGATGCAAATGGTACAAAAAGCAGCAGCTGCTCCGGATGAAATATACCGGATCTTAGAGCAGTTTGATCTGCCAAATACAGCGCTCAATGTCAATGCGTTAAATGCGATGATGACAAACCGGAATCAGTTGTTCCGTCAGATCTTTGGTGAGGAAAGCACCAGCTCAAACCGGGATAAAAAGATTACGGCAGAGGATATAGAAGCTATAAAAGAGGATATCATTGAGGATTTTGGAGAGGCAGTTTCAGAGCCGGAAGCGTTAGCCGAAGTGCAGGAGACTCTTGGAAAAGTTGCAGAAAATGTAATGAAAACAATGATCTCCAGCGATGAAGTGACCAGCATTGATGTGCGGGAGATGCGTCTGATGCAGGCAAAACTATCCATTAACCAGACATTATCGAAAAAGGAACAGTATTCCATTCCGGTTCTGGTTGGGGATAAAGTGACCAATGTTTCTTTAAAGATTGTCCGCGGTGTGGAGACAAAAGGAATCGTGGATGTTATGTTAGAGAGTGAGATGGCAGGAAAAATCGCAGCGACCTTCCAGGCAAAAGAGGAAGGAATCAGCGGTCTGGTTGTGACTGACAGACAGGAGACCAGAGATCTTCTGGCAGATCAGATAGGAAATCTGGCGGCTTCCATTCAGGAGGGAAATACAGAGCCGGTGGATCTGCGGGTTGCAGTGGAAAAAGCTCTTGATCTGAATCATTTTTCTGGTGTTGCTACCGGAAAGAGTGGAAGTACCACTTCTGTCAATGATCCGGCAGCTTCTGCAAGTGAAGCAAATAAGGATGGACAGTCCACAGAAGGAGAAAAAGAGGATTCTGTATACAAAGTGCAGACTGCCCGTTTATACCATATTGCGGAAGCATTTTTAAAAACAATCCGGGAATTTGAATAATTACAATGATCCAAGGTAAGTTTCAATGCCAGAGTAAATGGCATTTACTAATTTATCCTGATATTCGTCCTGCAAGAGCAGCTCAGCTTCGGCAGGATTACTTAAAAACCCACATTCTACGATAACCGTAGGTGTGGGTGTTTTTTTCAGGAGATAATAGCTTTCATTTGCTTTGGCTTCGCGGTGATTATCAGGATCAACCTGTTTGATCAGCGCGGACTGGAGAGTTTCTGCAAGTTTTTTTCCGGTTTCAGACTGACCATAGTAAAATACCTGTGCTCCCTGAATTTCCGGGGAAGTGTAACTGTTCTGATGAATACTTACGGTAAAGAGTGCATCAGAATCTTCGATAATCTTACAGCGAGTCTGCATGTCTTCGGCTTTTTTGTTGGTTGCACCGTCAGAATATAACCCTTGGTCGGTGTCGCGTGTCATGACCACCTTTATGTTATTCTGCTCTAAAAGTTTTTGGAGTTTTAAGGCAATCTGAAGGTTGATATCTTTTTCTAAAGCGTCATTGATTCCAATTTTTCCGGGGTCATCCCCACCATGACCGGCATCGACAACAATACACAAAGGCGCAGATCCTGCACGTTCACTTTGGACGAAAACAGCGCTTTTGCGTGCAAGGACAAAGGCACAGAGGAGGATGCACAGTCCCATAAGCAATTCTATCTTTTTTTTCATAAAAAAATCCCACAGTTTGTTTGTATATAGTATTCACAAACTGTGGGAGATATGAATGATCATATTTTAATTATATGGTTATGCATGAATATTTCATGTTGCAGTTTCAAAAATATTGAAAATTTAGTTAATATACTTAATGATCGTATCCCAGATAGAGGAATCTTCCATACCAAGCTTCCAGAAAGAACCACCGGCGAGATTGTAAGTATCCATAACGGTAAGCTTTTTCTCTAAAGAAGTGGCATCCTCAATCCAGATTTTGTAATTGACACCGCCATTCTGATATTCAACATAATTCTGTCCGATGTCGTCTAACCATACAGGCTGTGCTCCGTTTGCACTGATGAGCTTCTGTACTTCTGTCATATTCGTTGCATAGGAGGACAATGTATAGTCAACTGCTACGTCCGTCTCATCGGTTGCGGTTGAATCGGATTCAATTGGTGTTTCAGACCAGACTCTTGTATAAAATGGCATACCGAGGATTACCTGATCTGCCGGAACTTCCTTTAAAGTATTTTCTACACCGTCGGTTACAAAACCGATGGAAGCGACAGAGCCAGCCTCTGTGGAACCAGCGTAATGTTCGTCATAAGCCATGATCACAACATAGTCGGCAAAGAGAGCCTGTTCTGCACGGTTGTAAAATGCAGTGTAATCACTTGGAACATAATTGTCGACGGAGAGCACAATGCCGTTGTTTGCGCATTTTAATGATAATTCACGGATAAACTGGATGTAGGAATTACCAACTGCCTCTGCGTTCAATGCCTCGAAGCTCGCATTTCGGAGATTTCTGAAGAGGATACGGTCCTTATCATTGGTGCCGGTCCTACTGGAATATGTACTTTGCTGTGTACGATGTTGAAGAAGCCACGACGTATCATTGTCTGTGAGAAGTCTTCCGAAAGAATCCAGTTTGTTCGTGAGCATTATCCTGATGTGCTGTTGACAAATCCGGAAAACTGTAAGGATTTTGTGCTAATCAATAGCGATCATGGCGGGGCGGATGTTGTGTTGGAAGTGGCAGGGGTAGAGGATACTTTCCGTCTGGCATGGGAATGTGCCCGTCCGAATGGTATTGTCACTATTGTAGCTCTTTATGATAAACCTCAGATTCTCCCCTTACCGGATATGTATGGTAAAAATCTGGTTTTTAAAACAGGTGGAGTAGATGGTTGTGATTGCGCTGAGATTCTTAGCCTGATTGAGGAGGGCAAGATAGATACCACTCCTTTGATTACGCATCGGTTTCCGTTAGACGAAATAGAGGAGGCCTACCGTATTTTTGAAAATAAGTTGGACGGAGTCATTAAAGTGGCGATAATAGGAAAATAGAAAAGATGAGAGAGATCGTAATAAATAATAAAGGATAGGGCCTGGTGACAAAAAGTGCCGGATTTTTTTGAGAAACGGACTCAAGGACCTATCTTTGCAATATAAAAGATGGGGTTAAAAAATAGGTGTTTTAATATCAGAATAGAGAACTTTCTTTATAATGCAACCTGTCATTTCGGATGTAGATAATTGGTTGATAGATAGTGGAGAAAAAACAAAGGATATAACTCCCTAACTTTTACAATAAATATTGAAGATCAATAAATTAAGAAAATAGCACCCGATTTTGCACCTGAAAATGTAAAGTTGGGTCTTTTTGTTTTATGTAGGGTTTTATTTCGATTAAAGGTTATATAGCTCTTAAATTCTTTTTGCTTTATGACGAATGTTATAGATAAGATAACTTCTTTGTATCCAATTTCCGATGATACCATACGCACGTTGAAAGAGAATGTGACTATTTGCCATTTTCCTAAAAAACATCTGTTGATAAAGGAAAATACGTTTTCCAGATCGGCTTATTTCATAGAAAAGGGAATAACCCGTTCTTTTTGGCTTGTAAATGGAGAGGAGATAACAACTTCCTTTTCATGGGAAGGAGGAATTGTCTTTAGCATGGATGAATTTTATTATAATAAATTGAGCGAAGAATTTGTAGAAACACTTGAAGAGGTTGTTGCGTATAAAATATCACTGTCTGATTTGAACAGGCTTTTTCAAACCAATATCGAATTGGCTAACTGGGGAAGAATTATTCATCAAGATGAATACAGGCGTTTGCACCGCTCTCATAAAGAACGACTTACGTTGCCGGCAAAAGAGAGATATGAAGAGTTTAAACAGCAGTTTCCTCAGATATATCAGCGAGTGAATTTAGGATATATTGCCTCTTATTTGGGAATAACGCTTTCAACGCTCAGTCGCCTTAGAGCTCAAAATAATATTTAAACCGATGATATTTTGTCATAGGACAAATTTTAGAGTTTTTAAGTTGTGTAACTTTGCAGCACATTATTAGTTAACCGTTAAATTAGGAATCAATCATTTAATTTATAAATTTATCATGCAAAAAAACTATTCTACTGCACTTTTAGACACAAAACCACATTATGATCTTCTTGACGGACTGAGAGGAGTTGCTGCTGTTCTGGTAGTATGGTATCATATATTTGAAGCTTTTGCAACAAGCCCTATCGATCAGCGATTTAATCATGGATATTTGGCGGTCGATTTCTTTTTTATTCTGTCGGGGTTTGTTATCGGCTATGCTTATGATGATCGTTGGAAAGTGATGAAAACAAAAGATTTTTTCAAACGCAGATTAATCCGTTTACATCCGATGGTTGTGTTGGGAGCAGTTTTAGGTGCTATTACATTTTATATACAAGGTTCAGAGAAATGGGATGGAACACCGGTTTCCATGTCCATGGTGATGCTTGCCATGCTTATGGGGCTTTTCTTGATTCCGGCTGTACCGGGAACAGGTCCTGAGGTGCGGGGAAATGGTGAGATGTATCCTCTGAATGGGCCCAGTTGGTCTTTGTTTTTCGAGTATATCGGAAATATACTATACGCCCTGTTTCTTCGTCGGTTGCCTACAAAGGTACTTACGGTACTTGTCGGATTGGCGGGAATCGGATTGGCTTCATTTGCCATATTCAATTTTTCCGGTTATGGACATTTGGGTGTAGGATGGTCAATGGGAGATTATAATTTGATTGGAGGTTTCCTGCGCTTGTTGTTTTCCTTTTCTATCGGATTGTTGATGTCGCGCGTTTTCAAGCCGGTTAAGATAAAGGGGGCTTTTTGGATATGCAGTTTAGTACTTGCTGTTTTGTTTTCCATGCCTTATATTGGCGATGGTGAGTCCCCTTGGATGAATGGCGCCTATGATTCTGTATGTACCATCATTATTTTTCCACTACTTGTTTATCTGGGTGCTTCCGGAAAAACAACTGATAAGAAATCGGCCAAAATCTGTAAATTCTTAGGGGATATATCTTATCCGTTGTATATTGTACATTATCCTTTCATGTACCTGTTTTATGCTTGGGTATGGAGTAAGACATTTACATTCTCTCAGGCTTGGCCGATGGCTTTACTTGTATTCTTCGGAAGTATCATATTGGCTTATCTTTGCTTAAAACTGTATGATGAGCCGATAAGGAAATGGCTGAGTAAGAAGTTTTTGGTTAAAAAGAACTGAGAAAGAACCGTTATGATTAGACGCGTAGAGCTGAAAGATACTGGAGACATTACGGAAATTTATAATGAATATGTTGTAAATAGTATAGTTACTTTTGAGACGGAAGCTGTATCCGAGGCGGAAATGTATGTTCGCATATCTGAAATATCGTCGCATTATCCGTATTTTGTTTACGAAGTGGATGGGAGAGTTGTAGGATATTGTTACGCACATGCTTGGAAAGAACGGGCCGCATATAAATATACTTTGGAAACGGCTGTTTATCTGTCTCCGGAATATTCCGGAAAGGGCATTGGCAAGCAGTTGATGCAACGGTTGATTGGAGAATGTCGTAAGGAAGGTTATCACGCATTGATTGCTTGTATCACAGCTGGAAACGAAATAAGTAATTCTTTGCATCTACAACTTGGATTTAAGCCGGTATCTCATTTTGAAAAAGTAGGCATGAAGTTTGGGCGTTGGCTGGATGTATTCGATTATGAATTATTATTGCTTTCCTGAAAAAATAATGAATCTATGATTTTGTAGTTGTTTAATTGATAACTATAATCTGGTGTGTATGTTTGCAGAATAAAATCTTTTTGTTTTTTAATTTCGGCTCTTAATATACTAATGTGTTATATATCAACTATATGATGCTTATTTTATGGGGATAGGAATACTGTTTCTTTCTTTTATATAAAAACAATATTAATGCTCTGTTAAATCGTATCTTTTGCCGGCAAAGAATAGTATTCTTTGTACACAAGAAATGCATTTCTTGCGAAGCTGGAAATAATACTTGGAAAAGACAATTAACAATGTTAAAATAGAAATTATTTAAAACCTGCTATTTGGAAGATGTTTTTATATAACTTTTCAGATGTCTTCTCATTTGCATAAAACGGACAAATCCTAAAATAAATATGAATATACCGCAAATGATACATACCCATGCAAGACCGTCGAGTCGCGAAATATTTTCAATCTGGAAAATTCCGATTCCGGCAGTAAGCAGATAAAGGGAAGTACGGATATAAGAGAATAATGTCCGTTCGTTGGCTAACTTTGTTCTTTCGAGTGCCAGATGGTCACGAAGGATCAGCTTCTCGTTATTTTCAAAGTCATCGGTAAATTTTAGCATAATATGGATGGGAATTTTGACTTTACTGATTTGATTATACTGTTCATTTTATTGCATTCTCAATGATTGCCGAATCTGTTTTCTTCTATCGCTTTTATTGCATCTTGTTCGTGTTCAATCAATGACAACAATTCTTTTTCAGAAAGATTCGATTTGGCAGGCAAGAATAGGGTATGAGGATAGTTGATAATTCTGTCATGCAATAATTTAGCTCTTCGGATATGGAAATCGGAAGTGATGACGATTAGCATATCCGGTAGTTCTTTTTCAATGATCTCTTTTGAAATTTTAAAATCTTCATAAGTATTGGTAGATAAGATAAAAGGTAAAAAATCTTCTTCTCTCACTCCTTTTTTAATGAGTGCTTGCTTGGCATAATAGGCATGGGGCCGATTGGTCGTATTGAAATGCTGCCCGTATCCGCCGGTACAGAGGAAAGTCATGTGTTCATTATTTGCATATAAATTGTACGCACAGTCGATACGGTCTTGTGCCATTTGGCTTAATCTGCCTTGCTCGTCATTCGGAGCTCCGAGTAGAAGAATTATATATTTCATAAAAGGTTTGTTTTCATTTGCCGTCAATGACAGTTTAAATAATACTTTAGCTATATGCAAAGATAGTTAATAAAATAGTCAAAAACGAATCTGAGAATTATATAATAATGTATATCGGTACTCTGAATGCTGAAAATGATTGCTTGTGAAAAAGGAGTTTAGAAAGAGAGGATGATTATTTTGCTTCTTTTTGTGCTTATTTGTCTAAAAATATTCTATTATTTAAGATAATATCTTACTTTTGTGAAATGAAATAATACTCTGTTAATATGAAAGCAAATTCTTTCCTTTTATTTTTCCTGTATTTACTTTTTACGGTATCTTGTACTGAAAATGAGGTAGAACCCAGTTTCTCTATTGGAACTACGGAAGATATAGAAATCGCTCCGGAAGCAGGGGGACAAACCCAAATCAGCTTTACGAGTTCTCGCGAATGGCAGGCAAGTACTACTGCCGATTGGATTACGATTTCTCCGATGTCCGGTAATGCCGGTGCAGTAAGTATTACGGTTACTGCTAATAGTTTGAATGATAATGACTATACTCGGACAGCAACATTGACATTGACTTCCGGAACGCTGAGGAAAAATATAACTCTGAAACAGGAACCGATTATTCAATTAGAAAAGACGGCTTATAGTGTAGCTGCTGCCGGTGAGGTGTTGGAGATCCGGTTCTCTACAAGTATTGCCCAAGATGAATTGTTGATAGGTGCTTCAAAAGGTGCCGATGAATGGTTGACCCAACAACCGGATACACGGGCTTCTTCTTATATACTTCGTCTGAAGGCTTTACCGAATGCGGAATCTGCATCCCGTACTGCTTATATTTATTTTGTACAGGAGATCGATGGAAAGCAGAAAATTTTGAGGACCGTTACTATTACCCAACAGGGCGTATCGGCAGGGGAGTCTACCGATTATTCAGAAGATAAAAAAGTGCGCGTATTACAGACAGCGAGTATCGGGAAAGGCATTCCTATTGTTATAGTGGGGGATGGGTTTATCGATAAAGAGATTGCTGACGGAACCTATGACCAAGTGATGAACAAGGCTTTTGAAAATCTTTTTACGGAAGAACCTATACAGTCTCTTCGTAATTATTTTAATGTATATGCAGTGACGGCTGTTTCTGCTAATAACACTTTTGGAGACGGATATAGTACTGCTTTTAGTTGCGAATTGGAAGGTGGAAACAGTACGGGGATTTCCGGAGATGATGCTGCTTGTATGGAATATGCCCGATGTGTGAAGAATATCGATTTGGGAGAGACGTTGGTAGTGGTGGTATTAAATACTCCGGCTTATGCCGGTACTACCTATTTCGGATATTCTGAGGTCGGTAGCCGGGATTTTGTAGAGTTTGCAATTGCTTATTGTCCGGTTATTTATAATCTGGAGAGTGAAACATTCAGACAAGTACTTGTGCATGAAGCGATAGGGCATGGCTTTGGAAAGTTGCTGGATGAGTATGCTTATGAAGAACAAGGAAGAATACCGGTTTCGGAAATTAATAATACGAGAACCTTGCAAAGCTTTGGATGGGCGCAGAATGTCGATTTTACTGCTGAATGGAATGAAGTGCTTTGGTCTGCGTTTTTGAATGATGAGCGGTATACTTCCGATAATTTGGGAGTATTTGAAGGTGCCTGTACTTATATAAAAGGGGCTTATCGTCCTTCAGAAGAGAGTATGATGAGAAGTAACATACTGGGATTTAATGCACCTTCGCGCAAAGCGCTATACGACAGGACGATGAAGACAGCTACCGGGGCATCTAAGAGTACGTATGAAGAATTTGTCGAGTTTGATTTAAGGAATGGAGGACGGACACGCAGTACTGCCGTATATGCTGAGCCTGGTAAACCGTTTGCTCATCCGCGTTTTGTAAATAAGGCGCTGACAAAGTAATTTCGATTATTATGGGAGGGACTTCCGGTAGTGTGTGATTTCCTCCCGTAATACATCTCTTTTTTCATCAATAATTCAATCTTGATGGTAGAATTATTTTATGATGCTTTCCGTAGATAGGTGATTTCTTCATGAGTGAAGTTGTACCCACATAATTTTTTGATTCTCACTCAATATCAATGGTCATTATTCATTTGTAAGAGTATATATTCTTGTATTCTAAAAGTATATACTTCTACACTTCAAAAGTATATACTTTTAGTGCATAAAAGAGTATACTTTTGGAATCATATGTCTGCTTATGTCCGGAATGACCTTATACTTTGGGGGTAATATAACTGTCGTATTTCACCTATCTGTGATAATCATATTGTCTTGATCTACAAATTTAAGAATATTGTACTGATCAACTTTACATATTTGTAATAACAGATATGAATCTGTATATCTTCCGTGAAATAATTATGTTTTGAATGGATAATTGCTTTTTTTTGATAACTATACAGTTATTATACAGGATTAATCTATTTACTCTTTTTTTATTTTAGAATAAAAATGAATCTGTATACAAAATGCAGGAATCTCTAATATTTTGATCTTGTTAATATATAAAATTCGTTCGTTTTGCGAATATTATTATTAAATTTGCAAAAAAAAGACTTACTATTTCTGTTAGAAGGAGAATAATATTAGTGGGGTTATGTGTGTATGAAGTCGGTGAAGAAGATCGAATTTAGGATTTGTATAATAAGAATATGGTTAGTTCTGTTTTTGCTTTTGGGACAGAAAGTTTGGGCTGTGCCGTTAAGTGATATTTCGTTGAAGTTAATGTGTGATAGTCTTGCCGGGTTATTGGATTCCATTTCTTATTGTAATAACAATGGAGATTTGATGAGAGGAAGTACTTTCAATAAAGAGGCATGGGACTGTTATGAAAGTATTCCTGCAAAACAAAAGCAGAATAAAACAGTTAGAAATATCTATTATCAGTTACTCAGTACTTCGGCATGGAGTCAAGCGTTGACGAAGAATTACTCTCAGGCCGAGTATAATTATACAAGATTAGTGCAGGAATTGCCGGATAGCGCTTATCATAAGAGAGCTATGGCTTACATGGGGTTGTCTTCCACATACGGAATGCAAAAGATGTATGATTTATCAGAAAAATACGCATTGTATTCCCTGCATGAAGCCGAACAGATTGATGATACTGAAGCCATGTTTCATGCTCAGTCCAATTTGGGGGATATTTATGTGGAAACTGAGCAATATGCAAAAGCATTGGAGAAATATCTGGAGACTCGAAGATTATCTGTTATTTTAGAGAAGCATGAAGCTATCTCTACCGGAAATCTTGCTCTTGCATATTATCATCTGGGAAAAAAAGGATTAGCCGAGCAATATTTTATTGAAAGCCTTGCGATGTCTAAAGAGGAGGCTCCAGTAGTGTATTCTATTATTCTGACCGGGTATTGTGAGTTCTTAATTGATAATAAAGAATATGAAAAGGCTCGTTCACTCGTCATGGAGGCTATTAAGAGTTCTAAATATACGCAATTGGATGAGTATAATGTTAAATTCTTACGGATTCTCTCTGAATTGGAAGAGAAAGAACACTTTTCAATAAAGGGTTGTCTTTGGATAGTAACTTTATTATTATTGGTTTTTGTTTTCTGCAAATGGAGATCGGCTGTTAAAAAGCAGAAAGAAGTAATACGAGGCGTTGGAACAGAAATGGAGGTGGAAACTCCTTTGAGTGACAGTGATTCCAATGGAGAGAATGGTGAATCTTTGTCTGAATCGGGTAATGGAAATGATATGTTGTTGAAAACGATGGCTTTGACTGAGATAATGCCCCAGTTCTGGAAAATCGTGACACGTATTAAAAGTATGGCTGGAAGCAAATCGGATGTATTGAAAGGGATAAAGGAAATTGAAGATATATTGGGGTTTCTGACCCCAGAGAAGTTGGGAAAAGATTTTGCATTTTATGTGGAACAAGAAGCGCAGGACTTTTATAATAAATTGAAGAAGAAACATCCTGATTTGAGTATATTGGACTTACGCTTGTGCATATTAATAAAATTAGGTTTGAATACAAAGGAAATAGCCAACTTAACCAATAAGTCGGTACGAGGGGTAGAAAGCGGAAAATTTCGTTTAAAGAAGAAGCTTGATTTAGATACTTCAAAGGATATTTATGATTATTTATTGGAGATAGAACAAAGTTGATGATGAATTTCAAGATGTTCTTTTATGGATTTGACAGGCAAATCGTATCTCTTTTAATGAATAAAAACACACTTCCGGAAAGAACGAATATATATCGGAACGAGAATATAACTTGATTTTTTTTGAATCTATATAATGCTGTTTATTAAGTGATTATATCCCATGTGCGTAGTTTTGAAGTATATTCTATTATATTGAAAGTAGTTATAAATACAACAAAAATATTCTCGGGAAATCAGATGGGCTATATTTGCGTTCATTAACAGAAGAAGTCGTATAATTGACACTTTTTCTCTCTTTGAAAATGAACCAAAATAGTTAATATGAAAAAGAAACTACTGCTACTACTATGCTTTTGTTTGATGGGAGTTAATTTGATAGTGGCCCAAATTTCAAAAGTTACAGGTGTTATAACCTCAGCTGACGACGGTCAGCCCGTTATTGGTGCTTCCGTATTAATTAAGGATACGGGGATCGGTACAGTGACCGATATTGATGGTAAATTTGTTTTATCTAACATTCCGTCCAACGCAAAAAAAATCCAGATTTCATATGTGGGCATGAAACCACAGGAAGTGTCGATTAAGCCTAATTTGATAATAGTGCTTGAATCGGATAGTGAGATGATTGATGAAGTCGTGGTGACCGGTATGCAAAAAATGGACAAACGTCTTTTTACCGGTGCTTCAGATAAATTGTCGGGAGAAGCTACTAAGTTGGATGGTATCCCGGATATTAGCCGTGCTTTGGAAGGGCGTTCTGCCGGTGTTTCCGTACAGAATGTTTCCGGAACATTTGGTACTGCTCCCAAAATCCGTGTACGTGGAGCAACCTCTATTTATGGTAGCTCTAAGCCGTTGTGGGTAGTAGATGGAGTTATTATGGAGAATGTGACAGAAGTCAGCGCTGACGAACTTTCTTCCGGTGATGCGGAAACGTTGGTCAGTTCGGCTATTGCCGGTTTGAATGCCGATGATATTGAAAGTTTTCAGATATTGAAAGACGGTTCGGCTACTTCCATATATGGTGCCCGTGCAATGGCAGGTGTAATTGTGGTAACGACAAAGAAAGGTAAGTCCGGTATTAATAAGATCAGTTATACGGGAGAGTTTTCCATGCGTATGAAACCGAGTTACCGTAACTTCAATATTATGAACTCCCAAGAACAGATGGGAGTATATAAAGAAATGGAGGCCGGTGGTTATTTGAAATTTGCCGAATCTTATCGTGCGGCCAACAGTGGTGTTTATGGAAAAATGTATCATTTGATGAATACTTATGATCCGGTCACAGGACAATATATGCTTGCTAACAAGCCGGAAACAATGAACGCCTATCTGCGTGATGCCGAATACCGGAATACGGATTGGTTCGATCTTCTGTTTTCTAATAGTGTTTCTCAGAATCATGCAGTCAGCATGTCGACCGGTACTGATAAAGCTTCCTATTATACATCACTTAGTGTATTGAATGATCCGGGATGGTATTCTCAAAGTTCAGTTCAACGTTATACAGCCAACATGAATGCGCTATATAATATTTTTAAGAATTTTTCTTTGAATCTGATCGGTAATGTCTCTTATCGTAAACAAAAGGCTCCGGGAGCATTAGGCTCACAAACAGATCCTGTCAGTGGTGAGGTGAAACGTGATTTCGATATCAATCCGTATTCATTTGCTTTGAATACATCGCGTACATTGGATCCGGATGAATATTATGTACGCAATTATGCTCCATTCAATATTTTTCACGAATTGGAAAATAACTACATGGATTTGAATGTGGTTGATATGCGTTTTCAGGGTGAGGCGAGATGGAAAATTATTCCGAAAGTAGAAGTGTCGGCTTTGGGAGCTTACAAGTATTCTACCACAACCCAGACTCATTCGATAACGGATCATTCCAATCAGGCTTGGGCATTTCGTGCTATGGACGATGCGACTATGCGTAACGCCAATCCGTGGTTGTATACGGACCCGGATAATACAAATTCATTGCCGGTAAGCGTACTTCCTGTGGGAGGTTTTTATCGTGAAACGAAATACGGCATGAGTAGTTATGATTTTCGTGCTACTATGACTTACAATGATGTATACAAAGATGATCATATTTTGAATGTATTCGGTGGTATGGAATTGAATGGTACCGATCGTAGTAGGAGTTGGTTTAACGGTGTCGGTATGCAGTACGACATGGGAATGCTCTCTAATTATGATTATCGTTATTTTAAACAAGGAAATGAGGAAAATACCGCTTATTATACTGTGAGTCGTACGAAATCCCGTGAAGTATCATTTTTCGGTACAGCTACTTATTCATATCAAGGAAAATACACAATAAATGGAACGATGCGTTATGAAGGCTCTAATAAATTGGGAAGAAGCCGTTCAGCGCGTTGGTTACCTACATGGAACGTTTCGGGGGCATGGAATATGCATGAAGAAAGTTTTTTTGAATCATTACGCCCATCTCTCTCTAACTTTACACTGAAAGCGTCTTACTCTTTGACTGCTGACCGTGGCCCCGTTAACGTAACGAATTCTTTGGCTGTCATTATGGGGTATAATCCTTGGCGACCTTTATCGAGTGTCAATGAATCCGGATTGCAGATTACCGATTTGGAGAACAGTGAGTTGACCTATGAGAAGAAACATGAGTTGAATATTGGCGCAGAAGTGGGATTTTTGGAGAATCGGATTAATCTGGCGGTCGATTGGTATAAACGTAATAACTATGATTTGATCGGTTTAATAAATACCATGGGTGTAGGTGGCCAGGTTTCAAAATTAGCCAATGTAGCGAGTATGGAATCCCATGGAGTGGAATTTACTTTATCCACTCGTAATATAAGTACAAAGAATTTTAAATGGACTACGGACTTTATTTTTTCCAATGCAAAAAATAAAGTGACAGAATTGAAGTCGGATGCGAATGTCATGTCTATGATTTCGGGTAGTGGCTTTGCGTTGGAAGGGAATCCGGTACGTTCGTTATACTCTTTGAACTTCCAAGGGCTGAATAAAGAAGGTTTGCCGACTTTTATCAATGAGAAAGGTGAATTGACGGTAACGGATATTAATTTTCAAGAGCGTGAGAATAAGTCACATTTGGTATATGAAGGTTCAACGGATCCTACCATTACGGGTAGTTTTGGTAATATATTCTCTTACAAAGGCTTTAAATTGAATGTGTTCATGACTTATTCATTCGGTAATGTGATTCGTTTGGATCCGGTATTCCATAATGCTTATTCAGATTTGGATGCTACGCCAAGGGAGTTTAAAAATCGTTGGACGGTGGCTGGTGACGAAAAAATAACCACTGTTCCGGTCATTGCAGATTTGCGTCAGAACACGATGAATTCATATTTGAATAAGGCTTATAATGCCTATAATTATTCTACAGAACGTATTGCTAAGGGAGATTTTATTCGTATGAAAGAGATTTCGGTAACTTATGAATTTCCCAAGACAATGGTTTCCAAGTTGAGTTTGAGCAATTTGTCATTGAAGATACAGGGTACGAATTTATTCTTGCTGTATGCCGATAAGAAATTGAACGGGCAAGATCCTGAATTTTTCAATTCTGGAGGTGTAGCAGTTCCTGTTCCTAAACAATTTACATTGACATTGAGATTAGGTATTTAATAGATTGAAGATAATTATGAAAATAAATATATTATATATAGCGTTGAGTGGAGTTTTGGCATTGGCTTCCTGTAGTGATTTTCTCGATACTCTTCCGGACAATCGTACCGAAATAGACTCGGCAGACAAAATGGCCAAGTTGCTTGTTTCTGCTTATCCTACTACTACTTATATTATGTTGACGGAAATGTCATCGGATAATGCAATGGATAATGGTATCAGTTATGATTTGATAGGGCAGGAGCAAGAAGAAGCTTATCTGTGGAAAGATATAACCATTGAATCGAATGATTCTCCAAAAATGCTGTGGGATGCTCATTATAATGCCATAGCTGCTGCTAATCAGGTGCTTCAGAAAATAGAAGAAGCTGGGAATCCGGTTCATATGAATGCATATAAAGGAGAGGCATTGCTGTGTCGTGCCTATTCTCATTTCATTTTGGCAAATCTTTTCTGTGTGCATTATAATTCTGCTACCGCTTCTGCGGAGTTGGGTATTCCGTATGCTGTGAAACCGGAAACGGAAGTAAGACCATACTATGAGAGAGGTACGTTGGCTGAGACATATAAGCATATTCAGGAAGATTTGGAGGCGGGGTTGCCATTGATAAATGATGATCTGTATTCGGTTCCCAAATATCATTTCAACATAAAAGCTGCCTATGCATTTGCGGCCCGTTTTTATTTGTTTACCCAGCAATGGGATAAAGTGATTACTGCTGCCGACCGGGTACTCGGCAGTGTACCCAGCAAGGTGTTGCGTGATTGGAGCGCTATCACTAAATCGGCTTCAAAGGATGTGGCTAATGTATACAATGATCCGAAATTGGCTTGTAATTTGATGTTTTTACCTTCTTATTCGAACACTGGTTATGTATTGGGTTCTTACACATTGGGTGAACGTTACGGGCACGGTAATGATATTTTTACAAACGAAACTGTGGCAGCTTATTATAGTGATAATACCTGTCCTTGGGGCAAGTTGGCTATGCTAAATCAGATCAGTGCATTGGAAACCAAGAATAATTTCTTTAAGACTCAGATATATTTTGAATATATCGATAAAGAGAGCGGTGTCGGTTATGTACATTATTTAGATATACCTTTCAGAACAGACGAAACTCTTCTTTGTCGTGCAGAGGCCTATACGGTATTGGGTGGAGAAGAAAATGAGAATAAGGCGTTGGCTGATATCAATATGTGGATTAAGTCGCACAGTACGACTAAAACCTCTACCACTCTACGGGAAATCAACCGTTTCTATGATGGTATAGGTTACGCTTCTGCAGAGAATACTGAGCTACGCAGTATCAAAAAGCGTTTGAATCCTATTGGTTTTGCAATAGAAGAGGGTTCACAGCAAGAAAATATGCTTCAATTGATTCTTCATTTGCGTCGTATCGAATTGCTTCACGATGGTATGCGTTGGTTTGATTTGAAACGTTATGGTATTGAGTTTGCTCATAATCGTGACGGAAATTCGGATATCGTATTGAAGAAAGATGATCCGCGCCGCGCTTTCCAGTTGCCTCAGGATGTTATAAGTGCAGGTCTGCAAGCTAATCCAAGATAAAAAATAAAAAAGGAAAGAACTATGAAATATAATAAGTGGATATTTATTGTAACAGTAATGGCGGGAGTATTTCTTACTTCCTGCAATGAAGATGCATTGAGTGATAACAGCATTTTCGATACGGAAACTCCCGAAAGAAATGAATTTGATAATTGGCTTCTGACGGAATATGTAGATCCGTATAACATTAATTTTAAATATAGATTTGAGGATAAGGAATCCGACCAACAATATAATCTGGTACCGGCGGAGTATGGCAAGTCTGTGGCATTGGCCAAATTGGTAAAGTTTCTTTGGTTGCAATCTTATGAAGAATTGATGGACGACAACGGAGAATTTATTAAAACATATTGTCCGAAAATCATCACTTTGATTGGGTCGAAAGCCTATAATCCGGATTCTCATTCGGTTGTATTGGGAACCGCCGAAGGTGGGTTGAAAGTTGTATTATATAATGTAAATGAGTTGGATACGGAAAATCCGGATGTGGAAATACTGAATGAATGGTATTTTAAAACGATGCATCATGAATTTGCCCATATTTTGCATCAGACCAAGGATTATCCGATAGAATATAATGAAATTACAGTCGGAAAGTATACAGGTCCCAGTTGGACAAACTTGACTGAAGAAGAAGCTTTGGAGTTGGGTTTTATATCTAATTATGCCAGTACGGAACCTCAGGAAGACTTTGTAGAAATGATTGCCAATTATGTGACCCACAATGCACAATGGTGGAGAGAAAGAATGGACATGGCTGGTGATGGGAAAGAGGCCTTACAGCAAAAACTGGAGTTGGTGAAGGAGTATTTAGACCTTTCCTGGAACATCAGTCTGGACGAACTTCGTACTATTGTTCAGCGCCGTTCGGCCGAGATATCTTCCCTTGATTTAAGTAGTTTAAAATAAGATACGAATTATGAAAAGAATAAATTATATATTGTCTTTTTTTATTGCGTTCACTTTGATCGCTTGTTCGCCGGAGGAAAAGGATTTGTTTGACGACTCATCAGCCAATCGTATAGAAGCTTCTTTGGCACAGGTGAATGAGGTACTTTTAAGTGCAAAAAACGGATGGTTGATGAAATATTATCCTAATGCAAATCAAAAGTATGGGGGGTATAACTTGTTCCTGTATTTTTCTGCAGATGGAAAGGTGACGGCAGCCAGTGACGTAGCCGGGGTCGGTGAGAGAATGACAAGTTTATACTCATTGAAACAGTCGGCCGGTGCGGTATTGTCGTTTGATACTTATAATTCCATCATTCACTTTTTTGCCTCACCTGATAGTGGTGTGGGGAGTATAGGAACCGGTATGGAAGGTGACTACGACTTTACGGTTATGGAAGAATGTACTCCGGAAAAAGTTGTATTGAAAGGAACGAAATCCGGTTCATTGGCTGTTATGACTCCGGTAGCCGATGGAGTTGATTGGGATGAATATATAGAGAAGATTTTCAAGATGAATGATATCATGCAAGAATATCCTGCATTCATTTTTGAAGACGGTAGTTATTCACAGGATCTTACTGTTTCTTGGAACCGTTTGGTAATCACCCAAAAAGAGGATGATAATGTTGTATATACATATGCTCCCTTCGTGTTGACATCGGATGGGCTTGAATTTTATCAACCCTTTACGCTGAATGGTAAAACGTTTACTTCATTGGTTTATAAAGATGAGGGGGAAGATAGTTATCTGTATTCACCAGAATATCCGTCTGTACATTTTATACCGGATTATCCGTTGAACGCCATGTTTGTGAATAATGTATGGTATCTTTCATTTAGCGGTCTTGGTCCTGTCGGACAAGGGTTTTGGCAGGAAATTATAGATGCAAACAGTCCGGTCGGAGCTGAAAAGGTACAATATGTAGGATTTGAACCCTATGGGGAAGGCGTTTTAGATTATGTATGGTATACGAATGAGTCTGGATTTGGTTTTTCGGATGCACTGATGTACTATGAATTATCCGGTAAGGATAAAGTAATTATGGAGTACAGTGGATATATGGGTGGGGAGTATAAGAATTTTATTCCGGATGGTTATGCTACGTGGTGGAGTATCATGCTTTTCATGTCGAGAAAACAGACTTATACGATTACTGCGGTTGATGATCCGAGACGTCCGACTAAGATTAAGTTGACACAGGATGATCGTCCTACAAATACAATTATCCTATCCAAGGAACCGATACAGTATCCATTTATTAACTAACTATTTTATATATAATCTTCTGTCTCTACGATCGTAGTGGGGACAGAAGTATAAACTATTTTTCAGTATTAATTTATAAAACGAGGTATTATGAGGAAAACAGTACTACTATTGGGAATGGCATTGATAGCAAGCAGTGCTATGATGGGACAGGTTGTAAACCGGAATATGGCAGCGGCAATAACAAGTGAAAATGCTGAACTTGTTTTAGATTCTGTTGTGACAAAAACAAGGGAAGGCAAACCGAGTGCGAAAGTTGTGTACGGATACGATTCGGAAAAGCGCAAAGCATATGAAGTGTCTATCAGTTATAGTGAGTGGTCTACTCCGGCTTATGCACCTGCATATGGAGATTCGATTGAATATACGTATGACCAAGCAGGTCTTTTGTTAAAAGAGTCTACTTATCGTAATAATTCTTACGGTGGTACACCCGAATATCAATTGAACAGTTATATAGATTATGAATATAATGCGAAGGGGCAGTTGATAAAATCAACGACCTATCGGTATAATGACAATATTGAAGCTTTTGTAGATAATTCTATTAATGACTATGAATATCTGGAGGATGGGTCACTGAAAACGAAGATTGAATCGGCTCGTCCAGCCGGTGCTCCGTGGGAAACAGGGATTAAACCTATGGAAAAGAGTTCAAAAACAGAATATAT
>OGKO01000198.1_pt1 | contig 51693 bp, 46 predicted proteins | sample 1572451 | NCBI WGS metagenome assembly OGKO01 (sample SAMEA2582089, study PRJEB24529) | metagenome | biome: Human gut stool | place: China | collected 2011 | reverse complement strand
GCGGTACGCGAGCTGGGTTCAGAACGTCGTGAGACAGTTCGGTCCCTATCCGGCGCGGGCGGAGGATATTTGAGAGGAGCTGTCCTTAGTACGAGAGGACCGGGATGGACGGACCACTGGTGTATCTGCTGTCGACCAGCGGCATGGCAGAGTAGCCAAGTCCGGAAGGGATAAACGCTGAAGGCATCTAAGCGTGAAGCCCCCCTCAAGATGAGATATCCCTTCCATAAGGAAGTAAGATCCCTTGAAGACTACAAGGTAGATAGGGCAGAGGTGGAAGTGTGGCAACACATGGAGCTGACTGTTACTAATCGATCGAGGGCTTGACCAAAAGACTCGGAATCTGTATGAAGTTTTGAATGTACAGAAACATTCAATAAGAAGCAAAAGAAATATTCCTCGATAGCTCAATGGTAGAGCGCACGGCTGTTAACCGTGATGTTGTAGGTTCGAGCCCTACTCGGGGAGCTCAATTAATAATTCGGCTCCGTGGTCAAGCGGTTAAGACATCGCCCTTTCACGGCGGTAACACGGGTTCGATTCCCGTCGGAGTCATTTAGTTTTATATGCCGATGTGGCTCAATTGGCAGAGCAGCTGATTTGTAATCAGCAGGTTATCGGTTCGAGTCCGATCATCGGCTTTTTTGAAGGAACAAGAGTCCTTGAACAAGGACCATTAGCTCAGTTGGTTAGAGCAACCGGCTCATAACCGGTCGGTCCTGGGTTCGAGTCCCCGATGGTCCACTCAAAAGAAAATACGGCCTAATGGCTCAGTTGGTTAGAGCGCCGCCCTGTCACGGCGGAGGTCGCGGGTTCGAGTCCCGCTTGGGTCGCTCATGGAAGTTTAGCTCAGCTGGGAGAGCATCTGCCTTACAAGCAGAGGGTCACAGGTTCGAGCCCTGTAACTTCCACTGGTTCTGCAGAAGCAGGACCGGAAATGCCGGCGTGGCGGAACTGGCAGACGCGCAGGACTTAAAATCCTGTTGTAGCGATACAGTACCGGTTCGATTCCGGTCGCCGGCATTCATCGAAAGGGCACTTGACAAGAGTGTTATAATAAGATGAAAGAAAAAGAATATGTGTGCGTAGCTCAGCTGGATAGAGCACTTGGCTACGGACCAAGGTGTCGGGAGTTCGAATCTTCTCGCGCACGTATCTAAGTCCTTGAAATTTATTTCAAGGACTTTCCTTGTGCAATAAAATAGGAAGTTAGTAGTTATTATATGAGTGAAACAAAAGTAGAGAAAAAAAGAATTGATTTTTTAGATTATCTGAAAGCAATTTGTGTTATTATGGTAATTATTACACATTATGAATGGGAAGATAAAGGATCTCCATTCTTTACAATGGTGATTAATATGGCAGTTCCTGTTTTTATGATTATCAGCGGCTATAATTTCGCAATGTCTAACAGGAAAAAAACAGGTGGAAATTTAAGGAAAATGTATGCATGGGAAATGATAAAACCAAAACTGATACGTTTTCTTGTACCGTTTTTTACTGTCTGTATCATAGAAATTATTATATTAATGATAGAAGATAAGCACATCAATCCTCCGAGAATTTTTTTACTGGGGGCATATGGACCGGGAAGCTATTATGTACCGATCATGATCCAGTTGTTAGTGATTTTTCCTATTATATATAAACTGGTAGAGAAAAATGCTAAAATTGGAATTGCTTTATCAGGTGCCGTGAATCTGTTGTTTGAAATCGGCGTAAAAGTATTTGATATGGATAAATATTATTATCGGCTGAGTATCGGAAGATATTTGCTTTTGATCTCATTTGGATGTTATCTGTATTTACATCCGGAGCACAGGGTAAAAAAATGTCAGCTTATCAGCATGTTTCTGATCGGATTGGCTTATATTGTTGCAGTTTTTGGCTTTGACTGGGACATGGTTCTTTTTGATTACTGGAAAACAACAGCAATGCCGATTGCATTTTATATTTTCCCGATTGTAATATTATTATTCCGAAAATTTTATTATATAAAATTGCCGGGAATGATCGGAAATACATTGACATGGATCGGGCAGGCATCTTATCATATTTTCTTAGTACAGATGGTTTATTATCATTTTGAACTTGGCGGAAAAATCATGGACAGTACATGGTATATTGCGCTTCCTTTTAATATTCTGGTAACAGTGACAGCAGGTCTTGCATTTTATGAAGCAGACTGTCGTTTTATCAGGAATATGAAGTATTTGAAATACAGAGTAAAACAGAAAATCGCATAAAGAAAAACAACACGTTTAATCCGAGTTTACCGTCCTTTGCGTTTTCACCATTTTATTCGGTAGGGGAAATCGGCGGCAATTTCTTCAGTCTTATTATTTGCTTTGTGCCACGTATTTTAGTAGGTGTCGTACCATACTTTGTGTACATTGGAATAAAGAAGCTGTGCAAATTGAAAGCCGGAAGCAATTGTTGCGGCGGTGCTTACAACGGCGATCGGAAAAATCGCTGTCAGGATTGCAGATAATATGCTTACTACAACCGTAATGGCATGTAACTGCAAGATTTTGATCGCGCCGCCAATGTTTGTCGATGTGATCCCAGTCACTTCAGCACAGGAAATGTTTGAAAAAGTAGCGACAAATGCGTCAGAAAACGATATAATAATAAAAGCAGCGGCTGTTGCAGATTACAGACTAAAAGAGGTCTGTGACGAGAAGATAAAGAAGTCAGACCGCGATGCTGTGATCAAATTGAAACGCACAACCGATATTCTTGCATATTTAGGACAGAACAAAGGAAAGACATATTTATGTGGATTTTCCATGGAAACAGAAAATATGCTGGAAAATTCCAGAAAAAAACTGGATAAAAAGAATCTTGATATGATTGTTGCCAACAATTTAAAAGAAAAAGGTGCAGGATTCGGTGTGGATACAAATCTGATTACGATCATCACGAGAGACCGGGAACTGCAATTAGAGCTGATGAGCAAGCAGAGTGCTGCAAATTGTATTTTAGATGAGATCATCAAAGAAATAAAGAATCGTTAACAGATAAGAAAGTGGCAGGTAGATTGTATGGAAGTATTGAAGGTACAAAAGGGTCAGGTTGTCGCAAAAAAGAATGACAAAGTAAAAGAATGGTATTTTATTCAGGAAGGTTCTGTGATCCAGAAGTATGCGTTTGTGGAATTGGAACTGAAGCAGAACGGCATTGTCGGAATTTTGGAGAACGACAGATTTCTGTGTGATTATATTGCGGCGGAGGACAGTGTACTTGCGGTATTTCTGTGTGAATCCTCGGAAGATCTTCAGGGTATTTTATCCAATGATCCTAAGATCCGGAGATATTTTTTAAAAGCAGCAATCGAACAGAGACAGCAGATGCTGCAGGTTTATGCGGGACTGGATGTGAAATGCAGACAGTTTCATACATTTATCGAGACATTTTATAATGATTATAAAACCATTTGCAATCAGTATCAGTTAGAGGAACAGCCATTTTCGAAAATGGACTATTTCCATTCTCTGGAAATGCGCCATAAAGCAGAAAAATGGGAAATGGATAATAGCAGCAGTCTGGTCACAAATTATCTGGAAGAATATTTGAACCTTCTGGAAAAAGATGACAGTCTCTGTGTCGGAGCAATCATGGAGGCATCCGCGCAGATGCGAAGAGTGGCACAGGGAATCAGCGAGATGGCTGCGTATCTTTTATATAATAAGGATCTGCTGATCAGTGAGTCAGGAAAAGATATTTTCCAGTTATTCTTTGACCTTGAGATCCGTGCCGGACTTAATCATGAGGAATTAGAACCAATCAATAAAGAGGTAAAACTGATCATTGAACTGGTAGAAAAATTAAAGATTTATGATCAGAGAGTCATTGATTACCGTTGGAGTGAATATCAGAACTATGAATTTGGAAGCAACGGCTTAGAGGAAGTGGCTTCTGTCGGAGTTTTTGATGAGGACGAAGATGAGTTTGAGAGTGATGAAGAAGAGAGCGAGGACTGCTTAGAGCACATTCTTACTTATGCAGGATTAGATGAACTGCAGATAGAGGATGTCCGCAACAAGATCAAAGAATACCGTGAACTGCCGGATATGCTCTCTACCGATGATGAGGCTTACCGCATCAGAAAACAGTTAACACCAGTTTTTTATGATGTATATTATAAGGTATTCATGCGTGCGATGCAGGAGCAGGATCAGACAACGCCGATCATTGAAATGTTTTTAAATTTTGGATTTATGGATGTGCAGATGGTGGGCGAGGACAATGCCAATGCATTGTATGACCTGACAGAGCATTTGGATTTGTGTCATTCCGAGCATGTGTATACCATGTATGAATGGCTCAAGGCAATCTATGAAGGACGAAAAGAGCCGTCCAAGAATGAGTTTGATCTCGATTACAGTCAGTATTTGTTGGAGAAGCTTAAAACCAAGCAGATTACGGAAGCACAGATGAAACAGCTTCAGGATAACCGTGAACTGAAAGTAAAATACGAGATTCAGAATATGTTTATGTCCGGAAACCGTGCAACATATGGAAAGATTTCCACATTCTGCCCAATTTTAGGAGAGTATGATCTGATCAATTCCGTGGAAAAAATGCTTGTGACAGCAGAGCGGTTAGAGGAAGTGATCAATCAAATCCGTAAAGTAGATTTTTCTGTTTTTTACCGGGAAGTGCTGTTTTCAGACCCGGAAAAAGGAATTAATCATGAAAACATTATGAAAGAGGTATTGCCGGATATTATTTTAATGCCGAATGCCGGTACGAAAGCAATGATGTGGCAGGAGACTGCAGGAGTAAAGCGAGACACATCAGCACGCTTTATGTTCCCAATCTTTACAGCAGTAGACCTCGAAGACATGATGATCGAGACAATGGCAAGATATCGCTGGGAGATCTGCAGAAAGATTCAGGGCGTACACTGGAATGATATCCGTGAAAAGTCACTGACTGCCGAGTATTGCGATTACATCCAGTTTTACCGGAAGAATTTTGACTTGTCTGCGGATGCAAAAGAAAAGCTGAAAAATGCTTTATTCCGTGCAAAGAATAATTACAGAGAAGTGTTTGTGAAAGATTACCAGAACTGGATCAAATACGAATCGAGAGGAAGCTACCGTCTGAACAAAGTTTCAAGACAGATTCTCATGAGTTATTGTCCGTTCTCAAAAGAATTGCGAAACGAACTGAAAGCAAATCCTATGTATCAGGAGCTTTTGAACCGCTACGATATCCAGTGCTCTAAGAGCGTGAAACGCATCCTTGCAGTTTATGACAAGTATAAACGTGCCGGTGGAGAGCTGAATCAGGATTTGAAAGACAACTTATTATATTATCAGATGTAAATATTGTCATGTTGAAGAAATGATACAAACTTATAGAAAAAGCCGGGTGCTGTGCACCTGGCTTTTTCTGAGGGGAGTATAAATAATTAATAAGGGGCTGCTACAAAATGGATTTATGTCTGTTAAGAGGCATTTATGAGAATGAGAAAGCCTTGTTTTTACAGGTTTTCTCTAAATAGGTGTATTTATAAAGCAAGATGGAAAGTGGTGTAGTAAAATTTCAAAAGTTTTCTAATGGATTTTTTCATCACTAAAAGGTATAATAACTATAAAGAATAAATTCGATTGCTTTTTATGAAGGGATAGGTGATGTATTATGGCACCATTAGCACAGGAAACAATGAAGTATACTGAGCAGGAAGAAAAGCTATTTCGCGAGTTAGATAAGGGAATTGATGATATGGAAAAAGGAAATACCATGTCACATGAGGATTCCATGAAGCAGATTCGTGAAAGGTTAAAAAAATATGCAGTATAGGTTACAAACGACAAGGGAAGCAACAGAAGATGTTGCAGGAATGGCAGAATATATCGTTGAGAAATTTAAAAATCTGGATGCAGCCCTTAGCTTTTTGGATAAATACGATACAGAAGTTGAGAGATTGAAAAACTTTCCATTTGGATATCGAGGTGTCAGTTTCGAATACCGAGGATATGAAATCAGAATAAAATCTTTTGATACATATAATGTGTTTTTTACTGTGGATATTGAAGATCATTGTGTATATATTTTGCGTATATTAAAAGACAGACAGGATTGGAAATCAATTATGGCTAATCCATTGGAGTATCATTTTGGATAATATATGATTATAGCATCCCCCGAAGGTTTTCTTCGGGGGATTTTTAATGAGACCAAAAAACAGAGTTTTGTACAAAGTCTATCAAATCTTTTTTTTTCAATTCTAAATTGTCCTGCAATTATGTGGGCAGGAATTAAATCTTCATGAATAAATTCCAACATTTTTGATTTGCTGATTTGTAATAGTTGTTGGCATTGCTTACGCGTAAGTAAATCAGGTGCGTAGTCGAACATAATAAAACTTTTCATTTCATAAAAAATGGGCTATATCGGTTGTTATTGATTTAAATAAGTGTTTGACGGAGAAATCCGTAAAGTGGATATTTGTGCTTATATATCATCTCAACGATAAATAAAGAATAGGGGGGGACAATTATGAAAATAAAAAACGTAAGATCGGAGTATAGGCTGGACGAGAAACGCTTTTTAAGCTTGGATGAGTTCGGAGCATATGCAGGACTGGGAAGAAATAATGCGCGTGAATTAGCAGGTGTGTGTGAGGTGTTGATTAAAATTAAGAGCAGACTTTTAATTGATCGGATCAAGTTTGACCAGATTCCAGCGGAAAAAGTGGAAGAACTGATGTATGAAGTCGAACTTTCACAGCACTAGAAAATAAAAGAGGTGGCTTTCTTGTTAAATCAGAAAGCCACCAGAAAGGACAATTCGCATGGATAAGAAATTGCCGAAAGGGATTTCACAGAGGAAAGACGGAGTGTATATCGGTAGATTTACTTTCCGCAGGCAAAGAAAGACTTTTTATAGCAAAGACATAAAAAAGTTACAGAAAGAGATGAATGATGCCCGGTATGAGGTGGAGCAGGGAATATATCAGAGACCGAATAGTATGACTTACGATCAGTGGTTTCAGATTTGGATCAATGATTATAAGAAGAATGATGTTAAGCAGGGGACGATTGATCTTTATAAGGTGTGCTACAACACGTATATCAAAGAAGCGTTGGGACGATTGAAGCTTATGGAAATAAATGGTCTGGATATTGATAAAGTATTTCACAATATGGCAGACAGAAATCTCGACAGGGGAACCATGAATATTGTAAAAGTAGTCCTACAATCATCTTTAAAGCTGGCTGTGAAAAAGGATTTACTTAGAATGAATCCAATGGATAAGGCAGATGTGCTGAAAAAAGAGAGAAATAAGGAAATGAGAGTTTTATTACCGGAAGAACATGAGTTATTTCTAAAATATGCGTCAGAAAATCCATATTATTATGTATATGTCATTGCTTTACAAACAGGCATGCGGAGTGGAGAGTTGAGAGCTTTAAAGTGGAAGAATGTTGATTTCAGAAAACGTGAGATTCGTGTTGTTGCTACTTTAAAGTATAACCGGAGTGAAAAGAGATATTTTATTGATACACCAAAAACGAAAACAAGCTATCGTAAGATACCTATGACCGGGGAAGTGGCAAATTTGTTTCATATGATTAGAAAGCAGCAGTTAGAGCGCAAGATAAAATTGGCTAATCTGTGGAATGAAAAAGCGATGGAAAACCTGAAAAGAAAAATGGTGTAGTAAGTGGTGTAGTAGAACTGATTTTCCTACATTTTAAATATATATAAACAGCTCGAAAAAAATCAGTAAAAAAGAAAAGCTCCTGCAAACCAAGCAAACATCAATAGAAAAAGCCAAATGCAACTGCACCTGGCTTTTTCTGAGGGGAGTATAAATAATTAATAAGGGGTATAACTATGATACGTTTTCGTATCACAACGTTAGTATAGCCTATCTATATTTAAAAAGCAATTTAAAAAATGTATATTTTGTGTGAATTTTCAAATAATAAAAATGCATGTGACAGAACAGTTTTACATGTAAAAAAGAAGAAAATTTTGTACACAAAACAGGAGGACATTTTATCATGGCAAAAAACATGGATAGTACAAACAAGAGCGAAAACAATTACGAGCAGAACAGCTATGAAAACAGTAATGGACAGAATAAGAGTGGTCAGAACAAATCCACCAATAAATCTACAAACAAGTCCACAAACAGATCCACAAACAAAACTTCCGACTGCCACCACGAGGAGCAGTAGCACGGAAAACGAATTGCTGCATAACATGTAATAAGGAAAAATCAGAGACAGATTACAGAACACACTGTGATCTGTCTCTTGCTATAAAGGGAGGAAATATGGCATTCTATACCATTCATCCAAGAGATATCCAGAATATATGTTTTCAGAAAAGAGCAAGAGTGGTTGATATCCGAAATCCGCAGGAATACAGAAAATACCATTATAAAGGTGCGGTGAACATCCCGTATAGTGACGAAGATCACTGGGGCTGCCGCTTCTCAAAAAACCGTCCTCTGCTTTTGTACTGTGAGTATGGAAGTACAAGTCTTCTTGCTGCAAGAAAACTTGGAAAAGAAGGGTATGAGGTTTACACGGTGATCGGTGGCGCAAATGCGATGCGGGAACAGTTACCCACATTTTAGCAATTGACAGTTCAAAATAGAACAGATAATATAAGAATAGGTTTTTAGACTTATTTTTAGAGGAGATTTCAGTGAGAACATTTGATTTACTTGTGCCTTGCCATTTTGGTTTAGAGGCAGTTTTAAAAAGAGAAATATATGATCTTGGATATGAGATCACAAAAGTAGAAGATGGCAGAGTGACGTTTGAGGGAGATGAGGAAGCAATCTGCCGTGCCAACATTTTCCTGCGCACGGCAGAACGTGTGATGATTCAGGTTGGACGTTTTAAGGCGACAACCTTCGAAGAACTTTTTCAGGGAATCAAGAATCTTCCGTGGGAAGAATATATTCCGGAAGACGGAAAGTTCTGGGTAAAAAAGGCATCTTCCATTAACAGCAAACTGTTCAGTCCGTCGGATATCCAGTCCATTGCAAAGAAAGCAATGGTGGAGCGCATGAAGCAGAAGTATCATAAGGACTGGTTCAAAGAAGACGGAGCAGCCTATCCGGTTCGTATTTTTTTACTGAAGGATGAAGTGACGGTGGCATTGGATACATCCGGGGAATCTTTACATAAACGTGGTTACAGAACGATGACCAGCAAGGCACCTTTGACAGAGACACTTGCAGCATCACTGATTCTGCTGACACCATGGCGGAAAGACCGTATTCTGGTCGATCCATTTTGCGGAAGTGGTACGTTCCCGATTGAGGCGGCTATGATCGCTGCGAATATCGCACCGGGAATGAACCGCGATTTTACAGCGGAAGAATGGACAAACCTGATCGACCGCAAACTCTGGTATGAGTGTGTAAAAGAGGCGGAAGATATGATTGACACAACAGTGAAAGTCGATATCCAGGGATATGATATTGACGGAGAGGTGATCAAAGCCGCCAGAGAGAATGCAAAGCGGGCAGGAGTTGATCATATGATCCATTTCCAGCAGCGTGCGGTTGCAGATTTAAGCCACCCGAAAAAGTACGGATTTATTATCACAAACCCACCATATGGGGAACGTTTAGAGGATAAGGCAGACCTTCCAAAGCTGTATACAGAGATCGGACAATCGTTTGCAAAATTAGATTCGTGGTCAATGTTTCTGATCACCAGTTATGCAGACACCGAGAAGTACATCGGAAGAAAAGCAGACAAAAACCGGAAAATATACAATGGTATGTTAAAGACCTATTTTTATCAGTTTTTAGGACCAAAGCCTCCTAAAAAGCGTAATTAAGGAGAGTTCAGGGCTACATGAAGTATTCGAAGCGTTATATTGCCTTCACGGGAGTGCTGGCAGTTGCACTTTTGTTAAAATTTAATAATGTCGGGGAACAATACCAGACCGTGAATCATTTCCGTGGGGCGCAGCTTGAGGAGACAACGTGGAATCCGCTGATCGCACAGAGCGTCAATGAAGGACTTTTGTCGGTGGTGATCGACAATAAGGAATACACGAATGAAAAATACCAGTTTTTCATGGATTCGAATCTGGATATTATGGTTCCTGTTTCTATCCTAAGGGATGCGTTAAATTGCAGTGCGCATATCTATAATGAAGATACGCTGCTAGTTGAAAAGCATAACAGTGAACTTTCCTTTTCCCTGAATGATGATACGATCGAGGTAAATGGGGAAAAGGAAAAAGTAGTTTCGCCGTTGATGAAGAAAAATAAAGAGTATTATGTGAGTCTGAATGACCTGTCTAATTATCTGGACTATTCGTACACATGGAATATTCAGGAAAACAAGGCGCAGGCAGCAGATGTGTCGGAGAGCACAACGATCATCCCGACAAAATATGATCTTCGTGACCGGGCGCGCATTTCAATGATCCGCAATCAGGGAACATATGGAACATGCTGGTCGTTTGCAGCATTGAGCGCTATGGAATCGGTTCTTCTGCCAGAGCAGACCTATCAGTTTTCCGTGGATCATATGACACTGAACAATGGATTTAACCTGACGCAGGATGACGGTGGCGAGTATACAATGGGAATGGCATATCTTGCTTCATGGACGGGACCGGTGTTAGAAAAGGATGATCCGTATGGCGACAGAAAGACAAACCCGAATCTTGCAGCAGTAAAACATGTGCAGGAGATGCAGATCATTGACGGAAAAGATTATGAGAAGATCAAAGAGGCTGTGTTCAAATACGGAGGAGTGCAGACTTCTATTTACAATGCACTGAAAAGTTCGCAGTCAAGATCTCCGTATTATGACCGCAGAACAAGCTCCTACTGCTATATTGGTACCGAAAAACCGAATCACGACGTTGTGATCATCGGCTGGGATGACAGTTATTCGAAAGATAATTTTTCCGTGGATCTAGAGGGCGACGGCGCATTTATCTGTCAGAACAGCTGGGGAAGCGAATTTGGCGACGGTGGAATTTTTTACATTTCCTATTATGATACCAATATCGGTACACACAATGTCGTGTATACAGGAATTGAGGACAGCGACAATTATGACTACATTTACCAGAGTGATCTCTGTGGCTGGGTAGGACAGCTTGGCTATAACAAAGAGAGCATTTATGGAGCAAATGTTTATACAGCAGAATCAGACCAGAATCTTGAGGCAGCAAGTTTTTACGCGACAGGAAAAGATTCGGAATATCAGCTTTATGTGGTGAAAAATTTTGAGGATGAATCATCCCTAAACAATATGACGCAGGTGGCATCCGGAAAGCTGAGTAATGCCGGTTATTATACAATCCCATTTGAAAAAGAAGTGGCATTGGATGCAGGAGACAGATATGCGGTAGTATTATTTATCAGTACGCCGGATGCGGTGCACCCGCTTGCCATTGAATATGAGGTAGATGATGCCACCGCTAATGTCATTTTAGATGACGGTGAAGGATATGTCAGTGCCAATGGTTTTGAATGGGAAAATGTAAAAAATGTGGAGAACTGTAATATTTGTCTCAAAGCATTTAGTAATGACCGTTAACAGGGGGTTACGTGGAAGAGAAAGCAATGAAGTTTGCAACTGTGACAGCAGTTCTTCTCATGATCGCAACGTGTGCGTTATTGCCGAGACTTCCGGCAATTCATACATGGGCTGTGGAGCGTGAGGAGGAACGGATCGCAGAGGCAGAACTTGCAGAACAGAAAATCACGATGAGTGATCTTACAATTAAAAATACAGAAGTGGCAGATGATACAGAAAAGCGGCAGCTTCGCCTGAAACTCCCGGAAGGAGTAAAGGGCAGCGACATCACGATTTTGAATGATTATGTGACACAGACCATTCGGATCGAATTGCCGGATACGCAGGTCAGTTATTTTGAAAATGATCCGCTGACAGGCAGCAGTAACCATATCGACAATCTTTCCTATGCAGTCGGGAAAGGAAATGGTCTGATCGAGATTACCATGGATCAGGTTTATGAGCTTGATATGGATTATGACGAAGACTATTATTATTTTGACTTCCTGACACCGCATGAAGTGTATGACAAAGTGGTAGTTGTGGACGCAGGGCACGGCGGAAGGGCGCCGGGAGCGACAAAACAGGGCATTAATGAAAAAGATATTGACCTTGGGATCGTGCTGCAGCTGAAAGAGATTTTTGACCAGAGCGGGGATAATATAGGCGTCTATTATACAAGAACGGATGACAGCAACCCGACTTTTGACCAGAGGGTGCAGCTTGCCAATAAATCACAGGCAGACTTGTTTATCAGTATACATAATAATTCAACGAAAAGTGGGCGCATGTCCTCCACACATGGAACACAGGTCATGTACAGCGAGTCAGATACGAAGGAGCTTGGCAGCAAGGCGTTTGCACAGCTTTGTTTGGAGCATGTGACAGGGGCATTGGAGAGCAAAAATAAAGGACTGGTGGAAGGGGATGAGATTTATATCATCCGGACCAGCGAAGTTCCGGTGGCGCTGATCGAGGTTGGTTTTATGACGAATCAGGAAGAACTGGCACTTTTAAACAGTACAGATTATCAGAAAAAAGCGGCAGAAGGTGTTTATGACGCCGTTTTAGATGCATTTGTGAAAGGATATTAAAAAGATGACGAAAATTATTTTTGCAACAGGAAACGCAGGAAAAATGCGTGAAATCAGAGATATTATGGCAGATCTTAATGTGGAGCTTTTATCTATGAAAGAGGCAGGAATCGCATTGGATATTGTGGAAGACGGAAAGACTTTTGAGGAAAATGCACTTATCAAAGCGAGAGCAGTGGCAAAGGAAGCACCGGAGGCAGTCGTTATGGCAGACGATTCCGGACTGGAAGTGGATTATCTGAACAAAGAGCCGGGCATCTATTCCGCACGTTATATGGGAGAAGATACTTCTTACGATATCAAAAATCAGGCGATCTTAGACCGTCTTGCAGGCGTTCCGAAAGAGAAAAGAACTGCCCGTTTCGTCTGCTCCATTGCAGCAGTGCTGCCGGACGGAAGAGAACTTGTCACAAGAGAGACTATGGAGGGATACATAGGGGATAAGATTGCAGGAGAAAATGGATTTGGCTATGATCCGATTTTTTGCGTGGAAAAATATGGATGTACTACAGCAGAACTTTCCGAGGAACAGAAGAATGAGATCAGTCATCGCGGAAAGGCGCTGCGCGCAATGAAAGAAAAACTTGCAAAGGAAAACTTATGAGAATATTAATCATCAGTGATACCCACAGAAAACATGAAAATTTATTAAAAGTGTTAGAGCGGGAATGCCCGGTTGATCTTCTGATCCACCTTGGAGATGCAGAGGGGTATGAGGATTATATTGCAGAACAGGCAGGATGTCCTATGGAAGTGGTAGCAGGAAATAACGATTTCTTTTCTACCCTTCCACGGGAAAAAGAACTGCAGATCGGAAAGTATAAGGTGCTGATCACCCACGGCCACTATTATTACGTCAATACCGGAATCGAAGATATTGAGCGTGAAGCGGAAGGGCGGGGATTCGACATCGTCATGTTCGGACATACCCACCGCCCGATCATTGATTATCACAAGGACGTGATCGCCTTAAATCCGGGCAGCCTTTCCTATCCAAGACAGGAGGGAAAAAGACCGTCCTATATTATCATGGAGATTGATAAAAAAGGAGATGCAACTTTTGAAATTGAGTATTTATAAGAGCAAACCCCAGAGAAATCAAGGGTTGCGGGCTTTTACAAAAAAGTTGAAAAAAATGTAAAAAAAGTGTTGACATTTTCTCTGTGCTCTTATATAATAACTCTTGCGTCACGAGTGAGAGACAAAAACAAAGTTTCTTATGATGTGTAAAGCATTGAAAATTATCCTTCGGGGTGTGGCTCAGCTTGGCTAGAGCGCCTGGTTTGGGACCAGGAGGTCGCAGGTTCGAATCCTGTCACCCCGACTTATGCGGGTGTAGTTCAATGGTAGAACACCAGCCTTCCAAGCTGGATACGTGGGTTCGATTCCCATCACCCGCTTTCCATTTGCCAATTTGGCAAATGTGAGCAAATGTGTTCGTAGCTCAGCTGGATAGAGCAACGGCCTTCTAAGCCGTGGGTCGGGGGTTCGAATCCCTTCGAGCACATTTCCTTTTTAGGAATTAAGAAGACACAAGGATTTAGGCATCGGCAACAGAGTTGCTTGCAGTCTTTTATGGTGGGTATAGCGCAGTTGGTTAGCGCGCCAGATTGTGGCTCTGGAGGCCCAGGGTTCGAATCCCTGTATCCACCCTTACAATAAAGCATAGGTTTTATTGTGAAAATGTTGCGATAGGTGCAGCAAATTTCTTTGTTGGGCTATCGCCAAGCGGTAAGGCACTGGATTTTGATTCCAGCATTCGCAGGTTCGAATCCTGCTAGCCCAGCTTAATATGGGATATTAGCTCAGTTGGTAGAGCACTTGACTTTTAATCAAGTTGTCCGGGGTTCGAATCCCCGATGTCTCATTCGAATAAGATAAACGTCGTTCGTATGAACGGCGTTTTTCTTATTCTTAGGAACAGCGAGAGACTAGCAACGACCGGAGCAGAAGCGGAGACCGAATCCTCGATGACTGATTTTTTACCTTATCATTAAAATCAACAAAACAGTTGCAATTTATAGATAAATAAGTTATACTTGGAAAGCAGTTTTGCGGGTGTGGCGGAATTGGCAGACGCGCTAGATTTAGGTTCTAGTGTCCCCGACGTGCAGGTTCAAGTCCTGTCACCCGCATTTATGAGTGCATGATAACACCCCACTCTTTTCTTGAACTCCACTGTTTATTCATCCAGTCGACTGCCTGTTGCTTTCCTTCTTCGGTGAATGGAAAAGCTGCGGAAAGCTTCTGGTCGTCAGGAGTGGTTGCAAAATTATAAGGTCCAGGCCAGACGGTGGCGCGGAAAATATCATTTTCTGCGTCATCTTTTTCTTTTTTTACAAGATAGCGCATCCCTTTATAACTTCCGGTAAACTTTTCTTTTTTATAAAAATTCATATTTAAAATATCTTCTGTTGTGATCATACGAAACTCCGATTTCTATTACATTTTTCATAATTCATTATAATATATTTTCAAAAAAAAGATAGTAAAATCAAAATATCCTATATATAATAAAACACAGACACATAAGCATCAAAGATAATTGCAAAAATCATAGAAAGTGTAGATTAAATTTTGTTAATTTATTACAATCTTCATAACATGAATTTGAGTTTTACAATTGTCTGGTAAGCAAAAGTAAGGAGAACATTCATTATGAAATTTTCAGAAATGCCATATAAACGCATTAATATGGAAGAAGTAGAAAAAGAATACAAAAGCATTATTGAGCGCACGAAGAATGCGAAAAGCGGTGAGGAGCAGTTTGAGATCCACCGGGAATATTATAAGTTCACTGCGGATATCCAGACGAGCATGGAATTAGCCATGATCCGCCACGATATTGATACGACAGATGAATTTTACGAGAAGGAAAGCGATTTCTATGATGAGGTCGGACCAATTATCAGCCAGTACGAGAACGAGTATGGAAAAGTGCTGTATGACTCACCTTATCGTGCCTATTTAGAGAGCAAGATCGGAAAAGTGACCTTCAAAAATATTGAGATTGCCAACAAAGCATTTGATGAGAAAATCATTCCACTGATGCAGGAAGAAAATGCACTGAGCAGCCGTTACAGCAAACTGATCGCGACGGCAAAAATCCCATTTGAAGGAGAAGTTTATAATCTTTCCCTGATGCGTAAATTCCAGACAAGTCCGGATCGTGAAGTGCGGAGAAAAGCGTGGAAGGCAGTCAGCGAATATTTCCAGTCTGTGACGGATGAGATTGACGAGATTTACGATAAAATGGTAAAAAACAGAACCGAGCAGGCAAGACAGCTTGGCTATGAAAATTATGTGGAGCTTGGCTATTACCGTATGAACCGTAACTGCTATGACAAGGCAATGGTGGAAAATTTCAGAAAACAGGTCAAAGAGTATTTTGTGCCTTTTGCCAATAAGCTTCACGAACAGCGCAGAGCGCGCATTGGTGTGGATAAACTTTCCTATATTGACACAGACGTGTATTTCACCAATGGAAATCCGGCTCCAAAGGGAACACCGGAGGAAATTCTTGCAGCAGGACAGAAGATGTATGGCGAACTGTCTCCACAGACAAAAGAATTTTTTGATTTTATGATGGAAAACGAGCTGTTTGATGTGCTCGGAAGAAAGACGAAGCGACAGGGTGGCTATATGACATATATTCCGAACTTCAAGTCGCCGTTTATTTTTGCAAATTTCAACGGAACAAGCGGGGATGTGGATGTGATCACGCATGAGTGCGGTCATGCATTCCAGGGGTATCTACTGAGAGATGAAGAAATCCGCGAGTTTGCCGATATTACAATGGAGACAGCTGAGATCCACTCCATGTCTATGGAATATTTCACGTATAACTGGATGGAATTGTTCTTTGGCGACAGAAAAGACGATTATCTGAAAATGCATCTGGAGGATTCCTCTGCATTTGTTCCGTACGGCTGCATGGTAGATGAGTTCCAGCATATCGTCTATGAAAAACCGGAAATGACACCGGCAGAGCGCAAGGCAGTCTGGGCAGATCTTGAAAAGGTATATCGTCCGCATATGGATTATGAAAATGATCCGTTCTTTGGCAACGGCGGATTCTGGCAGAAACAGCCGCATATTTTCGGCAGTCCGTTCTATTATATTGATTACTGTCTGGCAAGTGTGTGCGCAATGCAGTTTAAAGTGATGATGGACGAGGATTTCAAAAAGGCGTGGGATAATTACTATAAGCTTTGCAATCTTTCTGCAAGAGATTTCTTTACAAATGTAATTGTCGAGGCAGGACTCACGAGTCCGTTTGAAGATGGATGCATCAAAAATCTTGTTGACAAATTCGAAAAAAAGGCTTTTAATAAGTAACAGATTCAGAGAGAAATCTGAAAGATAATAAGTGAGAACCGAATAGTGTGATAAGGCAGGGAAAGGCCCCTAATCTGGGGTGTCCCTGCCTTTTTTGCATGTATTTCTATTGAAATTGGAAATCCTGCTAAAAAGGCTGCCTTCAAAAGTTTTGTTTCCAGATAAACAAATTTTTGTTGACAAATGCAGAATCCATTTATAATACAAGTATACAAATTAGAGTGATAAAGTGTTAGAACGTAACAATGGATGAACTTCACTTCATGTTAAGTGCAGATGATACAGCAATCTACGCTGCATACAACAGTGGAGACCTTGATTATATTGATACTGTACCAAACGATGAGATTTCTTCCTTAAACGGAATCAATCCTGAATTCGGTATCTTAGATAACCTTGGAACATACTACATCGGATTCAACGTAAATGATCCAATCTTTGACGGTAAGACAGAAGAGCAGGCTGCAAAAATGCGTGAAGCGATCAGCTTACTTGTTGACACACAGTTCATCGTTGAGAACGTTGGTCAGACAGGACATATCGCAGTTGCTGAGTCTGTACAGCAGGATGTAGCTTTACTTGGTATCAACCTTGAGATCAAATCCGAAGACTGGAACGTATTCTTAGAGGATCGTAAGAGTGGTAACTTCACAATCGCCCGTGAAGGATGGCTTGCAGATTACAACGACCCGGTTAACATGTTAGAGATCTTCACATCTGATTCCGGTAACAACGATATGCAGCTTGGTAAAGGAACTCCGGTTTATTCTTCTCCAGACTGGACAGCATATGATGAATTGATCGGTCAGATCCGTACAACAACTGATTTTGCAGCACGTGTTGATCTGATGCATCAGGCAGAGGATATGCTTATGGATACATGGGCAGTTATCCCAATCTACTATTACAATGATGTTTATATGCAGAAATCTAACGTAACAGGTGTTTATGCAACTGTATACGGAATGAAATACTTCATGTATGCAACAAAATCAGCACAGTAAGAATAAAGTACTGGTAAAGATAAAAAAACGTTACTGGAACAACATAAGAGTGAACAATAACAGAAATTGTTTACAGGAAAACAAAATCCCCGAAAGTCAGGAAACCTTGATTTTCGGGGATTTCTTTGTAAAAAAACGGTAAAAAGGAAGTATGTAGAAGATCAAAAACTATTGACAAATCCGCAGACGTATGTATAATAGTAAGGGTACTGTACGCAGACCAAAGACAGTTGTATCTGGCAAGTGCATTAGGCAGAGAAGTCTAAAGGCACTTTTTTTGGTTGTAAGAAAATAATTTAATGCGATAAAGCGGTGCATTGATAGCGCGGCAAAAGATATTTGCCGGAGGAAAATGTCCGCCTGTGAAAGATATACAGTACGTTTACAGCGATATAAGCGCATAAGCGTTTATATAGATTATTTCTACAGGAGGAAATATTATGAAGAAAAAAGTAGTAAGCCTTATGCTTGTACTTGCTATGACAGTCAGCATGACTGCATGTGGCAATAAGAACAATGCCGCAGATGATGCAAATGCTGTCGAAGACACAGAAGCTGGTACAGAATCAGGCAGCAGCGAAGAAGCAGTAGCTCCGGCTAATTATGAAGAAGTATCTGCTGAACTGTATGACAAAGAACTCGGTGATTTCTGGGCAGCTTACCAGAAAGCGGATGAAGCACAGACCGTTTCTGAGAAATTTGCTCTCCAGGCAGTTGCAGAGGCAAAATTAATGGAGGCAGCAGTTGTTCTTCCATTACAGTCAAAAGGTGGTAACTATTCCATCTCACGTGTAGCTCCTTATACATTTGACTATACACTGTGGGGCAACGATATGGACAGATTCCATAATGCAGTTGTCACAACAGAGCTGATCAAAGCTTCCGATGTCAGCACAATGAGAGCAAAATGGGCTGAGTTAAGAGGAACAGGTGAGTATGAAGCATGGGCAAAATCTTACTTAGAGGAGCAGGGTTACACGCTCAAAGATACTTATAATTATCAGTTATATACACAGGATCCTACCACATGGGATATTCTTGCAACTTCTCAGTCTGTAGATGCTGAAGCAATCGTGAACACATACGATGGATTAATGGAGTATGATGGAGAGGGAACTTTACAGCCTGCATTAGCAGAGAGCTATGAAGTATCTGATGACGGATTAACTTACACATTCCATCTTCGCAAAGGTGCTACATGGGTTGATTCCCAGGGTAGAAAAGTTGCTGATGTGACAGCAGATGACTTTGTTGCCGGAATGCAGCACATGATGGATGCACAGGGCGGTCTTGAGTATCTTGTTGAGGGTATCATCACAAACGCATCCCAGTACATCTCCGGTGAAGTGACAGACTTTGGCCAGGTTGGTGTAAAAGCGGTTGATGATTACACATTAGAGTATGATCTGGAAGCTCCTTGCACATACTTCACAACAATGCTCGGTTACAACGTATTTGCTCCAATGAACAGATCCTTCTATGAATCCATGGGTGGTAAGTTTGGCGTTGAGTATGATCCGGATGCAGCAGAATACACATATGGTAAAGATGCTGATTCTATCGCATACTGTGGACCATACGTTGTTAAGAACTTTACATCCAAGAACACAATCGTATTCCAGGCTAACGAGTCCTACTGGAATGCAGATCACATCAATATCCATACACTGACATGGGTATACAATGATGGTTCTGATGCGACAAAAGCATACAACGATGCAATTGCAGGAACTGTAGATGGAACAGGTCTTAACACAGCTTCTGTTACAGCAGCAAAAGCTGACGGCGTATTTGATGATTATGCATATGTAGCACTTACAGATGCAACAACATACAGCGGATTCTTCAATATCAACCGTAATCAGTTTGCAAACGCAAACGATACAACAAAAGCAGTTTCTTCACAGACAGAGGACGATGCTGCAAGAACAAAACAGGCTATGCAGAACGTTCACTTCCGTAGAGCACTTGCTATGGGTCTGGATCGTGGTACTTATCTTGCACAGCAGGTTGGTGATGATCTGAAATATGCTTCTATGAGAAACTCTTACACACCGGGTAACTTTGTTACTTTGGAAGAAGAAGTAACAGTTGATATCAACGGAACAGAAAAAACATATCCGGCTGGAACATACTATGGACAGATCGTACAGGATCAGATCGATGCTGACGGTGTGAAGATCACAGTATGGGATCCAACAGCTAACGAGGGTGCCGGTTCTTCCGACGGATATGACGGATGGTACAATGCAGATAACTCCTGGGAAGAGATGACTCAGGCAGTAGAAGAGTTAGCAGCAGATGGTCTTACGATCGATGCTGACAACCCAATCCAGATGGATGTTGTATATGCTTCTTCCAGTGAAGTATTTACAAACAGAGCAAACTCTCTGAAACAGTCTATCGAAGCTTCTACACAGGGACTTGTCCAGGTTAATTTAATTGCAGCAGCAGATAACACAGACTGGTACTACAGCGGATATTACATGAACTATGGTTACGAAATGAACTATGACTTCTGTGACTTATCCGGATGGGGTCCTGACTATGGTGATCCTGCAACATATCTGGATACATTCCAGCCAGAATATGCCGGATATATGATCAAATCTATCGGTATTTATTAATCGTATCTACGAAATAACAACACTGCATCGGAGCGGGGATTCCCCGCTCCCCTGCACTATTGATGAGTGAACAATTATGACAAAATATTTATTAAAACGTATATTACATGGACTGGTGTCTATCGTGATCGTTGTGGCGCTGGTCATGATCATGATCTACACAATGTTAGACCGAAACCTTGTTTTTGCAGGGGATACAAAATATTCACATACAAGTAATAATGCAAGAGTTGCCTATAAATACTCTAAATGGGAAGATTATGGTTATCTGGATTATGTCACCTACTCTGACTGGCTGAATGAACTTGTAAGCAGTGGAGAATTAACAGAGGAAGAGCGATCTGCAGTGGTTGGTTTCGGAAGAACCAAGGCACAGGATTCTGAGCAGGTCAGTGAATATGTCAAAAAATTCACAAAGTATTATAAGTCTCAGGGATACACGGTAGTCCGCAAAGATGCCGTCATGATGAACAAGAAGAAGTATGCCGACGGTGGTCAGCAGCAGCTTTTTGCGTATAAAGATGTCCCATTGGCATCCCGTATGGGAAAATATTTTGCAAATTTAATAACAATTGATGATATTAATAATGTAGAAGACATCGTAGGCGAGAGAGGTCTCACCTTTACGTTACATGATCCTGTCTATGGTGGGGAAAAATTCTCACCGGCGATCATTGGCAATGGTACAACACACAAGTATTTACTGTACTTTGATTCCAAGTTTCCGTTTATTCATCAGAATATTGTGACGATCAATCTTGGAACATCCTATACGGTAAATCAGGGAGTGGATGTATTCAGTACGATGACAAGCCATCAGGGATCTTATATAAAATCAACTGTCACCTATCCAACCGGTCTTGTGGAGGAGAGTGCGGACAATCTGCACACTGCAACCTATATGCAGGGTTCCAGAGAATCCAGCTTATTGTATGCAGACCGTTATGAGGATGACTACACCAATGTTGCAACATACAAAACAGGAAAATCCAAAGTGGGTTATTCCTTTGTGATCGGACTGATCGCAGTTATCATGTCTTATCTGATCGGTGTGCCGCTGGGCATCCTTATGGCGAGAAAGAAAGACAGACTGGTCGATAAGATTGGTACGCTTTATATTGTATTTATTATTGCAGTACCATCACTTGCGTATATTTTTCTGTTCAAGGCGATCGGCGGAAGCTTTGGCCTGCCGACAACCTTTGATATGGAATCGCCGAGCAGACTGATGTATATATTGCCAATCGTATCGTTAGCACTTCCATCCATAGCAAATCTGATGAAGTGGATAAGACGTTATATGATCGACCAGATGAATTCGGACTATGTCAAATTCGCAAGATCCGGTGGTCTGACAGAGGGTGAGATTTTCACCAGACATATTTTGAAGAACGCAGCGATCCCGATCATTCAGGGAATTCCTGCAGCAGTGCTTGGAGCATTGACAGGAGCGATCATCACAGAGCGTGTGTATGTCGTTCCAGGTATTGGTAACTTATTAACAGAGGCTATCAACAAATATGATAATGGTGTTATTGTCGGTGGAACACTGTTCTATGCGATTTTAACAGTCACATCCCTTATTTTAGGTGATGTCCTAATGGCAATGGTTGATCCTAGAATTTCATTCTCAACAAAGGACAGGTAATTAGAAATGAGTCAGGATTTAGAAAAGTTCGGTATGCCGGAGGAAGAATTATTCGCTCCGGTAGACCACAGTGATCTGGAATCAGAAAAGATTACAGCGCCAAGATATTCTTACTGGCATTCTGTATTCCGTGTATTTTTTAAGAAAAAGATTAATATTATTGTTTTGGCAATTCTGGGTGTGTTGATTGCATTCACTTACCTTTATCCATTATTTGTGGAATATGATAAGTTTGGTAACTTAATGGATGCGACAACTAAACACTTGTCACCATCTGCAGCGATCGAACGTCTGGGAATGAGCATTCACTGGATCTTAGGTACCGGTGCAGCCGGACAGTCCACATTCGATGCCGTATGGTTTGGATCAAGGATTTCCATTTCCCTTGCATTTATCTGTGCAGCGATCAACCTTTCCGTTGGTGTTGTTGTCGGATCTATCTGGGGATTTTCAAAGAAAGTGGATGTTTTTATGCAGGAGGTATATAACATTCTTGCAAACATTCCATACATTTTATTGATCGCCGTTATGGTTATGTTGTTTAAAGCTGGTTTCTGGACCATGGTACTGGCGTTGACCATTACCGGATGGCTTGGAATTGCGTACTTTATCCGTACACAGGTAGTGATCATCCGTGACAGAGAGTACAACCTTGCATCCAAATGTCTGGGAACGAGTACACTTAAGATCGCAATGAAGAATATTCTTCCATTTATGACATCTGTTATTGTAACACTGGCAGCAACAGAGATCCCTTCCTATATTTCTTATGAGGTGTTCTTAGCATATATCGGTATGGGTATGTCAGATATGTCACTTGGTAGATTGATTTACGAGTCAGAAAGTGCGATGCTTACCCCTGGCTGGCAGTTCGAGTTCTGGAGCCCGGTAGTCGTTGCTTCTATCATCACGATTGTTTTATATGTCGTTGGACAGAACCTTGGTGATGCATCTGATCCGAGAACACACATGTAGAGGTTAGGTAGATGGAAGATAGAAAAGTATTATTATCAGTAAAAGATTTGATTGTGAAATTCCACGTGAGGGGCAGGGTGCTTACTGCTATCCGTGGAGTGTCACTGGATATTTATGAGAATGAATCCATTGCGATCGTAGGAGAGTCCGGTTCCGGTAAATCTGTTTTTACAAAAACATTTGCAGGAATGTTAGACAGCAACGGATTCATTGATAACGGCAAGATTATTTTCAGCGATGAAGAGCTTTCCGATACTGTCGTAAAATTAAATGACAATGCAAAGAAAGTCATCGCAGAGAATAAGAAAAAATTAGACGAGTATTCCAGACTGGAGTTTGGTGCAGACACTTATAAAGCAATCCTTGAGTTAGAGTCTGAAAAGAGAAGAAGAGCCGATATAAGCAGGGAAGAAGCAGAAGCGTATGAAACAGAACTCCTTGAGTTAAAACGTGAGAGAACGAATACCTTCAACTTGAAGCAGACATTTGATCCATCCAAAGAGAAGGATAAGATCAAAGAGGCTGGAAAGAAAATCTCCGAATTGGATACAAAGATCAGGGCATTCGAGAAAGAGCATGAGCAGAAGGTAAAAGAGCGTGCAAACAGTCTGGCACATGATACTGCATACAATCAGGAATTTGACAAGAAGATGGCAGGGCTCAAGGAAAAACATGCGAAGGAAGTCAGTGCAGCAATCACAGCAGAGACAGAAGCGAGAAATGAGATCCTTGCCAAAGAGGTATATCTTTCTGTCGGACGTTTTGGTTTCCGTAAGCGTATGAAACAGAACAATGCACTGCTGGATGCATTAAAAGAGGCAATGCAGCTTGGCGTGGATCTGAATGATGAAGAGCAGAGAAATGCTGTTTTTGATAAAGTTACATTCCGCGTAAAATATCTGGATGAGAACAGTGAGAGATTACATGGAATCTGTATCTTAAACCTTGCAAATATCAGGGATGGAAGAGACTGGAGCCAGATACGTGGTACAAAGATCGCTACGGTATTCCAGGATCCTATGACATCCTTAAACCCAATTATCACGATTGGAAAACAGATTACATCTGTCATCATGAAACATCAGGATTGTACCGAGAACGAGGCAAGGCTTCGTGCGCTTGATCTGATGGACAAGGTTGGTATCCCGAACCCGGAGGCACGTTTTGATGATTATCCGTTCCAGTATTCCGGTGGTATGAGACAGCGTATCGTTATCGCGATCGCCCTGTCCTGCCAGCCAAAGATCTTAATCTGTGATGAGCCTACCACAGCGCTTGATGTTACCATTCAGGCACAGATCTTAAAACTGTTAAAGGATTTACAGAAAGAGTTCAATTATACAATTGTATTCATCACACATGATTTAGGTGTGGTTGCCAATATCGCAGACCGTGTTGCAGTTTTATATGCAGGACAGATCGTAGAGGTTGGTACAGTAGAAGAGGTATTCTATGACCCGCGTCATCCATATACATGGGCATTACTTTCTTCTCTGCCACAGCTGGCTGAGAGAAATACAACTCTTTACTCGATCACAGGTACACCACCTTCGCTCTACAACAGTATCGTCGGCGATGCATTTGCACCGCGTAACCCATACTGTATGAAGATCGATACCTTAGAGGAACCACCAATGTTCAAAGTAACAGATACGCATTACGCCAAAACATGGCTGTTACACCCGGATGCTCCAAAGGTTGAAAAACCGGAAGGAATCCAGAACATTCATGAGAAACTTGTTAAAGCATTCAATATATAGGAGATTTAGATCGTGTCTAAACTAAATCGAAACACAGAAAACCAGGAGCATGCTTCTCATTTACCAGAGCATGGTCCGATTGATGAAAATGGTAAAGAAGTATTATTATCTTTAAAAAATGTAGATATTACTTTTGGCAAGGGCGATAACGCTGTCCGCGCTGTAAAAAATGCGACATTTGATATTCACAAGGGAGAAACCTTCTCCTTAGTAGGAGAGTCCGGTTCCGGTAAGACAACCATCGGCCGTGCAGTCATCCGTGTCAACCCATTGGCAAACGGAGAGATTTTGTACAAAGGTGTGCGTATTTCCGGGAAAATCCCAAAATCCCTGGATCGTGAAGTTATCCGTAACATCCAGATGGTATTCCAGGATCCGGCAGCTTCTTTAAATGAGCGTGCAACTGTCGATTACATCGTATCCGAAGGTCTGTATAACTTCCATTTATATGAGAATGAGGCAGACCGTGTGCGTAAAGTTGAGGAAATGATCAACGAAGTAGGTCTTTTGCCGGAACATCTGACCAGATACCCACATGAGTTCTCAGGTGGACAGCGTCAGCGTATCGGTTTAGCCCGTGCAATGGTTATGGAACCGGAACTTGTTGTTGCCGATGAGCCAATCTCCGCATTGGACGTATCAATTCGTGCACAGGTATTGAATTTACTGAAAAAGTTCCAGAGAGAGAAAGACTTAACTTATTTATTTATCGCACATGACCTTTCTATCGTGAGATTTATCTCTGACCGTATCGCCGTTATTTACAAGGGTGATATCGTGGAGATCGCAGATGCAGAAGAGTTGTTCAACTTCCCACTGCATCCATACACACATTCTCTGATCTCTGCGATCCCGATCCCGGATCCGCAGTTAGAGAAAAATAAGGTGTTATTTACTTATGATCCATCCATTCATGATTACAGTACAGACAAACCGGAGTTAGTCTGTATCGGTCATGACCATTGGGTATTTGGTAATAAGAAAGAGATTGAAGAATACAAAGCTACGCGTGAGAAGAACGTACCTTTAAAAACAATTACGATTTTAGACAAAGATGCACCGAGACCAGAGGAACATCATGACAATGTTGCACATGATGAGATTCAGCTTCCGCCACTTCACGATACAGGAAGCACATGGTACGCATTGGTTTCCTTCTTCCTGCCGGTCATTGGAATTATTGCAGCGATGATCTTCAAGAAACACAGACATTATCGTAACTACAAGATGTGCAAAAAGGGTGCTATTGCAGGATTTATTGTGCTTGCAGTCATTCTTGCATTGTTCCTGCTGTCACTTGCAGCAGTGTTTATTTAAGATATGGGGAGAACCGTCAGAGGTGGCAGCAGAAACCATACGCCGAATGTGAGACCGGTTCAGAAGGTGGAACTTTCGGAGAAAAATACAAGACAGAGATTTATCGCAGTGATCGTATTGCTGGTCATTGCTTCAGGCGCATTTATGTATGCACTGAATGGATTGATGTCAAATGACAGCGGATGGACAAACATTGAAGTGGGTTCATCCGCTGAAATTCATTGTGGAGATGATTTTATCTTCCGCTATTATGTCGGAGCAGCGGGCGTAAATGCCACCGCAGAAAAAAAAGCGCTGACGCTGCTCTACACAGATTCCATTGTAAATGCTTATAAAATATTCAGCAGCGATGAATCATTTGAAGGGATCACAAACGTGTATGATCTTAATCGGCATCCGAATGAGACAATGGTTGTGGATGATGCATTATATCATGCTTTTGAGCTGATCGCAGAGACCGGGAACCGGGCAATTTATCTTGCACCTGTGTATACAGAATATGACAATCTGTTTTTCTGTAACGATGACTCGGAGACAGTTAACTATGATGCCTACCAGAATGGAGAAGTGGCAGCTTATTTTTCCGAGGTGGCTGCTTACAGCAATGATCCGTCCAAGGTGAACGTGGAACTGCTTGGCGACAATCAGGTAAGATTGTCTGTATCCGACGATTATCTTGCTTTTGCAGAGAAGAATTATATTTCGGATTTCATTGATTTTTCGTGGATGAAAAACGCTTTCATTACTGATTATGTGGCAGATGTCATGATAGAGAACGGTTATACACTTGGTTCGCTGACAAGCTATGATGGATTTACAAGAAATCTGGATCTGACTTCTGCAATTACAAAATTAAATGCCGGCCCGGATAATTCCGGGACAGCAGAGGAAAATGCGGATTATTCTTTCAATATATATGACAGGCAGGGGAATATGATTTATCCTGCCGGTGTCATGCATTATAACGGGGCAGAAAGCATTGTCAGTCTGCACAATTATCCGATGTCGGATAAGGAAAAATATAATTATTATGAATTTAAGAGCGGCGATATCAGGACACGTTATGTTGATACCGCAGACGGACTGTGTAAGTCCGCAGTCAATAATATGGCAGTTTATGCGGACGACATCAGCTGTGCAGAACTCATTTTGAAGGTAAGCCCGGTTTACATCGCTGATACGATGGATACAGAGGCGGTAAAAAATCTTGCAGAAAACGGTATCCAGACGATTTTTGGAGAGAACAGTGTGCTCTATTATACGGATCCAGATTTAGAACTGACGGATTTGTATGACAAAGATGGCGTGCATTATACATCAGAGTTATTAGAGTAAGCAGACAGGCAGTTGCGGAAAGCCGCAATTGCCTGTTTTGCTGTCTTGGATTATACTAAGCAAGAGAATATTAGTTGAATGTTCGCAGGTTGTGGAAGAGGAGAAGACAGACATGATTTTCGGAGAGAAGACAGAGGAACAGAAACGTGTGGCGGAACTGACGCGCGAGGTAAAAGAACTCCGTAAGGAACTACTGGCATGCAAGCTGGATAAAAAACAGGTGGAAGTCCAGATGAAAGAATTAAAGGACGCATTAGAACTTGGTGGAAACCTGCGTCAGGGGTATGTCGATTCGCAGGAACATATGGCAGTTGCAAGGCGCGGACTGATTAATATGATGGAAGACATGAACGAGATTCCCATTGAGGATGTGAAGCGTGATCTCGACAGACTGAACGGACATTTGGATCGGATCTTCCATGAGTGCAGTATCCGGGAGGATGATCCGGATTTTAAGTCCACAGCCAACGGACTCAAAAATATGGCGGCAAATATGGACAAGATCAATCTGATCATGCTGCGGAGCGAGTTGGAAAATCTGCAGGCATTGCTGGAGGATACATCGGAATGGCGGTCGCCAAATTTTTTTGCACTCGCATATTATCTACAGCATGAGGAAGAGAGCAAAGTCGGAGAGATGGAAAATGAATTCCGCAACAGTTTTTTAGAGCGGTATCTGGAGGAACATCTGATGGAATCGCTGGCTATGGAAGCCAATTATGCGGGATGCGGAGAGAAGCTTGAACATATGATACAACACTATATTTATGCGTAAAAATCGTATAGTATGACACATCTGCATAAAAGCCATAACTTCAAGTTATCATAATGACTAAATTGCATAATTTGACGTTAAAATACATCAATAATTTAGGTGATTCTGAATATTGTGCATAAAAAGAAAATTTGATAAGATTCTCTACAAGAAAAAGAAAGCTGGGAAGAAAAAATTAAATTATCTCAATAAAATTTAATTCTGGCTTTTCAAAAAGGAGGCTAAATCCTCTCCTCACTCAGAGGAAAAATTTTACTTCGTAAAATTGGATTTGCTTCGCAAACAAGGAGGATTATTATGAAGAAAGCAGTGAGTATGTTTTTAGCAGCTGCATTGGCAGTTGGCACATTCGCAGGATGTGGATCATCCGCAGATACAGGAAGCACAGGCAGCGCAGCATCAACGGAGAGCGGTTCTACAGACAGCGCAGCAGATGGAAGCGTATTTAAGATTGGTGGTATCGGACCTACAACAGGTGCAGCAGCAATTTATGGTTCCGCAGTTATGAATGCCGCACAGATCGCAGTAGATGAGATCAATGAAGCGGGCGGTATCAATGGATATCAGGTAGAATTCAAAGCAGAAGACGACCAGAACGACGCTGAGAAATCTGTCAACGCTTATAACTCTTTAAAAGACTGGGGTATGCAGGTTCTGATGGGAACTGTTACAACAACTCCATGTATTGCAGTTGCTGACAAGACAGCAGAAGATGGAATGTTTGAGATCACACCATCTGCTTCTTCCACAGATGTCATTGAAAACGACAATGTATTCCAGGCATGCTTTACAGACCCGAATCAGGGAACAGCTTCCGCACAGTACATTGGTGAGAACAATCTTGCAACAAAAGTAGCCGTCATCTATGACAGCTCTGATGTATATTCATCCGGTATTGAAGCTACATTCGTAAAAGAAGCAGCAAATCAGGGATTTGAGGTTGTCGCAGAGGAAGCTTTCACAGCAGATTCCAAGACAGACTTTTCCACACAGTTACAGAAAGCACAGAGTGAAGGTGCTGATCTGGTATTCCTTCCAATCTACTACACAGAGGCTTCTATCATTTTAAATCAGGCAAACGGAATGGGCTATGAACCGACATTCTTTGGATGTGATGGTATGGACGGTATCCTTGATGTGAAAAACTTTGATACATCTTTAGCAGAAGGTTTAATGTTATTAACACCATTCGTTGCAGATGCAGATGATGAGAAGACACAGGCATTTGTATCCAAATACAAAGAGCTTTACGGCGATACACCAAACCAGTTCGGTGCAGATGCATATGATGCAATTTATGCGATCAAAGCTGCAATCGAGGAAGCTGGCGTAACACCGGATATGAGCGTATCTGATATCGGAACAGCTCTGACAGAGGCTATGACAAAGATTTCTGTAGATGGTCTGACAGGTGATGGCATGACATGGGAAGCTACCGGAGAAGTAAGTAAAGCTCCAAAGGCTATGGTGATCAAAGACGGTGCTTATACAGCAATGTAATCTGCGATAATGATACAACGAAAATAAGGGCGATCCAGTTTCCCCAGAGGGTGTCAACGGTGGCTTGGGCTGCCGTATGACACCTTCTTTTTAACAGAAAGATTGTATACAGGTATTTTATATGTTATAATCCTTGATGTGAAAAAGTAATGTTTTAACGTAGTAAATTAACAGAAAGACAGAGGTGTAGTTATGAATTTTTTATCCTACCTGATCAACGGTATCAGCCTCGGTAGTGTCTATGCAATTATCGCATTGGGATACACCATGGTTTATGGTATCGCAAAAATGTTAAACTTTGCACACGGTGATGTTATTATGGTAGGCTGCTATATTGTCTTTATGACAATGAGCGGACAGGGCTGGGGAGCGGTCCCGGCAGTGGTACTTTCTATTATCGTGTGTACCGTACTCGGCATTGTGATTGAAAAGATCGCATACAAACCACTCAGAAAGGCAGCGCCTCTGGCAGTTCTTATCACTGCCATCGGTGTCAGCTATTTCTTAGAGAATGCAGCATTGCTGATCTTTGGCGCTGACACCAGATCATTTACAAATGTTGTAACACTTCCGGCATTGAAACTGGCAGGTGGAGCACTCACAATCTCTGGTACAACAATTGTTACATTTCTGGCGTGCGTTGTGATCTTGGCTGCACTGATGCTTTTTATCAAGAAAACCAAAGCCGGTCAGGCAATGCTTGCAGTATCTGAGGATAAGGATGCAGCGCAGTTAATGGGAGTGAATGTAAATGCAACGATCTCCCTGACATTTGCAATTGGTTCCGGTCTTGCAGCGGTAGCAGGCGTACTGTTCTGTTCCGCTTATCCGACACTGACACCGTATACGGGTGCAATGCCTGGTATCAAGGCGTTCACAGCCGCTGTATTCGGAGGAATCGGTTCCATTCCGGGCGCATTGATCGGCGGAATACTTCTTGGTGTGATCGAGATCTTAGGCCGCGCATATATCTCGTCCCAGTTATCCGATGCAATCGTGTTTGCAGTCCTGATCATTGTGCTTCTTGTGAAGCCTTCGGGAATTTTGGGCAAACAGGTTCATGAGAAAGTGTAGGTGGCAGATATGGCAAAGTTAAATTTGAAATCAATGAAAAAAAGTACAAAAGATCATATCATTACATTTGCTATGGTCGTTGTAGTTTACATAATTGTACAGGTTATGATCACAACCGGCAACATGTCCTCCCTGATGCAGGGACTTCTTGTTCCAATGTGTACCTATTCGATCGTGGCAATTGGTTTAAACCTCTGTGTCGGTTATCTGGGCGAGCTTAGTATCGGTCATGCCGGATTTATGTGTGTGGGAGCATTTTCCAGCGCATTCTGCACAAAACTGTTGCAGGACAGTATTCAGAATGAAATGGTTCTGTTTCTGATCGCGATTGTGGTAGGAACAATTGCAGCAGCATTTTTTGGATTCCTCATCGGTATTCCGGTGCTCCGTCTCCGTGGCGACTACCTTGCAATCGTAACGCTTGCTTTTGGTGAGATCATCAAAAACGTCATTAATGTTTTATATATTGCAAAAGATGAGAATGGATTCCACTTTGCTATCTCGGATGGAAATAAGATTGATTTAAGTGAAGATGGCATCTGGCTGATCAATGGGGCAAAGGGAATTGCAAAAATTCCCCATTTATCCAGTTTTACAGCTGGTGTCATCATGATCCTGGTCATTTTATTTATCGTATACAACTTTGTAAATTCCAGAACCGGTCGTGCAGTGATGGCAATCCGCGACAACCGGATCGCAGCGGAATCTGTCGGTATCAATATAACAAAGTTCAAACTGATGGCATTTACCATTTCTGCAGCGATCGCAGGTGCAGGCGGTGTGCTTTATGCGCATAATCTTTCTACCGTTACAGCAACACCGACAAACTTTGGATACAATATGTCTATCATGATCCTGGTATTTGTCGTATTAGGCGGCATGGGAAGCTTCCGTGGATCGATCATTGCAGCAGTCATTTTAACACTGCTGCCGGAGGTGCTCCGTGGACTGAAGGATTACCGTATGTTGATCTATTCCATCGTTCTGATCGCAATGATGCTTTTCAACTGGGCACCAAAATGTATCGAGATGAGACAGCGTATCGCAGCAAAATTCAAAAAGCCAGCAAAAAAGGAGGCAGCATAATATGGCATTGTTAGAGGTAAAAAATCTTGGAATCTCCTTTGGTGGACTTCGTGCGGTAGACGGATTCAACATTACAATTGAAAAGGGACAGTTATATGGTCTGATCGGACCAAACGGTGCAGGAAAAACGACCTGTTTTAATATGCTGACAGGTGTGTATACACCAACCGATGGAACTATTACATTGGACGGAAAAGACATTACGGGCAAAAGGACGGTGGAGATCAATAAAGAGGGAATTGCCAGAACGTTCCAGAATATCCGGCTTTTCAAAGAACAGTCTGTTCTGGATAATGTCAAAATAGGTTTACATAATCAAATGCCTTATTCTACATTGACAGGAATCCTGCGTCTGCCAAAATACCGCAAAGTGGAAGCAGAGATGAATGAGAAAGCAATGGAACTTCTGAAAGTGTTTGATCTGGATCATGAGGCTGATTTCCTTGCATCCAATCTTCCTTATGGTAAACAGAGAAAACTGGAGATCGCCCGTGCACTTGCGACAAATCCAAAATTATTACTGCTTGACGAACCGGCAGCAGGTATGAATCCAAATGAAACAAAAGAACTGATGGAAACGATCCATTTTGTCAGGGATGAGTTTGACATGACGGTTCTTCTGATCGAACATGATATGAAGCTTGTGTCAGGAATCTGTGAGGAACTTACGGTGTTGAACTTCGGACAGGTGTTAGCACAGGGAAAAACCAGTGATGTATTAAATGATCCACAGGTTATCAAGGCATATCTGGGTGAATAGGAGGACGTTATTATGGCAATGCTTGAGGTAAAAAATCTGGAAGTATATTATGGTGTGATCCAGGCTATAAAAGGTATTTCCTTTGAAGTAAATGAGGGCGAAGTCATTGCATTGATCGGTGCCAACGGAGCTGGAAAGACCACAACGTTACAGACCATCACCGGAATGCTTCAGCCGAAAGCCGGAGAGATTATTTTTGAGGGCAAAGATATCAGCAAAATTCCGGGACATAAGATCGTATCCATGGGAATGGCACATGTACCGGAAGGAAGACGTGTGTTTGCAGAATTATCTGTGTACGAAAATCTGAAATTAGGCGCATATACCAGAAAAGATAAAAAAGAGATCGAGGAGACATTGGCACGTGTATACAAGAGCTTCCCGCGTCTGGAGGAGCGAAAAAACCAGCTTGCCGGAACACTGAGTGGCGGCGAACAGCAGATGCTTGCTATGGGACGCGCACTGATGTCAAAGCCGAAGATCATTTTAATGGATGAACCTTCCATGGGACTCTCTCCGATTCTTGTAGAAGAGATTTTCCATATTATCCGGGAGATTTCTGCGGGTGGAACAACGGTACTGCTTGTAGAGCAGAATGCAAAAAAAGCACTTGCGATCGCAGATCGTGCCTATGTATTAGAGACCGGCAATATCGTGCTGTCCGGAGATGCAAAGGAAATGATGAACAATGATTCCATTAAAAAGGCATATCTTGGCGAATAACGGATGATGTAAATGTGGATAAGAGATACACTTTTCGGACAGAGAGGTGTATACTGAAAGAAAGAATTGCAGAAAGGCTGGGCAGGATATGAAAAAAACTGTAATTACAATTGCGAGAAGCTACGGCAGTGGTGGTAAGACACTTGGCAATTTACTGGCAGAAGATCTTGGCATTAACTGTTATAGCAGAGAAATCTTAAGAATGGCATCTGATGAGAGTGGAATCAATGAGGCATTGTTTGGCGAAGTGGATGAGAAAATGAAAAAGTCACCACTCCTGTTTAATATCTTAAAAAAGAATCCATATAAAGGTGGAGTACTTCCGCCGGAAAGCAGTGATTTTGTATCAGATGACAATCTTTTCAATTATCAGGCAAAGGTCATCAAGGATCTTGCCGCACAGGAGTCGTGCATTATCATTGGCCGCTGTGCAGATTATGTTTTAAAAGACAATCCGGATGTGATCCGTTTATTTTTCTACGCACCATTGGAGGACTGTATCAGGCGTGTCGTTGACCAGAATGGTATCTCTGCAAAAGAGGCGGAGAAGAAGATCGCAAAGATTGATAAATACCGCGCAGACTATTATAAGTACTATACGGGCAATGCATGGAATGATGCGAGAAATTACGATTTCTGTCTGGACACTTCGTCGATGAGTTATGAGAAACTGGTTGCAGTGGTGAAAGACATCATCAAAATCTATCAGGAGTAAGCGGAGTTTCACTTATGAACTGCCGCCTGTAGGTGGTGGCGCGGATTTTTAGATTGAATTTTATAATTTCGGTTATGAACAAAATATTGCAGTCTGACATGTTTACGAAAACATGAATGTGAAATGGACGAATATTGTGTTTCGTTGCGTTAAACATTGCGATGAACCTCTCTGATCATTTGTGTTCAGCAGAGGCTTCCACAAATGGAGAGTTTCATCTCCATAACGCAAAACGAAAACAATATTCGTCCATTTTACATTCATTATCTCATAAGTTATGAAACTGCAATATTTTGAATATACACTCCATAGAAATTCAATCTGAAAATCCGTCAATCCATGTTCCGAGCGGCAGAACCCAAAGATGAAACTCCGGGAGGTGTGCCCTTTTATGATTGGCGAATCACAAGACATCGAGAATGACCGCATTTTGTCGTCACCTCCCTTTATAGGCACTCATCCCATAACCCGGAGTTCCATAACGTAAATTGCAGATCTTGTGGTGCAATTCATAACGTTGACCGGGCATGTATAAGCGTCCTCTCACAAGTCATCCATAACGTAAATGAAAGAAAAACGGTATGAACAAATATTATTTTCTTTGTGAGCTATGGAGATAGGATTCTAACAACCTTGGGAAGCCGCTGCTTCTCAAGGTTGTTGTTTAGAAGCCTATCGGAATATCCAGCGAACAGAAACATAATATTTCGTTTATACCGTTTTTCTTTTCATAAACCTATAAAATCAAGACTTGTGAGAGGACGCTTATATCTGCCCCTTCACACCCTGCGAAAGCACCACAAAATCTGCTGCTCCACGGTAAGTGAAACTCCGGTTATTAAAACTAAGTCTTGTGAAAGAAAACAGAAACTATTATAATATTTGATAGGAGCAACGAATATTGCAGCGCAGAGGGAGAAGGGTGAAATATGTTTGAACTGATATTTATTATTATTGTGATCGCAGTGATCGTGTCAAAGGTAAAGGCACAGAATCAGGGAGCAAATCGAAACAATACTACCTATATAAATGGAAAACCGGTAAAGAATAACCGCCAACAAGTTTATGGAGCCGGGCAGATGAACCGTCAGCCACAGAACTATAGTGCAGGACAGTCAAGCCGTCAGGCGCAGCCGTACAGAGGGGCACAGTCAAATCGACAGGCACAGCCATACAGACCACAGCCGTCCGGACGTCCGGTGCAAAATCCCTGGTCACAGACGAATAGAGGAACGGCTCAGTCACGTCCACAGAAAAATCAGGATATTTTAAGCCGTGCAAAACAGAATGTGCAGGAAAATGATGAGGATCTATTAAAAGAGGCAGACAGAATGCAGCATGAGGCTGCAAGAGGAGCAGCAGACACACCAGTTCTGACACCGAGTGAAAAAGTTGCAATGCAGGGGGTAAAACCTGTTGGTCAGCAGATTGGAGCCGATTTTGATGATGACTGTGACATCATGCAGAAATTGAATGATCTCATGATTATGGGCTACAGTGGTAATTTGGAATTCGACAGAGATTTTATCGCAGAAGGCGTGGATATGTTGAACAGCTATCAGGAATTTGGAAACAATTTATAGATTTCTGACAGTGAAGTTCATTGGAAAAAGCAGTTTACATAATTTGTGACAGAAAAGGGGAAAAACAGCGTGCGGCAATTACCAAAGAGCGGAGAATTTTACCGGCATTTCAAAAATAAATTATATCAGATCATTTCGGTGGCAAAGCATTCTGAGACGGGGGAGCAACTTGTGATTTATCAGGCACTCTACGGAGATTTTGGTGTGTATGCAAGACCATTGGAAATGTTTATGAGTGAGGTTGACCACGAAAAATATCCGGATGTGACACAGAAATACCGGTTTGAACGGGTTGAGTTATCCTCGGATGTGCCGGCAGAAGCGCAAAAGGAAACAAGTGTGCAGAGTGAATACGAGGGCGGTATCAATCCAAAGGTTCTGGAATTTCTGGATTCCGAAGACTTTGATGAGCGCTATAATATTCTGGTTGCACTGCGGGATGAGATCGATGACCAGATAATCAATACGCTGGCGGTTGCATTGGATGTTGTGATCCCGGAAGGTAACATTGACGATCGCTATGATCAGCTGAAGATGTGCCTTCGAACGAGACAGCGGTACGAGAGTAACCGTCTGAGATAAAAGAGGCAGCACAGTGTCGTTATAAAGTCATGAAAAAAGCATTTAGAAAAACAGTGCGCCTAGCGTTTGCTGAGCGTACTGTTATGATATCTGGAGGAAAATGTGACATCCTCCCCAAACCATGCAGGTGGGACGAAATGTTCTGCCTCTTCTTTTGTCTCGAATTCTACTTCGGCAAGCCGTAAAGGCGCAAGTTCCCCTTCAAAGACATCAAGTTCAATGGTCAGCTTATCGGTAAGTGGAATCAGGTATCTGCGCTTTTGGATGAGTATTCCATCAATTTTTTCTTTTAAGTGGGCAAACGCTTCTGCGTTTAACGGAAGATTATATTCCTCGCGGCACATCAGTCCCGCACCTTTGTAAGTCAATGTATATTTGTCATTTGATTTTCGGATGCGGACAACGGGATCTGTATTCAGATAACCCTGTTCAATGTGTTTACATTCATATTGTTCCAAATTTTCCGGGAGCCGGTCAATTAAGTATTTGCGTTCGATTTCCATGAAGAGTTCCTTTCGTTATGATAAGTTTTATAGATAATTGCGAAACTCATAACAACTAAAATTGAATTGTGAAAAATTGACAAAAGACATGAAAGACATTGGGGAGCCGCCGGCACTTAGAAGCCTGATACAACGTTAAGTTGTGTCAGGCTTCTTAGTACCGCTGCGAGCGACACGTAGCGAGAGCGTGTCTTGAATGTTTTTGTTAATTTTGAACAATTGAAAGAAGATTATGGTGAGTTTCGCAATTGCCTAGGATAAGTTTTAGTAATAGCTGTATTTATGATATGCCAATTGTCTGCATTTTGCAATGCGCAAGTGATATTGACGTGGAGAGAGCATCCTTTTATAATAAATGAGAACAGATCATGTTTAGAAATCACAGAAATAACGTTCTGTGGTTTGGCAGCAGAAGATTATTTTCTGCGAAAAAGATAATTTTGAGACAGACAAAATGGAGGATAAACGGCATGAAAAAAGTTGGTATTTTTATGGCAGACGGATGTGAAGAGATTGAGGGACTGACAGTTGTTGATATTGTGCGCAGGGCAAAGTTAGAGATGACAACCATTTCTATCACAGATAAAAAAGAAGTGACCAGTTCCCATAATGTCACATTTTTGACAGACGCACTTGCATCAGAAGTTGATTTTGACGGATTTGATGCAATCGTTCTTCCGGGAGGAATGCCTGGAACATTGAATCTTGGAGCGAGTGAAATGGTCAATAAAGTGATAAAAAAATTTGCAGGCGAGGGAAAAATTGTTGCAGCAATCTGTGCAGCACCGAGTGTTTTAGGGGCAGCAGGATTGTTGGAAGGAAGACATGCTACCTGCCATCCGGGATTTGAGGAAAAACTGACCGGTGCGATCACGAGTGAGGATGCAGTTGTTGTGGACGGAAACATTATCACAAGCCGTGGAATGGGAACAGCAATCGATTTTGGATTAGCAATTGTGGATTGCCTGACAGATTTTGATGAGGAAATCGTAGAGCATGTGAAAAAAGGAATTGTCTATCGCAATTTTGAAGAAGTATAATCCTGATACAGAATATGCAAAAAGGGTTTTGCAAAAAATAATTCATGACAATAGAATGTTCGCAGAGCGTGCATTCTATTGTTTTCAGATTTACATAATGATGCACAAAAAAGCCACCGCAGATCTTGGGCAGATACCTAAGATGTGCAGTGGCTTTTTCCTAATGGCTAGTTTTTCATCTGTTCTTCCTGCTTCATGATCATTTTTTTGACCATTTCACCACCAATGCTTCCAGCCTGTGCAGAAGTTAAGTCACCATTGTAACCTTCTTTTAAAGGTACTCCAATTTCACTTGCAACTTCCTGTTTGAAACGGTTCATGGCTTCTTTTGCCTGTGGTACAGCCATTTTACTGGTGTTAGAACCTGAATTAGATCCGCTCATGGTTTCACCTCCATATTTTTTCCTTGTGTTATTTTAGGAGTGCAGCAGCGTCAGTTTTTCTGATAAATCAGAAGTAAGCCGCTGTTGTTTGTCCTAATTCTATTATTGACAGCATCTGAAAAAATATGTTGGAAATATCTGGAGATTTTGTGTTAATTGTGTTGACAATTTAAAAACTTTATGTTTTACTATGCTAGTAAGCTAAATTGCATGAGAATCATAGCGACACATTTGGTGGCGTTTACAGATGCAAAATAAGAAGAAAGAGAGGTAAGGATATGATTCAGTTTACAACAAATAACACAACATTACAAAATCATAGTAAGAATTACCTCGGTAAACGTTTTTAGGCAGCAGTTGACTGTTGTGGGAATAAGAGATATGTCCGTGGTGTAATTCGCCACGGACTTTTTATGTTTTAAGACAGATCAGCGGATAAATGCGCTTCGTGGTGAAGATACCGCGGAGCGTTTTTTGTTTACCGGGGATTCGAAAAAACAAGGGAGGTAAAATCCTCTCCTCACCATGGGGTTCGGATTTTGCTTCGCAAAACTAGGAGGATTTATGAAGAAGTTAAGCAGTTATATCGGGCGTTACTGGTATGGTTATGTGTTTGCCGTTGCAAGCATGGTCACTGCCATTGCGTTAGATATGTTATATCCGAAGATCACACAGAAAATTGTGGATGACGTTATTTTAGGCGGGCAGATGGAGATTCTGACGAAGCTGTTGACCGGAATCGTGCTCGTTGGAATCGGACGAAGCATTTTTGGTTATTGTAAGGAGTTTACGTTTGATTTTCTGTCCTCGAAAATCGGGGCAGAGATGCGGAAAGATTTATTTAACCACATTCAGACCTTGTCCATGCGGTATTTTGACGATACCAATACAGGAGAACTGATGGCGAGAGTCAAAGATGATGTGGATAAAATCCAGAATGCATTAGGTTATGTGGGAATGTTGCTGATTGAAGTGACGATCCATGTGGTATTTGTTTTATACTGCATGTTTTCCCTGAATTGGAAAATGGCATTTTTGCCGGTTACAGTCATGCTCTGCTGCGCTGTGGTGGCAATTATCATGGAGCGTAAGTTGGATAAAGTTTATGAGGATATCAGCGAGGAAAACGCGGTGCTGACCACTGTTGCAGAGGAAAATCTGGCAGGTGTGCGCACGGTAAAAGCGTTTGCAAGGGAAGATTATGAGATCAAAAAATTTTTGTCCCACAATGAACGCTATTACAATCTGAACATCACACAGTCCAAAGTGCTGGTGCGGTATTATCCGCTGTTTCAGTTTGTCGGAAAAGTGCTTCCGGTGGCAATTACCATTCTTGGAGGAATTTCTGTGATGAATGGAAATATGTCATTAGGTGCGCTGGTCGCATATGTGGAATACAGCAGAAACTGTACCTGGCCAATGGAAATGATGGGATGGCTGACAAACGACCTGTCTTCCGCAGTCGCATCATATAAAAAAATCAAAAAGATATATGAGGTGAAACCGGAAATTGAGGATAGCCGGAATGTTGTAACGTTAGATCATGTCAGCGGAAATGTTGAGTTTGATCATGTTTCCTTCAAGCTGGATGGAAAACAGATTTTATCAGACATCAGTTTTTCGGTAAAAGAGGGAAAGACGCTCGGAATTATGGGGGCGACAGGCTCCGGAAAATCATCGATCATCAACATGCTGCATCGTTTTTATGACACAACGGAAGGCTCCGTCAGACTCGACGGTGTGGATATCAGAAAAATATCTTTAAGACAGCTAAGAAGAAGCGTTGCCGTTGTTTTACAGGATGTGTTCCTGTTCTCGGATACCATTGAAGAAAATATTAAAATGGGTAACCGCAGCACGATGCAGATGGACGAGATAAAGAGTGCCGCAGCGAGTGCGCAGGCAAGCAGTTTTATTGAAAAAATGGATGAACAGTATGAGACCGTTATCGGTGAGCGCGGTGTAGGACTTTCCGGTGGACAGAAACAGCGGATCAGTATCGCACGCGCATTGTCAAAACACAGCCCGATTCTTGTCATGGACGATTCCACTTCGGCTCTTGATATGGAGACCGAGCATGAGATCCAGAAGACATTAAACAGTCTGAAAGACACGACGAAGATCATCATTGCACACCGCATTTCAGCGGTCTGCCACGCAGATGAGATCATTTATCTGCAGGATGGCAGGATCGCAGAGCGCGGCACACATGAGGAGCTTCTTGCAAAGAAGGGACTGTATTATGACACTTATATGGCACAGTACGGCGGATATCTGGCATCTTAAAAAGTATGTCATGCAGAAGCTGGAAATAAAAATATAAAATGACACATATGGCGAAGGCAGGGCTTCGCTGGAATTTTGACCTGATTTCAATATAACACAGAAGGAGGCTACCATGGCAGTCAATTCATTTCGTGAAGACGAATATATGGAAAACACCGACAAAAAGAAGATTTTAAGCCGGCTGCTTTCCTATTTATTAGATTATAAATTAGCGATTGCCGGCGTTTTGGTCTGTATGGGGATTACCGTAGGAATCTCACTGGTAAACCCATTGCTGATCGAAGAGGCGATCGATCATTACATAGCGCAGTCAGATTTTAAAGGACTGATCGCACTTGGAATTTTTGCGCTCGCACTGAACGTTCTTTTTATCATTCTCGTAAAAGTAAGAATGTACAGTATGTCCGTGATTTCCAATAAAATATTATTAAAGATCCGACAGGATTTATATGAGCATATCCAGACGTTATCTTTCTCGTTTTTTGACAGCAGACCGACCGGAAAAATTCTTGCAAGAATCATTGGAGATGTCAATTCACTGAAAGATGTCCTGACGAATATGGTCACGACTCTGATCCCGGAATTTATCACCGTCATCGGTGTTGTCGTGATCATGATGATAAAAGACTGGCGTCTGGCGCTGGCATCCTTAAGCACGATCCCAATCATGATCGTCGGTATTTTTTTGGTGCAGAAAATATCTCATAAGAGATGGCAGATTTACCGTAAAAAATCATCCAACTTAAATGCCTATGTGCATGAGGACATTGCAGGGATGAATGTAGTGCAGAGTTTTGGTGCGGAGGACGAGACAAAAGAAATTTTTGAGAACCTGACGGATGAACACCGAAATGCGTTTGTGGATGCAGTCATTTTTGCAGATATGTTCGGACCGGTCATTGACTTCTGCTGGGGCATCGGAGCGATGATGCTATATCTGGTCGGTATCCGTTTCCTTGGATTTGAAAAAGTATCCGTCGGACTTCTGGTGGCGTTCGGAAGCTATATTAATATGTTCTGGAACCCAATCATGAATCTGAGTAACTTTTACAACAATCTGGTCACAAACCTGACAGCGGCAGAGAGGATTTTTGATATTCTGGATACCGAACCGGACATCACAGATGCAAAAGATGTAGAAGAGCTGCCGGAAGTAAAGGGTGAAGTGACATTTTCGCATGTTGGATTCACCTATGACCGGGGAACACCGGCGGAGACGAAGGTGTTAGAGGATGTCAATTTTGTCGTGAAACCGGGTGAGACGATCGCACTTGTCGGACCGACGGGCGCAGGAAAAACAACGATCGTCAATCTGATCAGCCGTTTTTATGATATTGAGCAGGGAAAAATCCTGATCGACGGATATGACCTGACGAAAGTATCCATGAACAGCCTGCGCAGACAGATGGGCGTCATGACACAGGATAATTTCATTTTCCACGGAACAGTGAAGGACAACATTTTATATGGAAAACTGGATGCCACCGACGAAGAGGTGATCGCAGCAGCGAAGGCTGTCAACGCACATGATTTTATCATGAAAATGGAAAAAGGCTATGACACTGAACTGAAAGAGCACGGAGCAGGACTTTCCATCGGACAGCGCCAGCTGATCGCATTTGCAAGAACAATGGTTTCCATGCCAAAAATCCTGATCTTAGATGAGGCAACTTCAAGCATTGACACGCACACCGAGATTTTAGTGCAGAGAGGGATCGAGGCTCTGCTTGCCGGAAGAACGAGTTTTGTCATTGCACACCGTCTGTCGACCATCCAGAATGCAGACCGTATTTTTGTGATTGACAAAGGCGGTATTTTAGAGCAGGGAAGCCCGGCGGAACTGATGGAGAAAAAAGGAGCTTATTATAAGCTTTATATGGCGCAGTTTGCAGAGCTGGGATGAAATTATCAGGGACACAGAACAAAAATTTTTTGATTTCTAAAAAATGAGGGAGATTTTTATAATGTATACAATCCAAAGAATTACCGAAGAAAATAAATCAGACATTCATCTGCTGAATGAACCATTTAAAATCTGGGGGAGAATGACACCACTTTTCGATGGAAAAGCATGGTCTTATCAGACGAAAGAGTTACCACAGGAAAAGCAGTATGAAATGTGTTTTCCTGATTTTGAAAATAACTATGACGAAATGAAAAGTGAGTATTTTTTTGCAGGGGCATATGATGGGCAGGGAACATGCATCGGGCTTGCCGTCTATAAAAATGACTGGTTCGATTATCTGTATCTGGATGACCTGAAAGTGAATGGCAGCCACAGGGGACATGGCATTGGGAAAATGCTGATCGAAGAAGGCAAAAAGATTGCTCTCGAAAACGGATATCATGGCATTTATACGATAGGTCAGGACAACAATCTTTCTGCCGATCTTTTTTACCTGAAAAATGGTTTTGAAATTGGCGGATTCAATACGCAGGTTTACAAGGGGACGAAGCAGGAAGGAAAAAGTGACATCTATTTTTATTTAAATATTGAATAGCATCAGGAGCAGAAAAATGAGTAAATTGTATTTTGTACGACATGGAGAAAGCGAATGGAATGTAGCAGACAAAATTTGCGGAAGAACAAATATTCCGCTCACGAAGAGAGGTCATGAACAGGCGGTGGAAACCGGGAAAAAGATCGTGGCAGAGGGGATCAAGGCAGATGAAATTTTATATTCTCCGCTGCTTCGGGCGGCAGACACTGCAAAACATATAAGCGAAATGACAGGAATCCAGGCACAGATGGAACCGAGACTGATCGAGCAGAATTTTGGCGTGTGGGAGGGAACTTCGCCACGCAATTCGGCTGAGTTTTTGGAGGCAAAGAAAGAGTTTTTGAACCGTTATGAAAATGGTGAATCCATGTTTCAGGTGGCACATCGGATTTATGGACTTTTGGATGAACTGAAGGCACAGCCGGATAAAACGTATATCCTTGTGGCACATAATGGGATTGCAAGAGTGGTGAAGTCTTATTTTTCGGATATGACAAATGAGGAGTATGCGGCATTTGGAGTGCCAAATTGCAGCGTGACGGAGTTTTCGTTTGAGGAAAAAAAGGAAATATGTAAATGAAAATAGCACTGGCAGCAGTTGGATTTTATGAGCGGGATATAGAATATAATAGAAATAAAATTTTAAAATGTCTGAAAGAAAACAGTGGAAAAGCGGAGCTGATTTTATTTGGTGAAACCTTTTTACAGGGCTTTGAGGTCTTGGACTGGAAGTATGAAACAGATCAGCATATGGCATTATCTGTCTCTGACAGTAATATTCAGATGATACGGAAGGCAGCAGAAGAGAATGCACTGGCAGTGTCTTTTGGATTCCTAGAGAAAGCGGAGGATAAAATTTACAGCAGTCAGCTTACCATCGGTGCAGATGGAAATATTTTAAATCTGTTTCGCAGGGTGTCAAAAGGCTGGAGGGAATCTTTTGCGGATGAACATTACGCAGAAGGAGATATGTTTACAAAATTTGTATATCTGGGAAAAACATTTTCAATTGGTCTTTGCGGCGATTTGTGGGATGAGAAAAATGTCATGCAGATAAAGAAACTTCGAGCGGATGTGGTGCTCTGGCCTGTATACACAGATTTTCCGGCGAAAGAATGGAATACGGAAATGAAGTATGAGTATGCCGCACAAAGCAAGAAAATTGGCGGGCAGGTTTTACTTGTAAATTCAGTTTGTTTCAGTGGAAATGAAGAAGAATTGGCAAAAGGCGGTGCCGTCTGTTTTTTGGATGGGCAGATAAAAGAAGAACTTCCGGCAGGGAAAGAAGGCGTACTGATGGTACAGGTTTGATGAATAGTTGTTACATTTTTAGATGTTTGTAACTTATCTTTTCTGAATTCTTTTGTTACAATAGTATGTAGAAAATGTGAAAAAATTAACATACAAGGGAAAAATGGTATGTATGTTAATGGATTTCAGTTTTCGAAAACTTATTAACAACAGATTGAAAAAAGGAGAAGAGTTATTATGGCAAACAGAATTATGTTGAACGAGACTTCCTATCATGGAGCAGGTGCGATCGAGGAGATCGCAAACGAAGCAAAAGCACATGACTTCAAAAAAGCTTTTGTATGTTCAGATCCGGATCTGATCAAATTTGGTGTGACAAAGAAAGTGACAGATGTTCTTGATAAAAATGGTCTTGCTTATGAAATCTATTCAGATATCAAAGCAAACCCAACCATTGAAAACGTACAGCATGGTGTAGAGGCATTCAAAAAATCCGGTGCAGATTATCTTATCGCAATCGGTGGCGGTTCTTCCATGGATACTTCCAAAGCAATCGGAATTATCATTGCAAATCCGGAGTTTGAAGATGTAAGAAGTCTCGAAGGCGTTGCTCCTACAAAGAAACCTTGTGTGCCGATCATCGCAGTACCAACAACAGCAGGTACAGCAGCAGAAGTTACCATCAACTATGTTATTACAGATGTTGAGAGAAAGAGAAAATTTGTCTGCGTAGATCCACATGATATGCCGATCATTGCAATTGTTGATCCGGATATGATGTCTTCCATGCCTAAGGGATTAACAGCATCTACCGGTATGGACGCTTTGACTCATGCCATTGAAGGATACACAACAAAAGCTGCATGGGAAATGACAGATATGTTCCACTTAAAAGCTATTGAAATTATTTCCAGATCTTTAAGAAGTGCAGTTGCCAATGAAAAAGAAGGCCGTGAAGGCATGGCACTTGGACAGTATATTGCAGGAATGGGATTCTCAAATGTAGGACTTGGAATTGCTCATTCTATGGCGCATACTTTGGGTGCAGTTTATGATACACCACACGGAGTTGCATGTGCGATGATGCTTCCAATCGTTATGGAGTATAATGCAGAATGCACAGGTGAAAAATATCGTGAGATCGCCCGTGCTATGGGAGTAAAAGGCGTAGATAATATGTCTGTAGAAGAATACCGCAAAGCAGCAGTAGATGCTGTACAGAAATTATCCATTGATGTTGGTATTCCAACAAAACTGGAAGCTTTGAAAGAAGAAGATTTAGACTTCCTTGCTGAGTCTGCACATGCAGATGCATGCGCACCAGGTAATCCAAAAGATGCAAGTGTAGAGGACTTAAAAGCATTGTTCCGTAAATTAATGTAAACCGGAGTTTAATTAGCGTAGTGTCGCAGATTTTGTGGTGCTTTTATAGGTTGTGAGGGGCAGATATAAGCGTCTTTTCACAAGTCGTGATCTTATAGGTTTATGAAAAGGAAAATGGTATAAACGAAATAGATTGAAATTACAGAGGGGAAACAATAGATGATTTCCATTGATACAAAAAGACTCCATCTTCGAAATGTATTGCAAAATGATGTGGATGTAATATTTGATTATAGAAATAACGAAATATGTGCTCGATATCAGAGAGGACAGGTAAAAGACTATGAAGGAATTGTAAGTTTGATTGAACGCCGAAGAATAGTTGTTATGCCAAAGGATCATATATTTTCTCTCGGATATACCTTTTCTTATAAATATCATCGACAAGGATATGCTTTTGAAGCCTTAACTGTTTTGACTGAACATCTTCACAAGATGGCTCCAGAATGGGAGTTTATTAGTTTTACAGAATGTAAAAATATATTTGCTCATCTGGGCAAATAACTTCTGGTTGCCTAAACACTTATTACCACAATACAACAGAATATGTATTTGACATGGAATCAGTTGAATGTTAGTATAATTATATAAAAGTGCTACCGATAGACGGTTAGCCCTGAAATTTATAGTTTACAAAAGTAACCGCCAAAGTTTTCATGAGGTGACCCCAAAAAGTTAGACTTTTATTGCGTAACAGATTTTGTCTGTTACGCATTTTTTATGCAGCCAAGAGACTAAGGAAATAATTGAAGATATAATTTACAGTGCGACTCTTGCCCCATCTGCCAAAAACAGACAGCCTTGGAAATTTATTGTATATCAAGGTGAAGAAAAGTCTAAGCTGGTTGATGTTATGTGCCAGGGAATAAAGTCAGAAAAAATCACTCATAAACTTATGCCAGAATGGGCATTTGCTATACCGGATGCAGAGAATACTGTTAGAGTTATGGAAGAAGCACCATGTCTTATAGTAGTGCTTAATACAAATCAGAAAACTCCATTTGATAGTATTGAAGATGAAAAACGTATTGTGGAAATTTGTGATTCGCTATCGATAGGCGCTGCTATTGAAAACCATTATACTGTAGACTTGACAGACAGATTCGATCAAAGTATTAGAATAAAATTGCATAATAACGGTAATAGAGAAAATTTCCACTTTTTCCATTGGAAGAGTACGGGAAATTTCTAGGAAATCAAAATTAAAAACTAATACCAAAAAATGAATAATTTTAAAAAAGTGGGAATAGAATAATGACAGAATGCGCAGAGTGTGATAATATCAGTCTATGAAATATATTACCGAAAAATGAAAATTATTCAAAAAATGGGAATAGGAGATTTTGCCATGCAGATTATCGCAAGAAAAAAGTATTTAGATGAACTGATTGAATTGTATGGGACACCAGATATAAAAGTAATTACAGGCATCAGACGAAGCGGTAAATCGGTATTGCTGCAAGAGTTTGTCTCTTATCTGCAGTCATTAGAGGAAACGGTAAATATTGTTATGATAAACCTTCAGGAATTAGAGTTTGATCATTTGTTGGAGTATCATGCATTGCATAAGTATATCTTGGATCAGTACAAAGAGGGAATGACGAATGTTTTATTGATTGATGAGGTTCAACTATGCCCGCAGTTTGAACTTGCAATTAATAGTATTTATACAAAAGGAATTTATGATATTTATATTACCGGTTCAAACGCATTTTTGTTAAGCTCAGATTTAGCAACACTTTTTACAGGGAGAACGATGGAAATAAAAGTATATCCATTTTCTTTCGTGGAATATCTAACTTATTATGGAATTACAGACAGGTATGATGAAGCTTTTGATCAGTATGTCCGAACTGGTGGTATGCCTGGATCTTATGTATATAAGACGGAGGACAGACAGTATGATTACATTAGGGATGTGTATTCAACCATTCTTATCAGAGATTTGGTTGAAAAGTATAAGATAAGAAATAAATCAGAGTTCACTAATATATCTGAATTCATGATGGATAACATCGGTAATTTACTTTCGCCTAATAATATCAGCAAAACTTTAAAAAATGACCAGAGCGAGATAACCAGAAAGACGGTGTCAAAATACATTGGGTATTTGGAAAATGCATTTCTGTTCTATGAGGCAAAACGTTATGATTTAAAAGGGAAAAAATATCTGGCAAATAATAGTAAATATTATCTTTGTGATACATCGTTTCGTTATGCAGTCAATGGTACACGAAACATGGACTTTGGAAGAGTTTACGAAAATATTGTTTATTTGGAGTTGCGTAGGAGAGGATATGAGGTATATGTGGGAAAACTTTATAAAAAGGAGGTGGATTTTGTAGCAAAGAAACGTGAGGCTCAAATATATATTCAGGTAAGCGATAATATTTCAGATGAAAAAACATTTGAAAGAGAATATTCACCGTTGCTTGCAATAAGAGATGCATATCCTAAGATGATAATTGCAAGAACACATCATGAAATTTATGATTATAAAGGAGTGCAAGTGGTTGATATCTGTAGATGGTTACGAGAATAGTACAAACTACTGAGTTCATAATTATACAAGGTGTCAGGTACTATGAAGCATAAGTAAATAGTGATTCAAATTTCAGTGTAGATAGTTGTAGGAAGAGGCATTTCTTGATAAGTTAATCGAGTTGTTGGATTAGTTCTAATCGTTTTATTTGCAATCTTATTGCGAAAATAGCAAAAATGATTTAAAACAGGTGAAATCTCAATCGGAATTTACAGGAGGTAAGGATGCTTACTTTATATGAGCCAAAATATGAGGACTTGTGGTTTCGGAAAATGATGCTGGCCGATGAAGATACCATGTCCTACAATCATGCGTGGGGCGGGACAATCCCCTGGCCGGAGGATAAATGGAGCGGCTGGTACAATTATTGGATCGCTTGCCACGAGGACAAGCGGTATTATCGGTACCTAAAAAATGAAGATGGTCAATTCGTTGGAGAAATTGCGTATCACTACGATGCCGAAACACAGCATGAGATAGCCGATGTTATCATATATTCGAAATACAGAAGAAAGGGCTATGGAAGCGAGGCGTTGGATCTGCTGTGTTTCGTAGCGAAAAACAATGGGATTTCAGTTCTCTACGATGATATTGCAATTGACAACCCCGCTATTACACTTTTTCTGAAGCATGGATTTGTGGAAGAATACCGAACAGAAGAAAAAATAATTCTCAAGAAGGAACTGTGATACAAATTCATGTTTATATAACTATAAGAAATGATGCTAGTGGAGGTGTAAATGATGATTCAAAAGATATTTTCGTTTGATGAATATGAGGGGTTTGTCAATGAATTAGCTAAACATCCTCAATATTCAGATCCTCATTTTACTTACGATAAGAATAATCTATATTGTTCATTAAAGTCTAAAGATAAGCATGCTTATGTTGTTTTGGAAAATGGAATTACTAAAGGGCTTTTTGTCTTTATTGTTCTTCCAGATGATAGATATGTTGAGATGCTTATAGGGTTTACCAAGGAAGAAGAAGCGTTTATTGAAATGCTTGAATATATGGAAAGGAATTATTGTGGATATCAGATGGATTTTGTGTTTAATCCACAAAATATGGCAATTTATAAACCATTGAAGTTGAAGGGAGCGATATTTGAACCGGAACAAATGAAAATGATTCAAGGTGGATTTGTGCCTAATGTATCAACCAGTAATATTGAAACATTATCAGATAGGTGGATGAAGCAGTACTATGATCTTCATAATACTGATACGTATTGGACTGCTAAGCGTATTGTTTCTGCTTTAGATAAATTTAGAGTTTTTCTTGCAGTAAAAGATGAACAGGTTCTTGGGTATTTGGATGTTCAAAGTTGTTACGATATTAATGAAATCTATGCATTGTATGTAAAGCCTGAAGTGGTGTCTCAAGGCTATGAACTGGCATTGTTGGCAAACGCAATAGAATTAAACAGACCAAATCAAATGATGGTGGTTGTTGATGTAGATAATAGGGAAGAAGTGGATTTGTATACTGCTGCTGGTTTTGTTAAGTTGGAAGGTCATAATAGCATGACTGCTTATATTCCCCAGTTAATCTCCGGTTTAGATTAGTCCAACATCACGGAATACATCACTCAATTCTGCCGGCATAGCGCCAGCCAGTGATCTGGCCAGTTCCTCCGGTGTGCATTTCCGGCAGCCAAGTACCCATTGGACAGTCATGAAGATAGAACCCTGACAATACATTTCCAATTGAAATTGCAGATGCGGAGAAATCTTTTTACCGGTACGGCTTTCAATCTGATCCGTATAGAAAGCGGTGATCAACTGGAAATCATGATCGCGCAGACAATTCTGGTCATCGTTTTTAAATGCAGCCTTGAAAAACAGCTTTTCTTCCTGGATATAGGTAAATTTATTTACAAGACCTTCATAGACAGATTTTCCTTCCCCCATATGTTCAAAGGATTCTAAGAGAATTTTGTCAAAATACCAGTTGATGAGGTCATATTTATCCTGAAAATTGCGGTAAAAAGTCTGTCTTGTGACACCGCATGCCTCTACAATTTCTTTCACAGTGATTTTTTCTACAGGTGCAGTTTTCATACAGTGTTTCATGGCATTTGCCAGCTCATATTTTGTTCTTTCGTTGGATTTTGTGACTGCCATAGTTTTCTCCTCATTTGTACAGACCTTTCCGGATAATCACATTTTAGCATAAATCAAGTCTGTTCGGAAAATATTTCTATATGAAAAAAAAGTAAACATTCCAAAATTTTTCTAAAATGAGGTTTTATACTTGCCAGACTCTATGTTTTGAAGTATAGTACTCTTCGCTTTGCAGATTTAAAAGAGAAGAGAAGGAGACTACAAAATGACATTTTATCAGGAGTTACAGCTTAGTTCTGCCGGTTCAAAACAGTTGATCAAAAATACGACAGACAAAAAAGAAAAATGGCGTCATATTCTTATTTATAATTTTAAAGTATATCTTGTTATGGCTTTTTGTGTGGCAGTTGTCACGTTGTATACAAAATTAACAGGGCAGGAAAACAGCGTTGCAGGAGTAATGGTCCTATTGGCACTGCTTGTGCTGAGACAGGCTGATTTTGGTATACGGACGAGTCATGGATTGCTGTCCATTGTTGGAATGTTTACAATCATGATGGCTGGCCCGCGACTGGCAAATATGGTATCTCCGGTGGGAGCATTTTTTATAAATTGTGTCTGTATCCTGCTTCTTATGATTTTTGGGTGCCACAATGTCATTATGCATAATCATTCTACGTTTGTGCTCGGGTATCTGCTCTTATATGGATATGATGTGAGTGGCAGAGCATTTGAGATGCGGGTGATCGGACTTACGGCGGGGATGCTTGTGTGCATGGCAGTTTTTTATAAAAATCAGAGGAGAGAGAGGTCAGAGAGTTCGAGTAATACCGGCAGAAAAATTAAAAGCGAATGGAGACATAGAACAGACGGTTGATACGTATTCAATTTTGACGTTGAGTGGTGGAGAGGATGTATTTGAACAAAAGTTTTCCGTAAATGGCGCACGATGGTATAAAATAGAGGGGGCTACATTTGAGCAGATTCTTGAATTTAAATCCTTCTTTACGACATCATCAGCAGAGGACACTGGAAAGTTTCATTGCTCAGATGAGAATTATAATAAGATCTACCATCTAATTTTGAAAGCAATAGAAAGTAATTTGAATCATTTGCACACAGACTGTCCAACGATTGAAAAATTAGGATGGTTGGAACCAGATCATTTGATGGCAAAAGCGGTAATGTATAATAAAAATGTGGATACGTTGTGGTCAAAAATTGCAATGGATATGCGGGACTCGCAGTATCAAGAATCTGAAATGGACTTTGACACAGGAAATTTCAGACATGAATATAAGAGTGGATTGGTTCCTT
>OGKO01000193.1_pt1 | contig 53007 bp, 46 predicted proteins | sample 1572451 | NCBI WGS metagenome assembly OGKO01 (sample SAMEA2582089, study PRJEB24529) | metagenome | biome: Human gut stool | place: China | collected 2011 | reverse complement strand
CTTGTGACCTTCGTTTTGTTATTAGTTCATTTTTCATGTTTCTTAACCCGAATAATCGTGCGAGGGTTCATAGCGCTTTATCTCGAACATCCTTTGTACTTGAGAAATTCCTCGTAATCGTAGATGTAGTCCTCTGGCTCATACAGTTCCGAGGCCAGACAGAGGCAGACTGCTCCCGTAGAGAAGTCGTCGAGGGTGCGCCAGATGCCTGGCGTGATGAGCAGACCCTCCCACGGGTGGTTGAGCAGATAGCTCTGCCGTTCCTTGCCGTCATCGAGATTGACGGTGAAACTGCCACTCAAGGCCACGATCAGTTGGTACAACTGCTTGTGGGCATGTCCGCCACGGCTTTCGCCACCAGGTACGTCATAGACCCAGTAGGCCCGCTTTACCTCGAACGGCACGTCTTTCAACTGTTCTGCCACGGTGAGATTGCCGCGTCGGTCTGTGATCTTCGATAGCGGAATGATTTTTCCAAGCATCCTTTGCTGTCCTCCGTTGCTGCGTTCTTATTTCTTCATATAGGGGTCTGTGCCGAGCACCGTCTGTGCCACCCGCTTGGCTTTTTCGCGCAAGGCGTTGATGTCCGACCCTACCTCGTCGTAGCAGAGTGCCACGCCCATGCGCCTTCCGACGTGTGCGGTCGGCTTGCCGAAGATGCGCACCCGCGTGCGGTCTTCGTGGCAAAGTGCGTCGAGTTGGTAGTCGAGTGGCTCCTCGCTCTCCACACCCGAGAGGATCACGGCCGAGGCGCCGTTGTGCTCCAGATGGATGGCGGGGATGTCAAGGCCGAGGATAGCGCGCAGGTGGAGTTCAAACTCGCTGAAGTTGGTGCTGTGTGAGAGTGTCACCATACCTGTGTCGTGGGGACGTGGGCTGAGTTCTGAGAAGATGACCTCTCCCTTCTTCGTCAGGAAAAACTCCACACCCCACAGTCCGTAGCCCGTCAAGGCGCGTGTCACCTCATCGGCGATGTGCTCCGCCTGCTTCAGCGCCTCGGCAGGCAGGGCAAAGGGCTGCCAGCTCTCGCGGTAGTCGCCACCCTTCTGTATGTGGCCGATGGGCGGGCAGAAGAGGGTCGGGCCGTGTTTCTGCGTCACCGTGAGGAGCGTGAACTCCGAGTCGAAGTCGATAAACTCCTCGATGATGACCTCGTGGACGTCGCCGCGCGCTCCCTCCATGGCGTCCTTGTAGGCTTGCTCGAGCTCGTCGTCGTTGTGGACGTAGCTCTGTCCGTGACCACTCGACGACATCAGCGGCTTCACCACACACGGGAATCCGATCTCGTCGGCAGCCTTCTTAAACTCGTCGAACGTCTTGGCATAGAAGTATTTGGCCGTCCGCAGTCCCAGTTCCTTGGCTGCAAGGTCGCGGATGGCGCGGCGGTTCATTGTGAAGTTGACCGCCTTGGCCGAGGGGACGACCTGTATGCCCTGCTCCTCCATCTCGAAGAGGCGCTCGGTACGGATGGCCTCGATCTCGGGCACGATGATGTCGGGGCGGTGGCGGGCCACGACCGCTGCCAGGGCGTCTCCGTCCAGCATGCTGAAGACCTCGCGCTCGTCAGCCACTTGCATGGCGGGTGCATTGTCGTAACTGTCGCAAGCGATGACGTACTGGCCGGCACGCTTGGCAGCGATGGTAAATTCCTTGCCCAATTCACCTGAGCCTAACAATAATATCTTTTTCATATTTTGCTTTGTTTTCTTCTTCGCCGTGTACTGATTTCTTATGCAAAGATAGTGCAAACCGAGCGCAGAACGTCAAGCTTGCTTGCTCGTTATGCCGAGGTGCAGCCTATCTTCTGCAAAGATAGGCTTTTTTTTTGAGAATCCAATCAGTAGGCGTATGTTTTTGCAGCTTGTGGTGCTATTCCTCCACTTTCGATCGGATTCGGCCTTGCGCCAGGTGGGTTTCGATGAGGTCCCCTGGGTGGAGCAGCTTCGCGTCTTTCACAACCTTTCCTTCATGGAGCGTCAGACTGTAGCCGCGCTTCAGCAGCAGGCGCGGGTCGAGGGCGCGGGCCTTCTGTTCCAGCAGGTCGAGATGGTGGTGCTCTTTCATCAGCCGTCGTTCCAAGGGAGGCTGGAGGTTGGTGGCAAGCAGACTGAGGTGATGTCTCTCGTCCTTGAGCCTCTGTTCCACGCTATGCGTCAGCCGGTCGCCCAGATGGGCGAGGCGTGCCTCCTGTCGCACCTTGACGACGGAGAATAGCGACGTGATGGTAGCGGAAAGTGTGTGCAGTCGCTGCTTCTCTGTCGCCATGCGCTCCTTGGCGTAGTGAGCGACGAAGTCTTGTGCGCTCATCACCTTGTCGTAGGTCGTCTCCAGATGGTCGATGAGGAAGGCGGCAGCTGCCGTCGGCGTCTTCACCCGTGTGTGCGAGACGAAGTCGATGACGCTTTCGTCGCGCTCGTGGCCGATACCCGTGATGATGGGCAGAGGAAAGTTGGCTACGTTCTCTGCCAGTGCCAGCGAGTCGAAACCGCTCAGGTCCGCCACGGCTCCTCCGCCTCGGATGATGACCACCACGTCGAAATGGTCGGCTTCGTCAAAGATGGCGTTGAGGGCCTCGATGACAGATGCTTCCACGGTCTCGCCCTGCATGGTGGCGGGGAAGAGACGGGTGGCAAACTTCAGTCCCCTCTCGTTGTGCTCCAGTTGGTTCTTGAAGTCGCCGTAGCCTGCTGCCGTCTCGCTGCTGACGACGGCGATACGCTGGGCAAAGACGGACAGGGGAATCTGCTTGTTGAGGTCTATCACGCCCTCTTCCTTTAGTATGCGCAGGATCTCCTGCCGATGGCGCATCATATCGCCGAGAGAATACTCGGGGTTGATGTCTTCCACAATCCAGGAGAAACCGTAGAGCGGATGAAATTGTGCGCGTACCTGCAGCATCACCTTCATCCCGGCACGGAGCGGCCGCCCCGTCACCCGCTCGAAATACGGGCGCATCACGCTCCAGCGGTTGCGCCAGCAGCGGGCCTGCGCCTGTGCCACTGGCGTGTTGCGCCCCTCGTCCTTTTCCACGAGGCTCATATAGCAATGGCCCCCTCGCTCCCTCACCTCTGAGAGTTCGGCCTCCACCCAGTAGCAGCGGCTTAGGGTCTGGACTATCACCTCCCCGACGAGGGTGTTGAGTTCCAGCAGCGACAAGGCTTTCATGACCTTTTCCATTTTTAGTTTTTTATCCCACCCAGAAGATATAGGCGAGGCTGATGCTGCTGATGCTGATCCAGAGCAATACGCCCTGCACCAACGGTCTGACGCCCACGCTGCGGAGCGTCTCGCGGGTGAGCGAGGCACCGATGAAGAAGAGCGAGAGCGTGATGAGGTGCTTGGCGAGTTTGTTGATGGCGCCACTAAACTGGCTACCCATATTGGCTGCCGTTTCGCCGATCATCGAGGCGTTGCTCAGCACGTAGGTGTTGAAAAGGATGGCGACGATAAACCAGAGGATAAATTTCGGTACGCAACTGTACCACGGTTTTGCTTTTCCCTCAGCCTGGGCGAGGGCTTGACGGAAGAAGAACGGGGTGACCAGGGCCAGGACCACGATCCAGAGCGCACGCGTCAGTTTGATGGTCGTTGCCACTTCGAGTGCGCTCACCCCTTGCGAGGCGATCCAGTCGGGGTGCATCTGGTCGTAGGCCGCGCCGGCTCCCACGACGGAGGAGGTGTCGTGGATGGCGATGGCGGCCCACATGCCAAACTGCTTCATCGTCATGCCCAGGGCGTCGCCGATGTAGGGAAAGAGAAAGAGGGCGATGCCATTGAGTACAAACACTACGCCGAGGGCCACGCTCATGCTCTCCGCCTTGGCCTTGATGATTGGACCGACGGCAGCAATGGCCGAACCACCACAGATGGCCGTGCCCGAACTGAGCAGATAGCTGGTCTGCGAATCCACGTGGAGCAGTTTGCGGCCAAAGAACCAGCCCAGTCCCAAGGTGCCAAAGACACTTGCGATGGTGAAGATCATGCCCTCGCTGCCCGAAGCCAGCGCCTTATCGACGTTCATGCCAAAGCCCAGTCCGATGACGGAATATTGCAGTAGTTTCTTCGACATGGTCTTGTTGAATGCTGGGAAGGCCTTGCCCAGCAGCAGCGCAAAGGCGAAGCCGATAGCCAGCGCGACGGGCGACGACACCCAGTGGGCCGCCCACTTCAGACCGCCAAGGTCCGTATGAAACACTTCTTCGGCAAAGCCCAATAGCAGCGAGGCGCCGATGATGACCACGATGGCTACATAGCAAATCTCATTTCTTTTCATTTCTCTCTTTTAGTTTTTCTCTCGAAATCCATTACTCTTCTCGAATTCTTTTTCTCATCTCATTTTTCTTTTTCTCTTCTTGAATTCTATGACACGTGGATCTCGCAATGCTGATGCAAAGGTAGCGATATTTTGTGAAATAGGGATGAATCGAGCGGTCTGACCTGCATGTTTTGCCCCTTTGAGCGCATTCTCTGACATAAAATGCCTAATTTTGCATTCTCTAATCAAAGGAAAAGAGAATATGATAGTAGATAAGATTGAAAATCTGGCCCGCTATGTGGCCCTCAACCCGCTCTTTGCCGACGTGGTGGCCTTTCTTCAGCACCACGACCTGCGGACCTTGCCCAATGGCAGTCATCCCATCCATGGCGACCGTCTCTATGTCAATGTGGAGGACGACCTCGGGAAGCGTAGGGAGGAGGCTGCCGTGGAGTATCATCGCCGGATGGTGGATATCCAGTTGCCGCTCAACATCCCCGAGACCTACGGCTTTGTGCCTGTAGATGACCTGCCCCCGCTCCCCTTCGACGAGGATCGCGACTTTGCCAAGTCCGATGGTCTTCCCGTTCGCGGATTCATTACCCTCAAGCCGGGCGAGTTTGTCATCTTCTTCCCCGGGGACGGCCATGCCCCCTGCATTGCCGACGGGCTCGTCCACAAGGCCGTCTTCAAAGTGGCGGCGGACTAAGAAGTTACTATACCGAAGTTTCGCAAGTGGTTCAAGAACGGGCTGAAGGCCCAAAAGCTCCTAGCCCAGGGCATCGCCCTGGGTATAATAGCAATCAGCAAGGCGCCCTGTAAGGGCAAAAGCCTTATATATTGCCTGGATTTTTAAAGCTTTTGCCCTTACAGGGCGACAGGTTTGCGTCCGTAATAACCCAGGGCGATGCCCTGGGCTAGGAGCTACTGCCCTTTCAGGGCGTGTGGAGCTTACATGCGAAAGTTGAGTAAAGCAGTCCTAAAGGTGAAGCAGCCCTAAAGGTGAAGCAGCCCTAAAGGTGAAGCAGCCCTAAAGGTGAAGCAGTCCTAAAGGAAAACAAAAAGACAATCCCGGACCACAACCAGTGTGACCCGGGATTGTCATTTCTCAATATCTTACCTTTAATATCTTATCTTAGTATCTTACCCTATCTTGCTGCCGGCAAGGATGGCTCGCTGCTGGCAAAACGACGCGGCGCCTACGCCTGCTCAAACTCGCGGAGGAAGCGGGTGTCGTTCTCGGAGAAGAGACGGAGGTCGCTGACCCGATACTTGAGGTTGGTGATGCGCTCCACACCCAGTCCGAAAGCGTAGCCCGTATAGACCTCGGGATCGATGTTGCAGGCAGCCAGGTCGTGGGGATCGACCATGCCGCAACCCAAAATCTCCACCCATCCCGTGTGCTTGCAGAAGCCGCAACCCTTGCCGCCACAGATGTTGCAGGAGATATCCATCTCGGCGCTGGGCTCCGTGAAGGGGAAGTAGCTGGGACGAAGGCGAATCTTCGTGTCGGCGCCAAACATCTCACGGGCAAAGGTGAGCAGCACCTGCTTCAGGTCGGTGAAGCTCACGCCCTTGTCCACATACAGACCCTCCACCTGGTGGAAGAAGCAGTGGGCACGGGCCGAGATGGCCTCGTTGCGATAGACGCGGCCCGGGCAGAGGATACGGATGGGGGGCTCGTGGGTCTCCATATAGTGGGCCTCGTCGCCCGAGGTGTGGCTGCGCAGCAAGACGTTCTTGGTCACGTCGGAGGGATTGCTCCTGTCGATGAAGAAAGTGTCCTGCATGTCGCGTGCGGGATGGTCGGCGGCAAAGTTGAGCATCGTGAAGACGTGCTGGTCGTCGTCGATCTCGGGACCGCTATAGAGCGTGAAGCCCATACGGGAGAATATGTCGATAATCTCGTTTTTCACCAGCGTCAGCGGATGGCGCGTACCCAGCGTCACGGGATAGGGCGTGCGCGTCAGGTCGATATCGTCGCTCTGCGCCGCCTGGTCCTCCACCTGCTCCTTGAGCGCGTTGATGCGGCTCTGGGCAAGCTGCTTGAGCTCGTTGATCTTGATGCCGACGGCACGCTTCTGGTCGGCGGCCACGTTGCGGAACTCGCCCATGAGGGCGTTGATCTCGCCCTTCTTGCTGAGGTACTTCAGGCGCAAACGTTCCACATCCTCGGCACTCTGCGCCGTCACCGTGCTGACTTCCTTCAGAAGTCCTTCTATCTTCTCTAATAACATAGCTCGCTTTAATTTTTCTGCAAAGTTACAGTAAATCAGATGAACCGCAAAATAAAACTGATTTTTATTTTGTATTGTCTGCGCTTTACGCTAACTTTGCACCCGTATTTTAGTATATCTATATATAATATTGAGAGAATGAGAAAGTTATTCTTGTTGACCATTGCGCTCTGCTGCGTAATGGTCGGATTGAACACCGGCTGCACGGACAAGAAGCCCGAGGTGCTTACCGACACGCTGGCCATCGACACCGACACCATCGCCGACACGACCCACGCCGACACCATCGCACGGATCGTCGAGGAGACACCGATGCCGAAGGCCGCCGACCAGCTCTTCGACGACTTCTTCTTCAACTTCATCGCCAACAGGCGCCTGCAGCGCGCCCGCATCGTGTTTCCACTACCCGTGACGCGGGGTGGCAAGACGAAGATGCTACAGAAGAGCCAGTGGAAGACGGAGCACTTCTTCATGCGCCAGCAATACTATACGCTCATCTTTGACAACGAGCAGCAGATGGACAACGCCAAATCGACCTCCCTCGACAGCGTCGTCGTGGAGAAGATCTATCTGCGCGAGGGACTGGTGGACCAGTATGCCTTCGGACATGGAGACGGCAAGTGGCGCATGGAGCGCATCAATCAGATCAGCTTCAAGGACAATGTCAATGCCTCCTTCCTCAACTTCCTGCAGAAGTTTTTCGCAGCCAACGGCGCGGGATTGATCCGCAACCCGCTGCCCTACTCCGGTCCTGACCCCAACGGCGAGGAGACAAGCCACGTGGAGACGACGATACCAGCCGAGGAGTGGAGCACCTTCCTGCCCACCGTGCCCGACAATATGATCTACAATATCCTCTACGGCCAGAAGTATGGCAAGAGCCAGCGCAAGATTCTGGTCTTCAGAGGACTCTCCAACGGCATCGAGACCCGACTGGTCTTCAAGCAGCGTCACGGCAAATGGCGCCTGGAGAAGGTCAAGGCATATTGATCTCGTCTTTGATCTGATCCGGGCCACAGGGTCCGGCCCACCACAACCACATCACACCCGATGCGACCCACGGCCAAACAAGACCAGGGCGCATCGGTTTTGTTCGAACGAAGGATTTTTGTTCAGACAAAGAAATCTTGTCTCAAACGAAGGGATCATGTCCCAAACGAAGAAATCGTGTTCAAACAAAGGAATCGTGTCCCAGACAAAGGATTCGTGGCCGAACGAAGGATTCTTATTCAAATGAAGGAGAAAACAGATGATAGACAAAAAAAACTATAGTTTACTGGCCCACAACACCTTCGGCATCGACGTCCGCTGCCGAAGATTCGTGGAGTATGGCTCCGTCGAAGAGGCGCAGGAGCTGGTCCGAACCCTCACCCCCGAGGACGGTCCGCTGCTCATCCTTGGCGGCGGCAGCAACCTGCTACTGACGGGCGACTACGAGGGGACGGTGATCCACTCTGCCATCCGATTCATCGAGCCGCTGGGAGAAGGACGTGTGCGCTGCGGATCAGGACAGGAGTGGGACGCCTTCGTGGCGTGGTGTGTCGCCAATGGCTACCACGGCGCGGAGAATCTCTCGCTGATACCGGGCGAGTGTGGTGCCAGCGCCGTGCAGAACATCGGTGCCTACGGCGCGGAGGCCTGCGACCTCATCGAAGAGGTGGAGGCCGTGGAGATAGCGACGGGACGCCTCTGCCACCTCAAGGGCAGCGACTGTGGCTACAGCTACCGACAGAGCCGCTTCAAGCACGAGTGGCGCGACCGCTTCCTCATCACCTCCGTCACCTACCGGCTCTCCACACAGTTTGATCCGCAACTCGACTATGGCAACATCCGTACGGCCCTGGCCGAGAAAGCCATCACCCACCCCACGGCGGAGCAGATGCGACAGACGATCATCGAGATCAGGCGCAGCAAACTCCCCGACCCCAAGGTCTTTGGCAACGCGGGCAGCTTCTTCATGAACCCCATCGTCGGCGAAGAGAAGTTTAGGAAACTGCAGGCACAATATCCACAGATTCCCCACTACGAGATTGCTGACGCCGACGGGACGACTCGCTACAAGGTGCCCGCTGGCTGGCTGATAGACCAGTGTGGCTGGAAAGGACGGTCGCTCGGACGGGCGGGGGTCTATGCGCGCCAAGCGCTCGTGCTCATCAACCTCGGTGGGGCGACGGGCCAGGAGGTCAAGAAGCTCTGCGAGGCCGTGCGCCACGACGTGGCCGAGCGGTTCGGTATAGAAATCAACCCCGAGGTGAATATCCGATGAGACTGACGTTCTTAGGTACGGGAACGTCCAACGGCGTGCCCGTCATCGGCTGCGACTGCGAGGTCTGCCGCAGCCAAGACCCGCGGGACCAGCGTCTGCGCACCTCCGCGCTCATAGAGACGGAGACCACGCGCGTGCTGATCGACTGTGGACCCGACTTCCGCCAGCAGATCCTTCGCCAGCCCTTCCGCAAGATCGACGGACTGCTCATCACGCACATCCACTACGACCACGTGGCGGGCATCGACGACGTGCGCCCGTTCTGCCAACTCGGACCGGTCAATATCTATGCCGACGCAGCCACCTGCAACGGCTTGCACCACACCATGCCCTACTGCTTCGGCGAGCATCTCTACCCAGGCGTACCCAAACTGGCTCTCCACACCATCGCTCCGCACGATCCGCTGCAGATCGGCGACCTCAAGATCGTGCCCATCGTGGTGCTCCACGACAAGATGCCCATCCTCGGGTTTCGCATCGGACCACTGGCCTACATCACCGACATGAAGTCGATCGACGAGACAGAACTACCTTATCTACAGGACGTTGACACGCTCGTAGTCAATGCGCTGCGCTGGGATCCGCCCCACCACTCCCATCAGCTGGTAAGCGATGCCATCGACTTCGCACACCGTTTGGGCGTACGGCGCACCTACCTCACGCATCTCACCCACAAGATCGGACGCTACGCCGAAGCCAGCAAGCGGTTGCCCGAGGGGGTGAGCTTCGCCTACGACGGACTGCAGATCGACGTCTGACCGAGGCGAACTGCCCGCATCCACACAAGTTCTCATCCCCACGTTCCTTCCCTCGGAGGGAGCGTGGGGATGATGCTATCAAACGAGGCCGAGCGGGCGCGGGCGTAGCGATCGTGACGCCCCGGCATGGAAGCATCCTTTAAGAAAACTAAAAAAACAAATGCCCCCCGATACAATCCGGATTATTTTTTGTAACTTTACACTCCCCTATTGTGCCCCTGGCACAACTGCCGGGGGACGCTGCCTCACGGCAGGCTGAAGAAGAAATCAAAAAAAGAACAATATAAATGCATTTCAAATGGAATTACGAATCGCCTTCGCCCGATCGGCAACGTGCGGCCAAGGAGTTGGGTGAGAAGCTGAATATCAGCCCGATACTCGCCAACCTGCTCATCGATCGCAGCATCACGACCGAGTCGGCGGCCAAGCGCTTCTTTCGTCCGCAACTGGCCGATCTCATCAACCCATTTCTGATGAAGGACATGGATCTCGCCGTGGACCGCCTCAACGACGCCATGGGGCGCAAGGAGCGCATACTGGTCTATGGCGACTACGACGTGGATGGATGCACGGCCGTCGCGCTGGTGTACAAATTTCTGCGACAGTTCTACTCCAACATCGACTATTACATCCCCGACCGCTACGACGAGGGGTATGGCATCAGCCACAAAGGACTGCAGTATGCGGAGGAGACGGGGGTGAAACTCATCATCATCCTCGACTGTGGCATCAAGGCGGTGGAAGAGATAGCACACGCCAAGGAACTGGGCATTGACTTCATCATCTGTGACCACCACGTGCCGGACGACGAACTGCCGTGTGCCGTGGCGACGCTCAACCCGAAGCGGGCGGACGACACCTACCCGTTCAAGGAGCTCTGTGGCTGCGGCGTGGGATTCAAGTTTATGCAGGCCTTTGCCAAGAACAACGGCATTCCCTTCTCGCGCCTCATCCCGCTGCTCGACTTCTGTGCCGTGAGCATCGCGGCAGACCTCGTGCCCGTGGTGGACGAAAACCGCATCCTAGCTTTCCACGGACTGAAGCAGCTCAACCAAAACCCCAGCGTCGGCCTCAAGGCCATCGTGGACGTTTGTGGACTGAGCGGGCGCGAACTGTCGATGAGCGAGATCATCTTCAAGATAGGACCACGCATCAACGCCAGCGGACGCATGGAGTGTGGCAAGGAGAGCGTGGACCTGCTCGTGGAGCGGGATATCAACGAAGCGCTGCGAAGGGCACGCCACATCGACACGTACAACGAGCAGCGAAAGGGCATAGACCGACAGATGACGGACGAGGCCAACCTGATCGTGAACCGACTGGAGAGCCAAAGCCACCAGAGCAGCATCGTCCTCTACGACGAACACTGGAAGAAGGGCGTGGTGGGCATCGTGGCCAGCCGACTGACAGAGATCTACTTCCGCCCCACCGTGGTCATCACGCGCGAGGGAGACCTGGCGACAGGATCGGCTCGGAGCGTGGCGGGATTTGATATCTACTCGGCCATCAAGAGCTGCCGCGACTTGCTGCTCAACTTCGGCGGCCATACCTACGCGGCAGGACTGACGCTGCGCTGGAGCGACGTGAGGGAGTTTCGCAACCGATTCCAGGCCTATGTGGATAGCCACATCCAGCCGGAGCAGACGGAGGCTTTCCTCCACATCGACGCGCTCATCGACTTCAAGGATATCACGAAGAAGCTGCACAACGACCTCAAGCGCTTCGCTCCGTTCGGACCGGGCAACACGAAACCTATCTTCTGCACGAAGGATGTCTATGACTTCGGCACGTCGAAGGTGGTGGGACGCGAGCAGGAGCACATCAAACTGGAATTGGTCGATTCCAAGTCGAACAACGTCATGAACGGCATCGCCTTCGGACAGAGTGCAGCAGCACGCTACATCAAGTCGAAACGATCGTTTGACATAGCCTATACCATCGAGGACAACGTGTTCAAGCGGGGGGCGGTGCAACTGCAGATAGAGGACATAAGACCCACCGAGACGGAGGAAGGAGAGGGATAAAAGAGTGGTGGCAGACTATCGCGCCATACTGCGTGAGCACTGGGGCTACCCTGACTTCAGAGGCATCCAGCGCGAGATCATCGAGAGCATAGGGGCTGGAAAGGACACCCTGGGACTGATGCCGACGGGGGGAGGAAAGTCTATCACCTTCCAGGTGCCTGCGCTGGCGATGGAGGGTGTGTGCCTGGTCATCACGCCCCTGATCTCGCTGATGAAGGACCAGGTGGACCATCTGCGCAGGAGAGGCATCAGGGCGGCAGCTATCCACGCGGGAATGCAGCGGTCCGACATCGTTCAGACGTTGGAGAACGCCGTCTTCGGGGGCGTGAAGTTGCTCTACATCTCGCCCGAACGTCTCGGCTCCGAACTCTTCCTGGCCAAACTGCGCCACATGAGGGTGAGCTTCGTCACTGTGGACGAGGCCCACTGCATCAGCCAGTGGGGCTACGACTTCCGCCCTTCCTACCTGGAGATAGCGAAGATAAGGCAACTGTTGCCCGAGATTCCCATCCTCGCACTGACCGCCACGGCCACTCCCGCCGTGGTGGAGGACATCCAGCGCCAACTCCAGTTTCGCACGCCCAACGTATATAAGATGAGTTTCGCACGCGCGAACCTTTCTTATATCGTGCGCCGCACCATGGACAAAGAGGCGGAGCTGCTCCACATTCTCCGACAGACCAGCGGATCGTCCATCGTCTATACACGCAGCAGGGAGGCCACACGCGAACTGGCCAAAATGCTCATGCAGCAGGGCATCAGTGCGACATGGTATCATGCGGGACTGGAACCGAGCGTGAAGGAGGAACGGCAAAACCTGTGGCAGACCGACAAAGTGCGCGTCATGGTGGCGACCAACGCCTTCGGCATGGGTATAGACAAACCGGACGTCAGCATGGTGATCCACCCGGACGCCCCCAACTCCATCGAGGAGTATTTCCAAGAAGCGGGACGCGCGGGACGCGACGGCAACCTGGCCTACGCCGTGCTGCTCTACGAAGAGGACGATGCCTACAAACTCAAATGCCGCGTCGCCTCCTCCTTTCCCGAGAAAGAACTCATACGCACCATCTACAACCAAATCGCTTATTTCTTCGTCGTGGGCGTGGGCTGCGGAGCGGGCCATACATTTGAGTTTAGCCTGGAGCGGTTCTGCCGGGCATACCGCCACTTCCCCACCCAGGTGCACACGTCGCTGGAACTGCTGCAGCGGGCGGGCTACATCTACTATGATCCCAACCCAGACAGCAAGGCAAGGCTGCGGTTCCTACTCCAGCGAGAGGACTTGTACCGCCTCGACCATAGCACGCCCAAGGAGAACGCCGTCATCACGGCATTGCTGCGGATGTATGGGGATCTGTTTGTCGATTTCAGTTTCATCGACGAGAGTTTTGTGGCCAAGGAAGCCAACTTGTCGCGCGAGGAGACCTATACGACGCTTCGGGCACTTGACCAAAAGCACATCGTGAAGTTTATCCCTCGCAAAAACATTCCCCTCATCACCTATCGCAAGGATAGAATCGACGGAGAAGACCTGATCATTGGTCCCGAAGTCTATGAGGACCGCAAGGCCGACTTCGAGAAGCGCATCCTCGCCATGATTGACTATTGTGAGAATGAGAGCGAATGCAGAAGTCGCCAGCTGCTCCGCTATTTCGGCGAGACCGAGAGCGAGGACTGTGGCCACTGCGACGTCTGCCGGGCAAGGCGCAAGGAAAGTAGCGACGAGGCGCTGCGACAGGCTATCCTGCAACAACTGGCGGACCGGAAGGGCCACGCGCTCGCCGAGATCAAAGCGCTATTTGGACACGTCAAGGCTGGACAGGTGCTCAACCGCCTCATGGCCGAGGAACAGGTGGCAACGGATGGCTGCAAGATTTGGCTGAAAGACTAAAAACGCGAAAGTCGCAAAACCCTTGCAGAGAATCCGCGTTTCTACTCGAAGTGCAGCTCGCAACGGCAGACCTCGCGCTGATCTTCCCCCTCCCTCACCTTGCAGACGCTCACGCCAAAAGCAAGACCATCGTCGGAAAGCGGCTGGCGATAGAGACGAAGCCGGTCTCCCTGATAGCTTTCTGCCACATAGGCCACGTCGATGCGGCGCAGGCGGTGGGACTCGTACCAGGAGAGTGGCCAAAGGTCGAGGACATGGTCGATGTACTTCACGCTATTGATGTGGCCGTTGATATCTACATCGCTATAGAAAGTGTCCAACTCTCGCACCAACTCCAGGCGGTCGCCGAGTTTCACGCGCGAGGGACTGGCGATGGGGCACGGATAGTCGCGGTCCAGGTAGGCCGTAAGCAGGCCGTCGTGGATGGCAAGGATATCGGCAGGCTGGCGCGTCTCGGTGTCGATCATCGCCCAGATGCTGCGGCCGTAGCCATAGACGCTCCCCGTAGGCGAACCGATCTTGAAGTTACGGCTCGTGAAATACTTCATCGCACTGTCGCACCAGGTCTCGATGAAAAACGGGTCGTAGGCGCGGGGCATGGCCTCCAGTTCTATGCACAGGCGGCTCAACACCCAGGTGCGGTGGATGGTGTGGAGGTAGTTCATACCAAACTCGCGGTCGTCGGAGTGGAAGTCGGCGGCATTGAGCAGGGCGTTGCCCAACTGGCCCACCGTCAGATGCTTGGAGAAGTCGCAACGAAACGGGTCGGCCATCATATCGTAGTGTGCCACCTTGGGCAATAGTTCTTTTTCCATATAGTTGGTATTTTATGATTCGCAAGCTACAATAGTCCATCTATAGCAAGCTGCTTGCAAAGTTAGCCATTTCTCTTCATTCTGCCAAGACTCTCGAGCCTCAGTTTCTCTGTTTTTCTTCCTTTTCCTATCGCCCACGCTCTCAAAACAAGACTTATCTCGGTCTGGAGCATGTCTCGGAAATAGAAGACCAAGCTTATCACAACGAACATTTTGGGAGATCATAGATTCCAAGCAAGTCTCAACGAGCACCTGAGGTTCATAGATGGCAAAAGACCGACTTCACAGCCGGCCTTTTTTCATTACAAAAACATTATGAAATAATTCCTTTTGAACAAGATTTCATTTACCAAGTTGTACTAACTGTTTTACGGTTGCAAAGGTACGACTTGGCGGAAAAGTACACAATACCTAAAAAAAGGTATTTTGCTTTTCTCTGTCTTCTTTCGTTGCCACAACGAGCCCGAATCCTACAAGCGGACGAGCGTAGAAGCGCGTTGCTTGCCTTCCACCTGGAGGACAAAGACGCCCTTCGTCGTAGGCAGGGGAAGCTGGTAGGAAGGCTGGTTGGCAGGAAGTTGCCAGCGGCCCACCTTGGCGCCTGTGGGCGAGAAGATTGTCACGGCGAAAGGCTGCGTGGGAGTTTCGTCAAAAGAGAGCGTGAGGACGCCCTCCCCTATACGGACCTTGACGCCACGAAGCGGAGTGGCGGAGACTTCCCCTACCCTGTCGAAGTGGAGCAGATGAAGCAATCCTTTATAGACGTCTATCTCGCCGTAGCCATAGCGGTTGTTGGGGACGGGAAGTCCGGAGACGGTGCGGTGGCTCGTGGCGGCAATGGTCTCAAGAGCCTGCTCGGGCGTGAGCGTGGGGCAGGCCTGCAGCCAAAGGGCAATGGCTCCTGCCACTACGGGTGCGGACATGGAAGTACCGGAGTTGGCATTCCATGCGTAGGTGCGCCCATTATACTGGAAATGAGCCACATCGCTGCGCAGCGGCGCTCCTTGGTTGTCCGGATTGGCTATGAAGAAGGAACTATAGGCCGAGATGACATTGGTGCCTGGCGCACAGACATCGGGCTTCGTCCGCCCATCCATCGTCGGGCCCACGGAGGAGTAGTCGGCTTTGAGTCCATTGCCTCCTTTGCTGACGTGCCAGTCGCCCTGGTAGTTGTAAAACTGGTTGCGCCAGGTGGTCGCTCCCACGCTGATGACGCGGTTTGCCGCACTCGGCACAAGGATACTATGACTCTGCTCTCCTGCCGACATTGTGGGGTCTAAGTCGCTGCTCCAAGTCAAAAGACCATTGTAGAAGAACTCCACGTCGGCTTCTGTTCCCCGCACGTCGAGGGCCGTGCTCGGCGTACCAAGTCGCTGCTCCTGCTGCATCGTCACGTCATAGAACACACCCTGACCAACGGCAGGGGCCTCATAGGCTTGGACCAGCACCACCATGCGGTTGCCTGGCGAGGTCATGACGGTGTCGCAGAGCAAAGAGTCGGAGGCGGCGAGCACCTCCTGCGTAGGATAGTCGAAACAGACGGGTGCGGCGGGGTTGGCATAGGTCTTGATCCGGATAGTGAAGGGGTCGGCGGACCGCAGAGTGGCTGTGCCGACAGGTGAGTTGGCTGCGATGAAAAGGCCTGCGTGCTCCTCGCCACGAGGCTTGCGGAAGTAGGCCAGTCGCTCGCCGTTGTTACCCGCCGAGGCCACCAGGATGCGGCCTGGTCCCTGGAGCGAGTCGAGCACCTCGTAGTAGAGGCGGTCTTCGTCGTGGGCACTCTCAGGACTTCCCTCGCTAAAATTGATCACGCAGGGCTTGCCAACGCTGGCGGCATAGTCGAAAATATACTTGAAGCCCAGGGCGTCGGTGGCCGTCGTGTATTTATAGATGAGCGACGTGTCGATGATGGCTGCGTCGTCTCCCGTCGCATTGCATACCAAGCAGAGGTCGGCGTCGGGGGCAATGCCACCGTAGGGGGAGTCGAAGCCGCTTCCGGCAGCTATTCCTGCCGTGTGGGTGCCGTGGGTCTGCACGTTGCCGTCATAGGGGCAACCCAACTGGAGCAAAGCCTCCTCGCCTCGATAATCGCGGCCGACATAGTAGGGCGATCCGATGGTGTCAGGCGACAGATGGTCCCACAAGGCCTGGATACGATAACGGCTCATGTCGCGCGTATAAAAGGTGGGGTGAGTCAGGTCGAAACCGATGTCCTGCACGCCGACGACCACGCCCTCGCCCGTGAAAGCTTGCGGCAGATCGCGTCCCTCATAGGCTGGAGTCGCATTGACGATGGTGCGCGTAGTGTCCATCGTGACGGTGCAGGAGCGGTGGGTTTCTATTCGCATCACTCGTCCGTCGAGCGACAAAGCCCCGATATGGCGCAAGGGGATGGAGACGATATGGAGGGAAGGTCCGAAACTCGCCAAGCGCTCCACGCCATAGCGCTGAAAGAGCTCATCGGCGTCACCCTCTGTACGGATGAAGGCCGACAGTTCGCGTCCTTCCTTGTTGCCAAGCTGTGGGCGCTGGCGTAGTTCTGCGCGCGCCAGGGTAGCCACTTCGCGTACGAAAGGCGAGAGTTTGTAATAGGCCGCTTGCTGCGCTTGCATGGAAAGCGAAGCGAAAAGGAGGGTTGAGAGGGTGAGGATGCGCATAGGAATCGGAATATTGAGGGTGAAACTTGTTTTTTCTCTAATGAGACGAACTTGAGTAGTACGAGGCTGCTATTTGATGTCCGCTCTATGAGGTGGGCAAAGACCAGAGAGGAGCATGCGTGCCAGCAAGAATGCCAAGGACTAAGCCCGCAGTTCTCGGAAGGTATAGACCATGACCGGAACGGTGACGATGAAGGCAAACAGGTCGCTTACGCTCTGACAGACCTCCACGCCCGTCAGTCCTAACCAACAGGGGAGTACGAGGATGCTGGGGATGAAGAAGAGACCATTGCGAGAGGCTGCCAGCAGATTCGCACGCCACGGTTTGCGACAGGTCTGCGTGAGCATATTGCTCGACATCATGGTAGCACAGAGCGGAAGGGTGAGCAACTGCCATCGGAGGGCCACAACGCCGACCGCCACCACCTCCATATCGTCGCAGAAGAGGGCGATGAGCTCAGCACTGAAGAGCCATCCCAAGCCCGAGACCGCAAGGAGGAAGACCGTGCCGACTATCGTCGTGAACCACCAGGCACGCTTGAGCCGACTATACAGTTTCGCTCCATAGCAGAAACCGCACAACGGCTGAAAGCCCTGGCCGAGCCCGATGACTACTGCCATCACCAACATCGTGATTCTTCCGACAATACTCATGCCCGCAATGGCAGCATCGCCCCATGTTCCTGCGGCGTGATTGAGCAGCATCGTCGATACGCAGAGCAGTCCCTGACGGGACATGGAGGGACTACCTCCATAGAATATCTCTTTGACAGCAGGCCAGGAAGGGGCGAAGTCGCGCCAATAAATGCCAATGTTTCCCTCGTGGTGGGACATGCGAAACAGCAAGAGAAAACTGACGACTTGTCCGATGACCGTGGCAAGGGCGGCTCCCTGCACCTTCAGATCGAGCAGGAAGATAAAAAGGGGATCCAAGGCCACATTGAGGACCGCACCTGTCACAATGCCCACCATCGCATAGGCGGCGTTGCCCTGCAGACGGAGCTGGTTGTTGAGCGTCAGTGACGACATCAGAAAAGGCATTCCCAGCAGCGAGACCGAGAGATAGCTTTCCGTCAGGGGCAAGATGGTGGGCGTGGAACCGAGGAGCAGGGCCAAAGGATGCAGAAAGACCAGGCCCAAGGTCATGAGGGTCAACCCCGTAAAGAGTGAAAGAAAGAACCCATCTGCGGCCATGCGGCGGGCATTGCCATGACGGCGAGCTCCCAGTTCGCGCGAAATGTAGTTGCCCGATCCGTGACCGAAGAAGAAACCAAAGGCCTGCATGAAGAACATCAGCGGAAAGACAACGCCCACCGCAGCCGTGGACTGCGTGTCGAGCTGTCCGACGAAGAATGTGTCAGCTATGACATACAAACTCGTCACCAGCATACCGACAATGGTTGGAACGGCCATTGTCGGTATTACCCGGCGGATGGGAGCCGTCGTCAGGTAGGTGTAGTTGTCTTTCCCTCCGTGCATGTCAGTCGCTTATACCTCCTTTTTCTTCTGAAGTTGCTCGATGATGGTGGCGACAATACGCTCTGCCGATCGGCCGTCCCAACGCTCGGGCAAGGCAGCCTTCTTCCATTTGCCCTGCAACAGGTCGTTCAAGGCGGTTTGGAGCAGGTCGGGATTCTCGCCCACAAGCACATTGGTACCTACCTTCACGGTCTCGATGTGCTCCGTATAGCTATTCAGCGTGATGCAGGGCACACCGTTGAACGTAGCTTCCTCGGCCACGTTGCCCGAGTCGGTAATGATGCCGCAGGCGTGGGCGGTGAGGAATCCAAACTCCAGGTAGTCCAAAGGTTCGGCAAAGCGCAGCGACTTCAGCGCTCGTTGGGCGGCTATTTGCTCCACCGTCTCGCGGGATCGGCCACGCAAGGGTGCAATCACGGGAACACCAGCCTTTGTGGCCTCGGCATCGAGAACGCGCAACATGGCTTCCAGTCTCTGAGTGTCGGCAATGAGCAACTTGCGGTTGAGCGTCAGCACAAGGTAGGAAGCGTCCGTGATGGCGGGCAGGGCCGGGTGCTTGGCCAGCTCGTTGCCGATGCCTTCGATACGCTGACGACAGAAGCGGAGGTTGTCGATGAGGATGTTGCCCACCATATAGACTTTCGACAGCTCCGCTCCCTCACGATTGGCAATGCTATTGTTGCTGATGCCTGCGGTGAAGAGCAGGTCCGAGAGACCATCGATGACGAGGCGGTTGATCTCCTTCGGCATATTGATATCGAAGGAGCGTGTGCCTGCGGCAATATGGGCCAGCAGGATACCTTGCTTCTTGGTGACGATAGCAGCGGCCATAGTTGAGGCAAGATCATCCACTACTACCACGGCGTCTGTGGGATGCTGCTGCAGATAGACCTCGAAACGAGACATCACCTGCCCCGTAAGCTCGTTGAGATTCTCGCAGTCCACACCCAGATACTCATCGGGCAGGTGGATGCTCAGGTCGTCGAAGAGCGTTCCTTCCAGCGTGGGGTCTCCTTGGCAGCCCGTATAGACGAGCGAATAGCTGATGGGGCTTCCCTCCCTCCGCAAGTTGTCTATCTGACGGATGAGCGGGGCGACCTTGATGAAATTGGGGCGTGCGCCCGAAACGATACATATCTCCATAGTGTGATGCTTTTTACAATGCAAAGTTAGTCATTTTTTGGCAGACAGGGGAGAAATTCCCACATATCTTTTCGCAAACACCTGTTTTCACATGCAGACTCCGAGTGAACGGACATGCTCCGTTTTTCGTGCTATTTAGGTGGTCTGTCACACACCTTCGTAGCTGGTGAACGGCAATGCTCCGTTTTTTGAGGCGTTTTTGGGCGTTTTAATCGATGTTGAACGGCAATGCTCCGTTTTTTAAGCCTCTTTTAACCCCTTTCCCGCATCGAAAGTGAGTGGATACAACCATTCCGAGTGGGTGGGAATGCTCCGTTTTCGCCACCTCGATGCATACCTCCGTTTTCTGTCTCGCAGCCAAACATCTTATTTTCTTCAATCCGCCACGAACATTCACGGCAGCCTGAAGTCCTCCCCCCTCCTTTACGATATCACGCAAGAAACGGAAAACATCCAAGAAGTTCGATTTACCCGTAGCATTCGCCCCGACAGCGAAGCAACGCTGGGAAAGCCGAACATCACACTCCCGAAAATTCTTCCAGTTATATAGCTTTACTCTTGATATATACATCTTTACACCTATCTTCCACAACACCACAACATAGCGATTCTCCCTGCAGCCGAGCACCAAGATCATGTCCGCTCCATGTCAGAAATCTCACCTATCCAAGCGTTGCCATTAGAAAACATATTAAAAACTTGACGATTGCAAAGATACAAATAAAATCAGAGAAAAAACTTCTTTAGAAGAATTATTTGAAATTCGGCACAAAGACGCAAGCTTTTTTCTGTCGAGCCAAACTGCTTTCATCGAATACTTACTCGTCAGTTTTTGTCTATAGTCCACCCACCAGACAGTCGTACGCTAATGCAAACGTGTCCCTCTCAGTATCCCCATATAGAAAGTCCTCAAAACATGTATATGAAGACTGAAAGATTTGCCCATACAGCATATTGATTGTGCCAATATGCCAAACCATAGCATGATTGTATTGTTGCTCCGTACGCTTGTCAATCATAACGAGCGTCAGAATATGACACACGGCCTCCAACAGAAACTCATAAAACGAACAATGGCACTCTCTGTCCGGTCCAAAGTAATCAGGATTCTTGCAGCACAGCCTTGCAAGTCGTTCAAGAAGATAGAAAGCATTTCCCGCCGCTTCTTCTAGTTTGCCCTCTTCATATTGCTTCATAAAGACTTCAAGCAATGGACTATATGCCAAAGCAGCCTTCTTGCCATCACTCCACGTGTCCGGTTCTATCCAAACCTTGTCAATCTCCTCACGCATAGTAGGATTGAACCCTATAAAACTGTACTTCTTCCACGACTTCACCGTGCGCATAGCAGCAGGATACTTGTTGGGATGATAACACTTGATGTCCTGCAGCATGTGTCCAAGAGTCTCTGCCATATACTTGGCATGCCTATACCGTTCTTCATCCGTCTCGCTGGCTGCATAGTCACAACAGACCGCGTACCATTCGTCATGCGGGAAGTCACTCTCCACTACATATTTGCGTCCGTCTATGGCCTCCGACCAATAGGTCAGATAGCGGATTAGTACGTCATGAGGCAATGCCTTCAGCTCTTCTACGACTTTCTGTATTTTCTTATCTACAACCAAACCGTAACAATCACCTTCAGCGTTGTAGATGAAATCGAATGCGTCTTTGTTCATGTTATAGTTTTCTATCATTTATTGCTTCTTTGCACAAAGAAAACAACAGTTCACACTTAATAACCGAATGAAAAGAACATTTCAACAACACGCCACAAAGGTGCAAAACTGTTTTTAAACGTACCATACGACTTTCACCGAATACTTACCATACAAAAGATTACATTTCCCTCATCAACTCCACAACGCCATTTGTCCAAATGGCAATATCATTGAAGAGGTTTGCTTCTATCTTGTCTGGTAAGAACTGCATAACTCTTGTCCGATCAAAAAGTATGCCAGAAGCTTTTGCTGCCAATACTTCCCAATCTTTATCACAGGCTTCACTTACCATATAGATGCAAATGGGCGTAAATCTCAAAGGAGGTGATAGGTAGAGAGAACAGAAGGCTGGTGGACACATTTGACCTATTTTATCACGCCAACATGTCCCCGTCTTGCATTGTCCAAAAGCCACAAAATGTCCTTTTCTACTATCTTTGAACGGAATAAAAGCAACGAGATCTACCCCAGCATCCTTCTGATTATTCCGTACGTCTTCAGGCATTTTAAATTGATACCCCTTTTCAGAAAACTCATTGAGCATTTCGTTGACCTTTTCTTTAAAGCCTTTTACCCCATTCTCCGCCCCAGTTCCAAACACCATAGACTTAGAACTATGGCCGAAATAGTTGATTAAAATTTCGTTACATAAACGTTCAAAAAGAAGAGCTCCATCTTTCCCGTTGACTATCCGTTTGGATGACATATCCCAACGAGTTGCTAAAAGCAAAAAAGTATAGACGGTACGATAAAATTTGGGACAGTCTACATTGTCACATAGCGACAAACGTTCGCCTTTAAAGGGATACTTGTCGCCTATCAGATTCTGTCTTTCGTCAATTTGGGAGAGAGCATCTGAATATCCGTCATACTCGTCTATTTCCGGTGTATCAACAGCGTCTTCGTCTTCAACAATACCATTATCCAGAGCTGCCTTCACTATCGAGAAAGATCCTTCCTCTGACAAGAGACAACTCACCTCCAAAAAATCAGCAATCTCCGCTTGAGTTGCTTTGGGTGATGGAAGATTTCCTATCTTATACGGCATACTCTACCTAGTCTATTGTACGTTGTTGCTCATCAATCCCAAGTGTTTTCTGTCGCTTTTGCTTCATGGCTTTATAAAGGCAATCAGCAGAGTCAGCAAGATTTATCACAGTTCTTAGCATGTCTTCATTTCCATCATAGTACGTCAGCTTGCCTAAGGCCTGTTGGAGTTTGTTCTGAGCTTCGACGATAGCACTATAGAACACATCGCTCCCGTCTCTACTTCCATCATACGCTACTTCAAGAGTGTTACCTGCCCGCAAAAGTTGAATAGCAGCAGGCTTCTCCAAGACTTGACACAATTGGCGAATACCTGGATTTTGACTTTTCACCACTGCTGGCTGAGATTTTTTCCTACTACCGAGAATCCACACCATAACCTCCTCAAGTCTTTCTAGTTTGTCTTGAGGTACCGGGTACTGTTCAGCCTTGGTCAAGTCAAGACCGAGATATTTTTGCATGCTCTCATAGTTCATAGCAGTATATACATGTGAAAAGTAAAGACGATTACTATAAACATCATCTATCTTAAAATCAGTCATGCTATCTGCTTGCTTTAGCAGCATCAGCCCTTGATACAATCGCACAGTTATTTTGTTCGAATCGCCTATTTGTGAAGCAATATCTTCGAGCGCAACCCCGTACTCATTGTGAACTAGAGCTATATACTGCGCCTTGGCGAATGAATCCCACTTAGCAGGACCGTTCACGTGCTTAAAACCGATATAACGCCAAGCGTCCTGCCGCCTTTCCATCTCGATAACCGGTATTGCATTCGCTAAGCTCTTTCGAAATTTTTCTGATATTTCTCCGAACTTTTTCATTCCACCACTTTTGACGAGTTCGGGATGGAGTATAGCTTTAATGGCCGCCAAGCGGCGATTTCCTTCTATTACTATATACTTATCATCCTCCCTAACTACATACAAAGCTTCACTCTCAAAGAACCCACTGGCAAGAATTGACATGACAAGTTCTCCGATATCCATATTCTTCCAAAGCACATTGAGGATCTCATCCTCACTTTTAAGACCCTGAAACTCCACAAGACGTGGATTTTTCAAATCAAAATGTAGGTCATCAGCCTTGACTTGCTTAATTATCGTATCTTCTTTCTTCATAATACTTATAGAACAACAGGAGAATTCAACTCATTTATAGCTTCAGAGAATTTTAGTCGATCATCAAAGATGACCACTTCGTCTCCTACTCTATTGGAAGCACATTGCGACAATCTATATCTAACTTTACTTTTTCCTTTATAAAGATTTAAGACAAATTCATGATAATCATACGACACCATCCATAAGGCGCGCATTTTTTTAACCTTTTCTGCCAAGATTTTATGATCTGCATCTTTAAAAGCATTCAAGTAAAGATCAGCCCCTTTTTGGTAATACGGTGGATCCAAGTACATAAATACATGTGCACATTTTTGTTCGATTGCATCCACAAAATCCACACCATTTTGGTTAGAAAGATGTATTCGATGGGCAAACTGCGAAATATCTTCTATTCTTGCAACCAAATCTTCTTTATTAAATCTCACATCTATTTTATACTTACCCTTCTGAGACATACCTCCAATGGGACCACCCGATATGACTCCTGACACATTGGTCCTATTCAAGAAAAAAGTGGATTTTGCCAATTCAAGAGCATCCGCCACCTTGTAGTTCCTCTGCACATTTTTATAATAGAGCCATTGTTGCACATCCACCTTTACCATCTCTATCCAACTGCACAATTCATTTGGATAATTCAGTATGGCATACCACAAAGAATATATCGAAGGATCAAGGTCATTTATGAATAATTCATTTACATATTCATCCATCAGTAGCTTTAGTGCAAGACCTGCTCCACCGACATAAGGTTCCGCATAATCTATTCCTACCAAATCGTTTTTCTCCAACAACTTGGTCATGAATTTGAATATACAAGCTTTTCCCCCTGGATATCTTAATGGAGACCTAAACATACTACTTTCCATGAGATTCTTTTAACATCGCACCAACGAATATTGATATACACACAGCTTGATCGTGCGAGGCAGACGAAGTATAGTTATGCGCACCAGTATGCAGCAGCTGAGGAAGAGTTTCTTTTTTAACATTCTGCGACGAGAGTAGCGTAGCAATATCTCGCGAAAACTTTTTCTTAGCCGCTGGAGCATATTTTTCAATATAGGCCTTGATATCAGAAAAACCTAAATCTCGCATCGCAGTTTCGCACAACAATCGCAATGCCATACGAAACAAAGCATATACATTAGGCGAGAACGGCTTATCTGCCGAAGAAACCATATTGTACAGCATGAGAATGTCACTATATAAGTTATTGACATCTCCAGGTTTAAGAATTAATTTTTCTCCAAAAAAAGAGATCTTTCCCCCTTGCGTAATACGAGTTTTTCTCTCTGTCTTTTTCTTCTGGACAGGGCGCACGACTCGTTTTTCCTCACCCTTTTTAGCCCCCACATACTCATGTTGTTCCTTTCCATTATTTGAACGGATGATATCTTTTACCCTCTGATCCAGAACCGCCAATAGTTTTCCACGGTTCGTTCGGGTATCGATAGTTTTGTCCTTAACCTTCTCTAGTATATTATCCAAAATGACGCCTACCTCATCATTAGAATGTGGCGTCATCATTTTCTCACTATCAAAACAGAAGCCCATTTTCTGAAGATTTGCTTTTGTCAACAACTCATTTTTCACAAAGCCTCTATTTAGTTCTGGATTACTGGAGATAAAGCCCCCGGTGCATTCATCCAACATCAAAAAAAAACTCTTCGGGCTTTTTTGGTATCTATAAGCAAAAATATCTCGCTCTAAGACACCCCAGGAATTCCTTAGTTTTACATGTTTGCGAAAGACGCTCTGCAAAGCTACCTTTTCCTCACACACATTACAAGGCAGCTCTTCTGGAACAGAAGGGAGTTCGTCACGAAGCATCCCCTCTACAGGAACCAAACCCAGCTTGATCTTCGCTAAAGCTACGCGACGATTACCGTCATAAACCACAGGCTTATGATTTTTATAAACAACAATAGGCAATTCGCTGTAATCATAATAGCCCCCCATTTCACGAGCTAGTTTCTTAAGATTCCACTTGCTCTTCGGATCCTCTACAGCACGCTTTATCACTTCAGCAGCAGAAACAGCAGACCCTATTGGGTCTCGCGGATTTTCACTCCACAAGACCAAATCTCTTACTTTTATTGTTCTAATTTCTTGTTCCATGCGGCTCACCTTTACTTCAAAAAGTCCTCACATAAAAACTTACGGACCTAATTGCCAATGCAAAGATAGCATTATTCTTTGAATAACACAAGAAAAAAACGTTTTTACTTCTTATTCTTGTGTGTTACCACACATCCTGGCTTTAGAAACGTGCTGTAACCACCTGCCTTTTCTTATAAGAAGCGGTGAGCTGCATATTGCATACCCACACAGTCAGCAGGAAGGATGAGCGTCACGCCATTGGGATAGACCAGTTTCAGATAAGGACTGCGGGAGGGGCGACCATTCGCCGCCACACGCATTTCCTTCGCCTCACTGTCGCCGATAACAACCTCGGCGAACTTTGGCTTGCTGTTGTTGAATGCTTTCTTGCCTTGTACCATAATTTGAACATTTTAAAGTCACGGTGGAAAGGTGCAAAACTTTTCTAGGCGCACAATACGGCTTTCACCGAATACTTACGCTATAGCAAACAAACATTTTTTACGCTACTGAAAAATGCTATAACAGATATACGGCAAAGACAGGCTACTATTCGGAATTCACCATGAATTTGATCACGATGAAAGGCTATTTACCCCTCAATACGTCATAATCAAACATAGTCTGGTCTGATTCTTTATATTGTTTTTCAGCCCCATATTTATCTGTTATTTCGTCAATCTCGTCCTCTCCTATCGGGCTCCAAGCCATACTCGTACTAGTACCTGATATTTTCTTTACCTCAACAGGTGACTCTAGTGCCCATTTCATAAACTTAACACCGAGAGGCGAAAGGATATATTTATCTCCCTCTTCACCTATTTCGGCCATACGTAATACTCCAGTAGAATAGAGCAGCTCAGTATCTCCATCCTCATCATAGTAGTCATGCTGATACAATGGCAGATTATCCAGATCCGTATACGGAATTCTTACTAGTACTGTCGTGAGTCTAAAGAAATCCTCAATGGATATATCACCACGGATTCTTGCCTTTGATAGTCTTGCAAAATATCGCTCCTTATTAATATTATCCAGACTATCCACCATATTAGCGATAACATTTCCAGAAGCATCTTTTGCTTTAGCTCCAACTTCTTTAGCAAATTCTAGGCGATCATCAACAGACATATCAGACAATTCCATAATATAAGTTGTATATTTCCTAAGGAATTCATTATCACGATAATCTAGATAGTTTTGGAGCTCCTGTGCCAAGAATCCACCACATCCAGGAACAAAATTTAAAACGGCTTGGAGTTGACCTTTCCAATTCAATCCGTGGTGTTTATTCATAACAGAAAGATCCACCTTGGTAAAGGTTTCTTCTACTATATCATTAACTTTTTCTGATTCCATATTCTTTCACTTAATTAGATAACGCAACTTTGCTGCAAACGTCGTGATACAACCATCATCCGTCACATAGCCAGAAGGTTTCAAATGCCTCACCGTCATAGAACAATCTTTCTACCAAATAAAGTGCTTGTCACCCTTGCCCATAAAACAAGTCTATTCCTATCGTTCTACCACTTAATTTTGCTAATTGTCTACATGCAATATAATAGCCTACAGCCGTAGGTTTTAGCGCAACAACATTCCCCTTGTTCAACAGTTCAAACCCATCTTTCCAAAAAGGACTCAATTCCATCAAACATTCTCTTACTTTCGCCATAGAAAATGGAGTTTTCAATTTCGTAATTTGCTCCATTTTTGCAAGAAGCTCTTTATCATCATCTTTATCAAAAAAATCAACAAGAGCTCGAGTGCTAGTCACTTTAAAAGCTATCGTTTTTTCCTTAACATTTAGTATAAGAACGGATAGGGCCTTTTTTAAATCGTCTACAGAGCAAAACCCAGTAATCCCATTCTCCACCTCGGTTAGACCAAGGATTCGAATGGCATCATGGTATTGAGTCCCTTTTAATTCATGAGCAAAGAATAAGTCCTCATTTTTTAGCAGATCAACTTCAAAACTATCATGAGCATTTATACCTTGTACGCCAAATGCACAACCCGTCTGTTGGAGATATGCAACATCTAAAGATTTTACTTTTGACAATTCTTGTAAAACAGGACTAATACAGCTAAGCCATTCCTTATATTGTCCGTTATCCCCATGAAAGAACAAATCTCTATATGCTAACGTAATGAGGATTGCCATACTTTTCACAGAAAGAGTTGGTAAAATCCTAATAGCCTGATCTATCAGATTCTGCTCCGTAGTATGCTCTTCTGCTTTAATTCGTTCAATCAATAAGTCTACAAGTTCCTCTCCTTGTGTTTCATCACCAGATCTTACAAAGCCAAGGGCGGCTTCGCGAGTAGCAAACTGAATTTCCGGCTCATTAAATCGATTGATCTTGCCCTTCACCTTTTTAGATACTTCTTCAAGCAACTTCTCTTCGAAAGCATCTAAACGTTCACGAGCCGTTAGTTGAGCATTAGCAGCATATTCTGCCAATTTCGATGCAACAATAGTATTAACTATCTGAACAACATCACATGGCTGAAGTCCATTAATAACTATGTCACGCGCTGCTTGATTTATCGTCGAATTCTTATTATTGCTTACGGATTGACTATTCTCTTTATTTAGCATTGTGAATATCTCCTGCAGCTTGATTAATAGTAGAATTATTGTTATTGCTAACAGTCTGATTGGGCCTGTCGCGTTCTATCCTTTTCCCAAACATTTTAATCAGCAATGTTATTATCGCACAAATAGCTATAATACTTGACCATAGCCACATGTTTACTTGAAGCCACTCTATCATATTTATACCTTAATTCCACAACACTATTATCAATTAAACTTTTTAAGTGCCTGAGCAACAACAAGTTGCCCAAGACTTTACCATGCCGGATTTTTCACCTACCTTAGTGCTGCGAAAACAAGTATAGTAAAAAAGTCCGAATGACATGGCGAAGGTACAAATAAATTCCGAGAAACTTACTCCTTTTGGAGGATTTTTTCGGTCATGGAGCAATTAGCTATATATCACCAATACAGCATCCACACTATTTTTCAAGCAGTTACGCATATATGTTTTTTAAAAAAAAGAATTACTATCGCTTTTAGGGCGAAGGCGAACCTAAGCGCACCCCATCACCTCACTTGTTTTCTCGACATAGAAACATGGAAGCATAGCTCGATTGTCCTTATTCCCTTCTTTCATGCGGGTAAGGATATCCTCTATGTACCTACCAAAACTCAAATTGTTCATCTTGCAGCTTTCATATAGAGAATACATGAAGGCTAGATTTTCAGCGGCCCCATGACTGCCAGCCTTGCCCCCCAGTTGCGCCGCCCCATTGCGAAATGCTTGAAACAGCGCTCAATGGCTATATTGTGGTTTTCCGCACACTTCGAAGACTGGCAATCTGACGCTTTCTCATTTCTATTTCCAGCTCCATTAGCTTTCTTTCCTCTCGAAGTTGCCTGGTCTCATCCCTAATCTCGGAGATCTCGTTCTTGACCGCCTCGCAGTCCGCCTTCAAGGCGGAGACAGTAGAGCGCAAAGAGGCTTCCTTGAGACGCAGCTCATCGGCCAATGCCTGGTTGAACTCAAGCAGCGAGGCGTGCTCTTTGGAGAACAGGCGCTCCACCTGAACCTCGTCCAAGCATTTCAGGCATTCCTTTACATTCTGCCAAGAGGCGATAAACTTCGGGTCATCAATTGTCATTGTCATAGATAAACATCTTGGATTGCACGGCGTTGGATACGAGCAAGCCTCTTGTACTCCGACAGCCTTTTGTAATCGCCCCCCTCGTCACTACAATACTTGCGCAGGCTACGACCTTTACGGTTCTGGTTAAAATCCTGCATCACCTTTTCAAAATACTCCCTTGTTTCCACAATTTTGACGTTTAAAAAAACGGAGACAAAGGTAGCACTTCAATATGTTAAAACCTTACGCTGCAATGGTGATATACTCTCCTGTCATTCCTTGGGACGGATCATAGTCAGCAGAAATCCGAGACTCCTGCTGAATTTGGTCGAAACAGTTCTGCGCCTCCATGTCTATGCACAACTCGCCCAGTTCCATAACCTTTGTATTGCAGTGCAAAGATGCTGAAAATATTCTAATTACACAAACTCACAAAAAACATAACCACCCTTTATTAGTCAACTATTCTTAACATACAATCACTCATGTGACAAGGCATAAGTAAAGTATTTCTCTTTCTTCCGACATTGTTTAATATGTATTAATTTTTCTTCAATATCCAATCAAATCATATTTCATTTTTGTATGGAGTTCTTTTCCTCTTGCTTCACTCAGGGGCTTGCCAAGGATGTCTCTCCGCATCTGTTCTGCATTGCCAAATCCCAACCGTTCCAATTCATTTAACTTATCATCATTAAAGTCTTGCTTACTCTTTAATAATTTGTAAGCCGTGGCTGTCAGGCTGTCGTATCTTTGTTCCAATGCGAGTGTCTCCTCATTGATAATCATTGCTCCTATTGGGTTTATCCTCACTTTACAATCCTCCTCTGACAAATCATCCATATTCACTCCGATAGGAATATCAGGATATAGATTCGTCAGCTTTTCAATGTCATTGCAGTATGGATTGGCAGCAACAGGATTACTCATCTTTAACTGATTGCATGGTTTGCAACTCGGTATCAAATTAAAGAAGCACATAGCCAAGCCAGGATATTCCTTATCCCCCTTGGGGTAGAAATGGTCAAACTCTATGGTTCTCTTTTTCTGCAATCCATGACCTACTTTTACGATATCCAAGAACTCATGCTCACAATATGGACAAACTTTTATGTTCATGGCTTCGAAAAGAGTATAGGCATTGTATGTCCCATCCTTATCAACATAGTCAGTTGAACTTTTGGAGAAACGATTAAGATACAATCGTCTCATATAGTCGAATTTTAGTTTGTCCGCTTGATTCGCCACCCAATATGCCAGAGTATCGCAATCTGCTAAGAGAAATTGTTTCAACCAATCAAAAGTATCTCTTCTTTCGTCATATCCCTTGTTATATGCTTCAAATCCCGAAAGAGCAATCACACGACTGTAAAAGTCTTTGCACCATTCCATACGCATAGTATTCTTCACATAGCTTTTCACAGCCTCAAAGTGCATACGCTTTAGATCTTCTGTATTTAGGAAAGACAATCTTATCATTGCAATTTGTTTATAATTGAAGACATTATATGCCGAATCAACTCGTCACCTATACTGGGTAGTAACTCTTGCATCTTGGCAATCTCACATTTGTCTGTATCAGATAGATTTCCTCTTCGTTTTTGCATATTCTTGAATAATTCGAACTTTTCTGTCAAAAATAGCCTTGCTTGGTCGCCTATAGTGTATTTTAAGAAGAAACTGTCTGCCATTATGCTGTGTATATTTGCAGCGTAAGTCGGCTTTTCTGCATGGGATATCACGCAAAGTCCCTTATCATCATAATCCATCTTGATTATCTGATTGGCAAGTACGTCCGATAACATAAATGGAGAATGAGTGCTGAGTATTACCTGAAAACTTGACTTCGGATTTCTCTGTTTTAGCAGATTGTTCAAATCGTGTATGAAAGTTCTACACATTTCTGGATGCATATAATTTTCTGGTTCATCAAGCAGCAATATAAAATCAGGTTGTCGTGCTTCTGAAAATTTCTCGCCTTTCCTTAGTACTTTTGCCTTAACTCCATATTCCTCTAATATACCCCAAACTTTGGCGTATTGATATTCTCCAGAACTTACGTATGTCCAATGGTATGGCAACAGACTTTTTGTAAAAATACCTATTTGATCTGGTCTGTATTGCTCCATACGTTCAAAGACATCACGCATAACAGCTCCTTCAGATATATCAATTTCAATTGCAGGTATTGAAAACTCTTCGTCGCTAAAATATCTTTCGTCCATCTTTCCCAATAGATAGAACAAGTCTTTGATGTCAACTCCTATCTGCCATAACAACCCCTTATTGCCAAGCATTTCGTCGGTATGGTAGTCTATATATTGGCAAAGCCAATCTATTCTTTTTAGAATAGACAGATTCTCTCCGTCAGGTAGTTCTCTTGGATTGTCAACGCCTAAATCTTCTGTATATCCTGCCCAACGATAATATTTATCAGGAAAATTTTCATCCACACATTCTGCACATTTTCTCAGATATATGGCGAAGTCTGTCATTAAATCATGAAGGAATCTACTCTTGGGTGTAGAATTCTTAGAATATTTTATCGGTGTATCGTATGGCTTTCCGTGTCTTGCGTTATTAGTTCGTTGTTTTTCAGCCTTATCCTTGTATGTCCAATACTCACGTTTCACAAGATGTTCGTCCAAGTCAAATTTATGCTTGTATTGCCAATTGTTCCATCGTATCACAAGAGATGCATTCCTTTTGATGCTCTCCTGTGGCATCTTGTTCAGATATGCTTTCAAGTAGTCGCACTCCATTGATACACTAGCGTTCCCGAATTGAGTTATCATTCTCCCAATAAAGTTGTCATGATTGACTACTCCTTCTTTTCTTTCGTTTTCGTATGGGCAATCAGCAAAAGCATTTCTATCAAAGGCATTGATGATATATGTGTGTTCTGCGTCTTCATAATTGGCATCTCGTACATCAGTTATTTTCTGACTATTAAAATCGTATTTGATTTTGTATACTGCCTTTATTGTCTTTGAATCTATATGATTTGAAGAGATGTTCTTTTTGATACCATGTATACTCATGCCAACTATTTCAACGAAGAATTCATTCTTGACCTCCATCTTATACAACATAAAGTAAGCATCTCTCTTTGTAGAGCCCATACGATTCCATGAATCCATACCTATCATCTGTAAGAAATTGGTCTTGCCAGAACCTGTCTTTCCCACAATGATTCTCAAGCTACGCATGAAATCGTTCTCATATATGTAGTCTGCCATAGAATTGTCAGTTGACATTTCTATCAACAATCTTCCATCCTTATATGAACACTTGAATTTGTCTGATAAAGAGACTTCCTGCCGCTGAATGTTCCGGAATTTTTTTATATAGCAATAAATGAGTTGCATCGTTTATAAATTTATTTTGTTGAGAGTAAACTTTCACACAATTCCAATATCACATATTTCAACAATTCCAACAAGTCCACATCCTTTTGAAGCAGATATTTTATGTTTTTGTTCAATGTAAAATATGAACTTCAGAGGAGTTTGCCAATTTGACTGACAGCTTACATTACGGCTAATTCATTTATCTTTTGCTGTAAGTAATATTTTAAGGAATCTTTTCTTAATAACCTTGCCTTATAATCCGTCGATGCACGAACACCTTTTGTATAATTCTTTATATACTCAGGAAAATTTGCACCTAATTCTTCATTAACCTTTAGACATTCATTTACTAATTTACTAAATTCAACCAATGATGAAAGAATATCTGATTGATTCTTTTGTAAAACATATATATACTGCCTTACATCACATATTACACTAAACAGTGTATAAAAATCCGTCTTGTTCCTCCATCTTGTTTTAGACAATTCGCTTGCCATTGGGTTTAATGTATCGAAAATAATTTGAAAGGTTTCTTCTAGCAAATCCTTTTCTGAAAAATCAACTTCTGTTTTTTCGAAAAAATTTTCAAGACGATCTTTTTTATTTGTTATTCCCTCAATAGCAAGTAAAGATAATTCACTAATAAATTGTTCATCTCTTAATCGTTTCACATCATTAGCTGAAAAAATATGCATGTTTCCCCAAAATGGGTTTGCTGATAATTTTGAAACAAACTTTATAAGACCACCAGAATACGCAGCCCGTCTTATTTCTTGAGCATTTAATGAAACAACATTTAAATTCAAGCGTTTAAAAATATTACGTATTTCATTTTCAGGCATTTCTGGAATTGTACGAACAATAAAGTTATACCTAAAGAAAATTCTCTTTAAATCACTTTGCAAATCTGAAAAGAAAGCACCATTGAAAGACGGACTATCATCCTTATTAAGTGAAAATTTATTATCAAGGAATTCTAAAACAGCCCTTAATCTTTGTTGCCCATCAACTATAATAAATTTTGAATGTCCTTCATCGTCAACTTCTTCTTGTATGTATATTTCTGGAATCGGATACCCATTCAAAATAGAATCTACTAAATAACTCTTTTGTCTTGTTGTCCATACAGCATTTCTTTGATAAGATGGAGACATATCAAGGTTTCCTTTCTGATTTACATCGTTAAACCATGCTATGTTCTTCAATGATATATTTGAAAATTTATCCATATTTAATTATTTACGAGTAATACACTTTCAGGATTAATACCGAGGAGTTTGGGGAGATTTCTTTTAACATTCTTCAAATGATAATCAATAAGAGACTTATGATCTTGATAAAGCCTAAAATGAACATCTCTACCATGAAACATCGGAAATCTTTCCAACTCATTTATAACTTTATTCCATTCTTCTCCAAAAGGAAGATACGTAAGAAAATAATCCGTAGCAATAGTACCATCAAAAATATAACCATTGCGATGCTGTATAATGCCCTTCTTCACTTTTCGTTTTAGTAGTCCTAAATCTTGAGAGCGCATCCAATGCCATGCTATATTAAAATAATGATGTGATATCACAGCTATGTCTATATCAGATTCTTCATCAAAAATTTTAAAATCTTTCTTCGGGTTTAGACTAAATCCTGTACAACTACTTCCAACAAATATTATAGAACAAGCATCAACTCCAAGTTTATTTGCTATGAATATTTTTGTTCTAATGAATTCCTCCTTATTCTCATTGAAAATTGCAGGTATTTTCTCTACAATCCATTTTGAAACAACAAAATCATCAGAACATTTACCTACATCATCTGCTAGTTGATCTAATAAATCTTGTTTAGCTCTTGTCATCTATATTAAACTTTTTACTTTTGCCGGACAGCCAAATGCCGTCACATTATCAGGTATATCTTTAACTACGACACTTCCTGCACCAATCATGCAGTTCTTGCCAATATTCAAGCATTGTATTACAGATGAGCCAACACCAACCCATGTGCCTTCACCCACATGTGTACCACCACTTATATGTACACCAGGAGCAACATGACAATAGTCTTCAATCACACAATCATGATCTACTGTTGCTCCAGTATTTATAATGCAGTGCTTACCAATCACTGCATCTGCATTGACAACTGCACCCGCCATCACCACCGATCCCTCACCTATCTTTGCTGAAGGAGAGATAACTGCAGAAGGATGGATTGCTGTAGCAAACTCAATAGCGGAATTGTTAGCCTTCAATCTCTCCACTATCATTTTGCGGACCTTGTTTACCCCAATGCTCACAATCATGGGCGAAAGCCCAGCCGCATCATGCACGACTGGACGACCTCCACACTCCTTCACATCAGGGTTATCATCCACAAAAGCCTCAACCTTTACACCGTTTGCATTTAAAATCTCCTTGATCACTTTTCCATGACCACTTGCTCCAAATAAATACATGATAAATAACTTAGTATTTAATTGTGTCCATTGAAATATTCCATCGTTGCCGAATTACCCGTTGTGGTATTAATATCCTCACGACCAAGCACTTTCTTTATCGTAATGAATATCACTTTTATATCAGTCATCAACGAGCAATGATCCACATACCACACATCCAGCTTAAACTTCTCCGTCCACGAGATAGCATTGCGTCCATGACACTGTGCCCAGCCAGAGATACCAGGTCTCACCTCATGACGACGAGCCTGCTCTTTGCTATACAATGGGAGATATTGCACCAGGAGCGGCCGGGGCCCTATCAAAGCCATGTCACCTTTCAGCACATTGATCAACTGCGGTAACTCATCAATAGATGTAGAACGCACAAACCTGCCAACCCTCGTCAGCCTGTCCGCATCTGGCAGCAGATTTCCATCGGCATCCCGCTCGTCCGTCATTGTCTTAAACTTGATTACCTTGAATATCTTCCCGCCCTTTCCTGGACGTTCTTGAAAGAAGAATGCGCCCGCCCCTTTATTGGCAAAATGCAGCCAAATAGTGACTACTACCAAAATCGGGCAGAGACATACTAAAGCTATTAGAGAGATCCAAAAATCAAAGAATCGCTTAAAAAAATGATTATACATAAAAGATGTTTAGTTGATTATAACTCCAAATCATACCACTTCGCCAATGAATTCAAGGCCAACATGTCTATTCATTCTTTAGTCTTTAATAGTTTTGTATCTTCGAAGATGAGCAAAACTTCCACGAATAAATTGTTTCAATAGACTGTCTTTATACACCAACTTCCGTTTCCATCTATTAACAAAGAAACGTCGTGCCTTCAATAAAACCACACTAAAAGTTCCTTTGGTATTATCGATCATAACACTATTGGGCATAAGGATGTCTTGGATTATGCGATTCATTAAAACCCTATCACGGACGATAATCGGAAACTTTTCTTCATCCATTCCCAAACAATCAACACAAATGGCATTTATTTGGCAAAAGAATTCATATATACCAATATTTTTGAGTTTTATTATTGCATAATTCCAGTCTATTTCGCTAGAATGCTTATCTATAAAAAAAGCCCAGTCAAGTATTTGGCGTAAAGTGGCTTCAGAACCCGAGAAATGCGCCCCTAAGTGGCGTATCAAAAAAATAACATTCAGTCGGACAGAAGGAAGATACACCTTGGTATCACCTATATAATATGGAATAGAATTCTCTGCTTCTTCTTTAAACCATTTCTCCAACATTACCGCATCACTCATCACCTTGGTGTTGATGAAGTCATAGTGGTTTTCAACTAGAAAACCATGAAAAGCGAACAAAGTATGGTGCTCATGACCTTTATCCACATTGATATTGAGGCAATCATTTATAATTGTATCCGCTTTTTCCCAGTCACCAAACAAATAAATATCAATGTCTCCAACGGGTCTGTGATTCGGTTTAGGCCAATCCAGCGACAAGCCATATCCTTTCAACACAAGCATTTTGATAGAATGCGCTGCATAGAATATGGCTAGATTTTGTATTGTTTCCAAACATTTGTCATAGATCTTTTCATACTGAACCAACACTCCCATCCACTTTAAAAGAACATCCTTAGGTGGAAGTTGTTCTGCCGTTAAACTGTTTAAAGCATCAAAACAAATGGCTAGAACACCTTGGTTAGCAGCGTATTCAAAAACAATTCGCCAGTCAACATCATGCGGAATAACTACTTTAGCCGATGGGCAAACAACTTTCCTGACCAAAACCAACACAACTGTTCTATCCTTATCCACAAACATTTTGCATCTACCGTTACAATTCAACAATTGGCGCTTCGTTCCAGTCTATCAAAGATACAGCTTGGTTTAAACTAACAAAATCTATTACATCTATTAGATTTAGCAGTTTACTAAAAGCTCTTTTTTTCCCAACATTGCTCTTAAAGCCACGTATCAACCGATTCTTTTTTGTGGAAGGAATTTTGTAATAATGCTCGAAGACTTCATCTGAGACATCCGACTTTACAGGTATAAGGTCGCCAATATGAAAATAAGTCATATTATACTCTTTCTTCGCCATAGTTTTCATGACGTACCATAAAGGAAGCAGGCGAAAGAATCCCCCTCCCGAATAAGCAATCTCCTTCCCTAGCACCTTCGTCGTACTCACTGGAAATTCCTTCAGTTCCACACCATTATAGCGAATGATAGCAGGACTATGCTCAGAAAACGCAGGAAATCCCCCAAAGTCGCGAACAGCAGGATATACACTTGCATCAACTTCAATGCCGTTTTCCACAAGGATATCAAACATCCATTTGTTAGATTCACCAATAGTGAATGCTGGAGCACGGTAGCATATTACTTTTTTCCCTATCAACTGTTCTATAGAATTGATTGCCTTATAGGTATCCTCTCTAGCCTCTGCTTCTGACATTTTGTTCATCCATATATGCCTATCAGAATGACATCCTATATCGTGTCCACGCTTTTCTATTTCCTTAACAATATGTGGAAACTCACGAGCCATACCACCTACACAAAAGAAAGTGGCCTTCAATTTCTTTTCGTCTAGTTTAGCCAAAAGGCTATCTAAATATTTGCTAAAGAAACAATATTGATCTGCCCGATCACCAAAATATTGCTGTTCGACAAACCACTCCTCTATATCAAAGGATATAATATTCATCATCTTTTAATCTTTTCTTTTTCTTTAAGTGCAATAACTTTTTTGATGTTATGCAGCGTTCCTCTTATAAAAGGCATAGGATCCGTCCAATCACTCATGTCTTGATAGTGAATATGCTTACCAAAGAACTTAAAATATGAAGGGTGCATTCTCCATCTATTAGGAGACTTGAGAAACCACAATGTTTCAAATCCCAGGTGGCGTAAAACTTCCCCTGGACTGTACTCATATTTTTTTTGCTTATTTCCTAGATAATCATCTACAATTATCTGTCCCCAATTGATTCCAGAAACAATTGCTGTTTTCACACATGCTGGAACACGTGGATTCAACTCCATTATAAGAAGCTCTCCTGTTTCCGGATCCTCAATGGTATCGAAATCTGCAAATCCTACCCATCCGATGTTTTTAAGCAAATCGTAAAGAATAGCTACTATCTTTTCATTCTTCACAGATATAGCACAACAACTACTTCCACCCTTTTCAGGATACCAACGATATTTGGATATTACAGAAGAATTAATTAATTGTCCGTCCTCATCAATATAAAGCTGAACCTCGACTTGAGAACCTCCTTGTTTGATATATTTTTGCAAATGACAATCCCCATATTCTGCTTGAATTACTGGAAACTTTTCTAATAACTCTTGATAATTACACACCAAGGTCATTCCTCTGGCTCCACAAGTAATATTAGGTTTGATCAACAAAGGAAAAGACAATTCTGATTCAGCAACGTCATCTATAGATTTGATATTGGTTATTGTCAACGGATGAGGAAAATGGTTCTCCTGACACACTTTCATTAATTGGTTTTTATCGTATGCCCGTTGAAACACGCCATAATCCGGCATTTGGAACTTGACGTATGCCTTAAGTTCGCTCTTCCTAAGCGCCAGCATCTCTGCATAGACATCACCCATGGGAATTAATGTCTCAATACCCTCTTTTTGAATGATATTTATGAGTTTCTTACAAAACTCCACACTCATAGGAGACAATGAAGTAAAGAACTTTTTCTTTATATATCGAGAGGCATCTGCATAATTGTTTCTATCACCATAAAGAAGATACACTTCATTTTGCTGTGCGTGTAGCGCCTTTGACATAGCAAGGCCTTGCGTACCACAACCTAAAATTAGAACTTTAGCCATTATTCAATTGACGATTAAGAACTTCACAAACAGCATCTACTGTAAAATGCCTTTTATAATAGCGATATCCTGCCATGCCCATGGCCTTCCTTTCGTTTGGGTGATTATAAAACCAATCAAAATTTTCAAACATCTTTTGGTGATCCAAATCTGTAGAATACAAACCACAACCAGGCTGGTCTATATAGAATTCCCCATAATCACTACCCTTATTAAACATTGCAAGGACTGGCTTGGCTAGTGCCATATAACCAATAATTTTAGAGGGACATGTTGGTACTTTATATTTTTCATCTATGGAAATCAGCCCTAAATCTGCAAGTTCCAACAATTGCTCATAGTCTTCACGTGGAAGATAATTTGAAAACCTCATATTGGTAAGGTTATCCTTTCTTGCCATATCTTCCAAAACACCCCTTTTTGATCCTCTACCAACAATCAAAAAAACTACGTCTTTTTTCCCCAAATTATGCTTTGCAAGAGTTGTAATATTCCAGACTGCTTGAGCTTCTCCGATAGTACCGCCAAATATTGCAACAAATTTTCCTCTTAAATCATACTTTTCTAAGAGCTTATCGTTCCTATTGCCGCTACTTTCACGTCCTTTATACCAATTAGGTAAAAGAACGATTTTATCATCATCTACATAAGGTGCTATTGTTTTAAAATACCTTTGGTTACCAGGTGACATACAACCAACCCAATCTGCTAGTTTATACAAAGATTGTGATTGAAAGTAAAGCAATTTTTCTACTAAAAAATTAACTCCATATGGACGTTTACATTCATCATACACATCTGGCCTCTTAGCAAATCTCTCTGGTATCTTTTTTCTATCTAGACATTCCGGATGGATATCTCTTAGGATAAGATAAAACTTAGCGCCACTTCGTTTCTTAGCCAACTTCACAACATCATACAATGAAGAAGGAGGCGTTGCCATCATAACCACATCAAAACGCTCATTGCTTAGATGCTTTTGGTAAGCAAGAATGTACTTCCTAGACATGGTTAAAATTCTAATTCCTTTTTTCCAAAAGGGGATATTTCCTATAAATTGCCTCAAGGCTACCCGTAGAACTCGAAACCCTCCTTCTCTCCTAACACCTTGAAAACCATCTGATAACGAAGGTGCTATAATTGTAATAGAGATCTTGTCACTTATATTTAAACAACATAGAAGATCTGAATAAAGCCCTCCAATGTCAGAACCTAAAAATGGCATGTCGATAGAGACAAACAACAAACTTCTCATAAATATACCAATTACCGCATATTACCATGCCATTTGAATTTTTTTTTCTGAGGCAGCTGTATCATTTCACCCAATTTATAATCCCATTCTTCAGGTTCAAATGGAACTATTCCACCATCATGATGGAAAGTTAACTCACCAAAAAAAATGGCACCACGTATACAATAAAAATCAACACGCAAAAAAGGGTATCCCTTTGATAAGATAGCAGATAGTTTTTTCATTTTTTCAATTACAGGACTTTTGGTCAGCAACACATCAGAATGTCCATGCCCCTGGCTAGTAATTGGCAGTAAATTATAATCCATATCATAATAATCAAACTTGACTCCACCTTTATTTGTAGAATACCTGTCTGATGCGTAAAATAGAACCTTGGGTGAACCATTAAAACAGAAAAATTTATAATCCTTTAATTCTCCTGTTTCATCTTCCATATACTTTTCCGCAAGTATTCTTGGTCGTACGCCCCCATATTGATATTCTCGACTACGATAAACTATCTCTCTCTTTAGACTACCAACTATTTTTTTTCTTGCATCAGAATAGTCAAATAAAGATTTATCCTTACATATATATATCCCCCCACTACTATGCGTAGTTTTTAATACAAATTGATTGGGCAAAGAGGAAATATCAATATCATCAAAATTATCCCAAACCCCATAAGTAGGTATAATATACTCTTCGCCAATACGGTCAGCAACGTACTTTTTTACTGCGTATTTGTCAACCATCACAGAACATTCAGGCGTGCGATTGCAATATATTTTAAGCCATTGGATTTTCTCTGTAAAACTTTTCGGGTTATCCAAGTCTAGCTTTTTCCCTGTGCGTAGCCTGTAATATACCCTCAGATACAATTCGTCTGACTTCACAAAACGAGCAACTCTCGTCCAAATATTCCATAGAATAAGCGATGGTTGCTTTATAAATTTAGAATAATCCCTCATTTTATTTACTATTAATAATATTACAAAATTCTACATTTCCCTTGATAAGAGACAAAAACATCCAAAAGATAGCGCACATTGGAGCTCCAAATGAAATAATATATCCCTCCACTGTCATGTGAGACAAGATAAATACTATAGCCACTAATGCTGGTATATTGGTTTTGGTCACAAATGCTTTGCCAATATCAATTATAACCGTTAGTATAAAAAAAAGAACGCCCAATAAGCCTGTCGAACCTAATAGCAGAAACCAACTTGAGCCACTTTCTATTATTCCTGATTGAAAATCCACCTTACTATTTAAAATATTTTTCATCGATGCAAATCCCGCTCCATATAATGGCGATTCTTGAAAGTCCTTCAAACGGTCCTCAATCATTTGATCTCTACCAGACAACACAAAAGACATATCAGAAGAGTCTCGTTCCATTTTTTCAAAAAAATGATCTAGCAACCCAAACGGATTATATTCATACACAAAATACGCAAACGATAAACATAAGAATATATACAGTATTTTCTTCGGCCCATTTATGACTAGTATTATATAAAGAGATATGGCTAACAAAAAAGATCCCAAGGCACCTCTAGATCCTGTGAGCATGCCACACCCTAGGCAAAACATTAAAGCCATCAACGTAATCAAACGTCTTTTCCTAAACATTAAAAGATCATTTAAAACAAATATTGACACAATGTATGCAATGGGAGCAACGACCATGTCATGATAACCTAGACCAAATGCTAACGGGGCAAAAAAACTAACGCCTGCAAACTTCAAGAAAAGAGATGTTATACAAAAAATAATACCTAGATTTTTAAAGTATATAAAAATCTTTTTTTTAATGAGCAAATTTTGTTTGCTCTCCAAAAGCGGACCAAACGAGATAGAAATAATAACAAAGCCTAATAACCTTAGCCAAGGTTGAAAGTGATAGTCCACATCATTGAAAACAATAGAAATAAAACCTACTGCTAAGAAGCATAACAGAGGCTTATCTATCGAATAGACCGCAACTCCTTTAGTATAAATATATAATGAATAGAAAGCAAAACACATAATCATCACATAATATAGAATTCCCGTCCAAGCAAAAACACAAAGAACACTCATTCTAACAAATATGCAACTAGCAACAAACAAAGCTAACATCCTAGATAAATTGTCTTTCATATTTTTTTGCTTTTAGAAATGACAAAACTCCCATAAATCCTCTTGAAATACATACTGTAAGCGCTGCACCTGATGCTCCATAAAAATGAATAAGAGGATATGCTACAACGAAGCCAATTAATGAAGAAAGCATCGTTATATTTCGCAAATCTCTTTCCTTATGGATAATTATTAAATAATTAGTTCCATAAACGATACTCATTGATAAGAATATTACAGAAACCGTATATATTCGAAGTATAGCCACACTATCAACAAACTCATCAGTAAAGAAGACGTTAATAATAGCTGGAGAGAGGATATATAACACAATACACAACACAATAGTAATCATCATGCTCATTTTGGCAAAGAAGCCATGTTTATCTATTCGGCGTGATAGAAAAGGGAAAAAAGTTTTAAAAATCACCTGCATAAACTGCTGCAAGGCGCCAGCAAACTTGGAACCTGCATCAAGTTTTCCCGTGGCAACATTGCCACACATTCCCCCAAGAAGCATTGTAGAAAAGCTATTATAAAAATTTGGTGCCAAATTGTTGATAAAAACATCCGCGCTCTCTGACAACACCTTTTTTACCTGTCGACAATTTGGTTTATACAACTTATATTTCCATTTAAAAAGAATATAATAAATAGCTAAACCGCCAGAAAAAACATATCCTAGAGATATAAATAAAGGTTGCATATAATAATCGGCAGGCCCCTTAACAAAAGCAAAAATAGCTAGCAAACATCCTAATTTGGACAAAACACTAAGGATTGTTATGTATTGCATTTTTTCAATTGCCTGAAAAAACCAATCAGGAAACAATATGTGACCAGGGACCATCAGAAACGTAAGAGATATCACAAGGGAATTGTCCCTAAAGAGAGGAATAAAGAGCATTAGTAATATCAATATTACTGCACAAACAATTGTCAATAGAATCCTTGCCCATGTCACATTTGATATAATATGCGAAACTAACTCCTTATTGTTTTTATCTTTTGCAACATCTCGAGTAGCTGTAAAGGAAAAGCCCCAGTCGCAAACGGTTTGAGCCCAAGAAACTATTGCGGCTGCAAATGCTATTTTTCCAAAACCAGCAGCACCTATTGTTTTGGCTAGATAAGGTAGGGTAATAAGCGGGAAAATATAACTTGCTATTTGTAATAGCAATAAATATGAAAAATTTCCGAACAATATTTTGCCGTTTGTCGATTTTAATCTTGACTTTACCAGCATAAAAGACTTAGACCATCTAGACATTATCCAAACCATTTTCTATAGCATTTTTATAAGCATTCTTAAGCAAGTCTAGCTTCATTTTAAGCTTTAAATAGTCGGATATTTTTAAGCGTAATGAAATAAGCTGCTCGTTAGACATATCAACAATGCATTGTATAGCCTTTGAAAAATCTTTCGGCTTTGCAAGGGGGATTGCCCAACCACATTTTGAAGATTGTATGTCTGTCCACGGTGTTTGATCACTTACGATAACAGAGCAACCTGATAGCAATGATTCCGCTATAACGTGACCATAGTTTTCGCTGAACGTTGGAAAAACTAGCGCATCATACTTGCTAAATGTTTCATGTACCATATCATGAGAAACCAATCCTTTGTATTGAACTTGAATATTTCGAGGTAATGTAGATATTACCGTCATACACTCTTGCCAATACTTTTCATCTTCTTTGGGACCATATATGTCAAAAGAAACATCTCCGCGTATATCATTAAAAAAAGAAAGGGCGGTCTTCAGATTTTTTTTTGGCACAATTCGTGACAAAAAAATAAATTTTGCCACACCTGAAACTTTAACATCTCGAACATACTCTTTTTTAGGAATAGAAGGTATATTTGATAAAAAATGGACATTAGTATCTTTTACTCCTAGGTATTTCTTAATTGCCTTTGTTTCATCGTCACTCGTAGATTGAAATTGAGTATTACGTAAAAGCCCCATTGTTCTAAGAAATATAATATAAGGTGTTTTTTTATATTGCTTATCAAAAGCTCCGGAACAAAGCTCTCCTCGAGGAGCTAATAGAACTTTTATATTATATTTAATCGACAGCCGAAGAATTGGCAAAACGCACGATTGAAACAACCCTTGTAAATAAATACAATCAGGTCCAACTTCGTTAACGATCTTTTCAAATGTATGATATGTATAGAGATTGTCTGGCAAATACAACACCTTACAGTTTCCTCTATCATTCCATCCATCATGAACACTATCATAAGGAGTAAGCTCGTCGATATCATGATTTGTAGTGACTATAAATACTTCATACTCCTTTAACAAAGAACTAAAATTATCCACGCTCACAGGAGGGCCTCCATATTTTCTTCCAGGGAAGAAGCCCGACATTGGTATCATTATCTTCTTTTTACTCATTTCTAACTATCTTATTATTTAATATTTACATTTAAGTATTCGGTGAACACCGTATTGCATGGTCCCAATAAAGCAGTATTTTTGCACGGCAGCATTGTCATTGCCTATTTTGAGACAAGCATAAGAGGTTTTACGCTCTACCAGCTCATGCTAATGGGGAATACACCTTGATTTGACTAAATTTTTAATTCATGTTTATCACCCCTCATTTTCCCAAAACTCAGGAAGAAGAGTATAAAGTTTATCCTTGGGCGTTGTCTTTATGTTTTTCAGCACATAAAAAGGCCAACGCTCCGGATTTTTACCCAGTACCTTGCAGGCACCAAACAACGAGAACATCATCGCTGCCCGCCTGCAGACATCCAAGTCTCGGCAGAACAAATAAGACTTCTTGCCCATCGCCATGTCTTAGTTGTAAACAATGTATGGACCAGACATATTTATATATCTCCTTCTTTTATGACAACAACATTATCTGCATAAAATAGTTTTTCACCGTTCTTATTTCTACTTTTTACGACAAACTTAACTTTCGTATTTGGCAAGAGTTTTCGGATTTCACCATTATAGTTACGAGAGTCAATATATATATTTTCAGGGAATCTGCTTGTTTTGATGAAACAAAACCATTGCTCTTTATGGAAATTTGCTATCAAGATACGGCCTTCCATATAATCAAGCTGGGGAGTTGCTTTAGGTTTTTCGAGTGTTTCTTGCCCTATTAGATACTTACGTGCAAGCTCCAACATCATTGAGGTGAATTCTTTTCGATCTTTAACGGCATATTGACTTTTACCATGAGAAACCCATAAATCCATAGATTTTTGGAATACTTCAACCACACGATCAATCACCCCAGTAACATCCTTTGAAAGCAATAGATTCTCAATTTCCGAGCAATAAGCATTCATAGCCCTTGCATTTGAGCAATCTGTAACAGGGAATTTGCCTAAACTATACAAAAACAGTAAGTACAAATGTGCTTTGTAAGTCTTAAGCTGACGTTCTATAAGACCATTTTTAAACCATTCTTCAAATTTATACCATATCATTGCACACAAAAAATATGGTGACTTTGCATGCTTCTTGTTGTATATTTTTCGTTTGTCGTTATCATCACCTGCATACAACTCCAAGAGTTTTGCCACATGTCTATGTGCTTCATGTGGAGAGGTGAGAAAAGTAGCGACAAATACTTGGGTAATAACCCTAAGATTTACAATTTGATTTTTATTAATGGTTGGCAATGCGGAATACTGCTTGCTTCTACGCTCATAGTATAAGGTAAAATCAGTTTGCTTAGCCAAAAAGAAATCCTCCAAATCTTGATGAAATGGTTTCGTTGTCTCAAAAGCTTCCTCCAATACTTGATTTTGCTTATTAGTTCCTCTTACAATTTTGTTAGTTATAGAAATATCCTCTGTACATATTAGCTTTATCAAAACCTGCACTTTCGAGAGCGTTATATTGTCTTTGAATCTGAAAATAGAATTACATGTTTGGCACCCATTAACTACTTGAGGATTGTTAATACTAACAAGCTTATCTCTTATTTGGATGAAATCAGAACATACTATTGTGATTCCATTATTACACATAAGAAACATCTCGGGTTCACCTATGATGGTTTGTTCGATTTCACTATTGACACCACCCCTATTACCAAGATAGTCTCTAACATTGTCGTTGAAAAGTGAGCGACGAATAGTGCCGTCTTCTTTTCCTAACAACTTTAACAGTTCTAGGGCTTCGCATGTGAATGCATACGCTTTTTTGATTTTGCAGTTTTCGTTAACTGTTAGTGGTATTATATCACGAGTGTTAAGTTCAACACAAAAGTCATTTTCTAACTCCTTACAGACCTGAACCAAATGCTTTCCATCAATAACATCTATAGAGATAGCTCCTAAGCAATCGCGACACCCAGCCAAATTATCCTTCATAATCATCTTCAATCCAGCTAGGTGTTCTTCGTCTGGGGTAGTGCCTGCAAAAACATAATAGACCGACAAAGACGGATTCGCATCAAGTTTTCTAATTACATTTTTATCTGAATAAATAAAGTCTTTGAGTTGGCGTAATCTGCCAACCGCATCATTTTCTGGCAAACTAGGCTCAGAAAAGAAATTCTGAACACCAATGCCAAATGTATTGAATTCGGCATTATCAAAGTTAGTTTGTTCTTTAGATTGGATTATAACAAACTCCACCTCTATTTTCTTTGACAAACCAACAATTTGCAATATTTCCTCTTCTGACGAAACAATCTGTCCATTGACTTTTACACCAATTCCATCTAACTTTGCATCATCAGCACCACCGACACAACAACAATCCAATAATTCTGGTTTACCTATAAAGGCACTTGGATCGTCCATACTTAATATTGTATAATTAACAAAGCGTTCAAACTCTCGAGCCTCTTCATGGACGTTTTGGGCATTGTTTATATTCCAAGACTCTAAGAATCTGTTGAAATGGCTCTTTAAAATCAAATCTTTAATCATATTTTCTTTTTGAAGTTTTTTGTTTGTGAGTCATTTAGGGCAAAACCTTTGTAAAGGCACTTTTGCAAGTGCCCATATATTTAGTTGTTAAATTTTATTGTCAAGATCTCTCTTAAAACAATTATAAAGCAATCTTTCTTACTTTATTTGCTTCTTTTATTACATATACTCCACGAGGAAGCGATTTGAGGATATTTCCGTAACTTTCCGCAACATTCTCTGCGGCTATACGCTGAATTAGAACTCCGTTGGCAGAATAGATGAAGACGTCCCCCTTTGCTGCTTCCGTTTCTGGTAAATTGATACCTGATGGTTCTGTTGTACCCAAAAGAGTATAAGCATCTTCTATGGTGTTGTAATAGTAAGCCTTTATAGAAGTTAAACTCTTTCCTTCGAGGGCAACCGCTGCCTGTGGAACCAATATGTGGTATGTAGTCTTAGATTGGCTGAATATTGGCTGCGTGGTCTCATACCTATAATCTGCGCCATCCGCGACAATTTCCAATTTAATCTTGTTTTGGAAATTATTGGTTGAAGGGTTGACAAAGTTCATCTCAAACGCTCTTCCAGAAACGGTTTTACCGAAAGGATTCTCAACCTCTATGATGTCTTTTTCTAAATACAGTTTAGGATCTCCCAAATGATTGTCGGGAACAATTATCTCAGCCTTGCCACCATTGACTTTTACTTCTACTTCTGTAGGAGCGGAAATCCACACTTTGCTCCATGTGGGTTCTATATCTGACTTGGAGTATAATACCAACTTATAGATGCCATCTTCAAGAGTTGTAGGCAACGCAAAATCCAAGTGACGTGTTTCCGCAAACTTGTTTCCGGCGCTCAGTCCATAGGTACGTTGACGCAGGATGTCGATAAATTGGCCGTCTTTTTCAAGTCCCCAACCATAGTTTACGGTCGCTTTCTGCAAACTATAGTTTCTGAGATTGCAACTGAGCGTGAACTTCTCGCCCAAATTTACTGTTATCTGTCTCAGTAAGGTGTCCATATTCAAGATGATAGCTTCCTCAGAAATACATCTCTGCAATGGATAGTCTGTGTATTCTGGTGTAGGGTAGCAGTTGATGACCATAGCTTGTGTGGCGTTATAGCAAACGCCACGACCACCTGGCTTAGTACCACTTTGATTGAGCACATTGATGTCTGCAAACTTATCACCACTACCAGAATGTCCGAAATTCACATGATACTTGCCTTCTGAATCAAGACCATCAATTACAAACATGTGCCCAGCTTCTGTACCATCAAACAGCCATGTGCCACGGTAGAATACAGGATGGCCTGCTCGAAGCTGCGTATTCAGCATTTCTATCCACTCTGCTGTAGAATAGTGTTGCCGACGCAAATATCTTGCATTCTTAGAAATATGGAGGTTGTGCTGCAAGCCATAAAGCATCTTTGCATAATTATTGATAGATGTTGCCGAGCCATATTGCGCATACATTGCAGCACCACAAGCATATACTAAATCAGCAACAGCCTTGGCTTGTTGTTCGGTATATTCATCTCGATAATCTTCTTTGATATTATCCCAGTCAAAAATGTAGTTTTCAAAATCAACATCCACTGCATACTTATTTGCTCCGCTTTGGTACGAAACACTTCCATAACCATGGATAGGTTGTTTATACTTCGTTAGTATCTGCGCAACAGCCACAGGTCCACATCCAGCCGCTGAATTATCTGGGCAACTGTTATTATACGGTGCTGTCTGACTATACTTTGTTGTAAGCATTGGCACAACTTCTTGTGCCGACACAGCTATATTACAAAAAAGTAATGTAGCAGCAAGCAACCTTGTTGATGAAATCTTTCTTTTACTTATCATACTTTATCAATTGTTAAGTATATCACCAATACAGCGTCCCCGTTATTTTCCAAGCAGTTACGCGTTTAGGTTTAGAAAAAATGAGTTACTATAGTTTTTAGAGCGAAGAGAAACCTAAGCGCACCCCGTCACCTCACTTGTTTTCTCAACATTGAAAAATGGAAGCATAGCCCGATAGTCCTTATCCCCGTCTTTCATGCGAGTAAGGATATCCTCTATGTACCTACCAAAAATCAAATTGTTCATCTTGCAGCTTTCATATAGAGAATACATGAATCTTAGATTTTCGGCGGGCAAGCCGCTATGGCTTTTCACATTAATCGCCGTTAATCGAACATTAATCGGTCGTTAATACTTTTGGACTATCGCCGTCAATCGGACGGTAATAGTAAATGCTCCCCATCGCAGTATCGCTCTGCGCTTTGCCGCCACTCGGATGGGGATCGGGATTCTGTTAGTACAGGGTGTATTTGTTACGTCAAATTTTGGAGGAAAAATCCGCTGAAAAACTTGGTGGGAGACATAGATGGACGGAAATACTGGCGGCTCGTACATGGTGGAATCTAGCGGGCAAGCCGCCAGAATTTTTCACATTAACCGTCGTTAATCGAACATTAATCGGGGGTTAATATTTTATAGCCGTCAGTCTGACGTCAATCGTCATTAATGTCTGGGTTGAACATATCGTCCGTTAAAACTTACGCCACACCATCTTGTTGACAATGCCCACGTAACTCTGTACAATCTTTACCACCTTGGTGCTGACATTCTCGTCCACATAGTCGGGAACAGGGATACCATGCTGGCCGTCTCGACAGAGCTCGACGGCAGTATCAACGGCTTGGAGCAATGACTTCTCGTCGATACCAGCAATGATGAAGTCACCCTTGTCGATGGCTTCGGGACGCTCGGTAGAGGTACGGATGCAGATGGCGGGGAAGGGGTGGCCGATGCTGGTGAAGAAAGAGGATTCTTCGGGAAGGGTGCCGCTATCGCTGACGACGGCGAAAGCGTTCATCTGGAGGCAGTTGTAGTCGTGAAAGCCGAGGGGCTCATGCTGAATGACACGCGGGTCGAGCTGGAAGCCTGAGGCGGCAAGACGATTACGGGAGCGGGGATGGCAACTGTAGAGGATGGGCATGTCGTATTTCTCCGCCATCTTGTTGATAGCAGTGAAGAGGGAGAGGAAGTTCTTCTCCGTGTCGATATTTTCCTCGCGATGGGCGGACAGGAGAATGTACTTGCCTTTCTCCAGGCCGAGGCGTTGGTGGACGTCGCTGGCCTCGATATCGGCGAGGTTGTTGTGGAGGACTTCCGCCATGGGGGATCCTGTGACATAGGTGCGCTCCTTAGGCAGACCGCAGTCGGCGAGGTATCTTCTTGCGTGCTCAGAGTAGGCCATATTCACGTCGGAGATGATATCGACGATACGGCGGTTGGTTTCCTCGGGCAGGCACTCGTCCTTGCAGCGGTTGCCGGCCTCCATGTGGAAAATGGGGATATGGAGTCGCTTTGCTCCGATAACGCTGAGGCAGCTGTTGGTGTCGCCTAGCACTAATACGCCGTCGGGCTTGGTCTGGGCGAAGAGCTTGTAGGAGCAGTTGATGATGTTGCCGCAGGTAGCGCCAAGGTCATTACCGACAGCATCCATATAGACCTCGGGCTCTGCGAGCTTCAGGTCCTTGAAGAAGATACCGTTGAGGTTGTAGTCGTAGTTCTGGCCTGTGTGGGCGAGAATCACGTCAAAGTACTTGCGGCACTTGTTGATGACGGCGGCGAGACGGATGATCTCGGGGCGCGTGCCGACAACGATAATCAACTTTAATTTGCCGTTGTCTTTAAACTTAATATCTGAATAATCAAATTTGGGTTGCTTTTGCATAAGACTTTAATTGGATATTTTTGCGCTACGCGCAAGGGGGGGTAACATTAATCGTCATTAATCAGTAATTAATCTAACATTAATATAAAATGTTTAGATATATACAGGCTGACGAAATTGGACGTAATGGGGTTGCGCTATGCGCAAGGGTTGAACATTAATCACCGTTAATCGATAATTAATCTAAATTAATACTAAAGGGTACACAGGGAAGACCGTGAGACCAAGGGTGGGTTACTCGTCAGAGGCTGGGTATTGACGAAGAAGGATGTCGTAATTTTTATTGAATACACGATTCATATTCTTGTCAATCAAGAAGCACTCGTTGGTATCCTCATCGTACGCCCAACGTTCTCCTATCAAGTCTTTCTCTCCGAAATTAATCAATAGACCTATCGGTTTACGAGTTAAACGAAGATAGTTGCAAAGTTGAGCACGATGGGCTGGAAGCAACTGAACAACGGACTTTAGCTCCACTATAACATCACCGACTAAAAGGTCTATCTTGTACTTCTTGGCCAATTTATGGTCTTTATAGTAGATCTCAACCTCTTGTTCTCGTTTATGGGGAATGGCGCGCTGCTCCAATTCCCAGCTTAGCGTTTCTTGATAAATAGGCTCCAACAAGCCCCACCGCATTTCGGTATGGACCGTCATTGCTGAGCCTATGATCTGATAGACAAGATCCTCATATTTCCCAAGGTTCATCATCGAAAAGTATTAATGAATGATTAATGTTCGATTAATGGCGATTAATGCTGAGAAAACACTGGCAGCCATCTTTCCGCAAAGGTAACAATAATAATTCATTATACTTCCCTTACAAGTACTTTATTTCTGTTCCACAGGATCAAAGTAGGTGTCGGGCCTGTTCGGATCGAATATCTCGTTGCAATACATGACGGTGACGAGGTCTTCGGTGTCGGAGAGGTTGATGATGTTGTGGGTGTAGCCGGGGAGCATGATGACGGACTGGATTTTGTCACCACTCACCTCGTAGTTGAGGACTTCGTCGGCACCTTCCTTGCGGAGCTGGATGAGGCCGTGGCCCGAGACGACGATAAACTGTTCCCACTTGGTGTGATGCCAATGCTCTCCCTTGGTGATACCGGGCTTGGAGATGTTGATGCTCACCTGTCCGCAGTTGAGGGTGTGGACGAGTTCGGTAAACGAACCACGCTGGTCAACATTCATTTTCAAATCGAAGATCGCTTTTTCTTTGGGCAAGTAGCTCAAGAAGGTGCTGTACAAGCGTTTGGCGAACGAGTCGGCAGGGATCTCGGGAATCATCAAGGTCTTGGGCATATCGGCAAACTGATGGAGCAGGGCTACGATTTCGCCGAGGGTTGCTTTGTGGGTAACGGGGCAATAGCAGTAGCGGCCTACTTTTTCGAACACAGATTTCACAGATTGAACAGATTTTTCATTATCCGTGCTACCTGTGGTATCACCATTCATGGGGATGACTTCCAGGCCGTTAAACTCGCAATGGTGCTCCTCGCCCTTCAAGGCGTGGATCATCTCTTCTACAAGGTCGTCGATGTAGAGCAGTTCGAGTTCTACTGACGGGTCGTTGACCGTGATGGGGAGGTCGTTGGCGATGTTGTTGCAGAAGGTGGCTACGGCACTATTATAATTGGGACGGCACCATTTGCCATAGAGGTTGGGGAAACGATACACCAATACTTTGGCACCTGTTCCCTTGCCATATTCTAAGAATAGGTCCTCGCCAGCCTTCTTGCTGCGACCGTATTCACTATTGCCGAAGCGGCCAGTCAAGGAGGCTTGCTGAGAACTGGAGAGCATCACGGGGCAAGTGTTCTTATGAGCCTTCAGTGTGTCAAGCAAGGTGGAGGCGAAGCCGAAGTTACCCTTCATGAACTCGTCATTGTCCTTGGGGCGGTTTACGCCAGCGAGATTGAACACGAAGTCACACTCCTCGCACCATGTGTCGAGTTGCTCGGGGGTGGAATCGAGGTCGTATTCGAAGACTTCCTCGATCGTCAAGTCGCCGTAGCAACGGGCCTTGCCGTCTTTGATGTTATTGAGTTGGGCGCAAAGGTTCTTGCCGACGAAGCCTTTGGCACCAGTAACTAAAATTCTCATATTCAAGTTTCGCAAGTTCCTTAGCTTGCTATTTTTAGTTCATAAATCTGTATAA
>OGKO01000185.1_pt1 | contig 54180 bp, 42 predicted proteins | sample 1572451 | NCBI WGS metagenome assembly OGKO01 (sample SAMEA2582089, study PRJEB24529) | metagenome | biome: Human gut stool | place: China | collected 2011 | reverse complement strand
CTTGGAGTTCAAACAAGTCGTGTATACGGTATTGTGAGTAGTATTTCATGTCGCAATTACGAGTTTGAACACCCAAAAGTAATCATTTTATCTGAACTGAGCAAATGTTTTGCAAGTTAATTTCTTGGTTATCAATAATTTGTCTTAAATTAGCAGATCCTAAATAATTACAACAATCTATGTGAGAATGCTTTTATCATTTGAGTCAAGACGAAAACCACGAGTTCTTCAGATGGTTGCAGACACGAGAAGAAAAAACCGTCACGAAGAAGCGTTCCAATCCCCATCAACCGTTTTGGGTTAAGGAAATGGAACGCTCTTGGTCGATATTGCATGGGCATCTGTAGAAAGCAAATCGGCGAGACGTGCTTGCCCTACTTGTATTTATAGCCAGTAATGTCTGCCAGTTTTCACACATGGGTGGCACCCAGTTCGTAGATGCTCTCGTTGTGGGAGGCGGAGGGTAGGTATATTCCTCGCTGATACTCGTGGCATTCGATGATGCTTCTTGTGGTTTTGTCTTGGAACATAACAGTCATTTAAATTTGGCTGCAAAGTTGCGAAATCAAGTCCGTTTCATTCCAAAATACCACCTAATAGACTGTGCTTCAATTAATTCAAAGAGCGATTAGTCCACTTTAAAGGGGCAACAGTGATCTTCCATACAAATATTCATTTCCACCAAAGTTATGGTGATGTCGCCGGGCAATGCTATTGACTTTCTGGCTATTTCCTCCGGGATATACAGCTCCTGTGGTAGGTTGAGTGTGATGTAGGTAGCATTTGGCTCATGTTCTACAAGCTGCATCAGAGGTTGTTTGATGATGCGGTTTCGACTCCCGATACCCAGTTCCAAAACCACAAGGCGTTTGCCCGTATATCGCGAGAGAAAGCTGTTCACTACGCCCTGCTTGTTGTCGGGCTGTTTCCCTTGAAGCAGATGAGTGAATGTTCCTTCAATCTCCCATACACAGGCAGGGTCAAATCCTGACAACTCAAGATGCGTGTCGCCATTGGTGGTAAGGATGAAATAGGGCTTGTCGCCGATTATCGCACGCAGATTGTCCATCACCTGCGAAGGGCGGTAGTCTTTCACCCAATACTCCACCAATCGGCTTAAAAACTCGTGGCGGTCGGTTTCCGACGGATAGTTGTGGAAACAGCCGTCGAGAACGCTGTGTATGCCAAACCGTTGGTGGAAACTTCCGAATTGCGAACGGAACATCTCATTGTCGGCAAAAATGTTGTAGCCTTCGGCTATAGACAGTCCGTTGCTGGCTCCGATAAGTATGGCATCCGCCTGATGCAATGCGTGACAGGCCTTTTCGATAAGTTCTTTCATGGTCAATATATTCTGCTTGGATTGAAGATTTTACCTTGTTCTTCTCGTTTCAAACCGTCTGTCGGTTTGCCCAGCAAGATTTTCAACGCAAATGCGATATCCTCGTTCACGGCAAGGCTCTTGCCGGCTATTTCCTTTGGAATGATGGCGTGCTGCGGATTGATCGGTACATAGGTCGCATGAGGCCACTGGTGCACCATATTCATGAAAGGCTCCTTGATGAACATCGGGGTCATCATGCCCACGCCCAATTCCAGAAACAGCGTCTTGCGCTGGGAGTTGGCTTGCAGAAAACTCATATATCGTTGCAATTCCTTCTGGTAAAAACTGCCTTGCAGGAACTCACGAGACCTGACCCATACATCCATCTCCCCGCCACAGACAGGACAATGGGGAATGTATGCTTTTGGCAGGCAGTCGTTCACAATTTTATCGTTCAGTTCCATAACCGTGTCCTTGTTGTAGTAGATTTCATCATGGCAGCAATCCTTGCATTGGAAATACCGCCAGTCGCCCTGCAAGCGGGTAATCCGATTCTCGGGGAACACCCTGTAGAATTGCGCGTCTTGGTTGGTTGTCACGATATAGTAATCTTTGCCTTTCAGCAACTCCGCTAAATCCGTATAAGTTTCTCCTGTTTCGCATTCATACACGTATTTAATGGTGCGAAGTTTCAGCGCCCAGTGTTCACCCTTTGTCATCCGTGGATTGTAAAAGCCGTCGAACATGTTCCTGAACCCGTATTTCTCTCTTAACGAACCGGCCATTTGCCTGAACACTTCATCGTCTTGGTAGTAAAACCTGAATCCCGAAGCCGCCGACATACCCGAAGCTCCTCCCACCACAATGGCATCTGCTCCTTCTATCTTGCGTCTCAATAGGTCAAATTGATGTTCTTTATCCATGATATGTTCGATTTTCAAATAACGACATCAAAACCGGCGTTTCTGACGGCAGACACCACATCTTCCGCGTTATGTTCTCCCTCGACCGTGGCTATACCCGTGGAGAGATTCACGTCCACTTGTTTTACTCCCTTTACCGAACTGATGCTTTTTGCCACTGTCGCCTGACAGTGCGAACAGTTCATACCCTTGATTGTATATTCCTTTGTCATTGCTGAAACTGTTATATGGTTATGTTTATGTCCTTTAATGAAAGTCACTATCAAAAGAATGACCAAAACGGCAGAGCTGGCCGTGGACAGCAGGCTGAACGCATGTTCTTTTCCTGCCAGAGCCTGTGCGTTTCCGAGCGTGAACCAGTCGGCAGGAAGAACATAGTCGATTATCAGTCCGAAGGTCATTGCTCCGACCACGATAGATGCCAGATAGATAATAGCCGATTTGCGTCCCATCTCACGTGTGATGAGCGTGAACGAAGCGAAGTTTGCTGTGGGTCCAGCCATCAGTAATACCAGCGCCGTTCCGGGCGACAGCCCCTTGATCATCAGGGACAAGGCGATGGGAATGGAACCAGTGGCGCATACATACATGGGAATGGCGATTACCAGTACCGTAATCATCGACAACAAAGGTTTGCTGCCGATGACGGCGAAGAAATCTGCAGGCACATATACCGTTATCAGTGCGGCGATGACAAGACCGGCAACGAGCCAGCCTCCGATGCTTCCTACGAGATCGATGAACCCATAGCGCAAGGCGTCAAGCAACTTTCGCCCGAATCCCTTGTGCTCTGCTACATTCTCTACATTCGGTTGGCAACAGATACGTACAGCGTTTTTCCGCTCCGACCTTCCGACTGCTATTCCGCCGAGCACTGCGGTGACAAGCGCGGCGATAGGACGGATGACGGCGAATGCCGGGCCGAGTAGCGACCATGTCGCGGCAATGCTATCAAGGCCGGTCTGCGGAGTGGCTACCAAAAAAGAAGTGGATGCCGCCCGCGACGCACCATTGCGGCGCATGGAGATGGCTGCCGGCAGCACACCGCAGGAGCATAAAGGTAAGGGAATGCCGACAGCTGCCGATTTCACTACAGACCGCCAGTCTGTCCCTGCCAAATGGCGAGCAAACGTCTTCTGAGGCACAAAGGCGTGCATCAGCCCGGCGATGAAGAATCCCAGCAAGATGTATGGTGACATCTCGTTGAGCATGAACAATAATGAGTTTAACAATTCCATAATTCGTTGATTTTGTTTCTGCCTGCAAAGGTATTGCGTTTTAACCTTTTAGCAGATACCAAAACAAAACCAACTACTACCATAATGATAATCCGACTATGAAATCCCATTGTTCTTGACCTCTTCCATAAACTCCCCGACAGTCGTTCCCGTTTGTTGCTTGAAGAAACGCATCAGGTGATTGGGGGCTGAGAATTGCAGTTTATAGGCTATTTGCTTTACGGATAAATCGGAAAAGAGCAAATCGTTCTTTATCTCCTGCAACAGCCTTTGTTTCAAAAGATGCACGGCAGTCACTCCGAATTCGTTTTCCACGGCTTTGTTAAGGGCAATCCTGCTGATGCCCATCATCGAGGCATAATCGTTTACCCGAATGTGTTGACGGATATTTTTCTCCAACAGTTCCTTGTACTTGAAAGCGTAATTGTTCAGCGGAAGGCGCAAGGGCAGGTTGAACATCTTAGCGTAATAGCGGTTCAGCAGCAACAGGAACTCATACAAATAGGCCACGATCATGTGGTAACTGTCAGCGACAGGCGACAATAGTTCCGACTTCATCTTTCGGAGCAGCGCAAGGAAGAACCCCATTTGCTCCGCATCCATACCGAAACAGGACGGGTTGTCGCTTTGATAGCAATAAAGCAATCTGTACATAAAGTATTTGTCGGAGATAAAGTTATAGATAAACTCTTCTTGGAATATAAGAAAGGTGTAATCAAGCTCTTCCATCTGCACGTGCCATTCCTGCCGCTTGAACGGAGGGATAATCAGAACGCAGTTGTCGTGCAGTTCGATTTTGTCTCCGTCAAGGAACATAAATCCTGATGCCTTGCGGAAAAAATAAAACTCGAAGAAGTCGGTCTTATACCTCTCGTGCAGGTTAAACCACCCTTGTCGTTCATTGCTGTCGGCGGTATTGAGCATGAAGTCCACACCGCATGCGCTTTTAGTATATTTCAACAGCGAAATGTGGCTTGCTGTCTTGTAAGGGAAAATCCCCATCTGGTTCTTGTATGTCATTGCGGTTTTGTTATTATTGAAATTTCACTGGTTGCAAAATTAGCGTATTTATCTGAATGATAGCCGAAGTCTCCGCGTTATTTGTGCCAAATAAATATTCCGTTAATCAAAATGGTAGTATTATATGGAATATTGGTAGTCAATAAGTGAGCTGAACTATTTACCTTTGTGCTCAAAAAAATATTGAGATAACTCGTAATAAATGAATAGTATAGACATAGAAAATATCTTAAACAGGAAAGGGGTTAAGCCCACTTCCAACCGTATCCTTGTCGCTAAAGAGTTGTTGAAGGCATCCCGTCCGGTCAGCCTTGCCGATTTGGAAATCTTGTTGGGTTTTTCAATGGAGAAGGCAAGCATTTTCAGAGTGCTTGAACTTTTTTCTGAAAAGGAAATAGTCCATGTGATAGAGGATGGCAGCCGCTCTTTCAAATATGAGTTGTGTTATGGCGCCACACATCACACCATTTCCGACCAGCATGTTCACTTTTATTGCGAGCGGTGCAAGGAAACATATTGTTTTGAATCGGAGCGTGTCCCTCTGGTAAATATACCCGAAGGTTTTTATCCGCATGCCATCAATTATATGATAAAGGGTATTTGCCCGAAATGTTCAAAATAACCTGCATGGGGTGTTGGCAAGGCGATATTTGCGGAAGTGTTTTCTAAGGACGAAGCCTCCGCTTTATTTTTGTAAATTGGTTGCATTGGAGATTGCGTAATTTTGCACGCAGAAAACAAAATCATAAAAGAATATGAGAAAAAGAATATCAATCTCCTTAGCGACAGCCTTCCTGATGATTTCAGGAAGTGCGTATGCCGATGGCAACATCACAGGTACAGTTTTTAATAAGACGACATCCGAACCTCTTGACTTCGCTACGGTCGTTCTTGTGAACCCGGAAGCGGGTGCATCGCTGCCTATTGGTACCACAACCGATGAGAACGGAGTGTTTATTATCCCCAATGTAGCTTCGGGAAAATATATTGTCCGTGTCAGTATGATTGGTAATGTCACACAGGAACGTGAAATCACAATAGGGGATTCGGAGATAAATCTTGGGAAAATAGAACTTGCAGAGGACACCAAGTTGCTTCAGGAAGTGGTCGTCACCGGGCAGAAAAGCCAGTTGTCGGTCAATGCGGAGCGCAGGTTTTTCAATGTAAGCTCAAACATAGCCGCCACCGGTGCTTCTGCCGATGAACTTCTTGCCGCTGTCCCGTCGGTTGATGTGAACAGCGAGGGAGAAATATCATTGCGAGGCAATGCCGATGTCCTTGTGTGGATAAATGGTAAAAAGATGGGGATGAACGATGACAACCGTGCCCAGATACTTCGTCAGCTTCCTGCTGAAGCCATTGAGAGCATTGAGGTCATGACGAATCCGTCTTCCAAGCATAGCACGGAGGGAACTGCCGGAATCATCAATATACGGTTGAAGGAAGACCACCGTCACGGTTACTTTGGCAACGCCGAGGCTAATGAGGATACACGCGGGACGGCAAACGTGAATCTTAATTTCAATTACAACGAAGGCAAGTTTGAATCATTCGCCGGAATCGGACTTAAAACCCAACATGTACCAGGAGGCTCGGCATCGCGCCGCAGTTATGACAATGGAACATATCTCAACTCTGATGGCGATAGCAAGAAGCATGAAAACAGCATGTTCCTTCGTCTGGGTACTAATTTCAGGCCTGATGACAAGAATGATGTTTACCTGAGCGCAATCGGAACGTTCGGACACAAGTGGGGATGTACGACAACCACTCACCTTAGCAATGTGCCGGAACAATGGATCGGCAATGTCAATAATATGCGTGAAAGTGGCGATACCCGTGGCGCAAACATCATGCTTGGTTACAAGCACACGTTCAATTCCAACCATTTTATCGACATGAGCGTGAGCTATAATATATGGAGGGGTCCAAACGACAACCGGTTTCATGAAAATGAGACTTGGGCCGACGGCACGGAGGAATCCATCTGGCAAAGCCAGCATCAGGATGTAAAAATCAGCAACTGGGAAGCAGCGCTTGATTATTCATTACAGGCATTGCCGTGGCTGCGCTTCGAAGCCGGTTATAAGGGTAACTACAACCGCGAGAACAGTCCGGCATCGTATGCAGGAGGTCCTGACGAGAACGGCCTTTTACCTCTTGACGAGCTCTATAATCGTTTCAAATACGACACGGATATTTCCGCCCTGTATGTAAACTTTTCCGGTAGCTATGAACACCTGACCTTCTCTGCCGGACTTCGTGGAGAAATGTGGCAGATACGGACACGTTCTTTGGGCTACGGCCAGACAGATGCGGACGTGTCTCTCTTCAAGAAAAATGATTTCGCGCTATTCCCATCGGCTTCAATAGGCTGGTCTTTCCCCCGCAACAATGAGCTGAAGTTGAACTATTCCCGCCGCATACGCCGTCCTTTCGGTCCCCAGCTCAATACTTTTGAGAATATTTCCGCCCCTTCGGAAGTACATCTTGGAAACCCGCTTATCCTGCCCGAGTACAGCAATGCCGTGGAACTGTCGTACATCAAGAATTGGACTGGACACATGCTTTCCGTGTCAGGCTATCTCCGTACCAACAACGATATGATAAGCCATGTCAGCTTTCTCGCGCCTATGGCTTCAGATCCCAATGTAAACACGATGTATTACGGTCACGCCAACGTGGGCAACATGGTAAACTCCGGGGTGGAGATTATATCCCGCAACCTGCTGTTCAGACGGCTGACACTCACCACGACATTGAACCTTTACAATAGTCATCTCAAGGCTTGGAGTGCAGACTATCCGTTGCACGACAGCTTCTATGCCGTACATGGTGACAAACAGAATCGTTTGGCGTGGAATGTGCGCTGTATGGCATCGGTACGTCTGCCGTGGGACATGACTTTCCAAGCCACAGGCCGGTATAACTCGCGCCGTATCACCGCGCAGGGCACGCTGGAATCCGATTGGGATGTCGAAGCTGGGGTACGCAAAAATATCGGTTCTTGGGGCATATCGTTTCTCTGCAAGGATATTTTCAATTCAAAAGAGACGAACAATGTTCTTTACGGAAACGGCTACACGCAGTCAATCCGCAAATGGTCGGGAGGTCGCACATTACGTTTGGCAGTCACCTATACCTTCGGCAAGTCCGACAGTCGTGAGCATAATCGCCACAACCACATCGACACCGGTGGCTACGGAGAAGAGCATCATCATTAAATTAGGTGAAGTGTAATATTATATAGTCAAGTTTCGTTCGGATGTCGTTCGCCCGGTAAACCCTCTTGGATGTTCTTCTTGTCGCTCAAACTCTCCACATGCTTCACTATTAAGGCCCCAACAACCATGCGGGCGGGCTTATTGCCTGCTCCGCAATGGCTGTTTCTCAGACGCTTTTCGTTTCCATCAAGTCCTTCTATTCTGCGAGTTTTATCAGAAACACCAATGGCAAGCACACTACCATCGGCATTAGCCATAGCCACAATGGGTACAGCTAATGATTTCGGGTCAATCTGTATGCTCTTGCAATCGAATGTCTGACATTCTTTGCGAACCTGTATTTCTTCTATTGTCATCATTTCAAGTTATTTCTCTTGATGGATTCATCCTATGGTCAATAATGATTTACAGGAAAGTTTTTCCATTATCAAAATAGAGAGGATGGCTTTTGTCTGTTAGAAACTGTGTCTGCAAATCCATTAGTTCCGAGTTTACTCCCGTTACTTCCAAGTCTTTATCATATACGACATAGAAGTCAATAGAAAGCATTTGTTCTACATCTATGGGTTGCCCCGCAATGGATAGTGTCGTACATTTTGGCTTGATAATGTCATTAAAAGTGTGCCACAATTGATCGATTGCGTCATTTGCCCTTTGGACAATAGTCTGATAGTTGGAGGACGTGACATTTGTTTTGAACTCAATCAGACACATTTCCTTTTCTGTCAGAAGTATACCATCACATATGCCTCCTGCAACAACACTTTTCCCAGTAAGGATTCGGTGATCAAGTGGTAGCAAAACAATCGTATTGTTGTTGGGATTTGTTGCAACGAAACACTTTGAAACAAACTCGGGTGCTACATCTGTCCAATCTGTATAGCCAAGTTTACTATCATCATAGATGTAAAGATACTCAGCGGAGCTTTTGTCAAAAGCATTAGCCACACCTAATGCGCCACAATATTGTAATGCGGAGCACAACCGGAGATTTGTTATGGCAACAGGCAAATTCCTATCTTGCGAGAGTCTTGGCATAGCACTGGTATAAAGAGTTAAATATTCGCATAATGTCACCTGACGCAGAATCTAATTCGTTCTTTGAAACAAGCCCCGTGTTAGGATTTATAGCAGATTGACAATAGCTTGCATCTGAAGAAGAGAGACGATATGCAGCTATGTCTTCTTCATTGATCTGATACTTCACTGGCAAAATGTTCTCTATCAGCCTTCTCTGTCCCGCACTCGCATTGGCATACGCCTTGGCACCCATAATCATTGTATTGACAATTGCCAATGAATATGGACTATGAGTAGTGAACACAAGCATATTTTCATCAGAGCTTGCATTGTTGTAAACCAGAGATTTGAGCACTTCCATCTGTGAACGAGGGAAAAGGTTTAATTCTGGTTCTTCAACTATGTTTATAAGCTGATTATATCTATTGGCATATGACAATTGGCGAATCATCATATCCTTGATACTGTCAGAATATTCATCATTCTGCATGATTTCAGCTACTCTTTTTTCCAATTTGTCTTTTTCTTCTTTAGAGAGCTTAATTTCCTCTTTGTCAGAAACCTTACTACTCAGAAACTCTGATACAATACACATTGGAAGGGACGACTGAATTCCACTAGAAGCATTAGTGAGTCTCACCTTATAGTTAGCACCATGAATCCAACCTGTATCATTCAAACTGTCATATTCAAAGCGTAATCCCTCAAACGGAAGATTATAACCGCTCTGAAAGAATTTCTTTGCATTTACAAACTCGTCAGAGAAAGTCTCACTGGAGTCTGGCAGCTCTTTCAAAAGCTTTGACTTATTCTCGGCTACGCTTACAATTGAACGTTCTGCTGGAACATACATTACCTTTGAGATGCCTTTTATGTCCTGACCTTTGTCTGTTACACAGAAATTCCCGTTCTCATACAAAAAATCGTATAGTTCTCCTTCAAATTTGATATATGGGTTCCCATTAACAATGAAGGAATCTATTCTATGATATGCACACAACTTTGTCTTGAACCTGTTATATTGCTCAAAGTATGAGAGTTTGTATTTCTTTTGGCTTAACACCTTCTCTAACCATTTAAACGTGGAGAAAAGTTTTGCGACACAACTTTTGCCTGTGCCTTGGTCTCCTATGAACAAGGTAACTTTCTTAAATATAATATCAAGGTCTTTGACGGGACCAAATGATTTTACTATTAAACGTTCGTTCATATGATTTTCTTTTTTGTATTCTTGCTTATAACGCTTTTGTCGACAGACGGAATTAGTACGACCAGATTCTTGCCATTGATATTGACAAGTGCCAACTTGTTTGTTTCGGGCAACAAGGATGTTATACCACTGCTGTTAATGCCTGCCAGGATATTCACATCGTTATTGGCAACGAAGTGAACATCATATTTGCTCCAAAGACGGACTTTGACTTCTTTTATTATGGAGTACGGCATAATGTGTAGTCCTAAATATACTTTTGTATTTACCTGTATTATTAATACATACGCGTACAAAATTAATTGTTTTTCCACAGAATAACGAAGGATAATCATTTTTTCTATCCAATACAGGCGTTTTTATATCGTTTTCTTCACTTTTATTCTCCGCAATAGACATTTTAACCCAAGTTTGACCCTTTATCAAATCGTGAATTTCTTGTTGTCCAATGTCTTATCTCAAGTGTTTATCGTTATTTGCCGGCAAAGATATTGACGTGCTGACTCAATTATCAATACAGGTTAATTGTTTCTTATAAAAAACTCACAAAAACAGAAGTTTTTTCCACCTGTGATAATAATTGGCACACCTTCATAATACTTTTGCCGCAACATTAAAGATACAGTTATGAAAAAGTCTACAAAATATGAAAGCGCTGTAAAGGATGCGAAGACATTGGAATCCGTTATTCCGAAACAGCTTGCAGAATACACGACAAGGGCATTAAGTAAACTAAACGAAGCGCTTGGGGGCGATGTCGGCGGATATGTAGCAAACAGACTGCACATGAGCCATGAGGAACTGAGGGAAGCATTGGCCGCCGAGCAAATCGATGGTGTTGCATTGGCCATTTACAATATAGAGAAACGTGGACAGTCGGTAGTCATAGGCGACCAAACGGGTATAGGCAAAGGCCGACAAGCTGCTGCCATGATACGCTATGGACTGTTGTCTGGCTATCTGCCGATATTCTTCACCGACAGATATACCCTGTTCAGCGATATGTACCGCGACTGTAAAGCGCTTGGCATTAAGGAGGCACGGCCATTGGTGGTGAATGCTGGTGTGTCGGTTGTCGACTTTGACCATGTGGTTGAGCAGAAAGCGACATGTACGTCCGACGAGATATGGTCTCCCGCAGACGAAGAAGATAACGAAAAGTATGAGGCAGAGCGCATGGCGCTCTACCAGAAACAGTATGAGGTGGTGTACAAAGCTCCCAAGAAATCTGTCCTTCAAGAAATATTCATAAAAGGTGAACTGCCGCAGGATGCCTTCGACTATCTCATGATTACCTACTCTCAACTGAAAGATGCCAAACGAGACATGACACGTCTCAACTTCCTCATGGCGTTGTGCGAGCAACATCGTGTGCTGTTCATCTTCGACGAAGCCCACAAAAGCAGTGGAGTGAACGCTGGCAAAGCATCGGTTATCACGCAAGGCATAAACATGATTCTTGAAGAAACGCCACAGACGCAATGTGTATTCCTTTCTGCCACTTTTGCCAAGCGCCCGGAATGTTTGCTCACCTTCATGAGACGCACGACCCTGAGTGCCTTGGCTACAGAAAACACGCTCAAGGATGCCTTGCACTGTGGTGGAGTGCCCATGCAAGAATACGTTTCGTCTTGTTTGGCTGCCGAAGGACAAATGATCAGGCGCGAGCACTCTGAAGAGGGTTTGCCTACTCCAGTCTATACATATCTTGATGAAGACCTCGACGTACATGGCGAGCAGTTTGATAAGGTAATGTTCTTCTTCCGTGAAATAGTAAAACTCTCTGCAATGGTTCGTACAATGGTTAATCATGCCCTTATGTACAACGTGCTTCTACCCTTCAACTGCTATCCCACAAGAGCACAACTTTTCTATATCAACAAAGTGTTGTTGCTTTCCTTGAAAGCGAAAAAGGTGGCGCAAGCCGCCATTGAGAATGTAAGGCAAGGAAGAAGTGTGGTGATTGGCATGAGCGACACGCTTGAGTGTATCGTACAGGACGTGGAAGTGAATGAAGACGGATCCGTTCGTGGCGACATATCTGCGTTGTTGTTGCGCTTGTTGGAAAAGACGGTTTGTGGAAGCGGCTCTACCAACAATGCCAATCGACCTGTTTTTGAAATGGTAGAAGAATTGGAAGAAATGTCATTGAAGGCAGAAGCCAAAGAGATAAGCGACTACTACACAAGTATCAAGCAAGATATAACCGAAGAGGTGTTTCATCTCCCCGTGTCGCCTATCGACGTAATACGGCAGCTGATAACTGCCGAGAAGTTTGTTGCGCCCAATGGTGAATACCTAAACATCCGTTTTGAGGAATGTACGGGGCGGGCACACCAACTGGATTATCTCTCACCTGAGGGCGATGACGACTTCATCAACGCTGTCATCGGGTCAAGAAAGAAACGTCACTCTAACCTCATCTTCAATGATTTCCAAAACAACAAGTTAGACGTTATTCTTATCAATGCCTGTGGAGCTATAGGTGCAAGTGCGCACGCCATTTCCACCGCCGAGGTGCCAGAGGACCAAGTGCGCCAACGCAAAATGCTCATCGTGCAAAACGATCTTGACGTGAATATCGACTTGCAGAAGCGTGGTCGCATCAACCGAACTGGTCAACGTGTCGACTTGCCTCCATTGTATGAGTACATCATTACGGCCATTCCTTCGGAGAAGCGCCTCAATATGATGCTCCGGGCAAAGTTGCGGTCGCTGAGTGCCAACACTGCTGCATGGCAAGACCAAGACCGTGAACAAGCCGACTTCGTGGACATTGATAACAAGTATGGCAATGAGGTGGCAAAAGAGTATTTGTCTGAACACGCAGAACAAGCTGTGGTCCTCGACCTTACACGCAATGTGACAGCAAGCCGACTGCTCGCACGGAGTGCCATGCTAAGTGTGGCGGCACAACAGAGCATCGTAGATGACCTGATATCGGGCTATACGACGCTTGAGGCGGAACTTCGCCGAATAAACCAGTGGGACCTGGAACGTGAATTCCGTGATTTCGAGGCCGACTTTGTAAGGGAAGAACTTTTCACTACTGCCAAGACGAAGACAAGGCTTGGTGGGTGCTCCTATCTTACAACCTATAAATGCAAGCAAAAGACGTTTCCGTATAGCTATGAGACAGTGACTGAACTTTGCCAGAAAGCTAAGGCGGTTTACGGAAATCCATATAAGGAGAACCCTGCCTTACAGAAACAGGTAAAAGATTATTATGCCCACCGAGACAAAAATGCCCACCGCCGCTTCAAGGCACGCTGCAAACTGCTGCATGACGGTGCAAAACGCATATTGACAACATATTGTGGTGATGAGGAGTTGGCAGACACATGGTTGCAAAAAGCATGCACGCCTGTAGACAAATGGAGCTCAACAGAATTTGAAGATGTGAACGAGCAGAAGCGTGCCAAGCGAATCATGCAAAAACTGATTTCGTTCTCTAATGAGTATAACCATCTGCTTGAAGCTAAAAAGCAAGAGATGAAAAAATACGCAGAAGAAAGGAAAAGACTTGTCAAGGTATTGTCAAAAGCGGAAATAGGAAACGGATACGTCATCACTGAGAAAGTGGAGGGCGAGGTAATGCCACAAGATAAAATTAAAAGTGTATTGACAGACGTACGATTTGGTAAAGATGAGCAATCCAGATTCCTTCCCAGTAAAGTGGAGTTTGTATTTGCATTGACAGCTGTACACACGGAAATTCGCATCAATTTGGTTCATAATAACAGTTGGAGTAATTACGATCGTCTTTGTGATATTTTTTCTTCAAGAGCTTGGCAGCCGAGTGCAAGCGTTTGGAACAAGGACATTGCGCTCTACAACAACAAGATTGTGGAGCGCAAGATTATCACCGGCAACATTCTTGGAGCATACGTTCATCCTGCCATCGCCGAACTGAAGCCTCGCTTCATATCCTTCTCGCTGAAGAAAAAGAAAGGTGGCAAGGCTCAAACGCAGATCGGATTACTCTTGCCTATGGACGAGTCGAAGGTAAGAAAAGCGTTAGACACGGTTTCCATTCCTCTGCACGAAGGTTTCAAATATGCCACCAATACCAACACAAGTTATACGATAGCTGGCTTGGGGGTGAACTTCTCGTTAATGCCTTACAATGGTCCGATGTATGTAGTAAGCGTGAACGATAAACACTCCAAGGAGTTTGAAAAGGACAAGCGTTTTGACAGTATACGCTCTCTGTTCTTTGGCACTCCTATAAGTTCGATATACGACAAGGCAAAGGAAGACCAAGAACAGCCAGGCAAGAAAAAACGCAAGACGCTTATGCACTATCAGACTGGACAGTTGCCTTTCGAGTCGGAACCATTGCAGACCATCATACAAACGCTTGCCCAGATGGATGCTGTGATTGTCGTGCCTCGCGAACAGATAACTTACGGCGATGTGAAGGAACTCGAGTCGCGCTCCGAACGCGACGACAACGAGCCTTGGGATGTTCTTGACTGGAAAAATGCGGACGAAGTACCCATGCCTCCAATAAGACAGAGCCTCATGTTGCGTATATCTGCCCCTGTAGCCATGGGAGAACAGAAGGGCAAACCTGTGTTCAGACATTCCGAGCGCTATTGTCTTGCGCAAGAAACAATGGCCCTCGAAGGGTTGCCCATGCCTCATATACAGCGCAGCACAATAGATGCCCTGCGACGATGCTACATGAAATGGAAAGAATACTTCCGCCTTTCTGCATCAAGGGTTAGTCAACAGCAAGAGGTGCACCCCTCGCTCGTAGAACAGCGTAAGGTGTGCCGTGATTTGCAGCGTGTGATAGGGAACAAGGCATCTTCCGTAGAACTTGCCCCAAATGTCAAGGCTCTGCTACAAGACATTCTCGACAGCGAGTATCTGGACACCAACGGACTCTACTATGCCAAGTTCGAAGACGAGATGATGTTCATGTCGCCCGAAAAGTCTGTGGCACAGGCATTTCTTGATGCCTTGCCTTGCTCGGCTACACTGGATGGCATAAGGAAATGCATAGAAGACTATCTTGAAGACAAAACCGACATTATTAATTCACCAGACAAGTGGTAATATGAGCTATATAGGTATTATAGGTGCAAAAAGACTTGACGATAGCAATGCTTCGTTAGGTCTTATCGAAGCTCAAAAGAAGGCAGTCCAACTGCTTCGCTGCAGCACGGATATGCACATGATAAAACAGCAGACGGGTTGGGAAATGGGTGTAGACGGCAAATGGCGCTATGAAGTGGCAGACCCTTTCCACAATACTGTCGAAATAGAGGACCATCTGAAACGCCATTTTGGCGAGTCCATAAACATCAGCCTATGTATGCACGACATCAGCCTGCTCATAGCATACCCAGCTTTCGAACGGCTCAGTTTATACGCCAGATACACACCGACCAACAAGTTTTCAGGGTATTTCAATCCTTTGAGCTACGGCATGATGATTTGCATGGGAACGCTAAATTCTCCGTTCCAATACCAGACCGAAGGTGTGTTGCTGCATGAGGTGCAGCATCTTATACAGGAGGAAGAGGACTTTGCCCGTGGTGGAAACCTGTCACAAGGCAGAAGATGGTATTTGAGAATGGCTGGCGAGGTGGAAGCGCGAAACGTGTGTATCAGGCACTCGATGAGTTCTGAACAACGCCGCTCGTCGTTGCGGACAGACACGCAGGATGTGCCAGACGCAGAACAAATAATAAAGCTTTTATAAAATTTTCTGATCGTGGATTTTTCAGTACCTTTATAGTTGATTCAAGACTTTAAAAGTATGATTTTAAGGTCTAACTTAACATTATCAAATATAAATATGTTAAATAATTCTGCTTTAGTGTAATTTTCCTTGCTGAGAAGTTTGTATTATCAATGATTATTCGTATCTTTGCAGCAACAGAATCCGCCACGCTTCCCATTTGAACAGCGAACCAGGGCGGGTCTTTTGCTTTTATGGGAACATTAAGATTATACACTAAACAGGCTCTTCCTATTTCCGAACAAATAGAACTACTAAAAAGAAGAGGCTTAAATTTTGCAGATTCATCCAAGGCTGCAAAATTTCTTGGAGAGGTCAGCTATTTTCGTTTTGTCCAATACCTTCGTCCTATGGAGGCAGACAAGACTATGCATCAATTTAAGCCTAATAGTAGATTTGAAGATGCCGTAGCTCTCTATAACTTTGATATAGAGTTGAGAGATTTGATGTTCAAGGCTGTTCAACGATTAGAGATTGCTTTGCGCACAAAGATTATACAAGAGTTCTCTTTGGCTCATGGACCGTTTTGGTTCTTTGATACAAGTCTTGCTGACGATGAACACAAGTTTATTGAGAATATGAACTCCGTAGATAGAGAACTTCAACGTAGCAAGGAGGACTTTATCAAAGAGCATAGGCGCAACTATGACAAGCCGGTATTCCCTCCAGCATGGAAAACGCTTGAACTTGCATCTTTCGGCACACTTTCAAAACTCTATTACAATTTCAGTGACAAGAAGTTGAAGAAGCGTGTAGCTCGTCAATTCAATCTTCCACAGCATGAGGTGTTGGAAAGTTGGATGCGTAGTGTAACTGTCCTGAGAAACTGTTGCGCTCACCACTCACGACTTTGGAATCGTTATCTTTCTAACGCTCCACAAATGAATGCCTCTTTACGTGGTGCGTGGGTGGACATTGATGGTGTTGATGCGAACAAAGTATATGCTATAGCCTGTTGTATTGCATATTGGCTTGATTCCATGGGATATGGATTGGACTTCAAGAATGAACTCAAATCCTTACTCGTTTCTTATCCACAGGTAGATCCGGCAGCAATGGGATTCCCTGAAAATTGGATTTCAGAGCCTCTATGGAGATAACTTTATAGATAAAATATAGACAAGCCTATCGGTGAGACGTGCTTGCCCTACTTGTATTTATAGACAGTAGTGTCTGCCAATTTCCACACATGAGTGGCATCTAATTCGTAGATGCTCTCGTTGTGTGAGAAGACGGGTAGGTATATTCCTCGCTGATATTCGTGACATTCGATGATGCTTCTTGTAGCTTTGTCTTGGAATGACATTCTATATACCTGCCAGGAGTCAGCTACGATGTGATATTCCATGTTGGGAGATTTCAGAATGTGAATGGTTTTGTCATTTTCCTTGTATGTTCCTGAATAGCTCAGGATATCCGTGGTCGTCCCATTTTTGTTTTGCTTGGCCTTTCTTTTGGCCTGATGGCGCAGCGTGTTGTAAATGAAATCGTATAGGTTTTCTTTAAACCCCCACTTTTTCTTAAGGAATGAGGTTTTTTCTTCCTCGCTGATATTGCCAGAGCATGAGACCAATTCTCCTTTCCCCATCGTATAATTGCCTTTGTTAAATCTGATGTCTTTTCTGATAGTCAGGGTCAGATCTGGATTCCGCTCCATGGACTGAAAGATTTTTTTATAGCCCGCAAGTGCCAGGAAGCTTCTTAGTAGGCTGCGGAAATCAGAAGGGAACTCTTTGAGGTTTCCTATAGAGGTGATCTGACATTCGGCCACGGCTTCAAATGTTGGTAGTTGCTCTCTGAGCATTTTGACGTTTTCCATCTTTTTTAGGATCAATGATGTGATGTCTCCATACACCACGTCCACATCTGCCAGTTGGACGACTTGTTCCTTCAAGGATATTTGTAGGAAGAGGTCATCGTCTCCTTGGGGTACAATTATATGTTTTGTTTCGTACCCGATGTTTGACACTGTCAGCCGGCATTTGTCCGAAGAAACATCCTCCAAAACGAACCTTCCGTACTTGTTCGTTGTGCCTATCTTTTGAGAATGGTCCACGACAATAGTGGAGAAGGGAACAGGAAGGCCTAAGCTGTCCACCACCTCTCCCCTAATGGTCTTGCAGTACACTTGTAGTGATACGGTGAGCAAAATGAGAAGTAAATAGTATTTTTTCATATAGCTTTATGGTGTCATTGTTCAATCAGAAGGTGACATAGTGGCGCAACCGATCGATGGCCTCTGGCGGAAAGTCCTTTTGTAGGAGGCGGAGCTGGTCAAGGCTATGCAATGGACCTTTGAGCCTCCGATAGTCGCAGATAGCTTTGGCTTGGAAGTAGTTGATGTACGGGTGCTTGCGGAGTTGGCTCAGCGAGAGTTGGTTGATGTTGAGTTTTGTGATTTTCTCGCCCCGGAGGGTGAGGAAGGGGAGCGCTTCGGCGGGGAAGCCGTCAAGGTCTCGTAGCTGGCTGACGTTGTAGAAGCCACCCAGGCGGTTGCGGTAGTTGACGATGCGTCGTGCCCAGCCCGCCCCGATGCCTGGAATCTTCTTTAGGAGCGAGGTGTCGGCGAGGGCCAAATCGACCTGTTCGCCAGGTCGCAGCTTCACAGGATAGCGCACGGTGTCGCGGTCATACTTTTGGTAGGGCACATATTGGTCGGAGGCTTTGTACGCCTCGTAACGTTCGCGCGCTTCCTCCTCCCGCGATGCAAACTGCGTGTAGGCTGGCTGGTAGTCGTCGCCGATGCAGATGTAGGGCTCCAGTTCCTCATATTGCTTACGCGTCATGCCATAGAGACGTCCGAAGTCGTGAGGGGTACGGAAGACGCCGCCTTTTGCACGATACTTATAGACGGCACGGACCTGCCACGGCTGGAGACCGATGCGCAGTAGTTGAGTGCTGTCTGCCGTGTTGGGATCAAACGGCGACAGTTCTATCTGCCGTCCATCCTGCGTCTGATAGGCACGATAGGGAGGAGCCTGCCGTCCCTTTCCATATCCAGGTTGCTCTCCGGCAGCCAGACTGTCGGCTGCGGTGAGCACGGTCTCCCCGCCATCATTGCCCGTCAGATAGATTAGGACGACAAGGATGGTAGCCAGCGCAAGGAGAAAAGTCAGCACCTTGCGGTCGGAATGATGGATGACGAAAAACTCAGAAAAGCGCATGGATGTGGTTGGTGTAGTCTATGAAAAATCCCATTCCCCGCCCCCGCATGAGTGGGGTAGGGAATGGGAAAGCAGGTCTTATCCTCTGACTGCCTCGATGTAGTTGCGTGCCGGGTTGGCATACATGGTGAGCAGTCGCTCGCGCAAGAACTCCTCGTCTTTGTTGGGAATCTTGATCTTGGCCAATTGGCTTTGGATATAGAGTTTGAACTTCCGCACATCGTCCTCCGTGTAGTGGTCGGTATGGTCTGTGCCGTCCAGCTCGTCCATAGCGATGTAGTTGTTGGGATAGAGGCGGTAGTTGCGGTGGATCTCGTGGTCGATGTGGGTGCAGATGGTGTCCAGCAAGTCCGACTTGCTGAGTTTCTGCTCACGGAGACCGTTGAGGTAGTCGTCGATGCAGGCTGCCACATGATAGTGGATTTTCCCCTTCAGTCCGAGGATGCCCGTCCGCATGCTGATGATGTCGTCGTACGGCCCCTTCTTCCAGTTGGGGTCGTCGCGCTTCAGTTGATACTCCTGTGCCTTGAGGAAGTCGCAGGGGTCGTACTCATAGCTGATGGCGAGTGGCACGATGTGGAGATTGACGAGGCGGTCGAGCACGTCGCCCTCCCCACCGAGGACCAGCATCTTCAGGATGCCCTTCTGCGTGCGATCGTCGGAGTCCTTGGCGCGTCCCTCCCTCTGTGCGATCCAGAGGTTCTGATGCTTTTCGGAGATGGCGAAGTGCATGTAGCGGGCGAGTTTCTGACTTGCCTGGAGGCGCTCGCGGGCCATCAGGCCGCGCTTGACGATGAACGACTTGTTGAGGCGCACCACGTCGAGCACCCAGGGGATGGACAGCAGGTTGTCGCCGATGGCGATCTCGCAGGTGGTCTCGAAGCCGTGGTCGATGAGCAGCACGTCGAGCAAGGCCGAGTCGAGCACGATGTCTCGGTGGTTGCTCATGAACGTATAGTTGTGCTTGTTGTCTATCGCCGTCACGTCCATGTCAAGACCTGTGCTTGCCTTGGAGATGAGCTTCTTCAGAAAGCGGTAGGCGAAGACGAGCTGGAAGTCCATGTTCGTCTTGCACTCGTGCATCTTCTGTGAGATGATCTCGGGCGTAGCCTCTGGGAAGAGGAATGATACCATCTGCAGAAATTGCGGGTTCTGCACCAGGCGGTCGTACACTGCGGGCAGCTCTTCCGGCTCGTATGGGCGGATGTCGTTGAATTCTTCTGGGATAATCATAATCGAGATGTAGTTGAAAGGTTTTTGAATAGATGATATGGCTTGTGCCGCCTTCTCCCCGTCCGCTTTGAAGCAGGCGGGGAGCGGAATGGTTTTTAGCCTGGACTGTTCATGAAAACTCCGTTGCGGGAGCAGTCGGAAGATTCCTGAGCATGCAGTTCAGAACTGATTCTCTATGATTTCAGTTAGCACATCCTTGATGTCGAGTCCTGCCGCACGCACTTGCTGCGGTATGAAGCTCGTCGTCGTCATGCCCGGGGTGGTGTTCACCTCCAGCATGTTGATGACCTCGTTGCCCTCCGCGTCGTGGGTGATAATGTAGTCGATGCGGATGATGCCGTTGGCATGGAGGATATCATAAATGCGACTGGTGATTTCGGTGACGCGCTCTGCCGTCTCGGGACTGATTCTCGCTGGCGTGATCTCGTCCACCTGTCCGTTGTACTTGGCGTCATAGTCGAGGAACTCGTTGGTGGTGACGACCTCGGTGATGGGGAAGGGGACACTGCGCTCGCGCGTCTTGTAGATGCCCTGTGTGATCTCTGTGCCATCGAGGTAAGCTTCTACCATCACGTCGCTACTTTCCATGAAGGCTACGCGCAAGGCTGGTTCCAGCTGATCGGCGTTTTTCACCTTGGACACGCCGAAGCTGCTGCCGTCGTTGGCTGGCTTCACGAAGCAAGGCATACCGATGCGCTTGGCGATCTCCTCCTCGTTGTATGTCTCGCCGCGGCGGAGCAGCACACTATCAGCCACATGGATACCGAAGCTGCCCAAGTAGCGGTTGAGCACAAACTTGTCAAAGGTCATGGCCTCGACCAGCACGCCGCTCGTGGAGTAGGGGACGTGTATCAAGTCGAAGTAGCCCTGCATGGGGCCGTTCTCGCCAGGTTGTCCGTGGATGGTGATATAGGCATAGTCGAAGACGACGGCGGTGCCGTCAGTCTTGACGAATGAAAAGTCGTTACGGTCGATTTTTGCCTCCTCGCCGCCAGGAAGCTGTACGCGCCAATCGGTGCCGCGCACATCTACGATATAGACATCATAGCGCTCCTTGTCGAAAAAGGAATAGAGTCCCTGCGCAGAGCGGAGGGAAACGTCGTGTTCGGAGGAGTCTCCGCCGCACACAATCGCGATAGTTCTCTTTAAATTCTTCATCTATCTATACTTTGTCTTGAAGTTCATATTTATTGCTCGACGAAGGTGTCCTGCGTCGTGCCATTGATGTAGCCCCGCCATTTTGCGAGCAGTTGCTCCAAGTCGGCTGGCAAGGGCGACGTGAAATCCATCTGCTGTCCCGTCGTGGGGTGGACGAAGCCCAGTGTGCGTGCGTGGAGGGCTTGTCTCGGGCAGATGCGAAGGCAGTTCTGTATGAACGCCTTGTAGGTGCTGCTACGCTGTCCGCGCAGGATCTCCGTGCCGCCATAGCGTGCGTCGCCGAAGAGCGGATGGCCGATGTGGCGCATGTGTGCGCGGATCTGGTGTGTGCGTCCTGTCTCGAGGATACACTCCACGAGCGTCGTGTAGCCGAAGCGTTCGAGTACGCGCCAATGGGTCACGGCTGGCTTGCCCGTCTCCGAGTCGGGAGGGAAGACGGCCATGCGCAGACGGTCGCGCACGTCGCGGGCGATATTTCCCTCTATGCGCCCTTCTTCCTCCACAAAGTTGGCCCAGACGAGCGCGATGTAGCTACGGTGGGTTGTCTTGTGGAAGAACTGCTTGCCGAGCAGTGTCTTGGCTTCAGGCGTCTTGGCCACCACCAGCAGACCGCTGGTGTCCTTGTCGATACGATGAACCAGTCCCACCTCGGGGTTGTTCGCGTCAAAGGACGGCACGTTGCGCATGTGCCACGCCACGGCATTGATGAGCGTGCCGTGGAAGTTGCCAGCTCCAGGATGCACCACCATGCCCGCAGGCTTGTTGATGACCATCAGCTGGTCGTCCTCATACACGATGTCAAGCGGAATGTCCTCCGCCACGATGCTCGTGTCGTGCTTCGGCTGGTGGAGCATCAAGGTGATCACGTCCTCGGGACGTACCTTGTAGTTGCTCTTTACCGGCGTGCCATTGACGTGGATGGATCCAGCGTCGGCGGCCTTCTGTATGCGGTTGCGGCTTGAGTGCTGCATCCTCACGGAGAGATACTTGTCGATGCGCTCCGGCTCCTGCCCTTTATCGACCTCCACGCGGAAGTGCTCGTAGAGCTGTCCGGTATCGCTGGAGGCCTCCTCTGGCGCCAGTACGTCGTCAAGGTCCAGCAGTTCGTCGTCGATTCGTTCTTCTTCCATTTCCTTTATACCTTATTATATATACTGTAGGGAAAACTACTCCCTGAGGTCATTCCCCGTGGCTACTCCCCCGAATGTTGTGAGGGGCGTGACGGTGCCACGTCGCCTGAGAGGATTTCGTCCTCAGGCTGCACCTCGTCGATGGGCACTTCTATGATCTCGTAGTCCTCCTCGTAGGTAGGCACTTCTTCTTCCACCTCCTCATACTCGTTCTCCGCGGATGCATTGTTGAGCGTGTCGGAGGGTAGTCGGGTGCCGTCGCCTACCTGTATGACAATTGTAGCGTCGGCAGGGATTCGTTCTCCCACCTCCACGCGTCTGCCATTGACAAGGATGGCATAGACCCAGTCCTTCTCTCCCGGTGTGTATTTGGGCTCGACGGTCTTGAATCCCATGGCGAGCAGCGTGGCGCGTGCCTCACGGTAGGAACTGTTGTCGGCCAGGTCGGGCATGACGAGTGCGGGAGGATTGGCCGCATTGATGGTCACATAGACGATATGGGTCGATTTGATGCGCTTGCCCTGTCCCGGACTCTGCTCCAGTACGCAGTCGGGAGGCATTGTCCTGACGTAGTTGGTGTCCTGCACGACGAGCTGGAGCCCGGCTTCCGACATCTTTTTCTCCGCCTCTTCGAGCTGCATGCCCACGACGTTGGGCACGACGAACGATTCGCCGTGGTGGGTATAGTAGGCCACGCCGTACTTCACGCCGATGCAAAGCAAGGCAACGACGATGGCGATGGCGGTGACATGGCCTGCGACATAGGTGCTGAAAAGCTTTTCAAAAAAGTTCTTACCCGTCATTCTTGTCCTCTGTATAAAATGCGCTACAAAGTTAGCAATAAGTTTAGAAACCGAAAAACAAAATGCTTTAAAAATCCTTTACTATTATGGAATGAAACCTTTCTTTCTGCTTTGTAAAGATGTTGCGGGGCCTTCCCGGCTTCTCGCGGGTCTTCAGTGGCGGCTGGTGGAATACTTTATAGATGTTGATTTAGGTCAAAATTTGAGCGAATCATGCACTTTTTATGAGGAAATAGTCTCTTGCCAACGGAATAATGCCTACCTTTGCACCGTCAATAAAGCATAGAGTTTAGTTTAATAGTAACTGATTTTTATAGGTTTTTAGTTGTTAATCATTTAAGGTAAGATAGACGGCAAGCGTGCCCGTTTTCGCTTATAATAGGTGAAATTAGTTTGAGAGGTGAATTTGATTGTTTGAAAACTGGATAACACCGCCGCTTGTATGTGGGAACAACGTCGCGAGACGCATCCCTCCAAGCAGTGGCGGAGTCGAAAGACCGGATTCTCGAAATCCGAAACGGGCAGTGCGCAATAGCGTTCTGCCCGTTTTCGATATGAATATTTGGCAGGCCAAACTGTCTGCTTTGTCGCTTTAGAAGATGGTCTGTGACGCTGTGGCACGTTTTTTGTATTTTTCATTCTGTCAATAACCAAATTAAATGAGCTTATGGTCACAGTAAAGAATGCGGGCCAGTTCCGCATGGAGATTCAGAACGAGAGAGAATTGACCCACACCGACGTCCCTGCAGAGCAGGGAGGTGTAGGCGAGTATCCCACCCCCGTAGTGCTGTTTGCCCAGTCGCTGATGGCATGTGCGTTGACCACGGCTTCGATGGGAGCTGCCAAGGAAGATGTGGACACCACGGGATGGCATGCCGAGCTGAAGGAGATCGGCTTCGACGCTGCCCATAGTGTGGTAGAGCGCATTGCCATCCACTTCCATTTTGGCCAGGACGTGCCCGAGAAGAAGCGCAAACGCCTTGAGGCTTTCACCCATCGCGGTTGTACGGTGGGCAACTCGATCAACACGGAGAAGATCTTCACCTTCGAATACGACGTGTAGTCTGTAGGGACTTTCCATGATTGCGACCGCCCCGCTCCAAGCCATCAGGTTCGGGGCGGGGCGGTCTGCGTGTTGTGAGAGGTAGGAAACCCCTTTGCTTTCTGGCTTTATTTTCTATCTCCCACCTGCATCGTCAGATGGCGGCCTCCGATGAGTTGTGCATGGGAGATGCGGTAGCTATGAAGCGGTTTTCCACCCAGCGACATAGACTGGATGTAGCGGCCCGTTCCCTTGCCGTGTGTGGTCGTGATGGTGATGTCGCCCTGCGGGTAATACTTCGGGTCGAGGTGGATCGTCACTTCATCGAAGACAGGCGTGGTGAGCGTGTAGTAGGGTGATCCTGGGCAATCAGGGTAGAAGCCCATCATCGAGAAGATCGCCCATGCCGACATCGTTCCCGTGTCGTCATTGCCCGGGATGCCATCGGGTTGGTCCTTGTAATAGCGTTCCAACAGGCGCAAGACCTCTCGCTGTGTGCGCCACGCCTCACCCTTGAAGTAGGAGAAGAGGTACGGATAGGCGATGTCTGGTTCGTTGGCTGGATCGTAGAGATCGTTGTCGAAGACCGACTGGAGCTTGTCGATAAACTTCCGTTGTCCGCCCATCAGTTTGGCCAGTCCGCCAACGTCGTGGGGTATGTAGAAAGTGTAGTTCCACGACGATCCCTCATGGAAGCCTGGTGCGTTGGAGAAGTTGGCACCATCCTTGGGGTCGAAGGGCGTGAGGAAGGATCCGTCGCCATTGATGGGGCGCAAGACACCCGTTGCCGGGTCGTAGTAGTGCTTGTAGCCGAGGCTTCGCTGACGGAAGATCTGTGCGTCCTGCTTGTGTCCGAGGTCTGCGGCCAGAAGCGAGAGGGCATTGTCGGCAACATAATATTCCAATGCGTGCGATACCGAGTTGTCTCCCGAGTTGTCCTGGGCGAACACACCGAGCGGGATGTAGCCTTTGCTGATGTATGGATCGATGTCGCGTCTCATTTTGTTCTCTGCTCCTGGGAGCGTTGCACTCTTGCGGAAAGCCTCATACGCCTTGTCGATATCGAAGTCGCGTAGTCCCTTCAGCCAGGTATCCGTGATGACAGGGATGGCGGGGTCGCCCTCCATGGTCCAGGTCTCGCGTCCGAACAGTTCCCAGCGCGGCATCCATCCCCATTCGTCATACATGGCGATCATTGAGCGTACCATGTCCGTCTGCTTGTCGGGGAAAATCAAGGTCTGGAGCTGGTGCACGTTGCGGTAGGTGTCCCAGAGTGAGAACACCGTGTAGCGGTTGTCCTTGGTGTTGCGCGTCTCGCCTTGCTCCATGGCAGGGTAGTCGCCGTTGCAGTCCTGCAGGATATTCGGGTGGAGCTGTGTATGGTAGAGAGCCGTGTAGAATATGCGGCGTTGTGCTTCCGTGCCGCCCTTGACGGAGATGCGCCCAAGCGTCTGCTCCCATTCCTTGTCGGCCTGCTGAGCGATGCGCTCGAAAGTCGTGCCCTGCGGTTGCTCCCGGTCGAGGTTCTCGCGGGCGTTTTCTATGCTGACGAAGGATACGCCCATGCTGACCTCCACCTGCTCCCCCTCCTCGCAGTCGAAGGAGTAGTAGTAGCCGATACCGTCTCCAGCCAGTTCGCGGGTGTAGTTCTTGTATAGCTTCAGTCGTCCGTTGTCAGGATCCCATTCACCTTTTACGCCCTGGCGCGTGGGTTGCTGTTTCCATGCCCCCTGCTCCTTGGGCAGTTTGTTGACGCGCATGACGAAGTAGATGGGGAAGACAGCCTGCGGATTGTAGCAAAAAGTGCCGAGCAGGCGCATGCCCTCTATCTCCTGGTTGTTGACGCGCCGCACCATGCCACCCGTTTCGTTGGTCAGTCCGTCTCCGATGTTGAGCAGCAGGTGTCCTTCGCCCTTCGGCATGGTGAAGCGTTCGCGTGAGGAACGGAGTGTGGAGGTGACTTCGGCACGGATGCCATACTTCTTCAGATTGACACCGTAGTAGCCCGGCCTTGCTTGTTCGCCGTCGTATTCGGATCCGTAGTCGTGATAATCGACAGAGAGCTTTCCGCTCGTCGGCATTGTCAACAGTGTGCCCAGTTCGGGACATCCCACACCGCTGAGGGTGACATGGGCGAAGCCCGTCAAGTACTTGTTGTGGTACTCATAGGGCGCGGACCACCACCTTGCGTCCTTGTCATACGTGTTGAGGTCGCTTCCCATCACGTTGAAGGGAACGACCGACATCAGGCCGTGGGGCAGTACTGCCCCGGGGTTGCATACCGAGAAATTGGTCGTACCGATGAACGGATCGACATATTCCGTCAGCTTTTGCGCCATCGCGTTGAGGCTCAGCAGGCCCATGGCGACTGCTGCCATCCATTTTCTTCCGTATCTCATTCGTTTGTTCTTTTTCTTTTCGAGGCTAAAGGTACATGTTTTTCATGAGACCCGCAAACCTTCGCCTTTCTTTTTGGTGTTTTCCTTGTCATTCTGGTAATTGCATGAGGGTCTTGCCATAAAAAGTCCATTCGTCCAAATCACCATTTTTGGGTATTGTATCGAATGTCCAAAAGCAGTAATTTTGCACCCGCTTTCGAGGAAGAACCATACAAGGGGGAGTGACTGTCTGTCCTTGATATCGCTCGGGAGCTAACAGGATGTATACATTTTAATCAACTTAACCGACAAAGAATGAAAGAGAAAAAATACCCAGGCAAGGCACTGGGTGCTATCCTTATCGTCCTGCTACTCATGCCACTTGGCCATGCGCTGATGATTCTGATGGAGCATTTTCTTACCCCTACCGCGCTCCATTATTCGGCTTTTGCCATGGGTTTCATGGGACTTGTCATTACGATCTGGGGTGTTTTCGTCAAGGGTGACACCCGGCAGACCTGCTTCGGACTTGCGGGGGCATTGCTCTTCTGGACAGGCTGGGTGGAGTTTCTCCTTGCCTATTACGCTCAGCGCTATGGTGTCCACTGCGACTTGGTGGGCAATGGTGTCGTGGAGACGATCAGCCAGTATGTCGATGGTGTGGCGGTCCATCACACCTTCACCATCAACGGCACTCCCCTTGAAGACTTCTCCCGTGCCGAACTGAAGGAGATCCGTGGCTCGCGCCCCGAATACCTCATCATGCCTGCGACGTTTGGCATGTGGATGATGATCGTCCTCCTCTATGTCTTCTGCACCCGTAGCGGCTGCCTCTTTATCCAATGGGTGCAAAACCATTGCGGCCTGAAGAACCGTGTGGAACTGAGGCCGATGGCCCACCATGCGAGTATCGTCATGTTTATGGAGTGGAACGTCATGATGTGGGGCCTCTATCTACTGCTGATGTTCTGCTACGACCCCGTGTTTCTGGGCGATCATCACCCTGTGACCTACATCATCGCCGTGGTCTGCCTGATAGGATCGGCACTGATGTTCAAACGCCAACTGCGCATCGGCAGTTGGGGCCGAAGCCTGCGCATGGCTTATGCCATCGTCATTGTCTTCTGGTCTTTTGTGGAAATAGCCGGGCGCAATGGATTTTTCAAGGAGATATGGGTCGATCCGCTCCATCATGTCGTGGAGATGATTGCTATCCTCGTGGTCTTCATCTTGCTGGTAGTGGGCTATTGGCTCTATAATGCAAGGGAAAGTCAACAGTAATAAAATGAAAGAGTAGATTAGTAGAATAGAATAAAATAAAAATCAACGTAAGACAATGAAAAAGTTTTTTACCCTTCTCGCTGCCCTCTTCATGGCAACGACGATGATGGGACAGATGCACGGTCCCATGAAGTTTGTGGGCGCATCCAATATGTCTGTCTCATCGACCAGCAATGACAATCCGAGCGACACCATACTCTTTGAGATGACTGACATGGCGACAGGGCACATCACCCTGCCTGCCATGAAAGGAATGCAGACCATTCCCTCGTTTACCATCCGCGATCTCAAATTTTCGATGGGAGCCGACCACGTCATCACCTTTGCGCAGCAGCCGTTCTCCTCTTCCGTGACAGTTGGAGGAGAGGAGAAGACCATCACGGGCACATCTTTCTCGGGCACTTATAATATGGCCGATCATGCGCTCTCGCTGACTGCTGTCTTCAAGTATGGCAAGATGCCCCTCGAAATGACCTACACCATCAAGTCGTACTATGTCAAGGCGGTGTCGGGTGGCATCAGCGTCTCGGTCGGCGGGGCTTATACCTATGATAATAAGAGCGTCACCTACCAGGTGCGCAAATATATGGATGGGAATGTGGAGAAAGTGGATGTGGAAGTTCCCACCTACGCCCTCGAAGGGACCATCATGGGCGACCTCACCCTCGGCTCATACGTCGTGAAGGGACTGACCTACGACGAGACCCGAGGCGGCTTCTACCGCGACTACAAGGGAGACGGCCTGAGTTTCCATTTCACCGCCATGCAGGGTGGCACGAAGACCATGGACGGCGACTATGCCTTCAATAGTGAGCGCGACAACAACATTTTCGTGAAGTATGATGGCTCCAACGTGGAGTTGATCGTCAATACTTTCCAGATGGGTGCCATGCCTTTCGGTATCGTTTCCACATTCCAGGTAGAGGCCACTGCCATTGATGGCGTGACCGCCGACGACTTGTCTCGTGCGCCGCGCGCCTATGACGGCAAGGCTTACAATCTCGCAGGGCAGCGTGTCGGAGACCGCGCGAAGGGTGTGGTCATCGTCAACGGGAAGAAGTATCTCAGAAGATGATGGCCTTCAGCTTTCTGAAGAAAACGATTTCCATCGCCGCCTCCGGCCTGGTCGCATTGTCGCTTACTGCCTGCCATGGCATCCTCGACGATCTTTACGACCAGCCCGAGGCGGAGGTGGTTCCCGCCAAGGGTCAGTTGCTTATCGACGCAACGAGTTGGACGGACTGGTATTATGTCGATCTCAAGCAGTTGCAGCAGTTGAGTGCGGAGGGAAAAGAGGACGAACTGCGAAAGGCCCAAACCGAATGGACGCCTTACCCTATTCCTATGTCGCTCACAGGTGATGCTGATGGGCGCTCGGGCCAGTACCTCTATTGGTTTGATGTCTTTGGTGCCGGTCTCTCCCGCAATGAGTTTCGCTCGTTTGTGCCCTGCGACCCACAGTCTGAGCCTGACGCATGGTCCTTCGCCGTCCACCGCAACAACGTGCGCACCCATGGCGGAGCGGCCTTGCGTACATCCTACACCTCCATGGATCAGTTGCCGGAGACCAGCGAGCCGTTTCACGATATGGAGTTCACTCCTGACGAATGGACACAAAACGAGGTGTGGGACAGTCAGGAGCAGATGCTTTTGGGATTGGTCCCGTCGCAGGGAATCAGCATCAACCGCACGCTCTCCTCGTGGTTGTCGATACAGGTTCCTCCTATGCCGCCGTCGTTTGTTCACGACAGCCACGTCTTTATCCTGCGTCTTGCCGATGGCACCTATGCGGCTTTGCAACTCGAAAACTACCTTTCGGCTACGGGCACGAAATGCTGGCTGACCATCAATTATAAATATCCATATTAAGAAAATGGCAAAAAGAAACGTATTGCTTCTGTTACTCTGCTCCGCTCCGTTGTTGGCCTCGGCACAGAAGGTGCAAGAGGATGTTGTCGATGAGGCTTTTCTCGACACCATCTTCGCCGAGGACAGTCTCGCCGAGGTAGTTGTAACAGGTACGCGCACACCTAAGTTTCTGAAGGAGACTCCCATCCAGACCCGCGTCATCTCGGCCCGAGACATCGCTCGCCAGGATGCCACCAATGTGCAGGATCTCCTGCAGCAGGAGTTGCCAGGGGTGGAGTTCTCCTACGCCATGAACCAGCAGACGCACCTCAACTTCTCTGGGTTTGGTGGACAGGGGGTGTTGTTCTTGATTGATGGTGAGCGGTTGGCAGGCGAGACAATGGACGATGTCGATTTCTCGCGACTGACTATGGACAACGTGGAGCGGATAGAGATCGTGAAAGGAGCGGCCTCGGCACTCTATGGCAGCAATGCCGTAGGAGGTGTGGTCAATATCATTACGAAAAAGGCGGACCAGCCTTGGACCCTGAATTTGAATGGACGACTCTCGAAACATGGTGGACGGCGCTATGGGGGCACTTTCGGACTAAGGGGAAAGCACTGGAGTAATACGCTGACGGCCCAGTACAATGCTACGGATGATTTTGACGTTCACAGCGCGGACCATCCCGTGACGCGTGTTGTCACCACCATCTATGGCGACAAAAGTGTCAATCTGAGGGAACAGGTCTCTTGGTCGCCTTCGTCGGCATTGAGCCTCACGGGCAGGGCTGGCTATTTCTTTCGTGAGACTTCGCGTACGGCAGGACTCGCGGAGCGCTATCGTGACTTCTCTGGCGGACTGCGTTGCGACTGGCGACTTTCTGACGACGACGTGCTGCAGGTGCATTATGCCTTCGACCAGTATGACAAGTCGGACTATCAGATGCTTCGCCGCCTGGATGTCCGCGACTACAGCAATGTGCAGAATACGTTTCGGGGACTATACAGCCATACGTTCTCGGGGGGTGATGTCTTGACGATGGGTGCGGACTTCATGCACGACTATCTCTTCAACACTTACCTTGTAGGAGACACGCGCCAGCAAGATTGCTTCGATGTCTTTGCCCAATACGACTGGATGGCTACCCGCGAACTGGAGGTGGTTGGGGCCGTGTGCTATGACTATTTTTCTGATGGGAGCAACTCCCGCCTTACTCCCAAGCTCAACTTGCGCTATCGTCTTCTGCCCAACCTCTCGCTGCGTGCGGGATACGGTATGGGGTTTCGGGCACCGACGTTGAAGGAAAAGTACTACAACTTCGACATGTCGGGGATATGGATCGTTGAGGGCAATGACAAGTTGACCCCCGAGGTGAGCCATAACTTCAACCTGTCGGCAGACTATAGCAAGGGACACTACAACCTCACGGCCTCTGCTTACTATAATATCGTCGTCAACAAACTCGCTACGGCAGCCCCTTATTTCAAGTCGGCTACCGACCGCCTGCCTTATCTTCCCTATGCCAACTTGGACAACTATCGCGTTTGGGGTGGCGAAGTAGGGGCCCAGGCTCGTTGGAGCAATGGTGTGTCGGCGCGATTGACTTATGCTTATACCAAAGAGCAGCTTCCCACAGACAAGGAGGGCCACTCCATCAACAACCAGTATATCCCCGCACGTGCTCACGCGGTGAATGTGCGTATCGACTACGACCACGATTTCTCCAAATCGTATGGCCTGAATATCGGGCTTAATGGCCGCATCCTCTCAGGTACGGACAACGTGGAGTATAAGAACTATTATGACGTGAGCGCGGGAATGGTGAATGTCTCATACCCAGCCTACACGATATGGAAGCTCTCGCTGGTGCAGCGTTTTGGACCTGCGGTCAAGGTGACGGCGGCTCTCGACAATCTTTTCAATTATCGCCCCCAGTATTACTACCTCAATTGTCCGCTTACTGATGGCATTGCCCTACAGGTGGGGTTGTCGGTGGATGTGGACAAACTGTTTTAGCCCGGTTTGGGTATAAAATAATATCGAAGGATATGAGATGAGGCTGGTCGGTAACTATTGACGTTTAGTGTTGTAAAAGCAAAAAAAATCGGTAGGAGGTCGAATGAAATCCGTTTGCTTCCTACCGATAACTGAAAATCCTCACCTTTCCACGATCTGTCTTGGGCGACTCCTCGTCATTTCATTTTTTCAATCGTTTCGATGTCCAATCCTGTGACCTTGGCAACCTCGTCCAAGGCCATTCCAAGGTTCAATAAGTTTTTGGCCACTTTGGCGCAGCCTTCTATAATTCCCTCGGCCCGTCCTTCTGCCCGTCCTTCTGCTCTTCCTTCCTCCCTGTTGATTCTGTTGGAGTCTACAAACAGCAGGCGTTCTGCTCCGAGTTTGTCCCAGAAGTCCTCATAGGCAAGGAGCTCGTTTTGGGTCATTGCCGATTCCTCTACGGCCTTTAGCGCCTTGCGGGTCTCGGGATTGTCCAGAAGTTCCTGTGGCGCTTGCTTTGTCTGCTCGTCGATCTCCGTAAGGAATCGTAGCCATAGCACGGCCATTTTCTTCTCCTTGAGGGAGTGGGCCTGAAACTTGGGCAGTTCTACGAAGGTGAAGTGGAGACCTTCTATGATCTCGTCGCTATGGAGCTCATGCACCACGCTATAGTTGTGTATGAACTCATCGGGATAGTCCTTCATAAACGTCTCGTTGACGAGGTTGAGGGAATAGACCGGCTGCAGCAGCTCGTATTTGCGCTTCTTGTCAAGTTGTCGGACGAAGGCTTTGGAGGCATTGAAGAGGACGCGCTGCTTGAACGCCTCCGTCCATAGCATCTGCATCTCTACGATAAACTGTCTGCCCTTGACGTCGCGACACCTCACGTCCACAATACTGTTTTTTCCGACGTAGGTTTCGGGCACGAGTTCTGGCGACAGATACTCCACACTCTCTATCTGCTCATCGTCTGCCAGAGGCAGCAGGGCATTGAGCAGGCTGATGAGCAGGTCCTTGTGCTCACCGAATATCTTCTTGAATGTGAGGTCGGCTTTTGGATCAAGGTATCTCATGAGTGGAAACGTATTGATGGGTTGGCAACTGTAAAATGCTTATATGTGGCAAATTTACAAATAATAATCGAGGAAAGTACGCCTGTCAAGTTAATCATTGTTAAGCGCCTTTGCTGTTCAGCTCAGGGCCAAACTCTTTTGCCTCCTCAAACTCGATTATCCTTGGGTAAGAACGGTTGCTCGCGTGCTCAGCACGGTAGGTTCCTCCTCGTGATGCGTGAAGAGCAACTCACGCGAATTGAGTATGGGTGTAGCGAGTTGATGTGTCAAAATCACCATATTTGAGTATTGTGCTCCCGTCAACTAACCCATACCTTTGCACCCAAAAAAGAATAAACCACAAATTATGTTTAGAAAAGTAATGTCCATCGTGGTGTGTGCAGCCAGTGCAACCGTATGTATGGCACAGTCTGTGGATGCTGTGACGGGAGCCACAAGGCAGGTGGCCGACACCGTCCGTATGAGCAAAGTAGAGAAAGCCCTCTCCCGTTTGAGCCTTGGAGGTTATGGCGAAGCGGTGATGTCCCGAAATTTCTATAGTCAGAGTTTCAACAGATACAATGCCCCCGCACGCTACAAGGACGACAATAGCCACGGGCGCTTTGACCTTCCTCATGTCACGTTCAACTTGGGCTATGACTTTGGCCACGGTTGGACGTTTGGCACCGAGGTGGAGTTTGAGCACGGCGGCAACGAGACGGCCGTGGAGGTAGAAGCGGAAGAGTCAGGCGAGTATGAGGCCGAGACGGAGAAAGGTGGCGAGGTGGCGCTCGAGCAGTTTTGGTTGAACAAGGCTTTCTGGAAGGGAATGTTCAACGTCAAGGCTGGTGAGATCATCGTGCCTGTGGGTTATTCCAATGCCCATCATGAGCCTCTGAACTTCTTCACCTGTTATCGTCCGGAGGGCGAAGCCGCTATCCTGCCCAACACTTGGCATCAGCTGGGCGTCTCGTTCTGGGGACGTGTCAAGGACTGGCGATACGAAATGCAGTTCCTTTCTGGTTTGAACTCCGAGAGCTTCACGGGCGAGAACTTCGTCCACCCAGGTGCTACCAGCCCCTACGAGTTCAAGGTAGCCAACACCTACGCCCTGGCCGCACGCGTCGACAACTACTCCGTCAAGGGACTGCGTGTGGGCGTAAGTGGCTATTATGGTCATACGTTTCGCAACTCTATCAAGGATCCTGGCGCCACCTATGATGATGTCAAAGGTGCACTCTCGATCATTTCGGGCGATTTCCAACTCAACCGATGGAACTGGATTGTGCGAGGCAGCGTGGTCTATGCCCACCTTTCCGATGCTGATCGCATCTCGACCTACAACAAGGCCAACTCCACACACCATAAGTACCAGGACGGCAACCCCTTCCACAACACCAATATTGGCAGCAACGCATTGGCTTACAGTATCGAGGCGGGCTACAATCTCTTCTCGCAGATCCAAGGACTGAGAGACCGACAGAAACTGTACCTTTTCGGCCGTTTCGACCATTACGACTCGATGGTGGCAGGCACGTACAAGAGCCAGTACCGCCATTGCGCTCCCTATATTACAACCGTGGGCTTCAATTACCACCCCATCAAGCAGATCGTCATCAAGGGTGAGTACGCCTATCGCGCCTTCAAGAAGCCCAACAACAAAGGACTGAGCAGCGACAGTCCCTTGTATGTTCAGCCGTTCAACAATGAGCCAAGTATCAGCTTGAGCATTGCCTATCAGGGATGGTTCCTTAAGTAAAAGGAGTGGTTCCTCAAGTAAAGTAATATCCAAACAAAAAAGATAAAAAATGAAGAATCTCAAGAACTATTCTTTTGCCCTCATGCTGGGCATTGGAGCATGTGGCTTCATGGCCTCTTGCTCTTCAGACGACGATGTGAAGACAGAAGTGGTTACCGGTAGTCAGGAGGCGCTTAATGCGGCTTGCAAGCAATGGCGCGTGGCCCGTGCCCACTGGGAGAAGTCGGAGGCCTTCCTCTTTGGTGCTGCCGACGAATACTCCATCGATCCGCACACCGACACTTGGCCTGTAGATCAAGCCGCCCTCGCCAACGTGCTGCGCGACCAGAGCATCATGTCGGACATCGAGAACAAAGTCCGACTCCTCAACTCGGGCTTGCTGGGCTATCACGGTATTGAGTATGTGCTCTTCCGTCAGGGCAATCCGCGCGACATCAGTCAGCTCACCGACCTGGAGTATCAGTATGTGTGCGCCGTGGCCAAGGACCTCTATCAGGCCACTTGTGTGCTGCAGACCACGTGGGAGGGAGCCAAGAGTGGCACCCGATACAATGAGACTCTCAACTATCTGAAGACCCACAACAAGTTGCAGGACGATGGCAATGTGAGCAGCGAGGGACTCAGTTACAAGGACTTCGGCGGTCTGTTCAAGAACACTCCCTCGACCGATTATTCCAGCAACCTCGACGCCACCTTCCAGATCATCGAAGGTGCGCGCGATATCATCGGCGAGGTGGCAGGTTCGAAGATTGGTCTGCCCTGGTCGGGCCAGGACGATTCCTATATCGAGTCGCCATACGCCTACAACAGCATCGTGGATTTCTATGACAACATAGCCGGCTGCAAGAGTGCCCTGTATGGAGCAGTCGATGCCACCACGCCCAACGATAAGTCGCTCATCTACTTCTGCCTCAATGCGGGCAACGCCACCCTCAAGACCCAGGCACAGACCGTGCAGAGCAAGATGGATGCGGCCCTCAGTAGCATCAAGGCCATGAAGAGTCCGTTTGCCCTCAACTATACCGACGCCTCTGCCAAGAAGGCCATTGATGCTCTGGAAGAGTTGGACGGTTCGCTGGAGGCATTGGGCGCTACGCTCAAGACCTATGCCGGCAACCAGGCCGTGGAGGCGCAGTGCAAGGTAATCAACGCCAACTACGTCGATAACGTCATCGTGAAGACCTATACGGCCCTCTGCGACCAGGCAGAGGTCCTCTACAAGAACATCAAGAACATCAAGAAATAAGATACATGAAATTAAGATATAACCATTATCTCTGCCTCCTGCTGGGTGCCATGGCTATCGCCTCTTGCTCCGACGATACGTCCGATGCCCTTTCGTGGGAGATTGGCGATGGAACCAAGATAGACTATCCGGAAGATTACTTCACCGGAGGTCAGTTGGGCACCACGACCAACAACTCCTCCACCGCCTACAAGCAACCTTCCCAGGCTGTGGAGAATGCAGGTATGGTGACGGCCTTCAACGAGGGTGAGTATCTCTTCGAGAAAGACTTCAACACCAACACCACGGGAGCCTTCCGCGGCCTTGGCCCGGTGTATGTGCGCCCTGGATGCAACTACTGCCACCCAGGCTACGGACATGGTGCGCGCCAAAATGCCTATTCGGCCACGCAGGAGCGCAATGGCTACCTTCTCGTCATCTACGACAAGCAGACCAACGCCTACATCCGCTCGGTGGCTGGTATGCCCCAGACCGCGGCCGTGAAGCCTTTCAAGGCTCCGATCGACGAGTCGCAGATTCAGATAGCCTGGAAGCACTACACGGACGAGTGGGGCAACAAGTTTGACGATGGTGAGACCTACGACCTCACTTATCCCGATGTGACGATCCCTGCTTCTGCCTACTACGCCCCCGTTTATGTGCAGCGCAATGGCAAGGATGTGGAGATTCCTGCCTCGGAGTATGACGACAATATCGCCATCCGTCTAGAGTCCACCATCGGCATCTATGGCACGGGCTTGCTCGATGCCATTACCGACGAAGACATCACGGCGCAATGGCAGGCCGAGTCGCCTTACGTCACGCTCAATCCTGCCATGTGGGATCAGGCTGCCAATACGTGGAAGAGCTACTACAGCAACAGCTTGCAAGGCGATGGCACGAAGTATGTGCGCCGCTTCACCTATGCCTTGAGTCGTGGTCCTGTGCTCGACGGTGCTGGCGCCAATGCCATCTGGAACATCACCAACGTGACGCGTCCTGACCGCCGCTACCACTATCTCGACCTCGCTGGCAAGTACTATGCCGAGAAGTCCTCGCAGGACCCTGAGGTCCAGGCTGGCTTCACGGAGTATATCAACCGCATCGACCCGGAGAAGAAACATCCGGAGTGGCATACGGGCGACTTGGCAAGCGACATCAAGACCTACCTGACCAGCAAGAAGTTGGATGCCGAGATGACGCAGGAACAGTATAAGAACCTCATGATCTGGCATCGTGGACTGGCTGTGCCTGCGGCCCGCAACACCACTACCGAAGACTTCAAGGCGGGCAAGGCCCTCTTCTCCCAGATCGGCTGTGCCAACTGCCACCGCCCGTCGTGGACCACGGGAAGCGACGAGATTCGCGATCCGAACCGCCTCTTCTCCAATGCCGACATGCCTCGCTATCCCTATCAGAAGATATGGCCCTACACCGACATGGTGCAGCACCGTCTTTTCATGAAGAACGATATCCGCACAGGCTGGTGTCGCACCACACCTCTCTGGGGACGTGGACTGGCCAGCAAGTGTGGATCGGGTACGGAGCGCTTGCACGACTGTCGTGCACGCAACGTCATCGAGGCCATTATGTGGCATGGCTGCACCGCTGAGGGCGGCAAGAGCGATGCCTATGAATGTGTCAAAAAGTTCCGCGCACTCTCCAAGACGCAGCGCGACCAGATCGTCTTCTTCATCGAGTCCGTTTGATACAATAGCGTAATCCAACGTGAATAATAGATTGATCAATTATTTTATGGCTTCCCTGTACACACTTCTCTTGGTGTGTATGGGGATTGCCACTATTGTGGAAAAGCTCCATGGCGTCGGCTTCGCCAAGGAGCAAATCTATGGTACGGGTTGGTTTGTGGCACTATGGGTGCTACTTGCCCTCCTGTCCGTATATTACATCGTCAAAGCCCGGTTGCATAAACGCATGGCCGTGCTGTTGCTCCACCTCGCCTTGTTGCTCATCCTCCTGGGCGCCTTCGTCACCCATCTTTTTTCCCATGATGGCACCATCCATCTGAAGCAAGGAGCCAGTGTGGCGAGCTATGTGGACCAGCATGGGGCAGCAACCGACCTTCCGGTCTCCTTGACCCTCTCCGATTTCAAGGTCCACTACTATCCCGGCACCAATGCCGTCATGGACTATCAGTCCGACATCGTGGCGGAGAAAGGCGACAAGACGGAGCATCTAGCGGTCTCCATGAACCATATCGGCCAGGTTTCTGGCTACCGCTTCTATCAGTCGTCCTACGACGCCGACCTCCGTGGCACGACGCTGCTCGTGTCCTATGATCCCTACGGCATTGCCGTGACCTACATGGGCTATCTGTTGCTGCTCGTCGCACTGCTATGGACGATGGCCTCGCGCCATACGCGGATCCGCCAGCTCTATCGCGTCGCTACCAAGGGAGCCGTGGTCCTGTTTTTCTTCCTTCTCTCCACCTCCTCCGCGGTAGCCAAACCTTCCGTCACGCCTGTCAACAGCGAAGTAGCCGACGCGATGGGGCGTGTCGCTGTGCTCTACAACGGCCGCATCTGTCCGCTGAATACTGCCGCTACGGAGTTTGTCACCAAATTGTGTGGCAAGAGCACCTGGGAGGGTCTCTCTGCCAATGAGATCTTCCTGAGTTGGATGATATTCTATACGGAATGGGAGGCGCAACCGATCATTCGGGTGAAAAGCCAGGAGGTGCAGAAGCTGCTTGGCATAGAGGGCGAGTGGGCTTCGGTCAACGATTTCTATACCTCGCAGCATGAGTATAAACTCAAGGACAGAGTAGGGGACAGTACGCTCTCCGATGCGCAGCGCAAGGCCCTTCGCGAGGTGGACGAGAAGGTGCAGGTCGTCACGATGTTCTACAATGGTGAGATGCTCCATCTCTTTCCGCTCCCTTCTCAGGGTGGGCTGAAATGGTACACCCCAGGCAGCACGCAACTCCCGAGAGGCATTCCCGAGGCAGAGTTTCAGTTTGTCAATCACGCCATGGACTATTTCGTCAAGTCGATCTTGGCCAACGATGTCGATGGCGCAAAGACCATGATTGCCAAGATCAAACTCTTCCAGAAGGAGAAAGCCGGCCAGGTACTGCCCTCTCCTTTCTCTCTCAAAGCCGAGGTGCTTTACAACACCTTGCAGTCCCAGCGTGCTGTGGTCTTCTTCAGCCTTGCCCTGAGTCTGTTGTTCTGCATCATCGCCTTTTGCGGCAAGGAGGCTAAGTGGCTGAGCCGTCTCCATACCTTGTTCTGCGCACTCCTCGCTCTGTATCTCACCCTGCTTCTCGCCCTTCGCTGGTACATCAGCGGTCACATCCCTTTGAGCAACGGATTCGAGACCATGCTGTTCATGTCGTGGGCCACCCTCCTTCTGTCCCTCCTGATGGCCGGGAGGATGCCGATCCTCAAGGTCTTGGGCACGCTTGTCTCCACCCTCTGCCTGCTGGTGTCGATGATAGCCGTGGGCAGCCCTCAGATCACCCAACTGATGCCCGTGCTCCAGTCGCCGCTCTTGTCCATCCATGTGGCCGTGGTCATGCTCTCCTATGCCCTCTTTGCCCTTATAGCGCTGATCGCCCTGCGCTGTCTGCTGCTAAAGGACGGCGACCTGCTGACGCGCCTTACGGCCCTCTCGCGTTTCCTGCTCTATCCGGCGGTCGCCCTGCTGGCCATTGGCATTTTTGTCGGTGCCGTATGGGCCAATGTGTCGTGGGGAGCCTATTGGTCATGGGACCCCAAAGAGACCTGGGCCCTCATCCTGCTGATGATCTACGCAGTCCCTCTCCACCAGACGCCGATCGTCAAGGCGGACCGTCCTCGACGCTACCATATCTATGTCTTGGCAGCCTTCCTGGCCGTCGTCATCACCTACTTCGGTGTCAACTATTTCATGACGGGTATGCATTCGTATGCCTAAGCGCCGGGAGACAATTCGTCTCTTGGGCGGGGCGCCGGTACGTGCTTGGTTTTTAGTCTTTTAGAAAGAAGCCTTTGGCCCGTTTTCCATGTCGGTAGTATGACTACTACTTATGGCAAACGAGCCAAAGGCTTCTCTCTTTTATTTCTTAAGCCGCTTATTTTTAAGCCGCTTAATTCTTATACTCCTTCAGTTTCTCCAGACAATAAGCCTTGAAGTCGTTCCAGTGGTAGTAAGGCTCCACGTCGCTCTTGATGGGGAGCGTAGCCTCGTCCTCGCAAAGCAAGACCTTCACCAGAATGTCGTTCGCTTTGTTGCGATAGAACACAAACTGAAGGTTGGTGGCCATCGGGGTGATCTTGTAGTCAAACCATTGAGAGGAGATTCTCTCCGGATCCTTGATCTCCTCGCCATAACCGTTCAGATCCAAAAGGCAGGTGAGCGGAGTGACCATCGAGTCGTGACCATATCGCAGGGTGGCTCCAGGGTGCTGGAGGGCGATGCAACTGTCAGCCTTCTCGATAATATCCATCAGAAGGTTGCGCTGAGAGAAAGGCTGAACATTGCCCGTATAGGGAGAATAGCCGAAGCTCATTTGCCACCAGGCGTTGGAGGCAACCCAATTCTGATACAATTCTTCCTCGTTGAAGAGATCATACAGAGAGACCTTGCCCCTCAACTCCGTGCCCTGGATGGAACTGGCCATCTCGTATAGTTTTCTGTTCAGATCACTCTGGTCGATGTTTTGTCTCACCCACGCAGGGTCGTTGAAAAGCTCCTGCATCACGCGGCTGTAGCAGGCGTGCTTCTTGAGAAACTCCTCCTGCACAACCCTTCTGCCCAACGAGTTCTTCAGGCTGTCAAGATATCTGTCGCCATGATTCATATAGTACATGTCGTGCTCGCTGGCATCATGGAAGATATGGAGCTTCGGATTCATGCGGAGCATCTGCTGCAAACCGTTCTCCATGGAGAGGATGCATCGGATCACTACCGTACTTCGTGCCTCAATATTGGTCTCGCCAGCAAAGATCTCAGGAAATCTTTCCATCATTCGCTTGGTTATCCCCTGGTGCTGAAGTGCTCCGAGCGGAGTCAGCTCGCCGTCACGTCCTCTTGCCTCCTCGCGAAGCAATTTCACCTTTGCCAGTGTCTCTTCGCCCTTGGCCGTGAGCTTGCCCTCCTGCTTCGCCTTCAGCAGAGCAAAGTAAGGCACGTCGTAAGCCTCCTTGCCAATCATATAGCGGGAGCCATGGCGACCATAGTGGCTCAGATAGAAGGGTTTGTATCCCTTGGGCGCAGGAGTCAGTTCCTTCTGCGGGCCACGATAAGCCACATAGTTGCTACCCGAGAGCGTGATGTCTCGCTTGAAATCCTCCTGAGGAGTTTGCGCTGTCGTTGGCATCACCATGGCCAGGGATGCCAGCAAAAATAGATTCTTTATTTTCATTTTATTATCCTTGTTTCCTAAACTCTACCATCAGGCCTTTCCTATGCCTGTCTGGGCAGCAAATGATTGCTCTGAACATGATCCTATCCGGTAATTCACATGCCTTGGTATCGTGAAAGCAAACACCGTGAAATCCTGAATCGCAGGGGCGAAGGTACAAATAAAAACCGAGAATCTCGCTTCTTTCAAAGTTTTTTTGATCAAGAAGCCATGTTTCAGTATTTATAAGTATCTTTGCATTGGTAAATAGGAAAAGTATCGACAACGGCTTCAATGCCATCTAACTCCATTACATATAAGAAAAAGGCAATGAAAGCAAAAAAGCTTCACGGTGGGATTCGCTTTCATCAATTATCTCGAAACTTAGATTCATACGGCTATGGAGCAGAGAACGATTGACAGATTTAGAGGTTGCCTTTATGGTCAAGCCATAGGTGACGCGCTCGGATTGGGAACGGAATTCATGATAGATGAGGATATTGCTTGGAAATATCCTCACGGACTACAACACTATAAGCAGATATACCAGGACAGACATCGGAAGCGATGGAAAATTGGCGATTGGACTGATGATACAGACATGATGCTGTGCATTGCTGACGCAGTCATAGAGGACCAAGGTGTCAATTTTAGAAATATTGCCCAGCACTTCAAGAAATGGGCCGACGGCATCCCTATGGGTATTGGTGAGCATACCTATAAGGTCTTGATGGCGAGAGACTATACGGAGAAGCCGTTTGAGGTCTCTTACATGATTTGGAAGATGAGCAATTATCAATCTGCGGCTAATGGTGGCTTGATGCGTACATCTGTCGTTGGACTTTTCCCGAAGGAAGTCAGGACTTGTGCAGAGCAGATCTGTCGGCTCACCCATTACGATCCTAGATGTGTCGGTTCGTGCGTGATAGTGTCCGAACTTATACACGCATTGGTTTATGGTATGCAGCCTCCGACATTTCTTCAAATAAGAAGTTTGGCACTGTCGTATGATGTAGAGATCTGCGACTATGTGGACAAAGCGTGGGATGAATCCGATGTCAAGGATTTGGTAGATTATGACCACATGGGCTATACTTTAGTCACATTGTCCGTGGCTCTTTGGGCTTACTGGCATGCTACTTCATTTGTAGAGGGGCTCCTTGCTGTGGTGAATGCGGGAGGCGATGCTGATACCAATGCGGCAGTGGCGTGTGCCGTACTTGGAGCAAAATATGGGTATTCGTCCATTCCGGCCGAATACATTGAGGGCCTTTTGTATAAAGAGTCCTTGGACCAAACGATAGATAGCCTTATGAACATTTGCATAAAATAGATAACCAAAGCTTCGTCAAATGCTTCATGAGCGCAAGATTGAAAGTGGGTATGGTGATAGCGTTGTAAAGCGGTTGTCAGCAGACCTGAAAGAACGCTATCCAAAGATGGGTGTTTCTCCTCGAAATCTGTGGTATATGAAGAAATTCTATGAGCGTTATGCTGGGCATGATGAAAAAATGCAACGCAGCGTTGCACTTTTGCCGTGGTCGCACAATCTGCTGCTGTTGAGCAAGGGACTGAATGATGAAGCTACGCTCTATTATGCGCAGGAAACCGTAACCAAAGGCTGGAATCGCGACTTGCTTCTCAATGCCATCAAACTCAATATGTATGAGGCCCAGGCATTGGCACGAGCAGATAACCGTTCCATAGGAATCATACTTTGTGCGGAGAAAGACCGTGTGGAGGTGGAACTCGCACTTGAAGATATGGGTAAGCCTATCGGAGTGGCGGATTATCAGTTGATAGTACCGAAAGAGAAATTACAGAAAGTCCTTACTGACGAGATAAAGGCGTTTTGTGAGGAAAAAGAAAACGATACGAAAAAAGGATAAGAACGGATTGCTATGTCAAAAACAACAATAAAGAAGCTGCTCCAGTCTATGACGAAGGCGCAGTTTGATGTTTCCGTGGGGACATCCGCGGCAAGCGTATCCGTTTTCGAAAACGTTATAACGTTATCATGTAAGAACGCATGGCTTCCACGATCAAGGCGATAGGATTTGGTCCAAGACGTGATTTCGTGACAACGTGACTTCTCTCTTGTGTCTAAACAACGTCAAAACATAGACCTCAAAATAAAAACGTTAATACGGTGACAGGACGGGCTTGGCGGGCCTGCCCGCCCTGTGATGCCGATTGCTCATAGACAACGAGCCCAAGCCCTATTACTACCATGGACGCTCTCAGTCCAACCAACCACTAGGCTTCCTCATCGCTACCATGTTGTCTGTTCAATACGTTTATGAGGCATGTGTAAAGCACTTCGACGAGGAATAGCTTGAAGAACTGTAGATGAAATGATATCAGTTCGGTACTCTAGAGAAAAGTCTCGTTTTGCAATTCCTTTCGCCTAAAGAGCTGGATAAGTGAACGGATATCCCCGTTTTGGGTGGGTGGATATCCTCCGTTTTCAGCAAATATGCACGTTGGGAGAATTTTACTATAGCTATAAGCAGGGCAATGGAGTCATGTAAGTCACAGAATATCAACGTGGCTTATCATTTTCGTGACCTCACGAAAATGATAAGCTTAGAAAACGGAGTTAAGCGTAAAGTCAAGGACTATATGCCCTTTCGTTTTGTCACCTGTTATCTTGTAGCTCAGAAATCTGAAGGGCCATAATAATTATCGTTGTTTTCAAAATTTAGCCAATCGGATAGTGGAATAACATCAAATATACATAGGGCGATAAAAACAAGCATCCACAGTATTAAAAAGGAAAGAGTAATAACATTCAAAGTTTTTTTGGTCTTGCTAGTCCCATATAACTTCGTTCGAATTTTTTGGATGCTCATTTCCAATTGCTTATTTTCAAATTCATAATTCACTAAGTTACTTTGCTTGTAGAGTTGATATTCATTATCATACTGAGGACGGAGTTGGTTTGAAGATGAGAGAACCGCATATGCCTCCCTTAATTCAGATAAGTAATCTTTTCCATATAATGGATTACTTGAGTCTGCGTTATATTTGGCTAAATGCGCATTGAATGCCTTGTCAATGTCCTCTTGGGTTGCTTCAAAAGTCAAATTTAATAAAACATAATAATCACAGAAAACATTTTTCTTATCTTGCTTATCCTCTGCCTTTATCCAACCTGACAGACTGCGTATCTGTATGGAAATATACAAGATAAGTCCAAAAGGAATGATGTATCCGAAAATACCAATACCTAATGGTAAAGGCAAACCAGTATATAGGGGATAGAAGAATAGGGCAACTAAAGAACGTTTTTCTCTTTCATCGGTCAATTTCTTATCCATCCATTTGCTTATCTTCTCGGGTATGAGATAATCATATTTATCGCTATTACAACTTCTCGTATAGATATAAGGAATGACGAATGTTACGTTCAGTAAAACAGAAATCAAACTTACGATGCAGAGAGTTGAAGGTACGTCGGGGAACCTTGGGCGGTAATCTATATCGGCGTAATTTGGACAGGTTCCAACATTGATGGCGTACAGAATAGAAATAATCAATGATATCATTCCTGAAATTATGGACATGTGGGTGCTATATTTTATCAACTTGTTAGCAGTTTTGTTTATTATATTTGCTTTATATTCCTGTTTATAAAAACCTAGTATTCCTACAAAGCATAATACTGTCAGTATTAAAAACAATAGCGTGCCCAACAAAACCCTTATATTATATTCGTTCAAAGGCAATGTAGTCATTTCGTTGATTACATTGTCGGCGGCAGTGGCTAAGTCGTAATCGTCTTCTGGTCCCTTGACTTCTAATATGTACACTTTCTTGTTTTCAAAAAAAACGGTTCTGCTTCCACGTTCGTAAGTTTCGGCGTCGTAAAAGAAATATCTTGTTGCTCCAGTATAACGTAGATAGTAAAAGCTACTATACCACCAATGCCAAACAGGGTTCTTGATAGACATGATATCAAAATGATATCTCTTATAACCTTGAAGTCTCTTGTCGAAATTGTGTAGTAGATGCTTATAACTTTCCTTATTTGGAAAGTTCTCAATGTGAGACGATACGTCATAAACAGAAATAGAATAGGGAATACTTACAGTGGGACCAAAATCGTGACCATCGACAATAATATTTCCTTCTATGGCATGCTGAAAGACACCGTGAGGTATTGGCCCACGTCTGTTATTAAGCACAGGCTTAGTCCTCGTCGTAATTTTATCTTCGGATAACGTATAGATGTCAGTACCTACTATTTTATGAAAACACTTTAGGTTGTGAATGGATATGGGGCCACCAAAGAGTAAGAGAATGACGAATATCAGCGAAAATATGCATAGTCCAACTTTGAGAAATGATACCTTTTTTTTCGAGAGTAAACGGTATGTCTTTCTCTTACCCTTGTCGGCGTTATTTATTTGTCTTTCCGCTTGTTCTTGGGCTTTAGTCCTCCGAATATAAATGGTATTGGTTATTATATCGATGAGAGATTTCCTACTTATCAAGACAGGAATATCAAGTACCATAAAGAAAAGAACGATGGTCATGGTATAACTTATGTCTATGATGTATCTCAGATATGAGAATAAAGTCATAAGGACACCCAATGTCAACGCTCTAAGTATATATTTGTACCGAGGAATGGCATTGCCGTCCTTAGTTGCCACAATTCCTTTGAAGATTCTTTTACCAAAGGAGCCTCTAACGACAGATTCCCCAAATAGGTAATAAACTACATTTACAAGAATGAATAGAAAGCATATTTTGAAGTCCAATAGACTAAGATTTAATGTTTCATCATGTCGTTTCAACGCAGCAAGCTCTGTATATTGAAAGCTAGACGGACTGTCTTTCAATATGCCTCCGACAAAGGTGCCTAAATCACCGGAAAATCCGTATGGGCTTAAGATGCATCCAATGATGATAAACAAGACAAGGATGATCAACTTATCCATGACACTGCCAAACAGTCTTCTCCAAATGGGTAATGTTTCCATATAATTAAAAATTAATGTTCGATTTTATATGTTTTTGTTTGCAATCAAGATTCTGGTCCGGACTTTATAGTCCGCATGGTTCTGTAGTCCATAAAATCATATTTCTTCCTGTCATACTCAATACCACATAGCGGACACTTATAAAGATTATCACCTGCCAATTGCATTTCTTCACCACATTTGGAACAGAAATATTTAGGTTTTTCGAGATGGCCTCTTTGCTCATTTATCATTCTTTCCAAATATAAAGATCTTGGAAGTCCTAGCTCTCTTCTATGATTAATACGCTGTTGAAAAATTCTATTAGAACAGCATGAACCACACTCTGGACAGATAAACCACCCATTAGGGCAACATTTGGAATCTCTTCCGTCTATTATTCCGTTGCATTTCCAATTGAAACATTTGGATATGTATATTGAATGATCGAACCGAGAGCAATTCTTATTAGTGCATTTAAAACTTGTGACAACATGGGCTAGATAATTCGATACTGTTGCTGGCTCTAACATCTCTCCGCAAACACGGCACTTCAAATGTTCTAGAATAGAGTTGGCTCGATTTATTATTGACGAGAAAATTAAATATTTCCCATTAACCCAAATCCCGTCTTTACCATCATAGTCCGTATTTAATCCAAGAATTTTGCAAAAATCCAGTAGGGTATAGTCTTTCCATTGGGTGCTATTATGTTCAGCAACACAGTTTCTGAAACATTTGCTATTTCTACACCAATAGAAATCCTTACCTGAATATCGATCTTTAGTAGGTGCTATGCGACCTTCACAATATCTAATTCCTCGTGGAACAGAACCTTTGTCCTCTTTGACTTTTTTAAGGTGGTAATTTTGTTCTCCGCTAATCTCTACTCTATATTTAAGCGCGAAATGATAAACGGCATCCTTTTCAGCTTCTGGAACTTCCCAAACAGAATCATTACTATTCCATCTACGTCCAGGTATTTGCTTTACAGTTGCAACCATCTCTTGAAAAGCTCCGTTTCGATATCCCCTCTCATAATAGCCATGATTTTTGGAATATGCAGTTTCCATAAGGGTGGGGTAAATGGCAATGTTGAAATAATTACCATTCTTTGTGACTTTACCAAGAGGTTGTATCCATTCCGATTTAATGCCCATTCGACCTTGGCAGATATCAAAGTATTTTCCTATATGAAAATTGTACGTCTTACAGTATTTGCTATTATTAAAAATGACAGCCGACACTTCTGCATCCGTTGTAAACTTACCTTTACAAGCCAAACTTTGCAAAGCCTTAATCACTATCTCTGAAGACAAATCAATAGGAATAGTAGGTTGCTCCTTAGCTATTAACTTAAACATGTCTGCGTCTACTCTAGTCAAGGAGTCGAGCATGTGTACTGTTAATTTTAATTTCTTCTTCTCGGCAAGCATAAAAAGATGCTTTATGACTACCACTTGATCTTCAGGACTAAAGTAAATAAATAATTTCCCTAAGACATCGAACTTAAAATCTTCGGACAAAAATAGATGCCAAAGAATTACGTTATAGTAATCATTGTTCTTGCTTGCTATTTCTTGAATAGCTTTTGGTGCGATGGAGTTTAATGTTTTAATACTATAAAGGATGTTATAAAAAGAAGACCGATTCACAACTTCTTGAAAAGACGCAAGAATGTCATTTAATGTTTCTCTGGCATCTTCCTTTGTCAAAACATTGTGAGAATAAAGTTCTTCTAAATAGGTATAAGCTTTCTCACCGCCTTTCTTAAGCTTTTCTTCGATGATTTCTTTAGGATACCTATCTGACATCTTATGCTCCCAAACATATATCCTTTGCTCGGGTGTAAAAGTAGATTGGATAATGTCAAACCACTGTATGAAATCATTTAGGCAGTCTTTGGCAATGGTTATACTTTCATTAAGTTCTTGCACTTTGTGGTATGAAGCTTCTTCAGTAAGCCATCTGAAGAAACTTGCCTTAAGAATCTTTTCTCTTTGCGGATTAGTAACTTTATCAGATGTGACTATCCTTTTTATGTCGGCATTTTCAAAATCTTTAATGTAATAAACTATGAAATTTTCGTCTAATGCCTCATATTTGTCCTCCTTATAGAGCCATGTCATAAATGGATTATAGACGGTTTCTCCTTTTGTTGCTATATAGTTAATGAAAACTGTTTGCCATTCATTTTGTGATAATAACTCATTACCACAATTGAAAATTTCCTTCAGGGTATATAATGCGTTGTATTCTGAAGACTCAATTGTATTAGCCTTGGCTAACAAAATGTTTTTTTTCTGTTGAATAGAGCCATCTTGGTATATTAGTATATCTCTTATTTCTCGGACATTAAAACTGTCCAAGTTATTCATGACTTTATCAAAATCAATAGAAGTAAAATAGCCATCTTTATAAAGATTTATTAAAACTTCGTCATCTGCTTGCTCTTTTATGATTGTAATCACTTTTGAAATGAACTCTTTACCTACCAAGTCTAAAGAGTCAGCTTTTGTTATATAACTTTTATCTTTAGAAATGTCGCTGATCTTGGATTCATTTTTGCATATTGCAAAACTTATTAAAGCATCTAATATTTCTTTTTCACGAACATCACAGAGCATGGTTTCAATAACCTCATCCTGTTTTTCTTGATGAGTAAAAGCATAATCTATCTTGGCTTCGTCAGATAATTCTAGATTCTTGTTGATTTCATGAATAACAGATGATGGCAGTTTTTCGACAAGTCCATTTTCTATTTTGTTAAAACCATACAGATATTTGTACTTTTTATTGTATGCTTCCTTTAATACAGATAACAGTCTATACAAATGTTCTACATCACCACTATATTTGGTAAGTAGTGTGACAAAATTGTTACTGATATTTTTTTCGCTATCTTGGGTGTGGTTAAGAAACCAAGACACAAGTGATGTGATAATAGAAAATTTGTCATTATTCTGATTTGTCCATAAATTAAAGCTTTTTGTTATGGAGTCGAAATTATCTATCAGTTTTATCTTCTGGGCAGCGAGTCGTTCCCTCTTTTCATCATAATGAGGTATAAACAATAAAGGAACTCCCTCTGTTAGTAGACTTTTATATATGTTTTTGTCAAGATTTGAATAATGAACGAAATACTCGTTTTCACTAAAAGAGCTTGATATAACGCCAAAGCCTTTTTCCTGGTCGTACCATTTGATTGTTCCCAATGTGTAGTGTTCTTCCATATCTCAACGAGTAATAAGTTTTAGTTGTGTTGCAAACGATATGTACAATTTGTCATCGTTGCAAATCTGTTCAACGACACCCCTTCCTTTCGCCATTGATTCGTTTCGAAAGATCTTGCTTTTATTATCTATATCCATGATTTTGTATGTTGTCTGTTTTTTGACAAAATGCACTAGGCACATATGCCGTTATTGCGGTCGTCAAGTCTCCTACCACGACACCAACTCTCTGTTGACCTTGCCATCTTGCGACCCGTCCTATTACTCCCTTAAATTCTCCTTCAACCACCCTTACTAGCTGTCCTTTCTCAAACTTTTCCACTTTGACTGGCGACAAAATGGTGTTGCTCGTGTCTGCTGAACAAATTATTTTTAGACTTTCCATCTGATAGCTGGGAATTATCATCGGGCTCTTTTCAATCCTACCGCCTACGACGCGTTTGTGATTGTAATAAAAGCGAAGGTATGGAAGGTTTGCGTTGTCATAAACAAAAGCTTTGATCTGATTTTCAGTACCGAAGGCGAAAAAGATATTGGGCAAGCGGGACTCGGTAATTTTTTTGCGTTTACCATTAATCAATTTAACTACTTCTATGGTAGGGTAGAATGCCGTAATGCCTTTTGCTACCATGTAGTTGTAAGCTTTCTTCTCTCTGCCGTATGTACAACGTAAGACATACCAATGTGGAATTTCCCCTTGTTTTTGTGGTTGAAACATTGTTTCGGAACGTGCATTTCTTGTGGACACCCCTGTTTGTGAACTCTCTGCAGAAATAATGCTTTGAGCTTCGGGGAGGGCGTTGGAGGCAAGTCCAGCGCAGGTAGGAGATTCGCCACCTCCTTGGTTGCGAACATCTTCTGATGTCCATTCATCGATTTTCATATCGGTGCTAACTTTATTCTAGACAGAAATCAGTTAGATGTTGACACAAAAAAGCGTGGAAACTGTATATACTAAAACAACAATGATTCGACTTGATGAATTTTGACGACAACACCTGCAAATAACTGATAATAAGGAAAGAAAGTACAAAAATCAAATCATAAATAGATTTAAACGAATCAAAGTTTATTGGGGATATGTGGGAACATTTACGGGAAAGATATTACCTTTGTGGCAGAAATAAAAAACATAGGAACATGAAGATTACCATTATCACAAAGGAATGCAAGATCAAGGATAAAAATGCTACTACAAAAGCCAATCTTTGTTTTCGACTCCGAGATAAGGATGTTGACCTCAAAGTCCGTTCCGACATTGAGGTTATGCTTGACTATTGGGACAATGATGCACTTTCCTATCGAAGGACAAAGAAAGTACCATCTGACGAGCAGAAGAAAGTCAAGGTTTTGGTGCAGACCATTACAACGGCTCTTAGCGAGCAGTATAACTCTGCGACTGCTGATGTTGCATGGATGAAGAATGTGATTGATGAATGTGTCAATCCAACTTCAAAGTCAACAGATACATTGACTACAGTTGTTTCGAGAATGGAGCAATATATCACGGAACATCCCATGAGTCCGAAATCAGCACTCGTTTATAAACCAACAATCAAGAAGCTTCAACGCTATGAAGCCTACAAGAGGGAAATAGAAGGAGAGGAAGGCTTCACGCTATATTGCGAGACTATCCGTCCCGAAGACTACCTTGATTTTAGAGAGTATGTCATAAACGAATATATTCATTACAATGACTACCCTGAGTTTTACGAACAGTTCAACCTTGGCATGCACCCTCCCAAGCAGATGTCAAGCACACAGATTATAGGTATCATGCATCATCTGCGTATTGTTGGGCATTGGTGCATCAAGATGGGGTTTACAACAAACCGCTCATGCGATGCATTCACTATCCCTGCAGCCGTGCAAGGTACACCTTTTTATCTGACGATAGAAGAACGTGATAAGGTTTACAATGCAAACCTACACAACAAGCCAGAGTTAGAAGTGTATCGTGACTTGTTCATCTTCCAATCAATGGTAGGTTGTAGAGTCGGAGACATGTTCTCTTTTACCAAAGACAATATTGTCGGTGACATATTGCAGTATCTTCCACACAAGACCATGCGCAAACGTTCGCAGACCGTGAACGTTCCCCTTACCACAAAGGCCATGGAGATACTGAAACGTTACGATGGCAAGCAAGAAAAGCTTCTGCCGACAAAGCAAGTGTATCAATACAACGAGGGCATCCGTGCCGTGCTTCGGGAATGTGGCATCAACAGAATGGTTACTATCCTTGACACCGTCACCGGAAAGGAGGTTCAGAAGCCAATATGTGATGTCGCTACAAGTCACATGGCAAGACGCAACTTTATCGGCAACCTATACAAGAAAGTGAAAGACCCCGAGCTTGTGAGTTCCATGACAGGACATGTAAACGGAAGCAGAGCTTTCGCCAGATACAGAGAGATTGACGAGGAAACGAAAGTAAATCTTGTCAACCTCATCAACTAACGTTTATACAAACTACCAGTTATACATCATTATACATTATATATAGATTAGCATGAAAGTAACAGCATTCATCCGAGAAACCTCGGCAAAGAACAACATAACCGACCATGCGCACGTTTATTTCCGTGTGCGTGACGGCAAGACTGACATCAAGGCTGTCAGCGAGTTATCCATCAATCCTAATCATTGGAGCGCGGAACGGCAGGGTTACAAGACACGTGTGGCTCTTGTAGCGGAGGCAAAGCGTACGGCATTCGACAAAGCCGTGCAAGACTTGACGGCGCTTATATCTGCACAATACTATCATGGAGCGGACAGCCGTTGGCTAAAAGGTGTTATTGAGGAGTTTCATCATCCTAACATCAACATTCGCCAAGGCAGAAAAGGTGACGAATACAGCCTTGTGTACCAATGCCAGCAGTATGCCGAGAACCACCCAATGGAAAAGGAATCTATAAGGCATCATGAGCATAACGTACGTAAGTTGCAGCACTTCGAGCGTTTTCAAAGGGAAATCATGCGTAGACGAGGTTACACCATGCGACTTGATGCTATAACAGCCGATGATTTGCGTGAGTTTCATAAATATCTGGTAAACGAGGCTGAATATTATGAGCATTACCCTCAGATATTCGATGACATAGAGGAGCGTTTCAAGCCACGCCAACTAACGGAAAACTCCATCAATACTATATTCAGAAGAATACGCACGGTCGTGAACTGGTGTTTGAAGCATAATATCACGACAAACGACCCTTTCGCCACCTTTGAGATGCCTAAGGTGTTGGACAGTCCTCCTTTCTATCTGACACTTGAAGAGCGTGACAAAGTCTACTATGCCGACCTCAGTAACGAAACGCCATCCACACAAGTATATCGTGACATATTTATGTTTCATTGTCTCATCGGCTGCCGTGTGGGAGACCTTGAAAAGATGACACGTGCCAACATCGTTGATGGTGCAGTGGAATACATTGCGGAAAAGACAAAGAACCACAAACCACGCACCATCCGAGTACCGCTCAATGACAAGGCGAAAGCAATTCTCGCCAAATATGCCGACCTTGAAACGAGGCTATTGCCGAAGATAAACCAGAACATATACAACCGTCAGATTAAGAAAATTCTGAAACTGCTCGGCATTGACCGCATGGTGACTGTTATTGACAACAAGACGCGTGAGCCTATACAGAAACCAATCTGCGATATTGCGACAAGCCACACTGCAAGAAAGACGTTCATCGGCAACCTGTACAAGAAGGTGAAAGATCCAAATCTTGTTGCATCTCTTTCGGGACACACAGATGGCAGTCGAGCCTTTGCACGTTACAGAGAAATCGACAACGAGATGAAACGTGAGCTGGTGAAATTGATAGACTGACCTATTGCGAGTTTGCCAAAATTGCGTTTCAAAAACGGATATTCAATAAAAACGTTGGCGTTTAGAAGAAAATACTATACCTTTGCAGACGAACAAGAACCAAAAATATAATAAAAAGGTTTCAAAAACATGGTACAGACATCAAGCCAAAGCACTGTAAATAAGATAGAAATGAGGCTTAGAGGAAAGGGACGTGGTTCGATAGTCTTCCAACAAGACTATGCAGACTGCGGAACACCATCAGCCGTGAAGTCAACATTCCATCGAATGTACACAGACGGAATGTTGGTGCGGTTGGCTCATGGCATCTATTATTACCCCAAAGAGGACAAGGAATATGGACTTGGTATTATCTATCCGTCTGTTGAAGACATTGCCCAGGCTATAGCCAAACGAGACAAGGCGAAGATTGTACCTATGGGAGCATATGCCTTGAATCGTCTCGGATTGTCCACGCAGATGCCCATGAATGTCGTGTTCCTGACCAACGGTGCACCACGTAGGATAAAGATCGGAAACGGGCGTGGCATCCTGTTCAAGCATTCTTCTTCTGGCAAGAACTTTGCCTATAAATCAGAGCTGATGATGCTTGTTGTAACAGCCATGCGCACCATAGGCGAAGAAAAAATAACTGACGAGGAACGCAACGTGCTTGTCGAGCACGCAAAGAATGTAAACGACAACGATTTCAACCATGATATAAAACTTGCCCCTGCATGGGTGCGCAAAATACTAATTGCACGATGAAATTCATAGACATACCAGAAGATAGACAACGTGAAGCTATCAATACCATAGCGTTGCAGACCGGATTGCCGCCGTCAAGTATCGAAAAAGACTGGTGGGTAACTCAGGTGTTGAAAGCCCTTCATACTTTGCCATATGCAGAACATATTGCTTTCAAAGGAGGTACAAGTCTTAGCAAATGCTGGAACTTGATAGCCAGATTCTCTTATCAAAAGTAAAATTTTATCAGAAGTGGCTTCAATAATGCATGGCCAAATTA
>OGKO01000182.1_pt1 | contig 54783 bp, 49 predicted proteins | sample 1572451 | NCBI WGS metagenome assembly OGKO01 (sample SAMEA2582089, study PRJEB24529) | metagenome | biome: Human gut stool | place: China | collected 2011 | reverse complement strand
CTCCATAGCTCACAAAGAAAATAATATTTGTTCATACCGTTTTTCTTTCATTTACATTACGAATGACTTGTGAGAGGACGCTTATACATGCCTGATCAACGCTATGGATCGCACCACAGAATCTGCAAGTTGCGTTATGGAACTCACGGTTATGGGATGAGTGCCTGTAAAATCCAAAGTGTTCACCTCCTCAAACAGGAAGTTTCACGTTAGGTTTCATCCAAATTTATTTCTATTTTGCTGAATACCTTATCTTTACAGAATTTAAACTCAGGAGCCTTTTTGATATAGCTGAATATATCTTCTTCAATATCCTCATTCCATATAGTTCGTTGAAAATCTTTATTTTCTTCCGTTGGAATATATAGCACATCCACATGAATTTGATAATACTCTTCCTCATCATTAGGAAATTGTCTAACCAAAGAAAAGTTAAACATAGGTTTTCCTGTAAAAGAATAGGTTCCTGTTTCAAATAAAATCATATCTTCTTTAAGTGGCATATTACACATCTCTTCAAACACGCTTACTATGTGTTCCAGACTAGAATTATCGGAAATGCTATTTTGCAAATAGCCTAATAAACTTTCCTTTGATGTCTTCTTAAATCTATCAAATAACCCCATTTGAACCCTCCTGTATTATGTGATTTTTTCATCGAATGTATTATATACTGATTATCTTCAGTGATTTTAACACGAACATAATGATTATTTTTCCAAAAAACTACTCGTCTTCTATATTTCGTATTTTTCTTCCATGCAGCATTTTCTTTTCGCTCATTAGGCGTCAGCTAAGATAAAGGACTGTTTCTTATGTAATCAAGAGCACTTTTTACACCTTCACCAACAGAAACAGCATTGTCCAAATCTGATAAATTTATAAACCAATCTGAATCAATCGAATATCCTGCAATATGGTCAATAAGCGGAACAATTAACATTCGCCCCTCTCCCTTATATATAGATATTAATAACGGAGATGAATGAAGCATCAAAAATTTCACCTCACCTGTAACTCCCGATTGATCAACTTCATTAATACCATTATTCTACCATAATTACACTTACAATCCTACTTCATTCTATTAAAATTGATTTACAGAAGTTATAATTAGTTTACTTTGAGAATGCAGATTGATTTTTGCCATTCCCTTATAGGCGTCCATCTCATAACCAAAAGCCCAATAACGTAAATTGCAGATCCTGTGGTGCGCTTCATAGCGTAAATTGGGCATGTATAAGCGTCCTCTCACAAGTCATTCAAAGCGTAAATAAAAGAAAAACGGTGCAGACAAATATGATTTCCTTCGTGAGCCATGGAGATAAGACTCTTTAGAGGCTTATCGAAATGCCCGGCGAACAGGAACACCATATTTCGTCTGTACCGTTTTTCTTTTCATAAACCAATAAAATCACGACTTGTGCGAGGACGCTTATATCTGCCCTTCACAACTTATAAAAGCACTACAGAATCTGCGACACTACGCCAATTAACCTCTGGTTATAGGATACACCTATAGCCAATTCTAGATAAAATGAATTATGTCAAAAAGCAAGATTCTGCTATGATGTATATATCCAATAAGACCTACAGAAACAGTAGGAGATTATAATAACCAGTCACAGAAGACAGCAATATATTACAAATAGAAGAAACCGGAGGTACAGCATGGCAGAAAGAAATCTTGACTTTGACAAAATTACAGACAGAAGAAATACAAACTGCTTAAAATATGATTTTGCAGTGAAAAGAGGTATGCCGGAAGATGTGCTGCCACTCTGGGTTGCAGACATGGATTTTCAGACATCTTCTTATGTACAGGATGCACTGATCAAACAGGCACAGCATGGGATTTTTGGATACAGTGATGGACAGGAATCTTATTTTGAAGCTGTGAAAGGATGGCTGAAGAAACATCATGACTGGGAAGTACAGGAAAAATGGCTCGTGAAAACACCGGGAATCGTGATGGCTCTGGCATTGTCCGTAAAAGCATATACAGACCCGGGAGATGCAGTATTGATTCAGTCACCGGTATATTATCCTTTCTCAGAGGTGATTTCAGATAATGGAAGAAAAATCGTAAGCAGTGACCTTTTTCTGGGAGAGGACAATCGCTATCATATTGATTTTGCAGACTTTGAGAAAAAAATCGCAGAGGAAGGAGTAAAACTTTTTTTCCTTTGCAATCCGCATAATCCGGTTGGAAGAGTGTGGACAAAGGAGGAGTTGGAGACAATTGGAGATATCTGCTGCAGATATCACGTGATCGTTGTGAGCGATGAGATTCATGCAGATTTTGTTTTTCAGGGAAAACATCAGGTTTTTGCAAATCTGAAAAAGGAATATGCGGAGTGGACCATTACCTGCACTTCACCGGGCAAAACGTTTAACCTGGCTGGTCTGCAGACTTCTAATATTTTTATCCCGAACCAGAAACTGAAAAATGCATTCAAAAAACAGTTGGCTGCCGCCGGATACAGTCAGCTCAATGCAGCCGGACTTGTGGCATGTGAGGCGGCTTACCGGGATGGGGAAGAGTGGTATCAGGCGATGAAAAAATATGTGGCTGGCAATATCGCTTTTACAAAAGAATTTGTGGAAAAAAATCTTCCGGGCGTGAACATGGTGGAACATGAGGGAACGTATCTGATTTGGCTTGATTTTAACGGACTCGGATTGTGCGCACAGGAGTTGGAAGATTTGATCGTTCACAAGGCAAAACTCTGGCTTGACAGTGGAAGAATTTTTGGAAAATGCGGAAGAGGATTCCAGCGGATCAACGTGGCGTGTCCGCAAAGTACGTTAAAAGAGGCGTTGGAGCGCATTGTAGAAGTACTTCCGGCAGATACCGTAAAAGCTGCAAGCTGAATCAAACAGAGCAGCAGTCAAACAGCGTGATCACAACGCAATATAAGCGGACAGAAAAATGTATCCTGACGAAAAGAATTGCAAAAATGATAAAAAAACAGTTGACAGTAAATGTGTCAATCGCTATAATTCAATTATAAACACATATTCCTATATGCTTAGTAGGAAATGAGAAAGGAGACAATGATATGAGAAACACAGAATTAAGAACACAGAAAAATCATATGATGTGTTGTTGCTGTTGTAAGGCTGTATGTATGAGTACGGTTTATTTTTCATATGCATTGTGTACCCGATAAGTAAGAACATGTAACTTAGGCAGGTGTCGTGCATATGATGCCTGCCATTTTTTTTCGCAGAAAATGCAAAAAGAAAATTTCAGCAGAAATAAAGCATGCAGGCATAGGAAAGCAAAAAATGTATCGCAAAACAAGGAGGCTAAATCCTCTCCTCACAAGAGTTCGGATTTTGCTTCGCAAAAACAAGGAGGCTAAATCCTCTGCTCCTGTAGGAACAGTCGCATTTTGCTTCGCAAAACAAGGAGGATCAATATGAGTGATATCAAATCAAGCACATTAGAGTTAGTAGGAAAAACACCAATCGTAAACGCAGGCAGATATGCTGCAAAAGCAGGCGTGACAGACGCAACCATTTTAGTAAAACTTGAGGCATTTAACCCGGCCGGTTCTGTAAAAGACAGAATTGCATTGGCAATGATCGAAGATGCAGAGAAAAAAGGAATTTTAAAAGAGGGCGCAACTATCATCGAGCCAACCAGCGGTAACACAGGTATCGGTCTTGCAGCAGTTGCAGCGGTAAAAGGATACAGAGCAATCTTAACACTGCCGGATACCATGAGTGTTGAGCGTAGAAATCTTTTGAAGGCATATGGCGCAGAGCTTGTTTTGACAGAGGGCGCTAAGGGAATGAAAGGTGCCATTGCAAAGGCAGATGAACTTGCAAAAGAAATTCCGGGAGCAGTGATCTTAGGACAGTTCGTAAACCCGGCAAATCCGGCAGCTCACAAAGCAACAACCGGTCCGGAAATCTGGGAGCAGACAGACGGAAAAGTAGACATTTTCGTTGCCGGTGTCGGTACAGGCGGAACCGTAACAGGTGTTGGTGAATACTTAAAAGAGCAGAACCCAAATGTAAAGGTTGTTGCAGTAGAGCCTGCTACAAGTGCAGTCCTTTCCACAGGTAAAGCAGGAGCACATAAGATTCAGGGAATCGGTGCAGGATTCGTTCCGGATACTTTGAATACTTCTATTTACGATGAGATTATCCCGATTGAAAATGAGGATGCATTTGACGAGGGAAGAGCATTTGCAGTAAGCGAGGGTGTATTAGTTGGTATTTCATCCGGTGCAGCATTAAAAGCAGCAACTATTTTGGCAAAGAGACCGGAAAACAAAGGCAAGAATATCGTAGTACTTCTTCCGGATTCTGGCGACAGATATTTATCCACTGCTTTGTTCAGTAACTAAGTTTTTTAGATTTTGGCTGCAGCAGGATTTCGAATTCGATTTGTACAACAGGCAGTCCAAGATCAGTTGAGTCAGATCCCTCATGGAAACTTGATAAACACACTCCATGAGGGATTTTTTAGAGAAAATAAGGTTTGCTGTCCGGCAAAGCCAGACAGTGTTAGAATTGAAAAAATAGGATGCTGTAGCCGCTGGTAGGGCATAGGTTTGCAAAACCGAAGTTGGTGGTTCGAATCCACCCAGTATCACTCTTGAAAAAAGTGCTTATTTCGGAGAAAAGTAAAGCAGTATAACTGGCGATGATTTTAATATGAAAACAGAGAATAAGGTAATACAGTTTATACTTATGTATATGAACGAAAAAGTAAACTCCTCAAAATGAGGACTTTTAAGGCTAAAAAGTCCTCATTTTGAGGAGTTTTGCATTTTCGTGGAAAAAAGGATATGATAAATTAAATAGAAAAGCATGGAGAAGAGAGTCTAAGAAAATTTGTGGAAAGTGGAAAATATAATGCAAAAAATATTAATTACAAATGACGATGGAATACAGTCAGATGGTATCATCCGTTTGGCACGTGTAGCAAAAAAATGCAGAACAGATATTCAGTATTCAGCGACCGTAGGATCTGCGTTAGAAGCTGCGGGGAATTTTATATGACAGAAAAATTGCAGACTGTGGATTTTTCATTGACGAGTATCTGGAAGAGGGGCTTGAAAATGGAAGAATACGACTGACTGTGCATGGAAATTATAATGAGAATGCCCCGGAGGGAACAGATTTCCGGGCACTTGTTGATGGATATATTTCAGTTGGGAAGGTGAATAATCTACGGTAAAAATGAAAGATATCAAATAATTGCAAGGAATCAAAAAAATATGTTATTTCAAACAGGATACCGGATGAATACAATATAATTGAGGCAGTGTATACAAAACGGCAAGAGATAAAAGAATGTCGGAAAGCGGAGATTGGAAATAGTATGTATAAAAAAATGATACAGCAGAAAAAAGGATTGTGGGGAAAATGAAAATTCTATTAGTAGATGATGAAAGAACAGAGCGTGAGGGAATCCGGTTTTTGATTGAAAAATTTCAGTTTGAGCTTGAAGTAGCGGAAGCAGCCAACGGAAAACTGGCAATGGAGTATCTTCAGAAACATCAGGATGTGGACATTTTATTTACGGATGTGAAAATGCCTTATATGGACGGACTAGAGCTTGCAAAATATGCAAAAGAAAACAGACCGGATGTGATCATCATTATATTCAGTGCCTACAGCGAGTTTGACTATGCGAAAAAGGCGTGCGAGGTGAGCGCAGTCAATTACCTGTTGAAACCGATCGAAGTGGAGGAATTCAAACAGGTGATGGGGCATGTCATTACGCTTTGCAGACAGAAAAAGCAGTGGAAAGAACAGAAGGAAAACCTTTTAGTTGCGGACAAAAAATTATTGTTATACAGACTTTTTAATACGAAGGATTCTGTGACGGAAATCGTGGAAAGGCTGAAAGAATACAAGATTAATCTGGAAAATAAATATATCTGTTTCGTGAGTATTGAGACACGGAACAATTACTTTGAACTGTGCGAGGAAGAATTTGAAAAAATACTGAAACGCAATATGAAATTACCATATGAACAGATCGACTTTTATCCAAACCAGATTTATGTGATGATTTACAGCAGAGAGCCGATTGAGGAACGGAAAGTGGAGAATTCCATCCGTTTATTATATGCAGATTTAACCGAGGAAAAAGCAGAGATGCCATCGATCATTGTCGGAACAACATTCTTCGGGATGAAAGAGTTTTCAGGCAGGGTAAAGGAAATGGAAGACGTCCGGAATGACACGTTCAGTTATTTTTCGGGTGTGATCTACATTGCACAGAAAGCAATGCGGGATACGGGAACACTTGAGGAAACCATGCAGATGAAAGATAGTATTTTCCGAAGCATTGAGGATGAAAATATGCCTGCAGTGGAAGAACAGTTATTGGTCTATCTGAAACGTCTGGAAAATGAAAAAGCGTCGAGTGCATTTTATGCAAAGTATCTGATTTTAGATATTGTCAAGGCTATTTATCAGAAATACGGCATCTATAACGAGAGCCTGATCATGCAGACAGCAGATGAAATTATGAACAGTCATGATCTTTGTAAAGTGGGCGAAGTTGTGTCAAAAGTGATACGGGAGATTACTGTTTCCCAGAAACAGAGTCTGCCGGATACAAGTCTCACAGTATCCGAAATCAAAAAAGTCATTAAAAACGAGTATATGCATGATATCGGTCTGGAAGAGATCGCAGAAAAAGTCTGTCTCACAGCGTCCTATGTAAGCTTTATATTCAAGAAGGAGACAGGATACAATCTTGTGAAATATTTGACAGATTATCGCATGAAGAAGGCGAAAGAACTGTTAGAGGAGAGCAACTGGAAGATTGTGGATATTGGAAAAGCATGTGGCTACACAAATCAGCCCTATTTCAACAAACTGTTTAAAAATTACTATGGTGTGACACCGAAGCAGTATCGTGAGCAGAAATAAACAGAAAAATTGGAAGTGATGATACAGTGGTACGGTCATGTTGACAGAAATACATAAGAAGTGGGGAGAAGGTCAAGTGAAAAAAATCTGTAATTGGTTTATACATAATGCGTCCATGCAGAAAAAGCTTATTATAAGTTATATTATTCTGGTGTCGATTCCGTTATGTATTCTCGGTATTCATTCGTTTTCTGCGGCAAATCAAAATCTGCTGGACCAGACAGAAGTGACGATGGACAATAATTTACATCGTATGTGTCAGGAGGCAGACGCTATTTTTCAGAGAGAGACAGATTTTACAAAATATCTGGCGTATAATCTGGAATTTCGACAGACGTTGGAGGGGAATGCCTATAATGGTAGTGCAATCGCACAGAGCCTGAATAAGACGGTGGAACCGATATTCTGGTATTTTATAACGAGTGATGAAAACTTAAAAATGATCAAGATCGTCACACCATATACGGCAACGGACATCGGCTCCTTCTTAGAGTCGGCGGAGCCATATGAGGATACGGTGTGGTACAAAAAGCATGAAAAAGATTTTAATACAGAGTGGACGGTTGAGGAGGACGGAAAGCTGTATGCAACGCGGACAATTTTAGATACGGCAACGACCAGCAGAAGAATCGGTGTCCTGCGTGCGGAATTTTACTTAAACCGGATTTTGGAACCGTTTGATACGATGGATTATCTGGATAACGGAATTGTGATAAAAGATGGAAATGGTCAGGTAATTTATACAAAAAAAATTGCTGATGAGCAGATGGAACAGAAAATTGAAGCGTACATTGGAGAAAACCCGGAGGATGCATCCGTCTTAAATAAAGAATATATTTTAAAAGAAGCATCGATGGAAAAAGTTGACTGGAAAATTTACTATTATATTGACCGGAATACAATCTCGGAACAGATTTATTCCATTATATTATCTACAATTATAGTAGTATGCGCCTGTGTTGGATTGACACTGGTGGTGATCGGAGTGCTGTCGTGCGTGATCGGTAAGAGAATTTTGCAGTTGAGGGATCAGGCGGAGCGTATTGCAAATGGAGATCTGCAAAATCCCTGTCACACAACCGATACGGATGAGGTCGGCATGGTTACGAATAGTCTCGGAAGAATGACTGTGCAGTTAGATACCATGATTAATGAAGTATACAAGATGGAGATTGAGAAAAAAGAATCCGAATTGAGAGCGCTGCAGGCGCAGATGAACCCACATTTCCTCTACAACTGCCTCTCAGGTATTAAGTGGAAGGCACTCAGAAAAGGGGATGATGATATCAGCGATATCACAGGACTTTTGGCAAAATTCTACCGTACAGCATTAAACAACGGACAACAGATTACAACGGTGAGCAGTGAGCTGGAGAATATCCGGGCGTATATTGAGATTCAGAAAAAAATGCATGAGGAACCATTTGAGGTGGAATACAGGATAGATGAGAGTGGTCTCGAATGCTGTATGCCGAACTTTCTGCTTCAGCCGCTGGTAGAAAATGCGATGAAGCACGGCATTGATTATATGGAAGAACCGGACACTGGAAAAATTATTGTGGAGTTTTGCAGAAAACCGGAGCAACTGGTATTTTCTATTTACAATAACGGACCGTTGATCGAACTTGAAATGGTAGAGAAATTGTTGAATGAACAGGGAAAAGGCTATGGAATCCACAATATCAAGGAACGTCTGGAGCTTTATTACGGAGCACTCGGGAGTCTTGAAGTGAAAGTCACTGATGCAAAATATACCTGCTTTACGGTAAAGATGCCAGATACGCTGCCGAAGGAAAATCTAAAATAAAATACATGAAAAAGTATTACTTTTCCAAAGAAAGTATTATTTTTTTCTGCTATGTTCAACTGTATGATAAATATATCAAATGAAAGAGAAAAACAGCAGCAGACAGCGGTATTTTCTTTCGGGAAAAGGAGAAAAAGGTATGAAAAGAAAAGTTTTGAGCGTATTATTGTGCGCAGCAATGACACTTGGGGTAGTAGCAGGATGTGGAAGTTCCTCGGATACAGGAAGTACAGACTCAGCAGTTAAGACAGAGACAAAGGGAGAGAAAACGGATTCTTCGGACAAGGTGACAATCCGTATGTCTTACTGGAACAGTGAAGACACGGTACAGGCAATGCTGGATTATCTTGCAGAGGCAGTGCCAGAGGTAGAGATTGAATATCAATTTATTGATAACTCTAACTACGATACAATTATTGATACCCAGCTTTCCGCAGGCGAAGGACCGGATATCATCTGCGAGTCACCGGGTTCTGCATTAAAACATGCAAAATTAGGTTATCTGGAAGCATTGGATGATTTGGCAGCTGATTATTCCACAGCAGGTACAAGTGTTTACGGATATAACGGAAGTACCTATGCACTTCCGGGAATCAGCTGGTTTGAAGGAATTTATTATAACAAAGAAATTTTTGAAGAAAATAATGTGGAACTTCCTAAGACATTTGATGAGTTTTTAGACGTTTGCACAGCGTTCCAGAATGCGGGAGTTACACCACTTGCAGCAGGCTTAAAATCATGGGAACCGCTGTTAAAGAGTTCTATGGCATTTGTGACAGCAGAGTATTTGTCCACAGATGAGGGAAAAGGTTTTGGAGAAAAATATCGTAACGGCGAAGTGACAATGGACGGAATCTGGAATCCATATCTCGAGACATGGTCACAACTGATCGATAATGGTGTATACACAGCAGACATGACAGGTATTGATCATGATCAGGCATTAGAGCAGTTTGCAACAGGCGGTTCTGCAATGTTCTGTTCCGGTCCTTGGGATTATGATGCGATCATGGAAAAAAATCCGGAGTTGCAGCTTGATATGATGCCTTTCTATGGAACAAAAGAGAGCGCAGGCTGGCTCATTGGTGGTCCAGGCTGTGGATTCGCAGCAAATGCTTCTTCCAAGAACCTTGATGCAGTGAAAAAAGTGCTTGCAGCAATTTCAACGGCAGATGGACAGAATGCTTTATGGCAGAACAATCAGGGGGGCTCTTCTTACTTAAATGGAGTAGAATTTGACCTTCCGGAAGCATATACAAGTGTCGCAGGTGCGTTAGCAGCAGGAAATGTTTACTGCCCATGGAATGAATGGGGTTCTGCAGCAGGTGCACATGAGACTTATGGAACAGAGATGCAGAGTTATCTTTTAGGTGCGCAGGATTTATCCACAACATTACAGACGGTTGATGAAGTGGTTTCTGAGTTATTATCAAAATAGATAAGAGTGCAGTGTAGATGCCTCAAACTCGGCAGTGAGGCTGGGTTTGAGGCTCTTTTTCTGCCTTTTTTCAGAAAGGAAGCGAGATTTTATGAATAAAAAACAGAAAAAAAGAGAATGTGGTTCACTCGGACGTTACTTTGCTGTGTTTATAATTCCGGCACTGGCAATTTATCTGATCTTTAGTATTTTGCCGTTTATGTACACTATTTTTTATAGTTTTACTGATTATACAGATATGAATCCGACAAATCTGCACTTTGTTGCATTCCAGAATTATATAAAAGTATTCCAGACGCCTTTAATGCGGATCGCAATCAAGAACTCATTGATTTATGCCATATTACTGACAGGATTTCAGGTGATTCTTGGTCTTCCGATCGCTGCTGTTTTGAATAAAAAGTTAAAAACAAGAAATCTGCTCCGTGCGGTTTACTTTTTCCCGGCAGTATTCAGTTCTTTGATCATTGGGTATTTATGGAACTTTATTTTATCTTCCTCTGACTATGGACTGATTAACAATCTGCTTCACCACTTTGGATTAGATACGATTAACTTTTTCACGACAAACCGGGCACTATTCTCTGTTATATTTACGCAGATCTGGCAGTGGACGGGCTGGGCGATGGTTATTTTTCTTGCCAACCTGCAGAGTATCTCACCAGAGTTATATGAGGCGGCACAGATTGATGGAGCAAACGGCAGACAGAGCTTTTTTAGGATTACGCTCCCACTCATGTGTCCTTCCGTAAAAATTATTGTAGTAACCGGACTGATCGGAGGCATGAAAGCGTTTGACGCAATTTACTCCATGACTTCCGGCGGACCTGGAAATGCAACGGAAACGGTTATGACAGTTATGATGAAGAAAGGTATCTCGGATGGCTTCTATTCGGTAGGTTCCGCTTTCGGTGTATGCTTCTTTATCATCGTATTGATCATTAGCGGTGTGACAACCAAAATAATGGGAAAATGGGGGGAGGCTATCTCATGATAAAACAGAAAAGTAGTGAAATGGGAGTCAGTAAAAAAGAAAAACGCGGGCTTGTTATTACAGAGATTTTTATGATACTTCTGGCAGCGGTATGGTTTATTCCAATTTATTACCTGATCGTGACAACATTTAAAAATCCGCAGGAGGCAACACAGTCTCCGTTGGGGCTTCCAAAAGTCTGGGTATTCCAGAATTATGTAGATGCTTTTGTAAATATGCAGTATCCGAGAGCATTGTTTAATACTGTAAAAATTACAGTACTTGCAGTTGCAATTATTGTTTTGGTTACATCCATGGCAGGTTATGCGCTGGCAAGAACGAAGTCCAGATGGGGAAACCGCATTTTCCTGCTGTTCCTTGCAGGTCTGGTTGTTCCGTTCCAGATGAATATTGTCAGCTTGTTTAAAATTGTGAAAAGTATCGGACTGATGAACACGGCATGGGCAGTCATTCTTGTGGATGTGGCGATCAATGTTCCGCAGGGGATTTTCCTGTTTAAAGAGTTTGTGGAATCGACTATTCCAAAGGAGTTAGAGGAAGCTGCAGAAATCGACGGCTGTTCTGTGATCCGTAAGTTTTTTGTGATCGTACTTCCATTATTGAAACCGGTTATTGCAACGGTTGTTATCCTTGTTACTTTGAATGTCTGGAATGAATTTATGACACCGCTTCTGTTCTTACAGAGCCGTGAGCAGGATGTCATTCTTCAGGAGGTGTCCAGAAATATCGGACAGTTCTCAACCGACTGGACAGCGTTGTTCCCAATGCTGATGCTTGGTGTTGCACCGCTTATGATCTTCTATATTTTCATGCAGAAATACATTATTGCAGGAGTTTCTGCCGGTGCAGTGAAGGGGTAAGACGATATCGCAGAAATGGAGAAGAATATGAGACGAATGGAATTGGATGCAGGAATCAAAAATATTATGGTGATCGTGCCGCATGAAGATGATGAGATCCTTCTTGCAGCAGGCATTATGGAGCAGGCACTTGAAAAAGGAATCGGTGTTCACGTGGTGATGGCAGGAAACGGAGATTATGAAGGACATGATGAGGCAACTGGAAGTGTCCGTCTGCCAGAGACACTGGCAGGGCTTCAGGTACTTGGAATGGACGAGAGACAGGTGACATTTCTCGGTTATGCGGATACAGGGATGGATGAGACAGAGAGTTTTCTTCATCAGTTATACGATGAAAGCGAGGGAGACCGTGTACATGTGTCGCACTGTTCGGATCATACGTATGCGCTTCCTGACAAGAAAGATTATCATGCGGAAAAGTATGGAAAGTCTGCTTTGTATACAAGAAATCAATTTAAACAGGATTTAAAAGAAATCATTATGGAAAAACGTCCGGAAATTATTTTTACAACTGCAGAATATGACAGACATGGGGATCACAGTGGTCTGGTACTTTTTATTAAAGAGATTCTGACGGAGGAGAAAGAATATCATCCGACATTATTTTCAGGAGTGGTCCACTCAAATGCCGGGGATGAAAATTGGCCGAACCGCTCTGCTAAGAGAGATAACATCTGGGATTATGCGAAGAGTATGGATGTCTGTGAACCATTTGCGTGTCCAAAAGATTTTGATAAAGGATTGTTAAAATGGGAAGAACGCATCAGCTTTGCAGTTCCGGAAGATATGCAGGCACTTGATTTTTCTGTAAACAGAAAGGCACGTGCACTGGCTTGCCATAAAAATGCGATCAAAGAGGATGCGGTAGAATTTTTATATGCGTTTATCAAAAGAGAAGAGTTGTTCTGGGAGATTGTGTATTAGGAAATCAAAAGGAGTTAGTGAATAATGGAGTTTAAGAAACCAATATATCCGATCGAACAATGGAATATCACGGAGACGGAATTCAAAAAAGAAAATAATTACAGAAATGAGACGACATTTGCGTTGTCTAACGGCTACATTGGCACAAGAGGAACTTTCGAGGAGGCATATCCATTCGATGTGGATACCGGTCTGGAAGGAAACTTTGTCAACGGCTTTTATGAGAGCAATGAGATCCGCTACGGAGAGGCGAATTTTGGTTCACCGCTTTTGAGCCAGTCACTTTTAAATCTGCCGAATCTGAAGGAAATCCATGTCATTTTGGACGGTGAGGAGTTCACGATGGAGCAGGGTGAAGTGAAAGAGTATGCAAGAACGCTTCACATGAAGGATGGTATTCTGGAGCGGAAACTGACATGGACGGCTTCAAGTGGAAAAATGACAGAAATTCATATTTTCCGTCTTGTTTCTTTTGCCAGAAAAAATATCATGGCGATCCGTTATCAGGTCAGACCAGTCAATTATGCTGGAACGGTGGAGTTTGTGTCAAAAATGCAGGCAGATGTGGAAAATCATACAAGAAAAACAAATCCAATCGTGGACTATGGACCATTTGGACGGAGACTTGATCCTGATAAGGTGAAAGCGGAGAACGACATTTCCTATTATGAGGGAACAACAAAGGGAAGTCACCTGACTGTGGCATGCGGAAGTGTTCATGAATTATGGTGTGATGGACAGACGGTGACGGACGTGAACTGGATGGCAGAAGAAGGAGAAATGGATACAATATCCAGAGTTCCCTTGTCAGCAAAAGAGGGAGAGTGCGTGACACTCGATAAATTTATCTGTTATTCGACCAGTCTTGATATGGAGAAAGAGAGGCTGGAAACTTTTGTGCAGGACGAGCTTGCGGCTGCAAAGAGCGAAGGCTATGAGAAGCTCAAAGAACAGCAGAAGAATTATATGCAGGATTTCTGGAAGACAGCAGATGTAGAGATCAAGGGAAATGAAGAATTACAGCAGGGCTTACACTTTAATCTGTTCCATATTATCCAGTCAGCCGGAAGAGACGGAAAGACTGGAATGGGGGCAAAAGGACTTTCCGGAGAGGGATACGAAGGTCATTATTTCTGGGATACAGAGATGTATGTACTCCCTGTTCTGATCTTTACAGAACCGGAGACTGCAAGAAAGCTGCTGGATTACCGCTATGCGACGCTGCCACAGGCGAGAGACCGTGCAAGGATTTTAGGTCACATGAAAGGTGCACTCTATCCGTGGAGAACAATCAATGGTGAGGAAGCATCCACTTATTATCCGCTTGGCACAGCGCAGTACCATATTAATGCGGATATTTCATATGCGCTTTCTTTGTACCTTCAGGTGACAGGTGACGTGGAGTACCTGAAAGAGAAAGGAGCGGAGATTCTGATCGAAACTGCAAGAGTATGGGCAGATGTTGGTTCTTTTGCGGAGTGCAAAGGCGGAAAATACTGTATCTGTGATGTGACCGGACCGGATGAATACAACGTGTTAGTTGACAATAACTTCTATACAAACCTGATGGCAAGAGAGAATCTGCGTGATGCGGTCAGAGCAGTGGAATACTTAAAGGAGCATGCACCGGAAGATCTCAAGAGACTGGAAGAGAAGCTGGACTTCTCTGTGAAGGAGCTGGAACTTTGGCGTGAGATCATCGAAAAAATGTACTTCCCATACGATGAGAAGCGGCAGGTTTATCCGATGGACGATGGCTTTATGATGCGGAAACCGTGGGACGAAAACAAAATCCCACCGGAGAAACGAGCATGGCTGTATGAGAATTATCATCCACTGTTTATCATGCGCCACCGTATGTCAAAACAGGCAGATGCGATCCTCGGAATGTACCTGCATAATGATCTGTTTACCAAAGAAGAAATTCGGAGAAACTATGATTTTTATCAGGAAGTTACTTTGCATCATTCTTCTTTGTCCACCTGTATTTTCGGAATCGTGGCATGTGATATCGGCTATCTGGACGAAGCATATAAATATTTTTCACAGTCTGCCAGAATGGATCTCGATGATTACCACAACAACTTCTATGCAGGAATTCATGCCGCCAATATGGCAGGAACATGGCAGGCAATCGTTAACGGATTCGCAGGTGTACGCTGTCAGAATGGTGTGCTGAAATTCAAACCGACCATCCCGAAAGAGTGGAAGGAATATGCATTCCGGCTGAAATTTAATGGTGCACTTTTAGAAGCCCGTATCACAAAGATCGAGGCAAAGTTCACGTTGCTGGAAGGTGGGGAGATTTCATTTACAGTGTGCGATAAGAAAGTTGCGTTGAAGAGTGGGGAGACTTATACATACCTGCTTGGTTGATTCAATAAGTCATAGGAAATAGGCTTAAGTTTTAATAGACGATTGCGAAACTCATGAAAGTGTAAGTTGAATTGTGAAAAATAAACAAGAGGAGACAACTATGAATAAAAAGTATAAAGCGATTTTCTTCGACTGGGACGGAACGGCAGTGACATCAAGAACTGCGCCAGTCGAGGATGCAGCTGCTGCAATGAAACCGTTATTGCAGCAGGGAACAAAGCTTGTGATCGTAAGCGGAACAACTTACGATAAGATAGCAGGTGGGAAGTTCCATACTTATTTCACTGAGGAAGAGCAGAAGAATCTGTTCTTTGGACTTGGAAGAGGGGCATATAATTATCAGATCACGGACGGCAGACCGGAAATTTTCGCATCCACAATTCCAGATCAGGAGGGATTGTTGAAAATCCATGATATCTGTTATGCAATCCATGTGAAATTATTACGGGAATATGGGTTAAAAACAGACATCGTATTCAGTCGTCCGAATTATTGTAAGATCGATCTTATGGTGGAAAATGACCGTGGAGACCAGCTTTTTATGCAGGGAGACGAGGTGGAGCATCTGCGCCGGATTTTAAAACAGCACGGCATAGAATCTGGATTGAGGGAACTGATTGGCATTGCAGAGCAGACAGGAGAGGAATTCGGGCAGAAAGTATCGGCAACCTGCGATGCCAAATATCTGGAGGTTGGAATTTCCTGCAAGAGTGACAACGTGGATATTTTTCTGGAGAGATTCAGAGCAGAAGAAATCGTTGCAGAGGATTGCTCATTCTGGGGTGATGAATTTGTTGAGATTGAGCATGGGCTGTATGGAAGCGACAGTTTTATGTATACAGAGAAATCGAAAACAGGTGATTTCTTTGATGTGTCTGCGATTGAAGGAAACCGCCCGGAGGCGGTCAGGGTACTCGGAGGAGGCGTCCAGACATTTTTGACATTTTTGAAAGAACAGGCATAAATTCCGGCAGGTGATGCCGATTCCAAAATTCTTAAAAGAGACAATCTAAGGCAGCAGATAAAGCAGTCCACTGAAAATAGTGAAGAGATCATATCGAAGCTGGATAAAAATGCAGCAGAAGAGACAAACGCAATGTACGCAGATGATGCGGGACGTTTTAAAGTGATCTGAACATGTTTTACTTGACGTATGTATTGTTTGTATTATAATAGTTAATACAAACAATACATATTTTTTTTGACAAGATCCAGTGAGAAATGGATAAGAAAGACGAAAAGATTGACAAAATGAGAAAAAGACAGGAGGACTCCACATGGTCATATCCATAAATGAAATGTCCGAGATTCCGATTTACCAGCAGATCCGAAACCAGATCGTGCAGGGGATTTCCGATGGAAGACTATCGCCGGGAGAACAGCTTCCAACCGTCCGCGGGCTTGCAGAAGAGATCGGGATCAATTCCATGACGGTCAACAAAGCCTATAGCCTGCTCAAGCAGGAAGGTTATATATTTGCAGACCGCAGGAGCGGTGCGAGGGTGCGGAAGGAATTTGCGGAGACAAAAGAACTTTCGGAGAAATCAAAGGAATTATTGCAGCAGATCATCTCGGAAGCGAAAGTCAGCGGCATGACGAAGGAAGAATTTTTTGAAATCTGTGGGGAATTGTATGAATAAAATACGTAGTGATTTGATGAACAATTGCGAAACTCATGAAAATCTAAATTGAAAGAAGAGTGGGATGAGTTTTACAAACGCCTAGTACAATCCAGCTTTGAAAGGAGAAAAACTATGATCGTAAACATAATTATGTTTTTCACAATGTATCCGGTTTTATTAGTCCTCTATTTTTGCTTCCGTGGGCAGTATCAATATGCCAACGGATGTCTGTTTGCAGTAAATATGAAACCGGAGTGGATAAAAGAGCCTAAAGTACAGGAAATTGTGGAAAAGTTTCAAACAGAGATGAAGAGATACGTTATCATTTTAATGCTCGTTCCGTTTACAAGCTTTTTCACAAAATACATGTCGATCCAGCTGACAATCTGGATGATGTGGATACTTTTGGTGATCGGGTTACTGTGCCTTCCGTTGATACATGCGAACGGTGCATTGAAAAAGTGGAAAAGAGAACAGAAACTGTATGACAGCGCAGTTATGGAGCACTATGTGGAACTGAAAGCAGTTGGAAAAGTAAGGCGCGTGAAGTTTTTAACATTTTTTCTGCCGAATCTGGTGGGATTAGTCATTTCGCTGATGCCGTTATTAGTAAAAATCATTTTCCCGGATTTTGCAAAAAATGTGGAATTAGGAAGTGTCAGTTGGTTATGTGTGATCATGTGGCTGTGCGGATTATTGCTGTGGGTGTGTGCGGTCTGGATGGATAAACAGCCGGTGGCAGTCATAAGCAGTGACAGTGATATTAATCTGAATTTTACGCGGGCAAAGAAAAATATATGGAAAAAATTCTGGCTTGCGGCTAACTGGATGAATACGTTGTTTTTGTTTACCATACCGGTGTCTGCTCTTTGGATAGCGGATATGGGAATGTCCGTGCTGATTGCTTCTGTTGTCTATACACTGCTGATATGCGGGCTTGCGGTTCTTCTGATGCGCCAGATGAAAAATGTGGAACGCGCCTATGAGAGCAAACAGGATTTAACCGCCAGCGAGGCAGATGACAGACACTGGATCGGAGGAATTTTTTATTACAATCCGGAAGACCGCCACAGCATGGTAACGAAAAAGGTTGGAATTGGAACAACGATGAATCTGGCAACACCATTAGGAAAAGGAATGACTATTTTTTCTGCGATAGCGCTGATCGTAACAATCCCGGTAATGTGCATCTGGCTTATTATGCTTGAGTTTACGCCGATCAGACTTCAAGTGGAAAATCAGACACTTTATGCAAAACATCTGAATGTAGATTATGAGATTGACGTGACAGATATCGAAAATCTTGATAAAATAACAGAACTTCCGTCATGGAGCAAATCATGTGGAACAGCGATGGATACACTGGAAAAGGGAACCTTTTTCATTCGCAATGTAGGAAAATGTGAGGTCTTTTTAAATCCGGAGAATACGGAGTTTTTACATTTTACGGCAGATGGAACGGACTATTACATGAGTGGCTATGATGATGCGCAGACGGAGGAGATTTATCAGATGATACAGAACCGGAAGTAGGGAAATTTATGTTCAAAAAAACTGATTTGAAAGAGAAGAAGCAGTATGCTAAGATAAATCCGACTCATGTGAGATAGAATAGAAAGTCTGCAGGATTTGGACAAGTGAGAACATCTGGCAGACAAAAATGATCGCAAGGAATGGAAAAAATGAAATATTATATGGCACCGATGGAGGGATTGACCGGCTACATTTACCGTAATGCATATCAGAAATATTTTCATGATATCGACCGGTATTTTACTCCATTTATCACAAATAAAAAATTGGATTTCAAGGTGAAAAAGGATATTGATCCGGAACATAATCAGGGAATGGAGGTTGTTCCGCAGATCCTGACAAATCAGGCGGACGATTTTATTTCGATCGTAAAACAGTTGAAGCAATATGGTTATGATGAGGTGAATTTAAACCTTGGCTGTCCGTCAGGAACGGTGGTGGCAAAAAATAGAGGGGCTGGATTTCTTGCGGTACCGGATCAGCTGGACAGTTTTCTGGATAAAATTTTTAATGCATGTGACTGCAAAATCTCCATCAAAACCAGAGTCGGAAAAGATTCGCCGGACGAGTGGGAGAATCTCCTTGCGATTTATGAGAAATATCCGTTATCGGAGTTGATTGTCCATCCAAGGATCCAGAAGGATTTTTATAAATATACGCCGCGCATGGAGACTTACCGGTATGCGGCAGAACACAGCAGACATTCCCTTTGCTTCAATGGGGATATTCATTCGGTCGGGGCATACGGGCGGTTACGGCAGACATTTCCGGAAACAGAAAAGGTCATGCTTGGCAGAGGTATTTTGCAGGATCCGGGGCTGGTCGGAGAACTTCGGATGGTGGAGGCTCAGTTTGTGGCTAAAGATACGGATACACCGGTTGGAAACAAAAAGCGCAATGTAGTGGACAAGCAGACACTCCGTGCGTTCCATGATGATATCTGTGACGGCTACAAAGGCGTGATGTCCGGCGACCGTAACACGTTATTTAAAATGAAGGAACTCTGGTGCTATATGAGTAAAAGTTTCACGAATCCGGAGAAGTATCTCAAGAAGATCAAAAAGACAGAACGCCTTGCAGAGTACTATGTGATCGTGGATACACTGTTCCGGGAGCAGGAACTGCAGCAGGAGTGGTCATAGATCAAGTTTCAGATAAATCTCATCACGTTCATCCTGGCTGATTCCGAGATAATGCTGGGTGATGCGGTAGGAGGAATGATTATAAATATCCATTAAAAGTGCTGGCGGGGTTCCCTGTTTCCATGCATGGTAACCAAATGTTTTTCTAAGGGAATGACAACTGATGCAGTCTTCCTGTGTGGTGTGAACTGCGGCAGTTTTGACGATCCGGTATGCCTGAGAGCGGTTGAGCGGTTTTTCGTGACAGGTTGTTTTCGTGAAAATATATTCGCCTTCCTCCGGGGACCGCTCATTGAAATATGCCTGCAGTGCATCCTTTGCAGTGGCATTTAAAAGAACATTATTTCGTTTTCCAGTTTTTTGTTCGTGGATCAAAATGTGGTCGTAAAAGCTTTGAAATTGGAAGTTGTATACAGATGACCATTTTAAAGATAATAGATCACCAATACGGAGTGCGGTATTTAAACCGAGGACAATGAGTGTATAATTGCGGACATTCGGTTTTTCATCGGCATAATACATACGGAATGAATATAATTCATCATCTTTTCTGATTGGCTGTGTGGTTCCCATGGGAATTACCTCCTCAAATTCATGATAAATCGTGCAGTTTCTGCACTTTGACATCCACAGTTATATCCCAAAATGGCTGTATATACAACGTATAAATCGTGAGTAAACAAAAAAATGCAACATTTCTTACAGAAATGTTGCATTTTTTTGTTTACAAATTCTATATCGGATATTCATTCGGAAACTTTACCCCTGAAATAAAATTTTTTATCAGATTTTCTCAAGAACGGATTTTCTCATGATTTTTATTACCTGTTTTCCTTCCAACATTTTTTGGTATGACCGCTCCTTAAAAAAATACAGCTGAAAACGGAAAAGTATTTTTATTTGCAGATACATGATTTAACAATGAAAATCCGCATGTTTCATGTCGAAAATGCAACATTTCTGTAAGTTATGTTGCAAAAAAATCATGGATGTGATTACAAAAAAACGTAAGTGTGCAGGGAGGTAACAAATGCTCAAACTTTCATTAAAACAGGGTGAATATTTAAACATTGGCGATAATATCCGCGTGGTATACGCCGGAGGTGCCGGAAATCATATCAGGCTTCTGGTGGACGCACCGAGAGATGTCAATATTGCCCGGAATAAAACAGAAACAAACCCGGAGCGCAGGAAAGATACCTATTATGCTGAGCCGGGTATTTCGAAAGAAGCACAGGCAGAGATTAAAAAGATTTTATGGAATGAACGCATGAAAGCAGAGGCAAAAAGAGATGCAGAAGGCAGGAAGGATTAATTCCATGCTTTAGCAGAATACCATTCGTTAATAGACAGGGCACAACCCGGGACGCTCTGTTTGTTATAAATAAGCCCGGGGAACGGATTCCCCGGAGAAAAAACATAATAGCTCATCAAAAAGATGAGACAAGGAGGATTATATTATGGTAGTACAACACAATCTTACAGCAATGAACGCTAACAGAATGTTAGGAGTAACAACAGGACAGCAGGCAAAATCTTCAGAAAAACTTTCTTCTGGTTACAGAATTAACCGTGCAGCAGATGATGCAGCAGGACTTTCTATTTCTGAAAAAATGAGAAAACAGATTAAAGGTTTGGATCAAGCTTCTTCTAATGCTCAGGATGGTGTATCTTGTGTCCAGACAGCCGAGGGTGCATTAACAGAGGTTCATTCTATGCTTCAGAGAATGAATGAATTAGCAGTTCAGGCTTCTAACGGAACATTGTCTGAGGACGACAGAAGCAACATTCAGGATGAGGTAGATCAGTTAATTACTGAAATCGATCGTGTTTCAGAAACAACAAAATTCAATGAAACATATCTGTTAAAAGGTGATGAGAATAAAACAAAGCTTTCCCAGACTGTTTATAGTAAGCCACAGATGTCATTGGTAGAAGATGCTATGGCAGAAGGATCAACACTAAAGGTAAAAACTGCAATGGATGGAACCGGTAAAACAGAATATACGTTTACGACTGGTTTGAAAGCAGGCTCTACATGGGCTGGAAAAACAGTTATTGCTACTGGAACAGCAAAGGCGGGTGAAATTACACTTGATGATGCAAAAGCTGCAGAGTTAACAGCTATGAACAAAGTAATTGATGCTTATGGTAATGAGATGGGAATTAATGCAATAACACTTAAAGAAGGTGATAATGATGTTACTTCTAAATCTCAGACATTTACTTATAGTGATAGTTTGAATGTTAGCCTTCATGTTGGTGCTGATTCTTCTGATGATAATAAGATTTCTATGAATATTGAGTCTATGAGTTCAGATTATCTCGGAATTAAAGGATTAAAAGTAAGCGGAAAAACTTATTTGCAGGCCACAGGTTCTATTGATACTATTTCAGAAGCAATTTCTAAAGTATCAAAACAGCGTTCTGAACTTGGTGCTGTTCAGAATCGTTTGGAACACACAATTGCAAACTTAGATAATGTTGCTGAGAACACAACATCCGCTGAATCCCGTATCCGTGATACAGATATGGCAGAAGAGATGGTTGAGTACAGCAAGAATAACATTCTTGCACAGGCTGGACAGTCTATGCTTGCACAGGCTAATCAGTCTACTCAGGGTGTGCTTTCTCTGTTACAGTAATTGAAAATTACAGCATAAATAACAAAAAGAGCTCACAGGAGCTCTTTTTGTTATTTTAAGGGAATGATTCATTTTAAATTTATTGTAGTTTTTTCACCTCATCTAAAGGCAGTCCTGAAATAGCAGCAATTTTTTCGAGTGAGAATTCCTGTAATTTGAGCATGCGTTTTGCAGTTTCGATAGAATTTAGTTTCATACCTTCCGAGAATCCAGCCTCAAATTCAGCTTTCCTTAATTTCTTTTCTTCTAATTCCTTATCATACTCAAAAATACTCATACTGATGACCTCATTTCGGTTTCTGGAAAGAAATTCTGTCAGAATTCCTTCCCGGATACATTCATCCACAGCATGTTCCACTGCATCATCTAAAGGCATACTGCCTGCATAGTGGCGCACTCTTGCAACATACTGCGCATATTCATGTAAAATACTGCATTGATGCATTAAGTCTGCATTGTGACCGTCGTTTATATTTAAAACTGTAACAATCAACTCAAGTTTTGGTTCGCCGGATAAATTCTCAAAAGCGGAAGAATAAAGCGATTGTGATCCACAAGCTTTTGATACTCACTGCAAATATAAAATAAATCCCTTAAAGGCATATTTGGATTGTAAGTTGACTGATGTTCATATAAATACAAATTTGTATCCAAAATAAATGCCAGATCATTTTTCATTCCCATATAAATGGCATTTTCTAATGTGACAATCTCTAAATCCTCTGGATTTTGGTAATCTCTCTGATTGACTGCATTGTAAAGAGAGAGAAGATTTTTCCGGTCAGAAAACAACATGCGAAAAATAGTGTCTTTGTAGTTTCTGTTTGTAGCTGGCATATTGACTGCTGAGTTTCTGGATAATTTGTTATGGTTTCGTTTGTGTTTTGCCATAGGCTTCCTCCTGATTGGTGAGACAGCTCTTAAATAATACTGTCTTGGCAGGAGAATAAATATATTCTATATCTGATTTCTTTCGTCTCCTGCTTTTAAATTCGTTAATGGGTAATTAAAAGCATAGATACGAACGAACAACGCAGATCATTGGGGATAATCTGACGTTTCCAGAATATAGATGGCATAACGCCATAAAGATTTTGTAAAATATGCTTTGGAATATTATAACATAAACATGGGAAACAAAACAAGAATTTTTATGTATTACTTGCCACAGGGAATGACATTGCTGAAGCTATCACGGGTGCTAAAGTGCAGACCGGAGGAATTGCTGGCATATGTGGATTGTTTGTGAAAAATTACCTATTGAAAATATTTGCCACTCATAGTACAATGCAATTGTTATATGACTGACGGAAATAGTGGGGTTTACCACGTGAAGTATAACAAAAGAATGCCGACCGTCTGGGCGAAGAGTCCAGACGTGCGGTTCTTTTTATTTTTAGGGTAAATTTTCCAAAAAATCCCATCAGCATGAGAAAGGAACCACTCATTGTATTTTTTCGAATACTTACCGGAAAAAGCGCACGTGACTCTTGACAAAAGATGAAAGTTAGGATAGCCTAACCGTGGTTAGAAAAAACTAGCCATGCATCGATCAAAAATCAGAATGAGCATCATAAAAAAGTGTGATGAACCATGCAAGGCCACACGGTGGCAGAAGGAGAGAAAAATGCAGACAGAATGGAGAAGCTTCCAGGGCGGAGCCTGGGAAACAGAAGTAAATGTAAGAGATTTTATTCAGAAGAATTATCATCCATATGATGGGGATGATTCCTTCTTAGAGGGACCAACACAGGATACCACCGATCTCTGGGATCAGGTATTAGAACTTTCCAGACAGGAGAGAGAAGCCGGCGGAGTGCTGGATATGGACACAAAGATCATTTCCACGATCACTTCCCATGGTCCGGGTTATTTAGATAAAGAGAAAGAGAAGATTGTCGGTTTTCAGACGGACAAGCCTTTCAAACGTGCCCTGCAGCCTTACGGCGGTATCCGTATGGCGATCAAGGCGTGCGAGGACAATGGATACAAAGTCGATCCTGAAGTGGTAGAGTACTTTACAACACACAGAAAAACTCATAATGCCGGTGTATTTGATGCTTACACACCGGAAATGAGAGCGTGCAGAAGCGCACATATCATCACTGGACTTCCAGATGCATACGGACGCGGACGTATCATTGGTGACTACAGAAGACCGGCACTTTACGGTGTGGATCGTCTGATCGAGGACAAAAAAGAGCAGTTGAACAATACACGCACCATCATGTACTCAGATGTGATCCGTGAGAGAGAAGAATTATCCGAGCAGATTCGTGCACTGGAAATGTTAAAGAAACTGGCAGAAATTTACGGTTGTGATATTTCAAAACCTGCAAATAATGTATTAGAGGCAACACAGGCTGTTTACTTTGCATACCTTGCAGCAGTCAAAGAGCAGAATGGTGCGGCAATGTCCTTAGGACGTACCTCTACATTTTTGGATATTTATGCAGAGCGTGATCTTGCAGAGGGAACATTTACCGAAAAAGAGATCCAGGAGATCATCGACCAGTTTGTGATGAAACTCCGTCTTGTAAAATTTGCGCGTACACCGGAGTACAACACGATTTTTGCAGGAGATCCGACGTGGGTAACAGAATCTATCGGCGGAATCGGCGTGGACGGAAGACATATGGTAACCAAAATGTCTTACCGTTATCTGAATACCTTGAACAACATCGGTGCAGCACCGGAACCAAACATGACCGTACTCTGGTCTGTAAAACTGCCGGAAAACTTCAAAAAATTCTGTGCCGAGACATCTATCAAACACTCTGCGATCCAGTATGAGAATGATGATATTATGCGTGTTGTCCATGGTGATGATTACGGAATCGCATGCTGTGTATCTTCTATGAGAATCGGTAAGGAAATGCAGTTCTTCGGTGCGCGAGCAAACCTCGCAAAATGCCTGCTTTATGCAATCAATGGCGGTGTCGATGAGATGACAGGAAAACAGGTCGGACCGAAATACCGTCCGATTACATCCGAATACTTAGATTACGATGAAGTATGGGATAAATACAAAGATATGATGAAATGGTTAGCAGGAGTGTATGTGAACGCATTAAATATTATCCACTACATGCATGATAAATACTGCTACGAAAAATTAGAGATGGCATTACATGACAAAAATGTGAGAAGATGGTTTGCAACCGGTATTGCAGGATTTTCTGTAGTAGCAGACTCCCTTTCTGCGATCAAATATGCAAAAGTCAAACCAATCCGTGACGAGAATGGTGTGACCGTTGACTTTGAGATTGAGGGTGATTTCCCGAAATATGGAAATGACGACGATCGTGTTGACGAGATCGCAAAACAGGTGCTCCACACCTTTATCGGATATGTAAAAGGAAACCATACTTACCGTGGCGGTATCCAGACAACATCGATTTTGACCATTACATCCAATGTTTCCTATGGTAAAAATACAGGAGCAACACCGGATGGAAGAAAGAAAGGTGTAGCATTTGCTCCGGGTGCAAACCCGATGCATGGACGTGATACCCATGGTGCGGTTGCATCTCTGGCATCTGTCGCTAAACTGCCATTTATGGATTCACAGGATGGTATTTCCAATACATTTACCATTGTACCGGATGCACTGGGCAAAGATGAGGCAGCACAGGAGAACAATCTTGTTGCAATGTTAGACGGCTATGTTGTCAAAGGCGGACATCACTTGAACGTAAACGTTTTAAATCGTGACACATTATTGGATGCACAGAAACATCCGGAACTGTATCCACAGCTTACCATCCGTGTATCAGGATATGCGGTCAACTTTATCAAACTGACAAAAGAGCAGCAGGATGAGGTAATTGCACGCACCTTCCATGAACGGATGTAATAAGTAATTGTGAAACTCTGATATACGTTATGAATAATTGTGAAGAATTAACAAAATTTTCGAAGACACGCTCCCGCTACGTGTCACTCGCAGCGGTACTAAGAACTCATCTTCTGCATTTCATTTCTGATAAATCAGAATGAAATACAGAATCTAACTTCTAAGAACCGGCGGTTCCACAGTGTCTTCTCAAGCTTTTGTCAATTTATCACAATTGAATCTATATGATTGATGAGTTTCACAATTACTGAAAAAATGTAGCAGAAAAAGGAGAACCACATGGGAAAAATTCACTCGTTAGAAACATTTGGCACAGTCGACGGTCCCGGAGTACGATTCGTTGTATTTTTTCAGGGGTGTCCGATGCGCTGCCAGTACTGCCACAATCCTGATACATGGAAGATAGAGGACGGAGAGGAAATGTCGGCGGACGAGATCATTGACCGATTTGAGCGGAACCGGGCGTTCTATCAGACAGGCGGGATAACGGCGACGGGTGGAGAACCCATGTTACAGCTTGATTTTCTGACAGAGCTTTTTACGAAGGCAAAGGAAAAGGGCATTCACACCTGTCTGGATACATCCGGAATTATGTTTCCAAAGAAACATACAGGAACAGATCAGATCAGTGAGAGAGAGATCAGCCTCACTGGAATAAGTGAAAACATGGCATCAGACAAAATGGAAAAGACAGAACAGCTCATGTCCGTGACAGATCTCGTCATGCTTGATATTAAGCATATCAACGATGAGGAACATCAGAAACTCACCGGGCAGTCGAACAGCAACATTCTTGCGTTTGCAAAGTATCTTGATTCGATCGGAAAGCCGGTCTGGATCCGTCACGTAGTCGTGCCGGGCATTACGTTTGATGAGAAAGAACTGACGGAACTTGGTCTGTTTTTAAAGACGCTCCGCAATGTGGAAAAACTGGAAGTCCTTCCATATCATTCTATGGGAAAGGTCAAGTACGACAACCTTGGCATGGATTATGTCTTAAAAGATACGCCGCAGCTTACCAAAGCAGAAGCAAAGGAAGCGGAGAATATGATTCGGGCGGCAATGAAATGACAATTTACTTCGCATATAAGCAGGCATTGTATGTACAAAAATTAAAAAAACAAAAAAAATAACGGCACAAAATTAATACACAGAATTTACAAAAACTGTACAAAAATATATTGAAAAAACTTAATGCTAATGCTATAATGCGTATGTAAATAAAGAAAATGAATGACAATTATTGTATGAGAGCGGAGACACAATAATCTTTTATAAGATTTTGTGTCTTTTTTTTACAATTATTTGCTTGCATGAACATAAATGTATTGATGTTTTTATATTTGAAAAAGGGGGGAAAAAAGAAAACTGTTTCGTGAAGCAAACGTCATTCGCCAGATGTAAAGGAGATTGTGTTATGGGAAAAAAATTAACAGCAAAAACGTGGTTAGTCATATCATTGATTTTGTGCTTTGTCAGTATGGCAGTATCTTCTGTCATACAAAGTTCTGGTGGAAGGGTAAAAGTATCTGAACTACGCCTTGTGGATTCAACAGGTCATGAAGTAAGTGCGCTGTTATATAAACCAAAGTCTGCAACGGAAGAAAATAAGTCGCCGGCTATTGTTACTGTTGAAGGGTGGTTTAATAATAAGGAAATGCAGGATTTATATTCTATAGAATATGCACGTCGGGGATATACTGTTATTGCGGTAGATATGCATGGACATGGAGATACAGAAATTACTGCGGCAGATGAAGTTTATTCATCTGCAGTTGGAATTGACGCAGCAGTGGCACTTGCTGCTTCATTGCCATACGTAGATAAAGGCAAGATTGGAATTACAGGACATTCAAGTGGTGGAGCTGCCTGTGACATGGAAATTGCAATTGATAATGAGAGGGAAAATCCAATTGTATCAGCTGTTCTATTTCAGGCATCTACATGGTGTGATGACACAGGTGTAGATCATAGTGCAGATTTTGGAACAAGAAATGTAGGAATTATTGCAGATAAATATGATGAATTCTTTTTTTGGACAACAGATGAAAATGGAAATGAAGCTGTACCGAGAATATTTCTGACGACCCCGGATGCAAAGAATTTTGTAAATTTCAATAATGGATCAGATGGAATGTCTGATGTTGAGTCTGGAAAGTATTATGAAAAAGATGGGGCATTCAGAGTTATTTATCAAGTAGGTGGAACACATCCATGGGTACATTTTTCGAAAACAAGTGTAGAGCATGGTATTGATTTTTTTGAAAAATCATTTGGAGCACCTCATGAAATAATTGCGTCAAATCAGGTATGGCAGGCAAAACAATTTTTTAATGTTTTGGGGCTTGTTGGTATTATGATGTTTGTTGTTGCATTTGTATTAACACTTGTTGAAAATACTGCATATTTTGGATGTCTTAAGGCATCTACAGATGTCAAGCCGGTTGTTATAACTGAGCCGAGACAGAAAAACTGGTTTTGGATTTCTATGGTTGCAGGGGCATTGTTTTCAGCATTAAGTTACCGCTTGATGATCATTACCATATATTCAAAGGCAAATCCTGTGTGGCCTGCAGCAGGTCCATTGCTGTCAGGTGTATGGAGTGTTTTAAACGGGCTATTCCTAGGGGCAGTCATACTTATTTCAAATAAGATTGCAGGAAACAACCGGATAAATGCAAAAGCAGCCGGAATTATGATGGAAAAGGGTAAATTGGTAAAAACAATCTATCTTTCAATTTTAACAGTAACGCTGGCTTTTGGAATTTTATTCTTTGCAGATTATTTCTTTAAGACAGATTTCAGATTGTGGGTATTAACACTAAAAGCATTTGATGCCGATAAAGTGCTGATTGGATTGAGATATATTCCATTATTTATGTTTTATTACATTATGCTGTCGATAGTTTCCTGCTGTTATAACCGTAATACAATTTGTGGCAGGAAAAACACGGTTGTAACAGCTTTGTTCAACATTGCTGGACCTGTTTTATATTGGCTTGTTCAATATATACCATTCTTTGTGACAGGTGCATTGACCTGGTATAAAACCGAGGGAGACAGAATCGGAGGTATCTGGTTATATCCTATGATAGTATTTTTATTTGTTAACCCGATTTTGGACAGAATCATATATAAGAAAACAAAAAATCCATATATAATGCCAATTATCAGTGCAATCATCATCACCATGATGTGTATTGCCAATACAACTATTATTCTTGGTGGTGCACCAGTGGTAGCAAATAATTATTAGTGAATAAAAAGGGACAGTGAAAATTAAAAAAGCAGGATCAAGGGTTTATAGTAACCCCAAGGTCCTGCTTTCTGTTTAGATATCGTGATCTACAGCCAGCCGGCAATCTACGTGTTTACGCAGGGTGTGATTGCCATGATCACCAATGCAATCTCAGCAGGTGTGATCGGCAGTTTACTGCTTTTGGTTTACAGCAAGACACGTTCGAAAAAAGGAGGCCTTTCTCAGGAAGACTAAGTTTTATGTAAAAGATTTTTTGGAAAAGTATTTACAGATTTCTGTTTTTGCGATTTAATAAGAAGTAGATATATAGTTCAAAAGAAGAAAGGATGAAACGATATGAAAATCAAGAATATCAAAGATGTTGATGGATTTTTTAAAGTAATTGATTCCTGTGCTGGAAAAGTAGAATTGATCACAGGTGAGGGAGACAGATTAAACCTCAAATCAAAACTTTGTCAGTATGTTTCTCTGACAAGCTTATTAAACTCTGATGTAGAGATACCAGAACTTGAAATTGTAGCTTACGAGCCGGAAGATACAGAGAGAATCATTAAGTTCTTAATGACAAACTAAGTACATTGTCAGTTGATTTTTGAACGCTGTACTAGACAGTGAAAAGCTGATCGTTGAAAATGCGGTCAGCTTTTTTGTGCTTTAATAAAAGAAGATTCTTTTGTGCCATGTTTTTATTTTCTTCTTTTTCTGCCATATATGACGGTTGCAATTCACGGCATGAAATAGTACAATAAATCGTCTTAAAAATGGAATAATAATGTTAGTATATAGCGAAAGGAATTAAGATGTCAAAAATAGAGTTTCACGAAATTACATTAGATGATAAGGCATGGATGGATGCCAGATTTCAGGAAGATGACAGAAATGCATGCGAGTACACGTTTGCCAATAATTTTGTCTGGCGGAAGGTGTATCATGTTGAAGTTGCAGAAAAATATGGGTGTGCGATCATTCGTTTTGAGGAGGAAGGAGTGGTGATGTATTCCTATCCGATCGGGGCAGGTGACCGCAAGAAAGTGATCGATGAACTGATAGAAATCTGCAGGGAGGAAGAGCGTCCGTTGATCATGAGCCCGTTGAGCGAAGCAGACAGGGAGCAGATGCTTACATGGTATCCGGAACAGTTTTTGATCCAGGGAGACCGGAACGATTATGATTACATTTATTCCAGAGAAAAATTAGCAACGCTTGCGGGAAAAAAGATGCATGGCAAGAGAAATCATATTGCGAGATTTCAGGATGAGGATGACTGGTGCTATGAGGAACTGAATGATTCCAATATAGAAGAATGCCGCAATATGACATACACATGGATCAAAATGAGGGCAGAGAAATGGAATGAAGAGATGGAACTTGAGATGTCAGTGCTTCATGAGGCATTTGACCATAGAAAAGAACTCGGGCTTGTTGGTGGGATTATCCGGAAGGCAGGACAGATTGTTGCATTTTCTATCGGGGAACCGTTAAACAGTGACACTTATGTTGTCCACTTCGAAAAAGCATTTCCGGATATGCAGGGCGCATATCCGATGATCAACCAGCAGTTTGTTTTACATGCGTGTGAAAATTATACTTATGTAAACCGTGAGGAAGATACAGGAGATCCGGGACTGCGTAAGGCTAAGATGTCCTATTATCCGGAAATCCTGCTGAAAAAATACGTGGCAATCTCAAGTGATGTCATTTTTGCAGATAAGGACAGAAACAGGGAAGAAATCCACAAAATATGGGAGACCTGTTTTGGTGACGAGGCAGAACTGGTAGATTTTTATCTGGACAAACGGATGACAGAGGATAATATGCTGCTCATCTGTCAGGATGGGCATGCGGTTTCCATGGCAAGCTTTTTAGATATCAATATCAGGGATGGTGAGGAGTGGAGGCCGGCGAAGTATGTATATTCAGTGGCAACGCTCCCGGAATACCGTGGCAGAGGTTATGCAGGGAAAATCTTAAAGAAGGCAGAAGAGATTTTTAATATGCCGTTGGTGTTAGTCCCGGCGGAAAAAGAGCTTGTCGGCTATTACCGTAAGGTTGGGTTCACAGAGGCGTATCCATCGGAGCGTTTACTGGAAAAACAGGATGTGCCGGAACTTTCTGCAGCGGAATTAAACAGTTATTCTGTGGAGGAGATCACTGCGGCGGAATATCAAAAAATCCGGGAACAGAAATTGATGAGAGATGGTTTTATTGCATGGGATGAGGAGGCAATCCGTTTTGCGATGGATTTTAACTGTTTCTGTGGCGGAAGAACGGTGAAGGTAGTGTGGAGTGATGATATTTCCAGAGACGAGAGTGCAGAGGACGCTGATATTCTAATGTACTGCCCGGAGAATGGGACGCTGCACATTATCGAAACGACACTGGGTGAAGAACAGTTTGAGGAACTTCTGCCGGAACTTATGGCGCAGACAAAAACAGAACGTCTGGTATATGACAGAAAGGGTATCATGGTGCTTTCTTCTGATGATCAGGACAGGCAGGAAAGACTGCTTGCAGATGGTTATTTTGCGCTGTCGCTGGCGTAAAGACCAATCTGAAATTCTGAAATTTTCAGAAATTATATAAAATATATAAAAAGTTTTCGGTTTAAGACAAAAAAATGTTGATAATGTATAAAAACATGCTATAATAAAGTTATGATATAAATAAGCATTCAGAAAGCTATCTGACATAGCTTGGATTGGATCATTATATCAAATAAGCGACAAAGGGGTTGGACATCATGAGAATTAAGATCACAGGAAGAAACATCGAATTGACAGAAGGACTGAAAGCCGCAGTGGAGGACAAGCTGAATAAGCTTGAGAAGTATTTTACTCCGGACACAGAAGTGAATGTAACATTGAGCGTAGAGAAGGAACGCCAGAAAGTTGAAGTTACGATTCCTATGAAGGGAAGTTATATCCGTTCCGAACAGGTAAGCAGTGATATGTATGTATCTATTGATCTGGTAGAGGAAGTCATTGAACGTCAGCTTAAAAAGTATAGAACAAAACTTGTAACAAAGCAGCAGAATGCAGCAGCAGTTTTCAAACAGGATTTCTTAGATGAGAAGTCAGAGGATGATGAGGAGATCAAGATCATCAGAACCAAGAAATTTGATATGAAGCCAATGTATCCGGAAGATGCATGTGTCCAGATGGAATTATTAGGACATGATTTCTATGTATTCATTAATGCAGAGACAGATGATGTCAATGTTGTTTACAAGAGAAAAGGCAGTACTTACGGATTGATCGAACCAGAGTACTAGGAGGGATTTTTAAGAGGAGAGCGAACAGCTCTCCTCTTTTTAGATAGTATGTTTTATACAAATTGATGATCAAGGTAAGAGTAACCTGCATATTTAATCAAATTTTATGTGGAGGGTAACAAATTCCCAGATTTCAAGAAAACCTACGGAAAAAGCGAATTGTACTACAGATATAGATAGAGTATAATAAAAGTACTTCGTGTGTAGCAGCTCAGAAGAAAATGCAAAAAAAATTTTTGGATATTTTAAGAATTGTACAGAAAAATCCGGTATTCGGACAGGCGTTGATTTGCCAGAATATGTTAGATGAAGAACGTATGGGAATTTTATACAAGATTCTCTATGCGATTGACAGAGAGGAGTTTACGGATACCAGAAATGAAGTCTTTCAGTATGGAAGTCGGATCGGAAAAAAAGACTTGCTGGCAAGGCAGATTTTTCTATGTTTATTAATTCTTCTGGATGAGCAGGAACAGATAACGGAAAAATAAGTATCAAAACAGACGATCAAGGGGTTTTTACAAAAGAGTTCTGTGAACAACACAGAATTGCCGTGTGGATTTTACATAATACAATCGAGTCTGTAGTTCGGCTCATAATAACATGAGGAGGAAAGAACTGCTGCACAAGGGGAAGGTTATTTTTGGAACAGTCATATCGGGAGAGCCGGTAAGGCTGTTCTTTTTTTTGTTTATAGGAAATAGAAAAGCAACGCTTTATTCATTGAAAAAAGTGCTATAGATAAAGAAAAACAAGACACGATTTTATCTTGTCAGGATCTCTAAAAAGGGTTACTATAGTAAAGATTCAGAGCAAATTTTTTTGATAGATAGGAGATTACGCCATGAATATCGTTGTTTTAGCAGGTGGTTTAAGTACAGAGAGAGATGTTTCTTTCAAGACAGGAGATATGGTATCCAAAGCACTCAGAGAGAATGGACATAAGGTTATTTTGTTAGATGTTTTTATGGGATATAGTGACAAAGAGGAAGATCTGACCGGAATTTTTGAACGCAGTGAAGAAGTCAGTGTCAAGGTAAAGGACATTCCGGAAATCGCACCGGATCTTGCGAAGGTAAAAGCATCCAGAAAAGACCAGTCCGACTGTTTCTTTGGCCCGAATGTCATCAATATGTGCCGCATGGCAGATATTGTTTTTATGGCTTTGCATGGAGAAAATGGAGAGAATGGCAAGATTCAGGCAGCATTTGACCTGTTTGGAATCAAATACACAGGAACCGGTTATTTAAGCAGTGCGCTCGCAATGGATAAGGGCATGGCAAAACAGTTATTTATCGCTGGTGGAATCCCGACACCACAGGGCATTTCCATGAAGAAAGAGAACCGGAAAGATTCTGCAAAAGAGCTCGGCTTAAAGCTTCCTTGCGTTGTAAAACCATGTTGTGGCGGTTCGAGTATCGGTGTTACGATCGTCCGCACCGAAGACGAGTTCAAGAGTGCATTAGACGAAGCGTTCAAATGGGAAGATAACCTGATTATTGAGGAGTATGTAGAAGGACGTGAGTTTTCCGTCGGTGTGATTGATTACAAGGCACTTCCAATCATTGAGATCGCACCAATCCAGGGCTTCTATGATTATAAGAATAAATACAAAGCAGGAAGTGCAGTGGAAACCTGTCCGGCAGAATTACCGGAGGAGATCACAAAGAAAATGCAGCATTACGCAGAGCGCGTGGCAGAGGTGTTAGGTTTGGATACCTATTCCCGCTCCGATTTCCTGTTGAACAAAGACAATGAAATTTACTGTCTGGAAGCAAATACGCTGCCGGGCATGACACCAACCAGTTTACTTCCGCAGGAAGCAGGCGTTCTTGGAATCAACTTCAACCAGTTGTGTGAAAAACTGATCGAGATTTCATTGAAGAAATATGAAAAATAGCAGATCCTGAATGATAGACCGCCACCAGTTAAAAAACCGGTGGCAGTTTATTCTATAAGCAGGTGAAATAATAATCTGAAGTGGAGTTTCGCAAATGCCTGATAGAAATTGAGTGAAATGAGGAGAAGTGTATATGAGAAATATGACCTTGGAACATATCGCAGCAGTTTGTGGCGGTACTTACATAGGAAATGAAGCAGATAAAAAAAGAGAGATTATGGGAGCCGTAATCGACAGCCGTCTTGTGGAAAAAGATTATTTATTCATTCCGGTGCGTGGAGAAAAAGTAGACGGTCACAGTTTTATTTCATCCGTTTTTAAAAAAGGAGCACTTGCAGTTCTTTCTGAGGAACAATTGGAAAATCCTGCCGGTCCATATATTCTGGTAAAAAGCAGTCTGGATGCAATGAAAAAGCTGGCAGCCGATTATCGCAGAAGCCTTGATATCAAAGTCGTTGGGATTACAGGAAGTGTCGGCAAGACCAGTACAAAAGAGATGATCGCATCTGTTCTGGCACAGAAATACAATGTGTTAAAAACAGAAGGCAACCTGAATAATGAGATCGGACTTCCACTCACAATTTTTAAAATCCGGGAAGAACATCAGGTGGCAGTGCTTGAAATGGGAATTTCAGAGTTTGGCGAAATGGATCGGCTGGCAACTATGGCATATCCGGATATCTGCGTGATCACCAATATCGGGCTTTGTCATCTGGAAAATCTGATCACAAGAGACGGTATCTTAAAAGCAAAGACAGAAAGCTTTGCACACCTGACACCGGACGGCATTGCAGTCTTAAACGGGGATGACGACAAGCTTTGTGAGAAAAAAATCGTCAACGGAAAACCTGCAGTTTTTTATGGCATCGGAAAAGAAGCCAAAACAGCAGAGACAGAGGAAGGAACAAAGACACTCGCAGAGAAAGCAATCTACGCAACAGATGTAGAGGCGGTTGGTCTGACCGGAACAAAAGCCGTGATCCATTACCCGGACAAAAAGACTGGGGATGAAGTAACGATGGAAGTTACAATTCCGATTGCCGGGGAGCATAATGTATACAATGCACTGGCAGCTGTGAGCGTAGCGAGAGAGTTAGGTCTGACGTGTGAGGAAATGAAGCGTGGAATTGAATCAGTACAGACGATCGGTGGCAGAAGCAATCTGATCCATAAAAACGGTGTGACGATCATTGATGACTGTTACAATGCGAATCCGGTTTCTATGAAAGCCTCGATTGATGTGTTATCCAAAGCACCGGGCAGAAAAATCGCAGTTCTCGGAGACATGGGAGAACTTGGAGCGGAGGAAAAACAGCTTCATCGCATGGTTGGAGCGCATTTTGCAGGAAAAGGAATTGATATACTTTACTGCGCAGGAACTCTTTCAAAAGAAATCGCTGAGGCAGTGCAGGAGTGCAGCAGTGAAACAAAAGTTCACTACTACGGGGAAAAAGCTGCACTGATTCAGGATCTTTTAAAAGAAGCAAAGAGCGGAGACACAATTCTTGTGAAAGCGTCCCATTTTATGGGATTTCCGGAGATTGTGAAGGAATTGACGAAGTAATTTTATGCGATTATGTCCTTATTTTTTTCGAGCATTTCGGCAATCACATTCTGGCAGTAGGCTCCGATTTTTTTCTTCTGTTCTTTGTCAAGTTCATTTGGATAAATTGGTGTTCCATATTCCACAATCACATGTGTTTTTTTGACGCGTGGCATATGGGCTTCTAAAACATCTGCGGAATTGGTGATTGCCATTGGAATGATCGGGCAGCCACTCTTTTCCGCAATCTTAAAGCTTCCTTCTTTGAATGGGAGCATCAGATCATCCGTTTTATTTCTTGTGCCTTCCGGGAAGATACACATGGAGATTCCATTTTTTACATTATCAATTCCGGCAAGGATCGTCTTTAAGGCTTCCTTTACATTTTCACGATCGATAAACAGGCAGTGCAGGCGGCGCATCCAAGTGCGGAGCAATGGCACTTTTTCCATATCTTTTTTTGCAATGTAGCCAGTCAGTCGCGGACAGCGCGCATATGTGATAATAATATCGAAGTAACTTCTGTGGTTTCCGATGTACAATACCGCCTGATCCTTTGGAACATTTTCCTCTCCGATGACGGTCACTTTTGTTCCACAGATGAATAAAATCACGCGGAACGCCCATTGTACCATGCGGAGCTGGCTGAGGTCAGCAGCTTTCCGGTTGTATTTTGCAATGAGCCATTCGACGCCGAGCACCGGTATTCCGATGATCAGATATAAAATAGCGAAAAGTAGTGCGAGTATAAGTCTTATCATATTGAGTCCTTTCTCCTTTAGATAGTGATACGAAACTTATTTTATGCTGTGAAGGATGTGACAATTTGACAAAATTTTCGAAAACACGCTTTCGCTACGTGTCGCTCGCAACGGTACTAAGAACTCATCTCCTGCATTTCATTTCTGATAAATCAGAATGAAATACAGAAGCTGACTTCTAAGGACCGGCGGCTCCCCAGTGTTTTCTCAAGCTTTTGTTAAATTGTCACATCTCAATCCACATTCTTCTAAAGTTTCGTAATTAACTGCATTTTAAAAGTTAAATGTTTTCAATAACTTCCTTCATTATAAATGTTAAATATGAGAAAGACAACTTATAAAATTAAGAAGATCTGATAAATGCGAAACTCGCATAGAGTAGATTAAAATGTGGAAATGAAACAAAAGCTTGAGAAAACACTGGGGAGCCGCCGGTTCTTGCTTGGCAGGCATAGCATTAGCTATGGCTGGCATGCTAGCACCGCTGCGAGCGACACGTAGCGAAAGCGTGTTTTCGAAAATTTTGTTTCATTTTCACATTCTTCATAACAAAAAAGGAGTTTCGCCTTCACCACTTAAATTAGGAATAAATATGTTGCCACCCGCATACAATAGTATAAGAGCAAAAATGCTGTGCAGCAATGCGCAGAAACTGGAGGCAGGTATGCAGACAAAAAGAAAAATACGCAGGTGTGGGGCGTGGGTGACAGGTTTTATAATTACAGTTCTTTTTTGTGCCGGCTGCAGTGTGGAACAGACAAACCGGACAAAAATCAGTGATCTCGATTATACGATCGTCGCAGAAAACGAGATTCCGGAGGAACTATTAGCGGATATCGAGGAAAAAAAGGCGGCGGATTTCAAAATGACCTACAAGGATGATACGTTTTTATACATAGTAAGAGGTTACGGAGAGCAGGAAACAGGAGGATACAGTATCTGTATGCAGGAAGTGTATCTGACATCCAATGCGATCATTTTTGACACAGAACTGATCGGACCGCGCAAGGGGGAGACGATAAGCAAGAGTCCGAGCTATCCATATATTGTGGTGAAGGTGGAACTGCGGGACGAGAATGTGGTGTTTGAGTAGATTTGTATGAAAAAAAGTCCAAAAAATGCAAAAAATTGCAAATATTCATGAATTTCATGCAAAACAGCTAAATCCGTTTGACAAAAATTTATTACAGTGCTAAAGTAAAGCGTGAAATAAGGAGGTAGAGAAATGCAACAGGCAGACATCAGTAAAGTACGTGCATCCGTACACCAGCAGTGTGGCAGTAAAGTTATGATCCAGCTTGACCGTGGACGCAACAAGGTAGACATCCAGCAGGGAGTGATCCAGCATGCATATCCAAGTGTTTTTACAATCTTGGTCAATGATGAGCGTGATGATAATCAACCTCAGTTATTATCCTTTAGTTACAATGATATTATTACAAAAGATATTCGCATGAAACTCTGCTAGACGGCAGTTATCCGGAAGCATATTACAAAAGCGTGTATAAAATTCCCTCTATTCGAATACAATGAAAAAAAGGATTTCGAATCGGGGGTATTTTTTTGCAATTAAATAAAATAAAATTACATAGCTGCATGACATTTGCCAGCGCACAGAGCCAGATCACATTAGATGATGATTATAACGTGCCGGATTACCGACCGGATATTGTAAAAGTTTTGAAGGAAAAAGGAGAGCTTCATTTTGACGAGGTGAAGGCGGCAGCAGGTGCCGCGTGGTTAAAAGGACGCCTTGTTTTTAAGGTGCTGTACCGCAGTGACCAGGAAAATGGAAAAATCAGCTGTTTAAAAGGAGAAATCCCGTTTCAGGAAAAACTCAACATGGACGGCGTACAGGAATATGACGTGATCCAGGCATCAGGGGAGATCGAAGATCTTACGATCGGTGTGATCCATTCCAGAAAAATCAGTGTGCGCGCGGTTATTTTGCTGAATGCAGAAGAACAGCGGGAAAAAGACGAGGAACTCTGCGTCGGCTTAGAAGAAGACTGTGGCTGTGAGCAGAGATACCGAAGCACAAAAGTATTACAGCTTTTATGCAGAAAACATGATCAGTGCCGTCAGAAAACCGAGATCACACTGCCTTCAAGCAAGCCAAACGTGCAGGAGATTTTATGGAAAAGCTTAGAGATCCGCAACATGGATACAAAAATGGGGCAGGACGGCGTCAAGATTGGCGGAGAGATCCTTGTATCTGTTTTATATCAGGAGGAAGAGGAAGCAGGACGCGTGCAGTGGTATGAGACGGTGATTCCATTAGACTGCGGAGTGGAATGTGATGCAGGGGCAGAGAGTGACAGTATTTACAAAGTGAAGGTGGAACCGGTTTCGAAGGAACTGGAAGTAAAGCCGGACTATGACGGCGAGGAGCGTGTTCTTGTTCTGGAACTGGTGCTGAATCTGGATATCCGTGTGTGGAAGGAGCAGGAGATTTCCATGCTGGAAGATCTGTATTCCTTGAAAAAAGAACTGATCCCGGTCTGCTCCGGCGTGACTTTAAATCATATTTCCGTGAAAAATGACAGCCAGTGCCGTCTGACGGAACAAATGGAATTAACGGAAAGTCAGGAAAAAATTTTACAGATCTGCTCCTGCGAGGGAACCGTGCACTTAGAGCACACAGAACTGACAGAGCAGGGAGTGCGGGCAGAGGGAATCTTAGTCGCAGAACTGCTTTATATCACGACGGACGATCAGATGCCGATCGGTTCAGCGCGGGAGATTTATCCGTTTGAACAGTTGATCGAGATTCCACAGCAGAATGTTGGAAAAAGGACAGAACTACAAATGACGGAACAAAACAACCGTCTGCAGACAGAGCTGGAATGTCGGATCAGCCAGTTGTCCGCGGTCATGTTAGATCAGGACCATGTGGAGATAAAAGCAGTGATCGCACTGGATCTGCTTGCATTTGAGCAGGAAGAGATAGATAATATAACTGATACAAAAGAGGAACCGTTAGACATGGAGCAGTTGCAGAAACGTCCGGGACTGGTTGGATACATTGCAAAAGACGGAGATTCCCTCTGGAACATTGCAAAAGAAAATCACACAACTGTCGGGGATATTTTGCGAGACAACCACAGAACGGATGAAAATCTGCGCAGGGGAGAGAAAATCCTCATTGTAAAAAAAGTAGAGTAAAAACAGGAGAAAGCATATATTCTTACCGCCTGAAACATTGGGTGCAGGAATATAGTTTGAAACATGATTGAAGTAACACAGATTCGAAAAAGTTATGGCAAGAAGAAAGTACTGTCCGATATCACATTTCAGGCAAAACCGGGAGAGTGCGTTGCCATTGCAGGAAAAAACGGCTGCGGGAAATCCACTTTGATGCAGATTATGGCAGGAACTCTAAAAGCGGACGCAGGAAAGTTATGCTATTTTGGAGAAAACATATCCTACAGAAGTAGTGCGTTCCACCGGCTCTGCGGTTATGTTCCGCAGGAAAATCCGCTGTTAGAAGAACTGACAGTGCAGGATAATTTAAAACTCTGGGGCGGCAGCGGTAATGCGTATATGGAGGAGCTGATCCGTCAGTTTCAGTTGGAGGATCTGTTAAAAACAGAAGTGCGCAAGCTTTCCGGCGGCATGAAACGGCGCCTTAGCATTGCAAGTGCGCTCGTGGAAAATCCGCCGTTTGTGTTAATGGATGAGCCGACAACTGCACTGGATCTTTCTTACAAAGAAAGTATTCATCAGTGGATGAAAACCTATCAGCAGAAAAAGGGAATCATTCTCATGACCACACATGATGAGAGTGAGATCCGCAACGCGAGCCGCTGTCTTTTCATGGAAGAGGGAAAAGTGCAGGAGCTGGATGCGGATTCTATTTTACAGAAATTTGCCAGTAAGTCCGGTGAAACAGCCGGGCAGAAGAAGCACCTATAGAAACAGGAAGAACAGAAGAAAAATAAAGGAGGATTCGTTATGAACGAACAATTTGAAACACAAAATCCGGTGGAGAACACGGATGCAACGTTAAATGCAGTGGAAACATTCACACCACAGCCACCAAAAAAGAAAAACAAAAAAATCGCGATCATTGCCGGAACAGTAGCAGCAGTCGTTGCCATAGGCGGCATTGGCGCTTTTGCGGTAGTAAAGACCGGAGCATTTTTAAGTCCGTCCAAAAAGGTGCTGCTTGCAGGAGCAAAAACAGTCAGTGACACTGGAAGCTTTGGCGAGGCAATCAAAGACTGTGCATCTTTATATTCCGAAGAGTATACGTTAAAAATGGATATGTCTACGGAAAATGGTGATTTTTCCATAGAAGGACGCAATTCAAAGGACGAGAAGCAGATTAAGGGAAATCTGAACATTTCCGGTGCGCCAGCAATTGATTTTCTGGCAGACATGAACGCCGAACTGGTGCAGATTGAAGTTCCGACGATCAGCGATCAGCTTTTTACTTATGATTACCGGAATGAAAAGACAGGTTATCTGCTTGAAATGGTAGATAAAAATATGCTGGATGCAATGGACGCAGCGCTTCGCGATTCGTTTGATGCGCAGAAATCCGACGAAGTCCGTGCCGAGTTAAAGAAAATATTTGTGGAGGAATACAATTCCCTTGAATTTGCAAAAACAGAGCCAAAAGACTTTGTCATCAATGGGGAACAGCATGGCTGCAAAGGTTATGAAACCGTAGTGACAAAGGAAAACATGAATCACGTGATCGACGGCGTGGAGAAACTTTATGGTGAAAGTTATGCGGAACTGTTAGAGACATTGGATGTGACAGCAGCAGATTATGTTGCCGGGTTGAGAGAAAAAGTGGAAGAAATGCCGGACAGCACAACAGTAGTTTTCTATCTATACAAAGGTCAGTATGCGGCAATCGATGTGACACCGGAAGCGGAGAGTACCACGGAAATCCAGTTCCTTGGTGGAGACACCAGAATGCAGAATATGAAGCTTTTGACAGACGGGCAGGAAGTTTTTAACCTTGAGGGAGATCAGGAGGGCACTGTACAGACCATTACGTTTTCCGAGGAAAATGGAACAGCAGTTTTTACCTATGACAGCAGCAGCGGCGATATCACATATGATGTCACAGGTATGGATAGCACATACTCTTATCAATTTGCAGGAAATCTTGCAATTGACAAAAACAGTGCAGTACTTACGATCGACGATCTTGGAACGGATTCAGAAGACATGAGCGGAACTGTCACATGGGAAAAGGGCGCTCAGTTTGACGAGGTTTCCGGGGAGGTGTTTGATCTTGGAAATGCAACGGAAGAAGAATGGAGAAGTCTTCTGGGTGAGATTTTTGGAGCATTGTTAGGTGGATTTTAATCAATGAAATTTTTTCTCAGATATCTGGCGCTGGAGGGCAAAAAAAGCCTGATAGCGGCAAGAAAAAGCATTGTAAAGTTTATAGTTATGTTATTGCTGATCGCAGGCGGAGTGCTTGCGGTCAGTCTCGTTATGAGTGATGCGGGCGTTTTTCAGACGGCAGAGATCGGCGTTGTGATCCCGGAGGATGAGAATCAGACCAAAATGGTGGCGCAGTTTATTTCCAACATGGACAGCGTGAAAAGTGTCTGCCATTTTCAATATCTGGATCAGAAATCTGCGCTGGATGCGCTAGATGCGGGCAGTCTGGATGCAGTGATCTCTTTGCCGGAGCAGTTTTATGAAGATGTGGATTCCGGAAAAAATACGCCTGCAACCATTTATTTTCCGGAAAATGCTCCATTGAATACAAGAGTGTTTGGCGAGCTTGTGACAGATGGTGTCTCGCTGCTTCGGACGGCGGAGGCAGGTGTTTATGCAGCTTATGACACTGCCGGAATTTACAAGGCAGAGCTTACAAATGACCAGATCAGTGATGTCATAGCAGACCTTTATATTTACGAAGCCTTTGACCGCACTTTGGTTTTTCAGAAAAGTGTATATTCTTCGCTTGGAAAGGCGGATCTTTATCAATACTATTTTTCAGCGGGCGTTTTGATTCTGTTACTTATGCTCGGCGTGAATCAGAGTCATTTGTACCAGAGGCAGAGCCGTGCGGTGGAAAATAAAATCCGCATTTATGGGATTGGGGAAGGAAAAAATGCACTGATCAAACTGTTGCTTATGACAATCCCATTATGGCTTGCTGGGACGATTATTTATGTGGCGGGGTGCGCGGTGTCGAAACAGTATCATTTGTCATTTTTGTGGTTTGACAGGGAAGTACTCGCTGGAACGCTGCTGCTTGCGGCAGTGATCGCAGCGTATTTTCATCTGGTCTATACTATTTCCGGGGAGAGCACAAGAGGAACGGTCGTACTGCTTGCCGTCAATATGCTTCAGGTCATTGCATCGGGTATTGTGATTCCGACTGCGTATCTGCCGAAACTGTTTGAAAAGATCGCAACTTTTTTCCCACTGACATTCTGGGATAATTATTATCTGAAACTGCTCTTTTTTGGAATAGATGCAAGGGATACAAAGCTGCTTTTTCTGATGCTTTTCGGGTTTCTTGGAGTCAGTGTGATCTGGGCGAAAGTCAGCAGCTTGCGGAAAAAGGGTGATGAGAAACGAAGAAAATCAGGCGGTTCTCTGTCTCAATGGAAGAAGCCACAGATACTGACATGGTATCAGTTACAGTTGAAGGCATGGCTGAAACGTGGGACAAGCCTTTTACTTTTAGCTGCAATGCTTCTGGTTGTCTGGCTTGCCGGGCAGATTTCGATACCGCAGTCAGATAATGTGACGGTTGGAGTTGTGTCAACAGAAGGAGCGCATGGAAAAGAAGTGCTGGAGTATTTAAAAGAGCGGGACAGCATTTTTTCATTTGTGGAGTATGACAGCAGGGAGACGCTGTTAGAGGATCTTGTCGCAGGAAAATTAGAGTGTGGATTCTATTTTTCACAGAACTTTGAAAAGAAGTTTGAACACGAAAAGTTAAAAAACAGCGTTTCCTATGTCTGCACGCCGCTTACGACCAAAGGTGAGGTGGCGCGGGAGACCTTTTACGCTGCACTGTTTGAGGTGTATGGCAGACAGATGTTAAGTGCGAGGGCGGAGCAGCTATTCGGTGAAAATGCATCTGCGGCTGAAAGTACACTGTTGGAAAATAACGAAAAGTATCTGGCTGGAAGCGAAGTTTTTCAGGTGAATGTGGAGCAGACGAAAGCGGTAGAAAATGTCCGGAATACCGCACAGAAGGTATTTCCAATCCATGGTCTTGTGGCGGTGTTTTTATTTTTTATCATGTTTGTGGAATATGGACGCCGTTTTGATGCAGGAGAGGGAAAGCCATATCTGGTGCTGCCGGCACCAATGGGAGGCGGTTTTCAGATCATGGGGCTTCTTGCGGCTGGAACGGTACCGGCAGTGCTTGGCACAGTCATGGTGTGCAGCAGCGGGGAAAGCAGAGGTGTCCTTATAGAAGTGACAGCAATGTGTCTGCTTTTGGTAATCTGCGCGCTATGGATTGCATTTGCTGGAAAATGGATACGCAGTATGACTGGATTTACGTCCCAGATGTTTCTACTGTTGTTGATAAACCTCGTGTTCTGTCCGGTTTTTGTGGATATTTCAGCTTATATTCCTGCATTTGAAATTGTGCGCTGCTTTTTCCCAACGGGGCTTTATCTGGAATTTTGTTGATTGTTTATAATCTGCTTATTAGTTATATGTGTAAAATTATGGAAACTCTATTAATTTCTTCATAAGATGTGTTAAAATAAGTGCGTATCACATTAGCATATGCGCTAACGAATGAAGGAGATTAACGCTTTATGAAGTTTTTACAGGCGATAAAGAAAATAAAAGTCAGAAAAGAAATTGTTGCGGCAGCAATGGCTTGCGTACTCGGCATTGGAAGCATTTATTCCGTCCGTGCAACGGTTATTAATGACGCAAAAAATAAGAAAAATGAGGCACAGCAGGAGTTAGACAATATCAACAGCCAGATCGATGAGATTCAGGCAGCCCAGAGTGACTTGCAGGAGGAAATGGATGCGTATGATGATCAGTTAATGGCACTGCTCACAGACATGGATCTTCTGGAAAATGATATGAGTGCAAAGCAGGATGAGATCGATCAGGCGAATGCAGATCTGGAAGTGGCACAGGAGAAAGAACAGACGCAGTATAATGCGATGAAAACGAGAATCCAGTACATGTATGAAAACGGTGACAGCAACTATTGGGAAGCCATGATGGGCGCTACAAGTATTACGGATCTGTTAAACCGTGTGGAATATGTATCCGAAGTTTATGATTATGACCGAAAGCAGCTTACCGCATATCAGGAGACTGTACAGCAGGTAGCAGATCTGAAAGATCAGCTGAATGCCCAGCTTGCAGAAATGGAAGAATTAAAAATCAGCTACGAAGATCAGGCAGCTTCCCTGCAGGCTCTGATCACAGAAAAAAGTGCAGCAATGGATAATTTTGACGCCCAGCTTGCAAGTGCAAAAAGTCTTGCAAGTCAGTATGCAAATACCATCAAACAGCAGAACCAGATCATTGCAAATGAGCAGGCACGTCAGGCAGCGGAAGAGGCAGCAGCGAAGCGTGCAGCACAACAACAGCAAAATGCAGGAAATCAGTCAAACACAACGGGCGGTGACACAAATGCGTCAACTTCAGGTTCAGGAACCGGTTTAACATCTTCAGGTTTAAATCCTGCACATACCACAAGTGTCAGCGGAAGTGATGTGGTTGCTTTTGCAAGCCAGTATGTCGGATATCCGTATGTATATGGCGGTAACAGTCTGACCGAGGGATCTGATTGTTCTTACTTTGTCATGGCGTGCTTCGGGCAGTTCGGAATCTCACTTCCGAGAAATTCCTATTCCATGCAGAGCTGCGGACAGGCAGTCAGTTACGACTGTGCACAGCCGGGTGACGTCATCTGCTATCCGGGACACGTTGCAATCTACATGGGAAACGGACGCATCGTCCATGCCTCCAGCCCGACAAACGGAATCTGCTACGGAAGTGCTACCTACCGTACCATTCTGACAATCCGGAGAGTACTATAGTGTTGGCAAGTGGCTCGACAAAAGAATTGTATCTTATTAGAAAAAGTGATATAATATCACACGGAGTTTGTTCGTACTAACATCAACGACTTAATTGCGAATTTCGTAATTCGAAAGTGAGTTTCGCTATACCAAAAAATGAAAGAAGGAAATTATTATGCAGTTTGAACAGTTACAGAAAGACATGATAGCAGCCATGAAGGCAAGAGATAAAGTTCGCAAAGATGCAATTTCCGCATTAGTATCCGCAGCGAAGAAAGTAGCCATTGATGATGGATGTAGAGACAACATCAGCGAGGAGATCGTAGACCGCGTGATCTTAAAGGAGATCAAATCCGTCAAAGAGCAGATCGATACCTGCCCGGCAGAGAGAACCGATTTAAAAGAAGAATATCAGGCAAGATATGATATCTATCAGGAATATGCACCGAAAATGATGTCCGCAGAGGAAGTAGAGACATTTATCACAGAAAAATTTGCAGATATCGTTGCAGGTAAGAATAAAGGAATGATCATGAAAAATGTTATGCCGGAATTAAAAGGCAAAGCAGAGGGAAGCGTGATCAATCAGGTGGTTGCAAAACTTTGTCAGTAAGCACCAGACAGAAGGGCGTGGCGGTAAATATGGAGAAGCGGATTCGTTTTACAATCATTCTTGTGCTGATCCTGATTGTGGTCATTGCATTTTCTTTTCAGTCGAAAGAGAAGAAAGAATATCTGGTTTTCAATGAGAAACTGGATGAAACAGCAGTTACGGTGGATGATGCCGACCTGACCTTACGCGATATTGCATTTTATGTGGCGTATGAGGAGAAAACGGTTCAGGAGCAGGCAATTCTTTACAACCCGGACAATCCGAGACAGTATTGGAATGTATACACGGACGGTCAGTTTGTGAAACTTGCTGCAAAGCAGGCGGCACTGGATATGGCGGTTCATGATGAAATTTTTTACCGGATGGCTGTGGCAGAAGGCGTAGAACTGGATGCGGCAGAGAGAACGTATCTTGAAAATGATGAGAATGATTTCTGGTCTGACTTAGAGGATTGGCAGAAAAATCAGTTGGGAATTTCCGAGGATGAACTTGATTTTTCCATGGAAAAAATAGCGTTAGCGGATAAGTACCAGAGCATTTATGCCCAGATGAACCAAAAAGAATATGAGGCGTATAATTTTAATGGGGAGGCCTACGAGGCACTTTTACAGGAGCACACATACAGTGTGAAGGAAAAAGTGTGGGACAGAGTGGAATTTGGCTCTGTAACGCTTGACAATTAGAAAAGTAGAAAAGAGAAAAATTATGTCAGTAAAAATTGGAAGAAATGATCCATGCTGGTGTGGAAGCGGTAGAAAATATAAAACATGCCATGAGGCATTTGATGCAAAAATCGCAAAATATGCGGCACAGGGACACATCGTACCGCAGCATAACATCATTAAAAATGCGGAGCAGATCGCAGGCATCAAAGAGAGCTGCAAGATCAATATTGCAGTTCTGGATTACATTGAGAAAAACATCCACGAAGGTATGAATACCGCAGAGATCGACAAAATCGTGTATGATATGACAACGAGCATGGGAGGAATCCCGGCACCATTGAATTATGAGGGTTATCCGTTTTCTGTTTGCACATCTGTGAACGATCAGGTGTGTCATGGTTTCCCTTCAAAAGATGTGATCTTAAAAGCAGGAGATATCATCAACGTGGATTGTTCCACGATTTTAAACGGATATTTTTCGGATTCTTCCAGAATGTTCTGCATCGGAGAGGTAAGCCCTGAGAAGAAGAAACTTGTTCAGGTTACAAAGGAATGTGTAGAACTTGGATTAAAAGAAGTAAAACCATGGGGCTTTTTAGGTGACATGGGGCAGGCAGTGCATGACCATGCATTTTCCAATGGCTATACAGTCGTGCGCGAGATCGGCGGACACGGTGTAGGTCTGGAATTCCACGAGGAGCCGTGGGTAGGCTACAATTCAAGACGTGGTCAGGAGATGTTAATGGTTCCAGGCATGATCTTTACGATTGAGCCAATGGTCAATATGGGACAGCCGGATATCTATGTAGATTCTGATAATGACTGGGAAGTGTATACAGATGACGGACTTCCTTCCGCACAGTGGGAGATCATGGTGCTTGTGACGGAAGACGGTCATGAAGTTTTATGCTGGTAGAAGACCACAACACGTGGTTTACGTGGTATGTTTGAAAAGGTTTACCGTGAGAGCTTCGCCCTGATACTTGATAAAGTGGCGGTAGATCACAATACCGGAAATAATAACGCAGCCAAGTTTAACCGACGGGAGTTTGACTGTGAACAGTACACACAGTGCAAAAAGACCGAAGGTGACCACAGACCGGAAGGAGTGTGGGCTTACGACCACAGCCAGGGAAAAGAAAATAAAGAAAAATGCAAGGTAAACAGCCGGACGCATTTCCGGAAAAAGACCAAGCAGGACTCCAAAAGAGGCGGTGATTGCTTTACCGCCTTTTTCTTTGCGCAAAAATGGGAACGCGTGCCCGAACACCGGCGCAACGAGAACCGGAACAAAAAGCAGCGAATGGATGTCAAGAAAATGCTGCCCTAAAAATACCGGGACAAATCCTTTTGCCAGTTCCAAAATCAGGGAGAGCAGTCCGCAGAAAAACCCACCATACATAAAGGCGTTGGCAACGCCCGGATTATGGTCTTTTGGGAGTTCACGGATATCAACATGTTTGAGGATTTTTGGCACCCAGTAGGCAAAGAGGGTGCTTCCAAGGACAAAACCAAGGAGTGTAAAAAAGAGATATAACATAAAATAAAACCTTTCGTAGTAATAGTGACGTGGCGCAGAAAAGCATAACCGCAGCCACAAAATAATCAGGCAGTGAGATCTTCTAATAATTTTACAATCTGCATAGCGGCGTCAGGCTTACGTTCCCTGCGCTGTGCGGATAACATCTGATCGCGCAGTGCATCATTGTGGATCAGTGCCTTGCCAAGCTGCACCTGTTTGGAGAGATGCTTTGACGAGACAGAGAGATGTTTTGCACCAAAAAATCGCAGGTTTGCAGTCTCACATCCCGGAATTGGAGCGGTGTGGACGATCGGAATATTTTTTACAAGAGATTCCGTTGAGGTAAGCCCGCCAGGCTTGGTATAAATAACATCGCAGGCGTCCATAAAAAAGGATACATGGTTGGTGTAGCCTATAATGTGAACCCGTTTGTTAAAATGAAATTCTTTTCGTAAAATGCGCTCTATCTTAGTATTATTTCCGCAGATGATCACGATATGTTCGCCGTTCCGGCAGCGGAGCGCAAGTTCAGCGGCAAAAACAGCCAGCTTTCCAAATCCCATACTGCCACTCATAACAAGAAACATCGGAACATCCAGAGGCAGATGCAGTTTTTCCCTTGCTGCGTCTTTAGACGCATTTTTACAGAAATCCTGTCGCACCGGGATTCCGTATGGAAGCAGCTTTTCCTTCGGAACACCACGTTTTACATATTCGGGAATGAGATCCTCATGAGGGATCACGTAATAGTCAAGGTTTGTTTCTTCCCAGAATGGAATACAAGTGTAGTCTGTTCCGACTGCAACAGCAGGAATGTGCAGCAATTTCTTCTTTTTCATATAAGTCATTGTTTCCGCAGGGTAAAGGTGCGGGGTGACAACAATGTCAAAATGATTTTCTTCCATGTAAGATGCTAACTTTTTCCCTAACAGTGCGTTGGCAAAATAGACAGGAGATTTCCTTCTGGAACTGGAGATCAGCATGCCTAATTTATAAATGAATCCAAAGAAGAATGGTATATGTTTTACAATGCCAACATAAGCTCCGGCAACAGCGTGTGAAGTGTGTTTCCCGGATAAAAGAAACATATCTAACATTTCCACGGTATGCCCTTTCTGCTCGGCAGCTTCCTTCACTGCCTTTCCGGCACTGTTATGTCCTTCTCCTGTGTCACAGGATAATATCAAAATTTTCATAAATCTATAGAATCCCTTTCAAATATCGGCTATAATCAGTGTAGCATATCGTATCTGAAATTACGAGAGAAATTCTAGGAATGGATAATTACTGTTCACAGTAATTAATTCGGGAGAGGAAAAGATGAAGTTATCAGGGAAAAAAGGAACAGGACAGCCGAAAAAGAAATCTGAAGGAAAACCGAAGAATACGCAGATCCGGGAAAAAGTGCTGGGAGACTGGCTTTATATGACACCGCAGGAGATCGGTGTGCGGCAGATTTATGAAGCGTTTGGCGAGCAGGACAGTTACGAATTGGAAATATGGGAAGATGCAGGCGTTTTAGAGATTGGAATGGCAGACGGAGCATCGGTGGATATTGAGACAGCGCAGATTCATCCAAAAGATGAGATCACGGCTTCTTTTGCCGCAGAGCATCAGGCAAAATCCGTTTTCCTTGTTACCTTTAAGCCGGAAACTTATGAGGAAGCAACAAACGTCATGCGCAGGATCATTGGAAAAACAGGCGGCTTCTTTTGCGGAGACACGGAAGACTTCACACCGCTGTTCGAGGGATAAGTGAAACATGTTTTCGGAAAAAAGAGGGATTTACGGACAAAGCTAAGAGCAATGAGGGGATGGAAAACAGCATGAATTTCGATTACATAAAAGACGCTGAACCGGTTACAGAGGACTTGAAGCAGTTATACGATGCCCTGTATAGAAATCTGGAGAAAGCAGAGGAATTATATTGGACGAGACCGCAGAGATGCGGCATGATGCTGCGCAAGGCGACAGAAAAAATATGCCGTATTTATAATGGATATTATGGGATTCATTTTCCGGAAAGTGCCACATTGGAAGATTACCTCTGCTATACAAGGGAGGATGACCACAATGCTATGGTGAGCCGTTTCCTCAGTGTGGTGCGCAAGGAGCAGCGCGACCGTCTGGAATGGCTTCGGGTGTGGGGCGATGAGTGCGTATTCATGGAGGAAAATCCGGATGAGATCCGTCATAATGCGGATAAACTTTATCTGAATGTCAAAAAAATGATGGTGTACATGATGGAGGCAACAAAAGAAATGTGCCTGCGCATCGATCATATGGAGAATCTGCAGGGAAGAAGTTTTGCAGATGATATTTTGCCAGGTTATCAGTCTGAAGAAGAATTAGAGGCTTTGGAAGAACAGCGGCAGAAGGAACAGCGGAAGAGTTTCTGGTCATCCCTGTTTGGAAAGAAAGAAAAGTAGCATTGCATTTACAGAAAAAGCTACAATGGGAGAGAAGCATGTCAAAGATTAAATTGATCGCCAGCGATCTTGATGGAACATTACTGTTAAATTTCGCAAAAAACTGCAATCCGGAATTATTTCCGATTGTAGAAGAATTAACGAGAAAAGGAATTTATTTTGTACCGGCAAGCGGACGACAGTACGTGAATCTGCAGAAACTATTTGCCCCGGTAAAAGATGATATTATGTATCTGTGTGAAAATGGAGCGCTGGTCATGCACAGTGATCAGGTTCTGGTGAAGAAGCAGTTTGAAGATTCCCTTGCATTGGACATCTGTCACACTGTGATGGATCATCCAGATTGCGAGATTGTCATTTCCGGTGAGAGAACTTCTTATCTGATTCCAAAGTCAAAAGATTTTGTGACACATGTGCGTGATGTGGTAGGAAATCATGTGACAGTGATTGATGCGCCGGAACGCATTGAGGAACCAATCATCAAGGTATCTTATTTTACACGGCCGGAGAAGCAGGAAAAAGCAACTGCAGAGTTTCGTGAAAAATATCCGGATGACCGTTGCATTATTGTGACATCGGGAAACCGCTGGGTAGATTTTACACCGCTTGGAACGAGCAAAGGTGCCGCCTTAAAAGAGATCGGAGAGCGTCTTGGAATCGCACCGGATGAGATGGCAGCATTTGGTGACAATGAAAATGACAGAGCGATGTTAGAATTTGTCGGTCATCCATATCTGATGGAAGTATGCAACCCGACCATGGAAAATATTGTGGCGGAACGCTGTAAAAAAGTAGAAGATACGCTGAAACAGTTTTTGTAGGGCTGCCATCACAGAGGAAGTTTAAATGAAAAAATTATTATCAGGTTCCTACTATATCGTGTTGCTTTTGGGAGTGCTATTTGTTGTCGGTAGTTTTCTGTTTGCAAAAAATGAAACACATTTCCGGAAGGGGGAGATCGCAGGACATCAGCAGATCACGCCCCAGAGCATTACACAGGTAGATGAAATGACAAAAGAATACATTTTCTCAGGAGAGCAGTTTACAGGGAAAAATATATGTCTTGCTTTTTATTCAATCCATCTTGGTATTGAAGTGTATGAAGATGGCGAGCTGATTTATAATCTGAAGCCGGTTCCAGGTATTTTTGGCACAACACCCGGGTCTGTCTGGAATTTTCTGGAGATCGATCCGGATTGTGGGCAGGTCATTGTGAGGACACATGCTGCGTACGAGAGAGTGGGCGGCGAGACACTGTCTTTTTATATCGGCGAGGCAGTCGATGAGGTGCTGTATCTCATACGCAATTCTGCAATAGGTGCGTGTGTGTGTCTGTTGGAACTGGCAATCGGTATATTTCTGATCATGTATTTTATCATTGGCAATAAAGGGATACGCATTGAAAACTATGTTTTGTATTTTGGATTATTTGCAGTGCTGATGGGCGCATGGTCTTTGAATGAGACGGTGCTGATGGCGCTTCTGGTCAAAAATACAGTGGCAGGTTCTAATCTTGGGTATATTTTGATCATGCTTATGCCTGCACCTTTTTCGATGTTTGTGCAGGGTTTTTTAATGCCGGAAGATAAATGGGCTGCCGGATCGATCACATTTTTAAGTGTTTTGAATATGGCGGCATGCGTTCTGCTCCATATGACAGGAGTACTTGAATTTCGGAATTCTGTAACATTTACCCATATATTAATGGCTATGGATATCCTATATTTGGGATATGCATTGGTTCATTACGTGAAGAAGCACGGCATGGATAGGATTGCAAAGACGAATATTGTGGGAATTATCATTCTTTTTGTTGCATTTGCTGCAGATATTATATTTTTTTATGTTATTTCAACTGTTGTGGATATTCTGGGAAGAACAGGATTCCTTGTTTATATCTGTCTGCTGGCATGGCTTGCAGCATCAGATTCCATGGAAAAACTTCATGAAGGACAGAAAGCTGCCATCTATAAAGAACTGGCATTGAAGGATATTTTGACCGGACTTTACAGCAGGAATGCCTATGATGAATGGGAGAGAGACAATCAGCATCCGGACAAGACCGCCATTGTCATGTTAGATCTGAATAACCTGAAAAAGTGTAATGACCGGTATGGCCATGAGGCAGGCGATACCTACCTGAAAAAGGCATCGGAGATGATCACAAATGCATTTTCACAGGAGAATACAGTATATCGTATTGGTGGAGATGAATTCTGTGTGATCATGCCGGATGCAAAGGAAAATAGCATAGAAGGAGCAATGGACAGACTGAAAGAGCTTCAGAAGCAATACAAAGGAACGGACCATTCAGTGGAAGTGGAGATCGCCTGCGGCTATGCGTTCTATGATGACAATGTGGATCAGAGTTTTGTGGATACAAGAAAGAGGGCAGATACGCATATGTATGAAAATAAGCGTATGCTAAAGGGAAAGGAACCGCGTTAATTTAAAAATTGAATAATAAAAAGGATTCCCCTGCATACAATGTAAAAACAAGTATTGCAGGGGAATTTTTTTGAAAGGTTATATTGAGGAAAGAGCAATTGAGATAGCAAGATATATTATCGACAACAACACGACGGTAAGACAGGCAGCGAAGCATTTTGGGATATCGAAATCAACGGTACATACGGTGGTAACAAAATAGAATGCTTAAAGAAGATATTAAAAAGGCAGTTCATTTGGAATATAGAATAGATAAAAAGCGATAAGGGGAAACCTTATCGCTTTATTAAAAGAAGAATGTGGGATTGATAATCATTTAATTTTACATAATTAGATGTCAGTAGAAAGTTTATTAATTTTTCTTAGAGCAATACGATAAGAAATGTAAAAAAATAACAATGTTACAAGGAAATAAACAGTTAGAAATATTAAGGAGACTATAATTCTTTGATTAATTAGTTCAAGATAGAAAAAAGTATCAATTTGGGAACTCATAACAAAAATGGTAATACTATTTAAACTAGAATAGCATAGTGCAAATAGCCAACACCAGTGTGGAAAATGTTGGGTTCCATTAAAAAGAACTCCTTTTATTGACATCCAAATGATTAACGCACAAGGCGCTAATGAAATAACCCAACCGTTTAAGCTTGTTTGAAAAAAATAATCTAGTAGATTAGTAAGATTATCTAATATAATTATACCCCAAAAAAGTTTAACATAAATTGTGTTCCGAATATTTGTGATCCTTTCATCACAGTGAATGGTGGTTTTCATAAGTTGTCCTCCTCCCAAAATAAATCGTTTAATGTTTTGTTAAGTACTTTACATATCCGAATACAAAGCTGAAGACTGGGATTAAACTTTCCGCCTTCTAGTAAGTTGATAGTAGGGCGTGTAACATTAACTTTGGCAGCCAGTTCTTCTTGAGAAAGATTCATCTCAACGCGCGCTAATTTAAGACGCATATTTTTCATTTATATAACCTCCTTTCTATATGTATTATATGATATATCAAACAAAGTGTAAAGTATATAATACAAAAAATAATAAATATATAACGTTATGTGAAAAAGATTATTATGTTTTGGTAATAGAACTTTTAAGTATTTGATTCAAGTGTCGGAGTAATAAAAGAGTTACGAAATAAAGTAAAAGCAAATTAGGAGGGTATAGAACTAAACAATCGTTTATAACAAGATATAAAATGTCAGGTGTAGATCAATCAGATTTCTGATTGATTCTGAGGGTTTGGGAGATACTCCCAACAAGCAAA
>OGKO01000163.1_pt1 | contig 57730 bp, 48 predicted proteins | sample 1572451 | NCBI WGS metagenome assembly OGKO01 (sample SAMEA2582089, study PRJEB24529) | metagenome | biome: Human gut stool | place: China | collected 2011 | reverse complement strand
AGTGCGCATCCCCGCGGAGCGTTTTTGTGTAATAGGAACGAAGTTTCCTATTACATAAAAAACAAGGCATACGAAGCTTTCTCCGTATGCCCTTGTATCTGTTTTTACTATTCCCGGCTCAGCTTGAATTTCTTTATCTCCGCATTAAGCTTATCCGATATAATGACATTGTTATGTGACTCCTGACCAATATCGTTCACTCCCTGTGTAAGTTCAACAGCCTTTTCCGTGACATTGGTTATTCCCTTTGTACTCTCATCTACCGCTATATTCACTGCAGCTATTGATTCGCGTATGAAATTCATGCTGCTCTTGACGGAATCACTCCTGTCTGCAAAGCTTTTCATCATATCACTCATGCCGCTTACATCGTTCCTGTAATCATCGCAGGTATCAAGAAGCCTTCTGTATCCCTCCATCGCAGTAGTATCCATGAGCTCCAGCATTCTTCCCGATTCCTCCGCAAGCTCATCCACGGCATTGATAACCTCATTGCTGACAGTCTGTATTCTTCCTGCCGTCTGCGTAGAATTAGCTGCAAGCTCCCCGATTTCACCGGCGACAACCGCAAAGCCATGCCCTGCCTCGCCTGCACGCGCCGCCTCTATGCTTGCATTGAGCGCCAGAAGATTCGTCTTCTTCGCAATGCTCAGAATTAGCTCGGTCAAGCTGCTGATTTCTTCAACCGCCTTGGATTTCTCAATCCTGCTGCGCATGCTCTCAGCCATTTTCTCCGTCTCTTCCTTCGCGCTCCTGCCTGCCTGCTGTGCGCTCTCATATATTCCCTGCACGTTCTCCATTATCCTCCGGGACTTATCATTCCCGCCTTGTGCCTGGCTGCTTATATTCTCCACAGCTTCAAAGGTCTCATTAACCGACTCATTAATCTGGCTCAGTGATGCACTTGTCTCCTCCATGGATGCACTCATCTCCTCCATAGTCGCAGATATATCCGAAATACTTATCTGTGCATTTGAAAGATCACTGGCAATCTTATCGGAGGAGCTTCTAAGCTCTGAAGAATTGTCCGATATGTTAACCATTATATTTCTTATATAATTGAGCAGCTCATTGACATTTTCGGCAATATTTTCAAGCTCATCACCCGTTCTGATATCCAGCTTCTGTGTCAAATCCCCCTCGTTGTTGACAATATCATATATCTTGTTATCAACCTTATTGAGATTCCTTATAATCACAGCCACAATCACGTCCATTGCTATAACCGCAAGGACAAGACAGACCACAGCCGCCTCCATATTGGCTTTATTACTGCTGTAAATCCTTTTTTCTATCTGCGTCGCATCATAGTCACATGCAATGATTCCTACTACCTCGTTATCACGGTTAAAAACAGGCGCATATGACGTTATTATTGAGTAATCACCGTAATTCCCGATTACGTTATCCGTATAGCAGCTGCCTGCAAACACATCCGCAAGCTCTTCATACGTCGCATCAAACTCGGAGCCGTATTCACAGGCATCAACCTCAGCAGTGTCTATTCCATAATATATTTTACCGCCGTCCTCATACAGTGTGTACATGTACAGAACTCCCAGCTCACGTCTCACGGCATCCATGGCAAGCCTTATCCTCTCATAGCTTTCTCCTGTTCCGCCGCTCTCATACAGGCTTTCCAGCTCATCGCCGTCTACAACGTTCCCTGCTGCCTTTGCAGCCATCACGGCCTCCTCGCCCCCAAGCTGTGACATTCCGTTCAGGACAGCACGATTTCCCATAATCCCCAGCACCAATGCCATAATCAGCATTATCGCAGTAACCGGCAGCATGAGCTTAAACCTTATGCTTATTTTCCTTGTCTTTTTTCCGTTGTGTATCATATTTCTCCCCCCTGTCACTGCTTTTGCAGTGACTCAAATAGTAATGAAAAACGTGCTTTTTACGTTTTTCCTGTGTGAAATCGTAATACATCTTATGCAGTGTCCTTTACTGCATTAGATGTATTTTTCACACTAACCTCCATGTTATAATCCTTACGTTCCTTTTATTATAACACAGTTATAGTAATTTAAAATAACATATTTAAAAAAAAAATATCTTATCGCTTCACCTAACTATTATCCGCACTTCTACTCATTTGCCTTCAGGCTCGTAACCATATCGATTGTCTTTACCTTGCGCCCAAGCAGGAGATTTACCAGATAAGCCACCGCGAACACGCCTGCGGCACCGACAACATAAGTGATTGGTTCTACACGGACCAGCATATCATAGTTATCACCCATCGCCAGCTTGTAGATAAGCGCTGTCATGTACTCGCCGAGAGGAAGTCCGATTATGACTGCCACGACGCATACCCAGAGATTCTGCATGACATATATCTTTCTTATCTGTCTGCTTCTGAAGCCCAACACCTTCATGGTTGCGAACTGGTACTGCTTCTCGGAGAAGGACAGTATTCCGAGATTGTAGATAATCACAACAGCGAGAACTACGGATACCACCATAAGCAGCAATATAACCGTGTCCATCATACTGATCATGGACATCATTCCGTCCTTCAGGGCAGCAATTCCGGTTATGAGCGATACACCCGCGATATTTTTCACTTCACTTAAATCTTCATCTGTATAAATGCAGTCTGCCTTGTAATCAATTCCGATGCTCTCCGCATAGGCTCTTGTCATCGCAAGCTTCTGTCCCTGCGGCTCGCGGAAGGTTCCGGCAATTCCGGTTGTGTATATTTTTTCCTCGCCGTACACCGACCAGCTCACATTATCCCCAACCTTTAAGCCAAGGATTGACAATAGCTTTTCCGATACATATATTCCGTCATCCGACAGCTCGAAATATCCTGCCTTATGGTCGGTATATCTCACCTTATCTCCTGCATCCGTCACGACAATCTGTCTGGTTGAGGTATTTCCCGACGCATCAAAAGCCTCGACGGCAAGCGTCATGCTCGTCGCAGCACCGTATCTGTCTGTCAGCTCCCTATATGCCTCGTCCGATATTGTGCTCTCCACATCAAGCTTATACTCAAAATTATATAAATCTTCAAACTGCCACTTTATGAAGAACTTAATTGTGTCCCTCATGCCAAAAGCACAGACTATAAGCATAGTACAGCCCACAATTCCCACAATACCGGTTATCGTTCTTCCCTTGTTTCTTCCGATATCGCGCAGATTCCAGCGCACACCCACTGAAAATCTCTTTGCAAAGCTTCCGGCAGGCCTTAACTCGCCAGCCTTCACCTTCGGCACCTCAAGTCTCAGCGTCTGTGCAGCCGACTCCTTCAAAAGTCCGTGGCAGGTGAAATATGTAGCTGCCGTGACTAACAGCACAACTCCTGCCGCCACTGCATAGACAATCGGCTTTGTGACCACAACCATATCCGGCACTTCAAAATATTCTGCCTCCATATTTACAAAAATATTTCCTATAATGAATCTTCCGCCAATCAGCCCCAGAATTGCTGCGATGACACTCACATAAAACCCGTAGCCCAGATAATGTCTTTCTATCCTTTTTCTGCTGAAGCCAAGTGCCTTCAGGGTTCCTATCTGTGTCCTCTGTTTCTTGACAAAACGATGCATTGTCGTGACAACCGAGAGCACCGCTATGAAAAGGAACAGGAAGGTAAATATCCCCGAATAGCTTGCACCCTCCTCAACCTCACTCTGATAAGCCTCCACCGACGCACTCGCATCTCTTCCCGTCACAGCCACTGCCGACTTGATATTGTTCTGTAAAAGTGCCTTTACAGCCTGCTCATCAGCATCGTCCTTCAATGTGACGTAGGCATAATTATACACATAGTAATCGCTTGCCTTGTAATCAGGAAAAGCTATGTCGAATATCTCATCCGTCACATCCCCTGCATTCATGCCAAGCTTTTCGGCAGCGGCAGCCTTAAGTTCATCCTTTATGTAATCCTCAGGGAACGACTTCATCGACAAATACACATATCCGTAATCCTCATGTGTAGGAAAAAGTGCCGACTCATCCTTGATTGAGTAGACATGGTCGGGAGTGTTCACAAGCCCCGCCACCCTGCCCGTAATCTCATAGTCCTTGTATGCGAGCGTCAGCTCATCGCCGACCTTGATGCCGAGATTGTCCGCAAGGTAGCTGTCAAGCCACATTCCGTCGCTGTCATAATCAAAGCCCTCTCCGTCAACCACATGCATGCTCGAGATATTCTTACTCTCAACAAAATTCGTCTCAAGCACAACATCCTTATAATTTTTCAAATCGGTGTTGATAACCAGTGCGCGCTCTGCATCCTTCACACCGTCCGTGGCAAGAATATCCTCCATGTCCTCATCGGAAAAATTCTCCCCAAGCATCCACAAATCCTGAAGATTATTCTCCTCATAGTATCTCTGTCCACTGTAGTCCATACCATCCATGTAGGCATGGATTCCCGAAAATACGAACACACCGAGGAAGGTCATTATAAATATAGTGATAAAAGAAGAGAAATTCTTCCATATATCCCTCATCATCTTTTTTCTAAGCATTACCACTCCACCTCCTCGATATTCTTCGGTGAAGGGTTATCGACAACAGACTTGATTTTTCCGTTCTTTACGCGCACCACAATGTCTGCAATGTCAGCAATCAGGCTGTTATGAGTAACGATGATAACCGTATTTTCTCCCTTTCTGCACTGCTCCATGAGAAGCTTCAATACCTCAACTCCGGTTGCAGAATCAAGGGCACCCGTCGGCTCATCGCACAGAAGCACCTTCGGATTCTTAGCAACCGCCCTCGCGATTGAGATTCTCTGCTGCTCGCCTCCCGATAACTGGTTCGGGAACTTATTCTCATGCTCCGTGAGCCCGACCTTCGCGAGTGCTTCATGTGCATCAAGCGGATTCTTCACTATATCTTTCACAAGCTCCACGTTCTCAAGCACCGTGAGTGTCGGCAGTATATTATAAAACTGAAAAATGAAGCCGACCGTCGCCGCCCTGTAACGGCTCAATTTGTCCTCATTATATTTTGAAATATCCTCGCCATCGACGATCACCTGTCCTGTTGTCGGAATATCCATTCCGCCAATTAAATTGAGGAGCGTGGATTTGCCCGCTCCCGACGGACCGAGTATGACAACGAACTTTCCCTTCTCAATACTCAAATCGACTCCGTCAAGTGCGCGAAACTCACGCTCCCCTGTCTTGTACACCTTGGTAACATTTTTAAGTTCAACTATCTTAGCCACAGTAATCTCCTCCTTCATGTTGTTGCTTTACAACATGAATATAGCACTGTGGTTAGAAATATGCAACCAAAATTAGTTATGCCTTATTATGTTTTTTCTAAACTATTTTGCACCCCTTTATAACCGCCTCGACCTCCGACTTACTCATCTCAACAATCTCCGCTATCTGTGCGGTTGTGTAACCCTTTTTGTGCATATTCATGATTACTCTTTCATTTGTCTTTCTCGTCGCTCTCTCTGTCGCCTTTTCCTCTACACCTTCACTAAGATTACACATAACATTCACATCCCTTCTGAAATCACTGTTAAGTGGAAGATTATATTCCTTTTCCATTATCTCAAGCTTCTCATCAAGCTCAATACTGCTTGACAGAAGTGCCCCTATCAGGCGATGAAGCTCATATCTCTCATCGTGTGCAGGAAGCTCATCCGTAATTCCTATAAGGATAATGTTGAGCAGATTAATATTGCCCTTCCATTCATACGGCTCAAGCATCTCGTCCTTGGTCAGATGGATATGACTCATGCTGTTGCACTTCATATTCATACATATCCAAATGCTGTAAACCTGCTTAATATCGTCGTAATCGGAGTTGACAAAATCTCTTTCCTTTTGCGATGATACCAGGCGGCTTACATAAAAAATTGACCTGTTTAATATCTTATATACAACAGGCTCATCCTTCTGTGCCTCGACATTCACGATAATCTGTGTCAGTTTATGATTTGTCTCGTTTTCTGTCAATCTGACATTATCTTTTATATGTACATTGCCAAACGGTAACCTCACATAAAAAACAATATCAAATCTTATCATGCCCTCGTTAATTTCCGAGTTCTCCGTATTGAATCCGCTAACCCGCTGTCCCGGACCGTCATTCCTCTCGCCATTGGTGTTTCCCGGCTCAATCGGCACCATCCCGATCACAGGCGCGCCCTCAATGCAATCCGCCACATCTTCAGGGCTCATTCCCTTGAATGCATCAACCGTCTTTAAAAGAATACGCGCCAAGATACTCTTCTGTGCCAGCAGCCGCTTAGCCCGAATATCATATTGCGCCTTGTCTCCCGCTGCCGCCATCGCATTGCTTAATTCTGTTTTCAAAAAAGCCCTCCCTTTGTATGACATAAACACACAAAGGCTCCCCCAACGCCTGATACCATTATAAACGATGGTTGTAAAAAATGCAACTAAAAATCACGCCGTATAGTACTGCGCCTGCGCATTCCACAGCTCATAGTACTTGCCGCCCTCGTCTGCGACAAGCTTCTCTCCCGGATGAAGTGTGAGATGAAATACCATGGTCATATACGGTAAGGTAAAAAAACAGACTCTACCACTATACACGCGGTAAAGTCTGTTTAAATTCATCCTGTCAATGATATTCGCAATCAGCTTCGCTACTTGCAGCTCTTCTTTCTTCTCGCAGTCATTACAACAGTTCCCGCAAGTACTACCACAAAAAGCATGATAAAAGGTGCACGGCTAAAAGAATATCCCGTCTGCGGAGCTGTTATAGCCGGAGCATCATTTTCCGTACTCGAAGGCTCGGATGGCTGTGTCTCCGAAGGCTGCTCTGCCGGTTCGGTTTCAGAAGGCTCCGTCACTGAAGGGTTATTTTCAGCAACGACAAAGCTTGTACCTGCGGAACCGTCCGTCCATACAATTTCAAATGTATGACTGCCCTCTGATAAAGTCTTGAGATAATCAGGCTTTAACGTGATTATCGTCGAACCTTCGGTTACGGTATAATTGTCAGCATCAACAACCTTCCCGTCCACCTTGACACTCACGAACTTGGCAATCTCACCGTTTCCTCTGATTACAATGTTGCCATCCGTATTCTGTGTCCATGAGCTGTTGGCTCCATCAAGAATTTCATAATCAATCGTTGTCACCTTCTCTGTGACAGTAAGTGTCGCGATGTCGGTTGTAACCTCTCCCGCTGAGTTGCTCAATACGCATCTGTATTTGTAGCCGTTGTATGTCACATCTGTTATGTCTATCTTATAGCCCGTCGTGTCCGCTCCGGCAATATCCACGAATCCATTGCCATCGTTTTTGTCGACCTGCCACCGGAAATTCACGCCGCTGCCGCTCGCCGTTATGGTAAATACAGCCTGCTCTCCTGCCTTAACGCTTACGCTCTGTGGCTGTGTATGAATAGCCGGCAGCTCTTCCACAGGAGGCTTCGGAGCTGTCTGCTTGAAGGTGACCTCGATAGTGTGATTAGTGTCCACAATTTTAAATGTATAGCTTGTTGTAATATCAACTGCTTTTCCATCCACCTTCAAGGTATCTATCTCATAGCCTTCATCCGGAGTGATTTCAAATGTCTGGTCATTATAATCATACACATACACATCGCCGCTTGGAGAAATTTCACCATGTTCTCCGGCTGTGGCCGTAATGACGTATTCCGGTATATCCGGTATATATGGCCACAACACAGTCAGTTCCACCTCATCCGATATAACCGTTCCACCCGGATTGCTTACCACACATCTGAATTTATATCCATCGTATTCCGGATACACCGCATCCATCGTGTAAGCTGAATCTACTGCCCCGTAAATGTCACCAAAACCATAGCCGTCCCCTATATCAATCTGCCACTGATATTTAAGATCAATTCCTGTTGCCGTCACACTAAATTCTGCTACCTGTTCCCAATATGCCCATACATCCTTAGGCTGGCTGACAATAGACGGTGCATCATACTCATAGACAGCGGTTACTTCCACGTCTGACGCAGGCATCTCAAACGAGGTCGTCGTGTTTGTTGTGCTGCCCAATGTGATTTCACCTTTTATTACTTTCCACTCTTTAAAATACTTTCCGTTCGGTGTGGAATCTGCCGTTATCTCGACATTAGCGCTTTCTGCGTAATCTCCGCTGCCCGTTCCGTTGTTCACGATTACCTTATAGGTATCCGCCGCATACACTGTATCGGGTGCTCCCTTTGTTCCCGCAAATACTGACAGAAGCATGGCTGCTGCCATAAATATGGCACCGACCTTTGTAAATATTTTTTTATTCATGTACTTATCCCCCTTTGTCTATTGGATATATTGATTATAAATCGTACCCTAAGGTACAAGTCAAGTTCAATATGCCATTTTTCGACAAATTTTTAAGGGTTTTCTCAAAAGCCCCAGAACACTATCCCGAGCACCGCCGAGAACACTATCATGAGAATCGGTGAGAGCTTCTTTTTCCATAATTTCTTCACCAGAAAGGAGACTGCAAACAGTATTAGAAATATGATTATAGACTTATAATCGGGCTCTGCCCCGCTCTTCACGTTCTCAAAGCCGAAGAATGCCGCGAGCCCCATGCTGATTGCCGTCGCAATTATCATGGCGACTATGCATGGCCGTATTCCGGACAGAACTGCATTCACGCCTGCATATTTCAGGAGATTTTTCAGCACGGCGGCAATGATTAGTATTATGACAAATGATGGCAGCACAACTCCGAGAGTTGCCATAAACGCACCGAACATTCCCCCCTGCGAAGAGCCGATGAAGGTCGCCATATTCACCGCTAGCGGTCCCGGAGTTGACTCCGATACGGCAATAAAGCTCATAAATTCGCTCTCGGTAAGCCACCCCCTTGACAAAACCGTCTCCCTGACAAGCGAAATCATGCCGTAGCCACCACCGAAGGAAACCGCGCCGATAACAAGAAAGTTCAGAAAAAGTTCAATATATATCATTTTTTATATGTTTCCTCCGTGTCAGAACATTTTTTATCTGCATTACCCACACGCCTTCCAATCATGTACACAGCCCAGCCTGCCACGCCGCTTATCACAATATAGAATATTGACGAGAACGACACCGCCGTTATTGAAAACACCGTCATCACAACAATCACTGTTCCCAAAATCACATAGTTAAACACGTTTTTCTCAAGTCCCTTGAACATTCTCACACCGGCAGACGCGATGAGGTACACGACACACACCTGTATTCCCTTGAACGCATACGCCACATAGGTCAGACTTAAAAACTTATCAAAGAAAAGAGAAATCAGATATATGATAACAAATGAAGGTATGCTGACTGCAAGCGTCGACAGCGCGGCTCCCGCGGCACCGCCCACTCTGTAGCCGATATAGGTCGCACTGTTAATCGCCACGGGTCCCGGTGTCGACTCCGCAATCGCCACCATGTTCAAAAATTCTTCTCTGTCAATCCACTTCTTTTTTTCGATAAACTCATTTTCTAAAAGTGCAATCATCGCATAGCCACCGCCAAAGGTGAATGCACCTATTTTCAGAAACATGAGAAATAATTGTATCAGCTTTTTCATTTTAATCTCCATTCCGCCATTACCGCCTGCACGATCAGTCATTTGAACTTGCGACCCGAAAAACATGTGGAATCAGCGGATTACGAATGTTTTAGAATCATTATAACACATAAGTATCTTGTCCTCCACTTAAACATTAAGCGAAAGAGAAAATCAAGGATGAGCAGCCCTAGGATGAATAAAGGTATTCAGGAGGCATTATCTATTCCTGTCATGGTAAAATATGGCAATATAAAGGAGCGTGAATTTTCACGCTCCCCTGTCTTATTCCTACACCGCGGTATATTGCTGTATAAATTGTTCTTTTCTGCAAGGTCTGCCAAAATAATATCCTTGCAGATAATCGACCTGCATTTCTTTCATTTTAAGGTACCAGTCTCTTTCCTCGATGCCTTCTGCACATATCCTGACATCAATGCTGTGTACCAGCGGAATGATATTCCTGTACAATTCATTATCTCTGGCATCATGCATTGCCTTTGCGGTAAAGTCCTTATCCATTTTCACATAGCTTGGATTCATATCGCGTATACAATGAAAATTGGAATATCCCGTTCCAAAATCATCAATTACAAAATTGATATTGTTGTCATCCAATGTTTTGCGGAACCTGCAGAACGATGGCGTCATATCCATAAAGCCGCTTTCCGTCATTTCGATGCAGATGGACTCCGGCTTTAAAGAGTTGTTCCGGATTGCAGCCAATATATCATGCTCAACCTTGCCCTGAATAATCTGGACATACGAAACATTTACATTCATCTTAAAACCGGGAATATACTGCTGCATTTCACTGCACATTTCTGCCGCTTCGTTCAGGACATATCTTCCGGCAGGAATAATCAATCCTGTTTCCTCGAGCAGCGGAATGAACTCCACCGGTGAAATAGACACCTGTTCATCCTCAGACATCATGGAAAAGCGCATAAGAGCCTCCGCACCGATGATCTGCTCCGAGCGGCAATCCACGATCGGCTGATAATACACTTCAAAGCCCTTACAGCCGTTTACAATAGAATTACGAAGTGCCGCTATTATTCTTCCCTTTCTCTGAAAGGCTTCATAGTCATTCTCATCGAAGAAATAGAAGCCGTTCTTCCCCATGCTCTTTGCCTGCTTCAGGGCAAATTCAAATTTCCTGCGGCATTCCTCGGCTCCCTCATAAAATGTCGCCGCTGCTATAACGCCCATAGAAACCGAAAATACAGCTTCATAGTTCTCAGCTGCCACAAACTTATAGATATTGTCTGTAATCCTTTTCTTCAGCTTTAACGCATCCTCCTTCGAGGATGCTTCCAGATCCACAATAACATACTGGTCAGCCACAAGGTGGTATATTCTCTGACTGCCGGAGAGACATTCCTTCATACAGCCGGCTACGCTTCGTAAGATATAATCACCATAAGTTGCTCCTCTGGTGCTGTTGATTGAGCCGAAATCATCGATGGCTATATGAATTAAAAAGCCCTTAGAAAGTTTTTCCGCCTGCGAGTGCAGATAAGCAATAAATTCCGGACCACCCAGCAGTCCCGTGACATTATCCGCTCTTCTCTTATTCCCGGTCTCGTTCATGCAGCCCACCAGATACCGCGCATGTCCTTCATTATCCTCAATCACGATGCCTCGGCAGTTAATCCATATCGGCAGGCCGTTTTTGTCAAGCCACCTATAATGAAGATTATGCACCTTCTCTTTTCCTTCGTATATATCCGCAAGATGCTTCTCAAACATCCAGCGGTCATCTTCATATATTACTTTCATGACAGCATCAGCGGCATCAGTCACGACACAGCCCGATATCATAAACCGCTCCACAGCCGACTGTGAAATCTCCATTGTGTTGTTCTGCAGATCAAATATATACAGATAATCATCCATTGATTCCATAATTATTTGAAATAAAATTTCTGCAGCGTGCTCTCCAAGTACTTTAAACATATCATCTATCACAGCAAGAACCTTCCTTTTAATGGATTACAATATTCCTGTCTCTTTTAGAATAACTTGAATGTATTCACGCGGTCCTGCATCTTTGCTGCCTCGTCTGCCAGATTAATGCTGATTGCCGTATTTTCCTCTGAGGAAGCCGCTGTGCCCTGTACCACGCCGGAAAGCTGTTCGATACCCTGTCCAATCTGCTCTAACGAATCAGCCTGGGAATTAGCCTTCTCCATTGTGTTCTGCGCAATCTCTGCAAAGGACTCCATATCCGCAATAATCTGATTGAATGCGTCCGCGGTTGTTCTTGTGATTGCATTTCCCTTTTCAATTTCAACTAAGGTCTTATCAATCAGCTCTCTTGTATTTATAACCGACTTCGCACTGTCCGATGCAAGCTTGCCAATCTGGTCGGCAACCACCGCAAAGCCTCTTCCTGCCTCACCTGCCCTTGCCGCTTCAATTGAAGCATTAAGTGATAAAAGATTGGTCTGTGAAGCAATGTCTTCAATATCCGTGATAATATTGCCGATTTCCTTGGAAATCTCCGTAATACGCTCCATCTCTGTGAGAAGCCCGTTCATCTTTTCCTTCTCTTCATTGGCTTTGTTTGCAGAAGCCTTTACTCTCTCGGATGCGCTCTTCGTTTCCTTCGCTGTATCCGCAGCCAGACTTACGACTGTATCTATTGTTGCATTCAGCTCCTCAATTACTCCTGCCTGCTCCGTTGCTCCATCAGCTAATGACTTGGATGCATTCTCAACATCCTGGGCATTCGAGGATACCTTCTTCGAAATATCGGTAATCTCTGAGAGAGTACTGTTAAATCTCTTTAAAATGAACAGGAGCGAGTGCTTAAGCTCTGAGAAATCACCCAGGAAATCTGTAATGTCATTGCCGTTCCTTGTCAAATCGCCCTGTGCAATAAATTTTACTTCCTCGGAAATCTCACGGACATAATCCGAAAGAATATTCATGGCCTCTTTCAGGTTTCTCACAGTGTCGCCGAACTCATCCTCAGACTCATATGTGAGCATATCCACGTTGGACAGTTCACCCTTTCTTAAGCTGGCTACCGCTGCTTCTATCTGTGCCACCGGCTCTGTAATCGAATCTGTGATTACCTTTCCGATAAAGGTTGTCGCTACGGCAATCGCAATTCCTGCCACAATTATCACTATAAAAATAATTACCGTACACACATTGGCAGACTGCTCAGAGCTGTCCAGCTCAACCTGGAATTCACTATGCAGCGTACTGAACAGGTCTCTGAAAGATGTATACTTTTCATACGCGCCTCCTACCATAATCTCGGATGCCTCAGCCTGTTTTCCGGCGGTGCTTAACCGTATTATCTCTTCCGTGAAGGACTTATAGTCATCCCATGCGGTGTTTGCCTTATCATAATCAGCCTGTCCTTTTCGTGCGTTTGAATCCGAATTAATTATCTCAGCTAATGCCTTGCTATTCTCCGTAATCTGTGTTGCTATGCTCTCAAGCTCCTCTTCACAGGCGGTCATGACAGCGGCATCCGATTCCACAAGATGCTGATACTGCTTAACTCTGTATTCGGTGGTCAATGTCTCCAACTCCTGTATATACCCTATCGCCGGGGACCACACCTTCGTAATGCTCCTTACATTCGAACGAATCACCAAGGTTGAGATAAGCGCAACCGCCACCAGTAAGACAGTCATAGTGAGCACCGTCAAGCGGTATGCTTTCAATTTTCCTGCAACCTTCAAGTTAACTATAAATTTTTTGAGCTTTTCCATACAACTTTCCCTTCCTTCGTGCTTTTTGCTTTTTAACTTCAATGAGATTATCATATTTTTTTCCTGAAATCAATAGAAAAAATATCAAATTTCATTGATTTTTTTCACAGCAGAACAGCTCCTGTATTCCGCTATGAGCCTCATTAATTTGTCGTAATAAAATGGAATTGAGATTGCACTTCTTATGGCTGTAAAAAGCCCGGCAGACTTGTTCTGCCGGGCAATGAGAGTACTGTGATGACCAAGCTTTTATTGTTAAGCTTCTTCACATTGACTAAATGCTTTAACAAGACAGAAATTAAATCGTAAAGTTCACACTCTGCCCAATGGTCTTGGCACAGACATCCTTAATATCGTCAATGATAATATCCGTTCTCACTGCGACACTTGTGGAATGCACGGAGGACGCCTTTTTCCCGGTTTTCCTGTGTTCCTCATGCGAGTCTTCATTCTTCTCCGCCTGATCTGCGCCGTCCGCCGCACTTTCTTCTCCTTCTGTTGTATCTGAGCTGTCGTCCCGGGTGATCTGACTGTCATACTGAGCCTGTCTTTCCTCAGTGCGTTCCACAGCCTCCTCACCCTCGGTAGGAAGTTCCTCATATTCTGACGAATTCACAAAGCTTATATGTACGTTCTGCACGTTGTTGGTCTTTGCAAGCATCTCCCGTGCCTTGGCAAGCTTCTCACTCTTCGGAATCAGCGGGTCATTGACCACCTTTTTGAGTGCTGAAGCATATTCTCCCATGGTATTAAGCTTTACCCGCTCAACCTCCTCCTTGGTTCTGCACTTCTTAAGCTTCTCCTCATATAACTTCTTCTCAGCCTTGATTTCCTTATATTTTTTCAGTGCCTCGGGATTATTCTGCTCAAGATACTTCTCCTCATCGGGAGTGAGCGTGCCTCCTGCCATTATCTTATTGTCAATCCTTGTATCATGTTCTGCCTTGCGGTTCTGCTCTGCCTGCTCCTTAATGTCCTGAATAAGATAATCTTCCTTCGTCCAATTCTCGCGGGCATTTCTCTCATCCTTGGTGAGCTTTCCCGAATCCTTCTTCTGCTGCCATTTATTATTCAACACCTGAAGCCGCACAGCGTTCTTAACCGTACCTGAAATCATCTGCATATCCATCACCCTCCGAATTAAAGTACATTACCAACGATGATATCCGCAGTCAGCTCCGCTTCCTGCTCATAAACCATATATAATTTATATCGTACCTTTACACAGAAAATAAAGCATTCTTGTTGAATTTTATATTTTTGTAAAGCGGACATTCGCAATCCGCTTTCGCTACTTGCTTTGATGACTTACTTATATGCCTCACACATACATCCCTTAAGGAAGCAGGTTATTCATACTTCTGAGTCCTATAAGAAGTGTTGATGTGTTATGACAAAGTGCCGACGTGGTAGGAGGAATAACTCCCGCAACACCAAGAACAATCAAAAGCGTATTAAAACTTACAATCGTCCTATAATTATGATGTATTCTCTTCATAAGAAGATTACTTATCTGCTTAAGCGTCACCAGCTCGTTCAAATCGTCAGCTCCTATTGTGATATCCGCAATCTCCCTTGCAAGCTGCGCTCCATCACTGATGGCTATTCCGACATCAGCCGCCGAAAGTGCAGGTGAATCGTTGATTCCGTCACCTATCATTATAACCTTTCTGCCCGCTGCCTTTTCCCTCTCAACGAAGCAAGCCTTATCCTGCGGAAGAACCTCAGAATAATACTCATCAACTCCGACCTTCTTTGCTATGGCTGCCGCTGTTCTCTCACTGTCTCCGGTCATCATTACAACCTTGGAAATTCCTTCAGCTTTTAACTTTCTTATAACCTCTACAGCTTCGCCACGCACAGGGTCTTCGATACAGATGACTGCTGCAAGCACGCCGTCTATCGCAAGATACAGGTGTGAGTATTCAAGAGGAAGCTCATCGTACAAGCGCTGCTTATCCTGCGGTATTGTTACGCCCTCATCCTCAAATACAAAATGAGCACTTCCGATGACAACCCTCTTGTCACCTATGGCCGAGGCAATTCCGTGCGCTACTATGTACTCTACCTTCGAATGCATTTCGCTATGTTCAATTCCCTTATTCTTAGCTGCTTCCACAACCGCACGCGCCATTGAATGAGGGAAATGTTCCTCAAGACAGGCCGCAATCTTTAAAAGCCCGTCCTCATCCTCTCCATTGAATGATACAACCTTAGCCACAGTCGGCTGAGCCTTGGTGAGTGTACCTGTCTTATCGAACACAATGGTGTCCGCATCAGCCACAGCCTCAAGGAACTTTCCTCCCTTGACAGTGAGGTGATGGTTTCCGGCTTCCCTTATCGCTGAGAGAACCGATACAGGCATTGCAAGCTTAAGTGCACAGCTAAAATCCACCATAAGCACGGCAAGTGCCTTTGTCGTGTTGCGCGTCAGCAGCCACACAAGCCCTGTCGCACCGAGACTGTACGGAACAAGCTTATCGGCAAGATGCTCTGCCTTGCTCTCGACACCTGACTTAAGCTTCTCCGACTCCTCTATCATAGTGACAATCTTCTCATATCTGCTGTTGCCGCCGACGGACTGAACCTCAATCACAAGCTCGCCATCCTCGACAACTGTTCCGGCATACACCGTAGTTCCGGGCTTCTTCTCAACAGGTACGGATTCACCTGTGAGCGATGCCTGGTTGACCATTGCCTCGCCTTCCCTTACAACTCCGTCGAACGGAATCATATTTCCAACACGTACAATTATGTAGTCGCCCTTCTTTATCTGATGAACAGGTACAAGCACCTGCTCATCCCCTGCCCTGCACCATACACTGCTCACATTGAGTGACATTGTCCTTGCAAGGTCATCGACCGACTTCTTGTGTGTCCACTCCTCGAGAAGCTCACCTATACCTAGCATGAACATTATCGAACCCGCCGTTCCTATATCGCCTCTCAGCATCGACACACCGATTGCCGTAGCGTCAAGCACCGGAACCTCAATCTTCCTGTTCCACAGACACCTGATTCCCGCAGCAATGTACTTTATCGCATTGTATGTCGTAAAACATGCTCTGAGCGGGTATGGCAGGAACCACTTTCTGGCATAGTGAAATACTATCTTATCAAAAAGCTTGTCCTGATACTCGTGGCTTAAGCTTCTTCCGGTATTTCCGGCTACAGTCTCAGGGAGCTGTTCATTCTCGTAGGAAAACTTTCTTAAAAGCCTTATGGCTTCATCCCTGTCTCCCTTATACTCTATGACCGCATCTCCGGTTCTGTCATACACCTTCGCACTCTCTATATCTGCCTGCTTCTGCAGATAGTACTGTAATATATCCGCCTGCCCACAGGTCATGCGATATGTACAGACATGTATTCTCATTCTGTTCCCATACTCATGTTTTATTTGAAATTTCATAACAAAACAGCTCCATTCTGCTTTTCAGAAAAAAATGGGACACGGTATCAGACCCCTGTCCCACTTCTCTTACTCAGCCTTAGTCTCCTCTTTTACTTTCTCTTCGTTCTTGACCTCAGAGAAATCATCGGCAAAATCCTCGTAAACTGCCTCCTCCTTAGCAGCTCTGTCCTCGTTAATGCTCTTTGCATCCGAGTAGATGTCGCTGCAGTTCTCCTGAACTGTTGACACAGTCTTCATAATACAGTCCTTTGCTCTTAAAACTGCTGCCGTGCAGTTAGTATAAAGCTTCTTTGCGTCCTTGCTTGATAAAAGCTTTATGCCTGCTGTTCCGAATGCAACTCCCGCCGCAAAAAGTCCTGTCTTGCCCCAGTTAATCTTTGACTTACTCATAGCTATGTACCTCCATATTCAATAAATGTATTTTCCTGTGTGTGCCAACAGATAGCCGCATGCACCTGTAGATAGTTCAATATATCTACAGGTAGTCCGATATATTTGCAGTTAGTTATGGCGCACACTTTTTTCAGCCGTTATTATAACATCGTGGCTTTTCAACCGCAACAGCTATTCATAAAATTTTTCTAAACATTCCGGCTTGATATAATAACCGATAAGTATTAAATTTAAAGGCAGCAGAAAAGCTATATAAAAACATTCCAAAGGAGAACATCCATGAATACCCCCATCGGCAGATCCGATATAAAAATTGAAATTATAAGAAGCTCCAGAAAAACCCTTGCCATAGAAATCCGTCCTGATATGCGCGTTATCGTCCGCGCTCCGCACAGGGCTCCGAACGGCTATATTGAACAGTTCATATCAGGCCGCGCCGATTGGATAGCGGAACATCTTAGAAGGATGGAACAAAAAAACAGACAATGCAATGACGCACTGCCTGTTAAAAAGCTTTCAAACAATGATATTAAAGAGCTTGCCGATAAAGCCTGCACCTGCATTCCCGGGCGTGTGGCTCACTTCGCACCGCTCGTCGGTGTCACCTATGGACGTATAACCATAAGAAACCAGCGCACACGCTGGGGAAGCTGCAGCAGCATGGGAAACCTTAATTTCAACTGTCTCCTCATGCTCACTCCCCCAGAGGTAATCGACTATGTCGTGGTGCATGAGCTGTGCCATCGAAAGGAAATGAACCACTCGGCGCGCTTTTGGAATGAGGTTGCAAGTGTTCTTCCCGGTTATGCGGAACAGGAAAAGTGGCTTAAAACCCACGGAAATGAAATAATGAAGCGTATGACAGGTGAATAATCTGCCATACGCTTCATTAAAATTCTCCTACTTCGACTTTACTTTCACCTTATTCGTATACATGAAGTGGTCTGCCTTGTCAAAAAGAGTCCTGAGCGTGCAGTCCGTGTAATCCGTCGACACAGCCCAGCCCTGTGCGTAGCTTATCGGAATATTATTTCCACATCTGTTAAACTGTATAACCTCATTATGCAGTTGTGTAAGGAGGCTGCTAACAGTATTCTCTGTAATATCGTACAGAATCACAACGAACTCATCACCTCCGTACCTTCCCACAAAATCCTTTGCCGGGATTACATTTCTCAACACTCTCGCAAAGCTCGCGATAAGCTGGTCGCCTGCCGAATGTCCCAGCGTATCGTTCGCACTCTTAAGATTGTTAAGGTCGAACATCAGACAAGCTGTCGGTTCTGTTATAAATGACATGTCACTAAACAACTCCTCGCACTTGCTCTTATTAGGAAGCCCCGTATGCACATCTATATATGCCTTCTGCTCAAGTATCCTGTTCTTCCTGATTATCCGCATGGAAGAAAGCGACTGCTCTATAATGAGCAGGAACAGTATAAGCATATCCACTGCCGACAAAAGCTCTACAAGCCTCATCTGCTTTGCCGCTTTATTTGAATATGCCTCTGCCGCAGATACCATCTCATCGGCAAGCCGGAAGTATGTCTCACTCATTGCCACTATATCGGTGGCTTCATAGCCACAGTCTCTTGCCTTCCTAATCTCTTTTTTTAATTTTTCCCAATAGTCTATAAGGCTGTCAAGCTTGCCCTGATAATTCGCATCCTCGAGCCTTACAAGACCATAACTGCCATCATCATATTTCAAATCCTCCAGAATATCATCCAGATACTGTACAAACTCATCATCATGGACTCCGATTATCTCAAGCTTCACAAGCCTTTGCGTCGCACCGCGCACAAGACCGGCATAATTTATTACACGCGCCGTGCCCTGAAGATGTTTTATCTGAATCATCATAATGACAACAAGCACTATAAGTGCCGAAATAAGAATGCTCTGGATTACTCTGGATACCGCACTGAACCGCTTATGCTCCCTGCTCTCCGCATCATTTATCAACATTTTAACCCTCATTTCCGAGCGATTTATCATGATGAGGCGGTGAGAAGCCCGCGCAGGCGGTTTCTCATCTGCAGGCATTGCAATTTGTTTTCGCTCAGAAACAAATTGCAGGTGTGAAGAATATGCTGTCAGGCTTATTTATCACACTACACCTCAGTTAAACAGCTAAATTTCATTGTCCGTAACCTTATATTATAATACATATTATTATTTCGGTCAAAAACTTTTTTTATGTAATAGGAAACTTCGTTCCTATTACACAAAAACGCTCCGCAGGGATGCGCACTGCGGCGTACAATGCAGATGTCGCAAGCGACCGCCGCAGGCGCAAGAATGTGCCAAGGCACATTCTTTGTTCTTTAGGAGAAAACGCTATGGATGATAAAAAAATTAAGGCAGAGCGCTACATTGACATTAAGCGCGATCTAAAGGATTAGCTTGGCAGGCTTTAATTTATCCCCCTATAAATGTGCCATATCAAATTGATATGGGACATTTCTTACGCAAGGTGCAGCACATCTATGAGCAGTATCCACACAAGTCCGTAGTAAGCGATAACCGCAACAAGGTCATTCACCGTTGTTATGAGCGGTCCCGACGCTACGGCAGGATCAATCTTAATCTTGTGGAAAAGCATCGGCACAAGCGTACCGACAAGGCTCGATATGACCATCGCCGCCATGAGTGCCAATCCGACGCATCCGGAAATCATAAACGAGTATCCCACCGGATTGTGCTTAAAGAACCGAATGTACACTCCGATAAACGCAAAAGACAGCACTCCCAGAATCATTCCGTTCGAAAATCCCACGCGCGCCTCTTTCCCGACAAGCTTCAATTTTTCACCCGCCGAGAGATTCTCATCCATGAGCACACGGATTGTCACCGCAAGCGACTGTGTTCCGACATTTCCCGCCATATCAAGGATTAATGACTGAAAACATATTACAATAGGAAGAACCGCCACAACAGTCTCAAATATTCCGACAACCGAGGACACTCCAATGCCTAAGAACAGCAGAATTATGAGCCATGGAAGTCTCTTTTTTACACTTGTAAAGGTCGACTCCTCCAAATCCTCCTGCTCGGTGAGACCTCCGAGCTTTGCATAGTCCTCACCCATCTCATCATCGACAGCCTCAACTACATCCTGTGCCGTGATTACACCGATAAGCTCGCCCTCGTCCGTCAGAACCGGAATCGAGTCCTCGGCGTAGTCCTTCAAACGCTCGATGCAGTCGCTTATCTTTTCATGGTCGGTCACATACGGGTAGGACACGCTTATGATGTCCTCAAGCGGTGTGTTCTCCCGCGCTATTATCAAATCCTTCAAATCTATCGCGCCACAGAACTTATCGTTCCCATCAAGCACATACACGGTAGAGATATTGTCGTTCTCCCCCGCCTGCTTCACAAGCTCCCGCATAGCCTGACGAACCGTAAGGTTGTTGTGTATGACGATATAGTTCGTCGTCATTCTGCTTCCCGCCTCGTCATCCTCATAGGAGAGAATCATCTTGATGTCGTGGCTTGAATCCTCATCAAGAAGCTTAACAAGCTTCTCCTGTGTCGAATCATCGAATTCATCGAGAACGTCTACCGCGTCGTCCGAATCCATGTAGGAAATGACCTTCGCAGCCCTGTCTATGCCAATCTCCTTCAGGTACTCATCAGGATCCTCAATGTAGCTTATAATCTCCGCCACGCGCTCCGCACCGAGAATCGGATACAGCTTCTTTCTCTCCTCCTCGGATAACTCCTCGAACGCCTCCGCTATATCATTCTCATGGTAATCCGACAATTTATCAAGCAGCTCCGCCTGCTTCATCGGTGTGCGGAACAGCTTTAAAATTTCATCCACAAAATTGTGTTCACTCAAAATTTTCTTTGTCATCACACTGCCTCCCTTTGAAAATATTTTCTCCGGTATTCCGTCCGCCTAAACCTATCCGAATTTAAGCACAAAAATACCGCCACATATTCTGCGGCGGCAAAAAGGCAATATGAAACAGACGCAGTTCAGTGTCCACACCTGACAAGCTGCGTCATGATATTCATATGTCTGCCACCGCAGATAATACTTCGACCAATACTGTCGCAACTGTCCATGCAGTCCACCTCCTGATAATTTTTACTTCTGATACGGAAATCCTTCCGTGTACGGATTCTTACTCCGTATGATATTGTACTTCCTTTCATGCAAATACGTCAACCTTTTAAATGTAAAATTTTATTTTACCTGCCATTCCCGGCATCATTTTTAATATCATTCATGATATTTTTAAAATCCACAAGAATGACATTTCCAAGCTTCTCCGCCTTTTCCGTGCATCCCTTTGTAAAACCTGATTTTGAGAAAAGATAATAGAACTTATTCTTATGCGGAAACAGCTCTGATTTTAAAATGAGCGCATCGAGCACCTCCGTGTCAAGCTTCTCATTTCTCCACTTGCACTCTCCAAACAGTGCCGTATCCTTGTCCTGCTCCGCCACAATATCTATCTCTACCTGCTTTTTCTCAACGGGATTGTTCCCCCACCAGCGTCCCAGCGATGAAAACTGTATCGGTGTCCTTCCGCTTATAAGCATTTTCCATAAATACTGCTTGCATATCTCCTCAAAAACACTGCCCATGTAATCGGAAAATTCCGGCGATATGCGCCTGTATACAATGTCCGCGGCTCCACGCATGATTACGGAGTTGTTCTCAAAGACAAATCTGTACCAAAAACGAAACATATTGTCCTCAATCACATATATTGATTTCTTTGAAGCCTTCTCTCCATACGGCATTTCCTTTTTTATAATTCCCAAATCAATGAGATTTTTTAAATAAACGGAGCAGACGCTCGTGTTCTCTCCAACCTTGGTGGCTATCTCGGACATTCTCGTTGCCCCCTGCGCAACCGCAGTTATTACGGCGGTATATATTGCAGGCTCGCGCACCTCCTGTTTTAAAAGATTAATCGGCTCCTCGAACAAAAATGAAACAGGGTTAAGAAACGTCTCCTTTATGTTCTCCTCGACGCTCAGCCTGTCGTCTATCTGTAACAGATATTGCGGTGTACCCCCAACCACTCCATATATAAGTGCCTTGTCCTCGTCCTCCATATTGGTAAGCCATCGGCAGGTCTCCTCAAAATCAAACGGCAGGATTTTAAGCTGTGCCGTTCTTCTTCCATATAAAGGCGCCTTGTATGCAAGGACATTGTCCTCCATGTATGACATCGACGAACCGCAAAGTATCAGCATGAGCTTGGAGTTATCCTTATATTTATCAATCAAAAGCTGAAGCGTGGATGCAAGGCTCTTTGACGCGCGCGCGACATACGGATATTCGTCTATCACAAGCACCAGCCTTTCATTCTCCGCAAGCCTGAAGGCATACTCGAGTGCCGTCTGAAACGAAGAAAACATCCCATCCGCACTTATCCCACTGGTGTACTCAATGATGCTTCTGCTGAAATTCTCAAGATTCTGCTTCTCACTGCTCTCAACACCCATAAAATATATGGCTTTTCTGTCATTTATAAAATGATTTATAAGTGCGGTCTTTCCCACACGTCTTCGCCCGTATATTACGGCAAACTCAAATTTTCCCGACGCATACATTTTATCCAAATCCCTCAGCTCCCGCTCTCTTCCGATAAACACAATCTCACCTCGTCTCTTTTCATTTCTATATATATTATTATCTTCTTTTAAGCAAAATAGTCAAGTACGATTTGGTAAATCGTACTTGACTATTTTATCTAAGCTGCATAATTGTTTTTTATCCGTCAATCAGATGTCCTTCATCCACATTTCTTTGAATCAGTGCCCTCGCATACTCCCAAAGCTCCTCCGAGCCCTCATGCACTCTCGCATTTCTCCTTAGCACCTGCGATGCCTTTATTCCATGCTCCTCCCAAGCAATACCATTCGTGGCATCATTGAGCAGAAGCGGCTGGATTTTATCAAGGACATTTGCAAACTTAGCCTCAGGTGTCTCCATCGCCTCAAACTCATCCCACAGCCCTCTGTACTCCTTCGCCTGTTCATCCGGAAGTATCGCATATATGCGCTCTGCCGCCCTAAGCTCGCGTTCCCTCTTTGTCTTGTTTCCCTCCGCATCGTAAGCGTATGTATCTCCGGCATCAATCTCAATGACATCGTGCATGAGCACCATCTTCATCGTCTTTAGTACATCTATCGGCTCATTTGAATACTCTGCGAGAACGAAACACATAAGCGCAAGATGCCATGAGTGCTCCGCGTCGTTCTCCTTCCTGCTGCCGTCGCCGATATAGGTCTGTCTTGTTATGTTCTTAATTTTGTCCAGCTCCATGATAAAATCGAGCTTCTTTTTTAAATCCTCTTTCATAATGCACTCCGTTTTTTCTTTTCATTTTCTCATAAATATGATGTATAGGTCAAAAGATATTCTGACCTCTACATCATTACTTTGGTGAAAACAACGTGCACCCCATTTTCTTAAATTCCTCTATCTTAGCAGTGAGCAGCTCCTGCGTCACCTCGAGATACTCACTGCTGCACCTGATGCACAGAAAGCTCTTTGCAGCCCGGTTGTAGAGCTTTTTATGAAGAGCAATCTCATCATTACTTAATACCATTCCACATTTGCTGCAAAACTCCGATACACCTGTTACATCTCCGCCTTGCAGATTCATCCCTGCACCAGCTCTCCAATGAGTATTTTACTACCGTCAACCGGAAGCTTCGTGCTGTAGCCGTCACGGAAAACGCCGTAATCCTCACCCGTCACTGCATCTGTCAGTCTAAGTCCGATGCCCGACTCAGAGTGAATACCGAGGTCGTCAAATGATATACTCATGTTCTGTGACCAGTCATCCTTTGCATCCACATTGAAGAATGCGAGTGCAACACGGTTTCCCGAAAGAATCTTCCCGAATGTGTATTTCTTCCCCTCATCCTTTCCAATCAGGAATGCCGGACAGTTTGTCGAGTCCTGATTGATGGCGATAAGTCCCTTATTTAAAAGCGTCGCCTTGTTGACCTCGTCGATGTTTCTAATGTCAGAGCCGATGATAAGAGGCGAGCCTAAGAACGCCCACATCGCAAAATGCTGCAAATACTGCTCGTCAGTGCAGCCGCCTATTCCGACATTGCCGTTTCCGTGCATGCCTACAATCAGCATATCCATATCATTATAGCATCCTGGAGCATTTCCTTCTATATTCTCAGCCTGCTGCATAAATATGTCCTTGTAGCTCTTCGGCACATCAAAAATATCTCCGGTTGAGCGGTAGCTGTTGGCTCCTCTGGAGCGCATCCACTTCGCCGGATCCTGCACACCCCAGTTGCAGGCTGCAAAGAAGATTTCCCTTCCGCTGTTTCTCAGTGCCATAGCCATCGTAAGGTATGCGTTCTTAGCATCGCCGCTCGCCGGGAAGTTGCAGAAATCATACTTCAGATAGTCGACTCCCCACTCGGCAAACTGCTTCGCATCCTCAAATTCATGTCCATAGCTGCTCGGATATCCGGCACAGGTCTTAAACCCGGCACAGGAGTACATTCCGAACTTGAGCCCCCTGCCATGTATGTAATCGGAAAGAGCCTTCATTCCGTGCGGAAATAGAGCCGGATCAGCCACCAGCTTTCCATCGACTCTCTCCTTGAGCGACCAGCAATCGTCGATTATGACATACTCGTAGCCTGCGTCCTTGTAGCCTTCCGACACAATCACGTCAGCCATCTCCATGATTAGCTTTTCGTTAATGTCTGCGCCAAATGTGTTCCATGAGTTCCAGCCCATGGCGGGTGTGTTATACAACATAATGAGCCTCCTTTATAAACGTCTCTTGATTTATTCTATGTCTCATTATGACATTTGGGTTGTAAAATGGAATTACATATAATATCATGTATTTAACATATTATATGTTTTTATGTGCTATGGAGGTATCATGTTTAACATAATATATACTGCATGTAACACCGTGCACGCGCGTGACGAGGTTATTTATCATGTGGAGGAGCGGGATTTTTATATTTTGATTTATACCAAATCTGATGCCGTGTTCAACATTAACGGGCAGAAACAGGAGGTGTCGGCGGGGAGCATTGTGCTGCTGCCTCCGGGCGATAAGGCAATCTACCACGGCAATGAAAATGAATACAAAGACGACTGGGTGAATTTTGATGACACACATGGAATACTTTTGTCCCTATGTGCAAAAGCTACAGGCAATTCAGGCAAAATCCCACTCGCAAAGCCGTTATTCTTCGGGCTCGACAGCCCCATCGGCGCATATTTTACACTGATTGCGAATGCTTTTCACTCCGGCTTTGCCAAAAAGGATGCCATCATCGACAATCTGATGCTCGCCCTTTTTGAAACACTTCACAGCCGTTACTTAAAGAACTCTGAGCCTATCCCTCATTACAATGCAATACTCTCAGCAAGGCAGGACATCTACGCCAACCCACAGCTTGAATACAGTATCCCGAAGCTTGCGAAGGAAGCCGGCTTGAGCTCAATATATTTTCAGGAGCTATATAAAAAAGCCTTCGGCATCTCATGTGGCGCCGACATAATCAACAGCCGCATTGAGAACGCCAGAAGGCTTTTGTCCGAAACAGCATACACAATCGAACAGATTGCCGAGCGCTGCGGTTACAACAGTATCGTTCATTTTTCGAGACAGTTTAAACAGGCTACAGGGCTTGCGCCGTCTAAATGGCGCGGTCATAAACAGAATGAGACAAATTAAAATCAAGTCTCCGCCGACCACAACATTCCTCTCGCGACGCGCTTCTCCACATCCCTGAAATGATTTCCCTCATTCCACTCGAGCACACTCTGTACGCCCTGCCTGTCGAGAAGCTCCTTTTGCAGCATGATATTATCGCCGACCCTTGCCATAATCCTATTGTTAGTATTTTCCTCCCTGTTTCCGAGACTTAAATAGACCTTATCCGCAAGAATATGTTTCTCCGTGGCAAATTCAATCCACCCCGGAAACCACACTGACGGCGACACCGCCGCGACGGCATGAAATATGTCGGTCATATATGAAGCCCATAGCGCGAACAACCCCGCAAGCGAATAGCCGCCGATTATAATTTTAATATCCAACGGTAATTCATATCTTGCCCTGAGCTCCGGAATAAAAACATCAGTGACGAATTTAAGCGTGCTCTCTGCCCCGCCTGCGAACGGCTGATTTTTAAATACGGCGTCCGCACTCCACGGCGACAGCTCATCATTCCAGCGCCCCACGGCAAAGTTAGCAAATATGACACCATCGTTCCCTCTCAAAATACTTTCAGCTTCCGCCCCGAGTGTGTCCTCCTTAACGGCTGCCACGGCTGTTTCTTTCTGCGTTTCCTCGACAATCCACTCCTTGTCCACGGCCTGCACAATGACGCAGGAAATGTCACTTTCATTCCCTGCGCCTCGATACACCCTGCATATTCTGTTCTCCGGCTCGAATATATCTATATTGAATTTCATATCACCTATGCATCCGACCTCGAATACGCATTCTTCATCTGGTTGCTGAGTTCGTAGAGCACCTTGTCGAGTGTCGCAAGCGTCTCCTTCTTCACCATCGCTGCGACCTCCTCGTTGGCTGCCGTCTTTAACTCCATGCGCTTATCGACATCCCTCTCCTGTGCAAGCAGCGCGTCGTAATGTCCGATAATCTCATGTCCTCTCGACATAACCTTCTCCTTGTAGCGCTCAATGTGGAAAATCGACTTTTTGTATGAAGCGTCAGCCATCGCCGCTATCATTCTGCTGCCCCAGTAGAAATTGTCCGTTGAAACCTCTCCCGTAGTGTTCGAAAGATACTCAGGTGTCGTGAGCACATCCGCATAAAACGGAACCAGCACGTTGAATGCATTCGATGCAAAGGCAACCCACTCCACAGCCTGAGCGTCCTTCTCAAGGTCAGGGCGCATCTGTATAACAGATAGGAAGTCATTGCGGTTAATTCCGATTGAACGGTATGCGCCGCTCATGCTCTTGTCGCCGTAAGCGCCATACGGGTCATATGAAGTTCCCTGATAGTGTGAGGAGAGCACATACTTCACGTCCTCAACCGTAATCTTTTTCTCAGGCACAAGACACCATGGCAGATCGTCCGAGGATGGTGTGAAATCCGCGTCCGCACCGTCCCAGCTCACCGTATGCGGATTGAAATATCTCAGCATATACCATGCTCTCGGCGTGTTATACACATGATCCGAGTCATCATGGCTTCCGAATGCCGACCTTACGTCAAAATGTGTCCAGTCCGTCTCAATGTTCGAGAGATTGAGGTGGTTGCTCTCAATAAACTCCTTCATATCGGCAGAACACATATGCGCCTTCTTTTTTCCGAGAGCGTCCACAAAATCAAAATCGTCTATACCCTGCTGATTCGGCATAACCACATACACATCGTCAGGAACCTTCTTGGCAATCCAGTGATGCCCGCCTATGGTCTCAAACCACCATATCTCATTCACATCCTGAAAGGCTATTCCGTTCATCTCGTAAGTTCCATACTTCTCAAGAAGGCTTCCTAGTCTCTTAACGCCCTCTCTTGCGGTCTTTATGTACGGAAGAACAATGTGGACAATGTCCTCCTCGCCGATACCGCCCGGAACCTCCTTTTCTCCGTCAGCGGCAGGCTTATACACGACAAGCGGATCCGCCCCTAAAACTCTTGGGTTCGAAGTGATTGTCTCCGTGGCGGTCATTCCGACATTCGCCTCATTGACACCGCTCGCAGCCCATATTCCCTCGCCGTCAACGGCATTAGGCATCTCCGTGTGGCGGAGTGGATTCTTAGGAAGCTTTATATCGAGATGCGATATGACCGTCCTGTACTTCTCCTTCTGCTCATCTGCCTTTACAACAACAAACTTCTTAGGCATAAAATGCCCCGAACCTGAGTCATCGTTGCGCGCTATCATGGTGGAACCATCGTAGGACGCATTCTTACCAACTAACAATGTAGTGCAAGCCATAATGTTTTCTCCTTTTATTTTTCTATTTTTTAGGCGTTTGTGAAACGACACAGCCCGCAGGAATCTCCCTTATCGTTTTATAATAATACTGCATTGCACCAGGATATGCAATACTAAGCATACTAATGCACTTATCCTACAAATCCACCTTCACAATAACCCTGTAGCTCAAATCTGTCTCCCCAAAAGGCATATACATCACATATCCATCTTCATACACCTTCAGCTCATTCGGTATGCCCGCAGTGTCATGGAATGTGAGTGCATAAAGATAATCTGTGTTCATGTCCGGCATGCCCTGCGTATCGGGCGCAATGAGTGCCGCAGCACATATCGCGCCAAGAAATTTTTCAATGTCTATGTCCTCGAGCTTCACATTCCCATCTTTCCCGGCTGTGAGCTCAATATCCGCATAGCTGTCAAGCGCAAGTCTTTTCCTAAAAATATCATTTCCGCTGCTGAGCGTCACATCGTTTAAACACTCAAAAAGATATACCGTATCACTTTTCTCCTCGTAGATACACACCCTGAACGTACTGTCGTAGCCCTCCACCGAGTACAGCTTTGCCTCACTCTCGGCGGTATACAGCTTAGTCTTGTCAGTTGACCACAGTGCCCTGTCATATCCGTACACGGTTCCAAGCTCCGTCTCGCACACAACGTCCGAACCGTCTCCCTGTTTTAAGACCCCGCCGCTGTACATTCTGCCGTCATAGTACAGTGACAATGTGCCCCAGCTAACCTGCGACATACTGTTCTTTACATATGATAATCTGTTTTCCGATATCTTAGGATACGATATCCCCTCAGTACCATTCGCGCATACCGTCAGAAGCATGGCTGCCAAAATAATGCTGATTACACGTTTCATCGCGGACCTCCTATCATTTTGAGTTGTTTTACTTGTTACTATCACGGATTTAAAACACCTGCCGCCGCTTCGCAGTACCACAAATGTTTTCTTCCATATTTAATATACACCCTCGCACGCCTACGCTTCTACATGACAAAATATATATTTATTACGTTAAAAATATATATTTACCTGTGCCGCAGTACTTTCCTGACTGTGTCTGGAGTTTGCACAGAGTCAAATAAACAGCTAAGCTTCGGACAACGGAGCTGATATACATAAATATAATACATTATACCCTCATAAATCGGATTAGCATGTTTTGACACCCGAAGCATAATATTTTTCTTATTTGACCTCAGTATCATAGAATTAGTTTGTCAAATAAAAACAACCACCCTCATACAGCCATGAACCTAAAATAGCATTTTCGGTTCACGCCGCACGAGCGTGGTTATTTTAATATAGGGACTTGAACCCGGCACAGAAGCTTAGCCAGGCTTCCTGCATAATAGTTCACCCCATCACCCAAGGGTAATGAGGTGAACTATTATATTTTATAAATTTACTCCGCTATCGCCTTGAATGCCTCATCCAGATCCTCGATGATATCGTCGATATTCTCTGTACCGATTGAAAGTCTGATTGTGTTAGGCTTGATTCCCTGGTCTAAAAGCTCAGCCTCGTTGCACTCGGAATGAGTTGTTGAAGCAGGGTGTATTGCCAGTGACTTTACATCGGCTACGTTTGCAAGAAGTGAGAATAACTCAAGGTTATCAATCCACTCCTGTGCCTTCTTGGCATCGCCCTTAATCTCGAAGGTGAAGATTGAACCGCCTCCGTTAGGGAAATACTTCTTGTAGAGCTTCTGCTGCTCAGGATCTGTCGAGATTGAAGGGTGGTTTACCTTCTCAACAAGCGGCTGGCTCTGTAAATACTTCACAACCTTTAAAGCGTTCTCGACATGTCTCTCAACTCTGAGGGATAACGTCTCAAGTCCCTGAAGGAATATGAAGGAATGAACAGGTGATATTGTTGCACCTGTGTCACGCAGAAGGATTGCTCTGATGTAGGTCACGAATGCTGCCGGAGCGCAGTCTCTTGCAAAGCTTACGCCGTGGTAGGATACGTTCGGCTCTGTAAGCCATGGGAACTTGTCCGATGAATTCCAGTCAAACTTACCGCTGTCGACAATCACACCGCCGATTGTTGTTCCGTGACCACCGATGAACTTTGTTGCGGAATGAACAACAATGTCCGCACCGTACTCAATAGGTCTTACGAGGTATGGCGTTGCAAATGTATTGTCAACGATGAGAGGGAGCTTGTGTGCGTGTGCAATCTGTGCAATCTTCTCAATGTCCACAACCTCTGAGTTAGGATTTCCGAGCGTCTCAATCTCGATTGCCTTTGTGTTGTCCTGAATAGCTGCCTCGATCGCCTCGTAGTCGAACGGGTCAACGAATGTAGCTGTGATGCCGTAGTCAGGAAGTGTATGTGCGAGAAGGTTATATGTACCGCCGTAGATGTTCTTGGCTGCAACGATATGGTCGCCCGCATGTGCTACTGCCTGGAATGCATAGGCGAGAGCTGCTGCTCCGGAACCAACTGCGAGTGCTGCCACGCCGCCCTCGAGTGTTGCTATTCTTCTCTCAAACACGTCCTCTGTAGGGTTGGTAAGTCGTCCGTAGATGTTTCCTGCGTCCTTGAGTGCGAATCTGTCGGAGGCATGCTGGCTGTTGTGGAACACATAGGATGATGTGAGGTAAATCGGAACGGCTCTTGCGTCTGTAACCGGATCCGGACTCTCCTGACCAACATGTAACTGTAATGTCTCAAACTTAAGATTTCTCTCTGAATAATGTTTCTTTGCCATAATTGTAATCTCCTTTTCGTTTATGCTGTGTAAGCTTCTCTCGGTTTTCGTGTCGTGTTTTTTTAACTGTGCTTATCATATCACACCCGTATGAAAAGTGGTAATTCATATATCCATATTTCGGTTATAGGTATAGCTTATAGCAATTTCATACTGCAATACATTATGAAATCACACTACCTCCAGCTCACTTCCTTCGCCATCAACTCCCAGCAGTCCCCTTATCGAATTTTCAACCATATCCGACACCGCCTGTTCCGTGTAGAATGCCATGTGAGGCGATAAAATCACATTCGGAAAGCTCTTTAGCAAAGCCATGTTATCATTATCCAGCTTTTCGCCCTCCTTGTTAAGATAATACAGCCCTGCTTCGCCTTCAAAGGTATCAAGTGCGGCAAAGCCGACCTTTCCGTTTTTAAGCGATTGAATCAACGCCTGTGTATCAATTATAAGACCTCTCGCCGTATTGACTATGATAACACCATCCTTCATCTTTTCAAAGGCAACGGAATCAATGAGGTGCGTATTCTCTGCATTTCCCGGGACATGCAGTGTTATGATATCCGACTGCCTTATAAGCTCGTCAAGGCTGACATACTCTGCGTATTTTCTTACCTCCTCGTCCTCATACAGAGAGTAGGCAAGCATACGGCAGCCAAAGCCGGACAGATGCTTTACCACCGTTTTTCCTATGTTTCCCGTTCCTATTACTCCTACCGTTGATGCCGACAGTTCTTTTCCCACCTTACCCTTGAGCGAATAGTCCTGGCAGTCAGCCTTTTTCATAATCCACGGCATATTGCGGCATGCCATGAGAATGAGCATAATCGCATAATTGGCAACGCTGTTCGGCGAATACTTTACATGTGCAATTCTCATTCCTATCGAATGTGCATGCTCAATATCAATATGCTCATAGCCTATGCTTCTCGTTGATATGTATTTTACCCCCACATTGCGGAAGGCATCGAGTATATCGGGATACATAGGATTTGTTATAATTGATATGGCATCATACCCCTTTGCAAGCTGCACATTCTCCATTGAAGGGTAATCTGATGTAAATCCGTACTCAAATGCGTACTGCTTGGAAAACTTTTCCACATATTTCTGCTCGTCATACTCCCTAAGTGCATAAAAAAATATCTTCATAATTACAGTATTCCTCCATTATACAACACTTTTCCCACGTTATATGACCTTCTGCATTCATCACGGATTAAACTCATTACACTTTTCAATAATATATTCCTGCTCCTCATCGGTAAGCTCAGGAAACATCGGAAGTGAAACACAGTGCTTTGCAAGATACTCCGCATTAGGACAATCACCTTCTCTATAGCCGAGAGACCTATACGCTTCCTGAAGATGACATGGCACCGGATAATGTTTATCACACCCTATTCCATTATCTTTCATATAGTCTATAAATTCATCTCTCTTTTCAACCGTGATTTCGAACAGATGAAATACCGTTTCCGTATTATCCGGATGAGCCTGCATCGTAATAAGCGGATTGGTAATCTTCTCAAGATATCTTCTTCCCAGCTCACGTCTTCTCGCCGTCCACTCATCCAAATGTGAAAGTCCTACCGAAAGAATTGCCCCATTCACCCCCTCAAGGCGCATATTATATCCCACACGTTCATGATGATACCTCTCTCTCGAGCCTTGATTTTTTAAAACATTAATTGTATCTATATAGCTTTCATTATCCGATGTGACACTTCCCCCCTCGCCGAAGCAGAATAGATTTTTACCCGGATAAAAGCTGAAGCATCCCATTACGCCAAGGCTTCCGACCTTTCTCCCCTCATAAAGTGCTCCATGAGCCTGTGCACAATCTTCAACGACAACAATTCCATATTTATCGGCAATCTTTTTTACCGCTCCAAAATCAAACGGCTGACCGTATAAATGAACACCAATGACAGCCTTTGTCTTATCAGTAATCTTTTCCTCTATTTTAGAAGCATCAATCTCCCATGTATCAGGTGTGCAGTCAACAAACACCGGTGTGGCACCGCAATAAGTAACCCCCCATGCAGTGGCTATAAAGGTGTTGGCCGGAACAATAACCTCGTCTCCCTCCCCGATTCCAAGTGCCAGCATTGCGCACTGAAGAGCAGAAGTTCCATTATTCACGCCTGTTGCATATTTCACACCACAAAAGCTCGCAAATTCTTCATCAAATTCATCTGCACACGGACCACCGGAAAACGAAGTCAATTCACACGCTTTAGTAAAAGCCGCCTGATATTCATCCTTATATTTTTCGTAATTTCTCTTTAAGTCAATTCTCTTTATAAAATCCATTTCAGCTTTTCCCTTCCAAATGACAGTTTCAGTTCGACTATTCTGCACAGATAATTTTTGATTAATTTTATAACATTCACTTTCGTATCATAATCATCATTCCACACAACCGGCAGTTCCGCTATTCTGTAACCGGCTTTCTCGGCTCTTATGAGAAGCTCTGCACAGTAAAACCATCCGTTATCATCACTTGACATCTTAATCAATCTGTCGATACAATCTTTTCTAAAAAATTGAAAGCCCTCCATTGTATCGGAAACCTTTACAAAAAATATCGATTTTATAAGCAGATCAAGCCCGATACTGGTGATGTTTCTTAACGGTTTTCTGCCATTTACCTTCGATTTTCCCGATAGGCGGTTACCTTTTATAACACTTATATCATCATATTTTTCAAATGCCTTCATCACTTTGGACAGATAATGAATATCCGTTGATAAATCGACATCCACATAACCTATTATATCACATCTGTTTCTCTTTACAGCTTCTCTGAACGCAAGCCCAAATCCTCTTTCGCTGAGTGTAATATACTCTATATTCGAATACACGTCTGCAAGCTCTTTTATAATATCAGGCGTTCTGTCTGTTGAACCATTATCAACAATTGTTATTACCGCATCTATATCTCTTCTTTTTGCCAAAAAAGCTTCTGTGGTATGTATTCCCTTTTCAAGACGCCTCTCCTCGTCAAGTACAGGAAAAACAATGTTTACCTTCATCTGTTTTTTCTCCGTTCCACATTATAATTTATCAACACTTTCAACGATGTAATCAAGTCTTCGTGTGTTTACCTCAAGAATAATATTCATATATTTTGTCAAAAACATTATAAGCAGGAACACACCAAAAAATCCGAACGATATAACACCCATAAGTGAAACCCAGCCCGAGGCAAGGTTTTTATCATAAAAAAGCGAATATATCGTCCATATTCCAACCCCAACAGATACAAGTAAAAAAACCGCACTCAGAATAAGAGTCACTCTTTCAATAATTCCGGTGTATATCATCATATAGCTTATTCCCGAATTAAGTCTGTATGCACTTTCTCTGCCTGTCTTCCTCTCACGGTTACTGTTTACAGGCTTATACATAATATAATCATAAGGCAGTCCGCTTGTAACATACAGATATTTGCGATACTGGATGCCGCGATTCATCTTTTTGACCCTGTTCAGTGCCCTTCTTGACACGACCCTGAACGTGTCATGCCTTACAGTCTTAGCCTTGTTTATATTAATCAGCCTGTAAAACAGTCTTGATGATAACTGCATCGTGTCATCACCGGCAAATACAATATCATTCCCTTCACGCGCCTTATTAAAAACATCAATTATCAGATTTACATCATAATTAACTGCAATGCTGTCAAATTCATAGACAAAATCCCCGACAGCCAGGTCATCCCCTGCACAAATTGCAGCCTCAACTCCCTGATAATAGGCCAGCTTTATAACTGATATGATATCCGGCGAACCACATTCGGTCAATCCCTGCTTTACTTCTTTCACATAATCATAACAATCATCATCACACACAAGTATCAGTTCAAAGTTCTCGAAACCGGCATTAATCCTTCTGACAACATTGGAAAAAAAATATTCCAATTCACTCTTCGTATTATTATGTACATATGCCACCGCACTGATAAAGCACTTTCTGCCTTTTATGTTAACATCATTCATAATTTTTCTCCCGGCAATAAAATATTCACGCAAGCTCCAGATACTCATCAATATCATATACCGTATTGATTTTACCGCTGAGCACGCTCACAAAATATGGTTTTTGCGACATGACTTTTATAAGTGTTGGTCTTGAATCATCAACCTCTGACGTTTTAAGAATCGGTTTCATTGAAAAACGTGAACTATGATATTTAAACTCATATTCCGATTTCATGTATTTGTGTGCCATGCTCTGCATATACTTCCATGAGGTCTCAGGTTTTCCGGCACAAATGTCACAATTACCAAGCTCTGTCTTGCTGCATGTTCTTCCGTCCTGACATGAAAAAACAGGCAGTCTGTCATAACAGGTATCATGCGGTGTTCTCGTAACTGTTGTCAATGAATGTAATCCTGTTTTTCCAAAAGGCATTATTGAAAAGAACGGTCCATCCATAACGGTAAAACCTATTCTCTTTAGTTCTTCTGATGGCTCGCACAGTATTATCTCACACAATTCATATTTAATATTAAAACAGTCAAAGCCTGCCATGGAATGTACCTGGTTTACCGAAGCATATGTGGCATTAAGGACATATCCGGTAGAATATTCTCCTTTATCCGTAGTTATGTAATAGGCAGCCGCATCATGCTCTATACTGACAATGTGCTCACAAAATTTCAATTCGGCATTTGGATATTTTTCTAACTGACTCATAAAAAATTCTTTTAAAATTGACGCATCATAGGTATATTCTTTGGTCAGAAACGCTCCATCACACACATTATCGTTAAAATACTTTCCGACCGGAATCTCCTCACAAGGAATACCGACATTCCTGCAAAAAAGCTTAAATTCATTAGCTGCTGTCCATGAAAAATCTGCAGACGTAGCATAAATCTGGTCAAATCCGCTGTTGACACAAAATCCAAAGTCCTCATTAAACCGGTTAAAGTAATGAGCCGACTTCATTGCCGTATATATACTTCTTGGATAATGATATCCCATATGAACACGCGCCTGGTTTATGTATGTTGCTCTCATAAACGGACCCTGCTCTCTTTCTATCACAAGAACATTCTGCCCCTTTTTCGCACAGTATAATGCTGCATATAAGCCATATAAGCCTGCACCGATTATTATTTTATCATACATCTGTCTTATTCCATTCATATAAATTTTTTATTATATTTCCATCAGGCTATTATGCCGTCTTTTTTCTGTTTTTAATACAAGCTGTAATAACTAAAGCCAATAAAGTCAGCAGCGATACTATTTCGGCAAGTCTCCACACACCCTTCTCAACATATCTGACTGTTATTTTTCCGTTGTATCCGGCGGGTACATTTACCATAATTTTCTTATTGGCACCTGCTTCTATGTAAAACTGTTCCCCTGTGTCAGAATCATAAGCCTTATAGCCCGGATAATAAAACACCGGGATTATAACCTTTTCAAATGCTTCGGTTCCTGCATTCATTACTCCGATTTCAGTTTTTCCGCCCACGCTGCTGTATGATGTAACCGTAAGCGCATCCGAGGTCACATCAATCTGTTTATTTTTACACATATCCAGATCAGTACCTGCTAACTGGTAATCATTAGTTACCCCAAGGGCGAAATCGTCCACATCATTTTTAGAGCATATCTGCGCAGCATTTGAGCCAAATGCCAAATCAGCATAGAAAAAGCCTGCCGAAATTATAGTCAAGGCTGCCATGGCAATAATCGAATAACTATAAATTCTTTTATTGAGTTCTTTTGCATAATATAATCCTGACACAGTACAAAATGCGGCAAAAGCAGTCCCTGCGCTTAAAAACCTCCACGAAAATTCGACCTTGGCCAGCCAGACGGCTATGGTTCTGCTTATATTGTTTATCTCATCCCAAGGAAAAATCCACAGAGAAAATACTATAGTCATTATGGCAAATATTCCTGTCATATTCCCCAGTGCAAACATACTTTCATTTCTTTTTTCCGAATTTACAGATTTATAATGTGCGTATAGCCACACTGCAATTCCAATTATCAATGCGGCACCCATACTAAGGCAGAATTCATCACTTACCAGCATGGGAACATTGGTTCCTCTGCCAAAATAAAACAATGCCGGCATCTGTATCGGATACACTCCTGAGCCTTGGAATCTTAAAATCCCATCGCCGTTTACCATTATATCCATATCCATCGAATCTATAAACGGTACAATAAACCATGCATTAAGCATTATAACAACCATAACCGATACTGCCAGATAACATAATCTCTTAAGTTTAAATGTTTTTCGTAAATTGAACAAAACATACATGATGGCAAATATTCCGACAAACAATATGGAAACCAGATGGCTCTGCATAACTCCGCTTACACCTAATATGAGCGGTATGCATTTCTTAAATGTAAGTGTTTTCTCTTCACTGTATATATTATATATACCATATATTATCAGAGGGAAAAATATCATAGATAATATCTCGCCCAGTCTCCCGGCTACATACAATTCACTAAGTCTGTATGGTGCAAGTACATACAAAAAGCTTCCAAGAAATGCCAGATTTTTATTTTTGCATATTTTTACAAGTGAAACATAACTTATGAGACACGTCCCGAAGTTAATTAAAACAATAAAAATCTGGTAACTAGTGTGAAGCGGGAATCCAATCACATACAATAGTGCGGGAATATACAGAAAAAGCTGCGGATAAAATAAGGGTGTTGCATAGCCATATCCGTTTATCATATCAGGCTGAATCTTTATAAGCCAATTTCCCGCTTTTATACCTTCGGCAATCTCTGCAATTCTTGCAATATGAAATGTCAAATCATGTCCGACAATCAGATATCTGTATATCATCGGCAGACTTGAAAAAACGGTCACAGCCATAATTCCGATAATTATTTTTTTATCAAATGCAGTCTTTATAATGTTATTTAAAATACATACAATTATATTTATCAGCGTGAAAATGAAAAATATTGTAAAAAATCTTACATATCTGAAATATACCGATTCCGAAATAATCAGCTTTTCTATAGTTATATTTCCGTATCCCTTATAAGTTACTTTCAAAGACAAGTCTTTACATGATGTAATCGAGTTAATCCAAAAAGGTTCACTATTATATGATGTACCCGTATAAATGTTGAAACTGCTGCCAACAAGCTGTTGTATAAATGTCTCCGATGTGACCCCTATATTACATATCGGCATTTCATTTCCACCGCTCCATGACGCTGTCTCAAAGCCTTCAAGCTCGGCATTGTATACTGCTTCAATATTATACCTTCCCGGCTTTAATTTAATATTGGTATACTCAGCCGATACAATATCGATACCCACTTCATTTTCCGATTGATTTATCTGCAGTTTACCATCGTTGATTGTGCACGAATTAAAATAGTCCGCGTTTTCCGGATTAATATCAATAACCGTGCGCTCACCAAACAACAGACAAAAAGCCCATATCAACACCAATAACTCGAATCCAAACAATATTGCAATACTTCTATGCTCCCGAATAACCTGTTTTATTTTCATAAGCTCTCCTATATACCACTTAGTCTTAATTTCACATTATAATATTTCCATCTATGATATCCGCATTCCGCTTCGCTGCCTGCCTATAGTCTATCAACATCATAATCGACTTAATCGGACAGATGATATTAAATTAAACCTGCAAAAAGTCTGACAGAGTTCTTCATAATCTCATCCGGAAATTCATATTCCTTTGTATGAAGCTGTGCATAATTCTCACCATCGCCGACACCGAAAAACGCACCTCCGGTTTTCATCAGATACCATCCGAAATCCTCTGACCATCTCATAGGCTTGGCAAGCTTCTCAACCTTCAATCCGAGCCTGTCCGCACATTCAATAAGCCTCTGCACATTCTCAGGATGATTTTCGGTCGCCGGAAAGCGTTCTATCTCCTCTATATCGACGCTCATTTCCTCACCTGCTGCCGCGCTAACCACAAGCTCATTTATCCTTCTTAAGTAGCTGTCAAACACAGCCTCCCTCTCACCTCTTACCGTAAGTCTGAGTACACCCTCGGAAGCTGCCACCCCATAGCTTGCACTTCCGACTTCCATTCCAATGAGTGTCATGAGTACAAAGCCCTCTTTCTCATTGACCTCCTGTGTGAGTGCCTGAATATCGAGCAAAAGCTTTGCAAGCACAGGTCCGGGGTTCTTTCCCGCCTCTGGATATGCCGCATGGCTCGGAGTTCCGTGCATGGAAATTTCAAGTCCCGTCGAGGCACATGCAAATGTATCTCCGCTGACTAGCACATTACCTATGGCATGTCCGGGTATGTTGTGAAGTCCGTAAATTTCCCCGATGCACTTCTCATTGATAAGCTCTGAGCAGATTTTTGCACCTTCCCCCGTCTCCTCACCAGGCTGGAAGATAAAGTACACATCCCTGTCCGTCTTTGCCCTGTCGAGCACCATTGCAAGTCCCGCAAGTATGCTGCTGTGCCCGTCATGTCCGCAGTAGTGTCCGGGAACTCCGTCCTTTCCACACACCGCATCCATGTCCGCGCGGAAAGCGATTGCCTCCTTACAAGTCGGTTCGTCCGCTTTTTTTACCGCATAGAACCATGCGCCGCAATCATTTAATCCAAGCATTGTGTTATCAGATATGAAATCCATAATTTCCTGTTTCGTCCGATATTCCTTCATGGAGGCCTCGGGAATCTTATGAAGCTTATGTCTTAGAGCTGTAATTTTATCCAAAATAACCGTCAAATCTTCGTCTTTTATATCCATTAATGCTATTTTCACTCCTCTCCACACTGTGTGAGAATGTTACATGTTCATGAGTGCAATGGCTGATATAAATATACCACTTGAGGGTGAAAATTAAAATGCAAATTTTAGCTTATACACCACTTTACTATTTTTTCATAAGAAATATATAGTACAGGACTTTCTGATGTATAATGGATTCGCGAAAAAATCACAAAGGAAAGTGACCCTGTTCCTGCTGATACTGTCCATATTGACATTTATCCCTGTACATGTTAAATTAACTGAAATTTACCAAACAGAAAGTGAGGAACTGCCATGAATACACCTATTGACATCTCAAATGTAACCCTAAAAACCAATCGCATGATAATTCGTCCGTGGCGGCAGCCGGATCTCGATGACTTTTACGAATATGCCTCCGTGGACGGCGTAGGACAGATGGCAGGATGGAGGCCTCACAAGGATAAGGCTGAGTCACAGACAATACTTGATATGTTCATCGCAGAAAAAAAGACCTTCGCCCTCGAATACGAAGGAAAGGTTATCGGCTCTCTTGGAATTGAACGCTACAATGAAAAACAGTTTCCTGAGCTTTCGGAGTACAGGGGACGTGAAATCGGCTATGTCCTCTCAAAGGCTTACTGGGGACAGGGCTTAATGCCTGAGGCTGTATGTGAGGTGATACGCTATCTCTTTGATGACTGCGGACTTGATTTTATCACCTGCGCATACTTCCTGACCAACAGACAGTCCTCTCGCGTTCAGGAAAAATGCGGTTTCCATTTTCTGAAGGCTGTAGATTACAGCACACGGATGGGCACTGTGGAGCCTTCAAATGCGAATATAATATGGAGAAAAGAGTGGGCTGCCAGGTGAGGTCCACTCTTCATTCCGCATACTTTTAAAACCGGCGTTTTACAGCGGTAAATCTATCTTTTCCCGCTATGCTTCTCTATATTCCGCTCTATAACATCCAGCACACCATACAGCCTTTTTATATCTTCATCCGTCATTCCCTCTGAGAATATCTCGTCAGCCATCCTGAAAAGTTCAATCACCTTGTCAGCCTTCTCCTCACCCTCAGTTGTAAGCGAGATAACCCATGAGCGCCTGCACTCAGGGTTATCACTTCTTTTTATAAGCCCCATCTTTTCAAGCTTATCAAGAGTTCTCGACATCGTGGTGACATCGAGCACACAGAGGTCTGAAAGCTCCCTCTGGCTCATGGCTCCTTTCAGCCTCAGCGTCTTAAGTATCCTAGGCTGTCCCTGACCGACCGTGAGCCCCAGCTCAATAAAATGCGGTCTTAGCAGTTGTCTTCTAAGCAGCTCAACACGCAGAAACGCACTGCCCAATCCATCTCTCTCCATAGCTTCCTCCTATTCTAACTCAAACTGTCCCATATACAGTCGGTAATACCTTCCCTCCTGTAAAAGCAGCTCAGCATGGTTTCCTCTCTCTATAATCTCACCCTTCTCAAGCACCATAATCGCCTCAGCATTTCTGACTGTTGACAGTCTGTGCGCTATTACGAACACGGTTCTGTCCTCCATTATTGCATCCATTCCCTTTTCAATAAGACGTTCTGTTCTCGTGTCGACCGAGCTTGTCGCCTCGTCGAGAATGAGCACGGGCGGCTTGGCAACCGCGGCTCTTGCAATGGCGAGAAGCTGTCTCTGTCCCTGCGAAAGATTTCCGCCGTCTGAGTAGAGCATCGTGTTATATCCCTCCGGCAGCCACCTTATAAAGGTGTCGGCATTTGCTATCTTTGCTGCCTCAATGACCTCATCATCGGTCGCATGCGGATTTCCGTATCTTATATTGTCCGCTATCGTTCCCGTGAAGAGATGCGTCTCCTGAATAACCATCGCGAGCGAACGGCGCAGGTCGTCCTTCTTTATATCCTTGATATCTATGCCGTCGTAGGTGATTGCACCCGACTGTATCTCATAAAACCTGTTTACGAGGTTTACTATGGTTGTCTTACCGGCACCCGTCGAGCCGACAAAAGCTATCTTCTGCCCCGGCTCAGCAAAGAGTGATATCCCGTTAAGAACCGTCTTTTCAGGCACATAGCCGAACACCACGTCCTTAAAACGCACATCGCCCTTTAGCTCTACAAGGCTTGTGGATTTCGACTTATCCTGTGCATCATCATCGCTGTGTACTGTGACATCTCCCGGCACCTTCCACGCGAACAGCCCCGTTCTCTCCCCGCACTCCTTCAACTCACCGTCAGGAGTTCTGACTGCGTTGCAGAGTGTGACATTTCCCTCGTCAATCTCCGGCTCCTCATCCATCATCTCAAAGATACGCTCCGCACCCGAGAGTGCCGAGAGCAGAAAGTTGACCTGCTGTGTGAACTGATTTAAAGGCATTGCACTCTGTCGCACATACACAAGATATGCCGAGAGACTTCCAAGGTCGAGCAGTCCCTTAATTGTCATAAGTCCACCGACACACGCCGACACGGCATAATTGAAATAGGAGAGTGTAACTATCGTCGGTACCATTCTTCCGGCAAATGTTAACGCGTGTGTCGACTCTTTTCTTAAGCTCTCGTTCATCTCGCAGAAACGCTCAAAGTCCTTCGCCTCATGATTGAACACCTTCTCAACCTTCTGCCCTGACATCATCTCCTGAACAAAACCGTTGATTTTTCCAAGCTCTGCCTGCTGCCTGTTAAAATACTTTTTACTCTGTTTTCCGTTAATTTTTATGAACACAAACATCACCGACAGGAACACAATTACAATGAGCGAGAGCCTGATGCTCAGCACCATCATCATGATTATGGTTCCGAAAAGCTGCATGAAGCTCTGGATAATCATCGCAAAGCTGCTGTTCATCGCCTCCTGCACGGTGTCGACATCGTTCGTGAAACGGCTCATCAGCTCGCCGTGCGTGTGTGCGTCAAAATAGCTGAGCGGAAGCTTCTGCGTATGCGCAAAGAGGTCGCTCCTTATCTCCCTTATAACCTTCTGCGAGGTGATTACCATGAGTCTGTTATAGCCAAAGGTTGCCAGCACACCACAGAGATACATCGCTCCCATGCCAAGAACCGCCCTGATAAGTCCCGGCGTGTCACCCGGTACGATGAACCTGTTGATTACGGGCTTTAAAAGGTAGGTTCCCATTATATTTGCACCGGCGCTTATGAAAACGAGAAGTGCAACAAGCGCAAACGACCATTTGTGAAAACCGAGGTAGACGAGCAGATGCTTCATGGTCTTTTTCGTGTCCTTTGGTCTTTTGTATCCAACATATTTTGCCATTATAAATCTGCTCCCTCCTTCTGTGATTCATATATTTCCTGATATATCTTATTTGATGCAAGCAGGCTCTCGTGTGTTCCGATGCCGTTTACCCTACCCTTATCGAGAATGATAATCTGGTCGGCATGGCGCACGGAAGAGATTCTCTGAGCAATCACAATCTTTGTCATGTCGGGAAGCTTCCTTGCAAGCCCTTCTCGAATCTTTGCCTCAGTCGCCGTATCCACAGCACTTGTCGAGTCATCAAGAATGAGAACCTTAGGCTTTTTGAGGATTGCGCGTGCTATACATATTCTCTGCTTCTGTCCTCCGGAGACATTCACACCGCCCTGTCCCATCTCAGTGTCGTAACCGTCAGACAGCCTGTCAATGAACTCGTCCACGCAGGCGATGTGACACGCCTCCTCAATCTCCTCCATCGCGGCATCCTCATTTCCCCATTTAAGATTTGACAAAAGTGAGCCCGAAAAAAGTGTATTTTTCTGAAGCACCATTGCGATTGCATCCCTCAGATGCCTCATCGGATACTCCTTCACATCCGCGCCGTCGACCTTCACGACACCCCTGCTCACATCATACAGTCTGGGAATGAGCTGAACAAGTGTAGTCTTTGCCGAACCCGTCTGCCCGATAATTCCTACAGTCTGTCCGGGCTTGATATGAAAGGATATATCAGAGAGAACATATTCCTCCGCCTCCTCCTTGTATTTGAACCATACATGGTCAAACTCGATTTCCCCATGCTCAACGCTTATATCCCTTGCAAGCTCGTCGTTGATATCAATCTTCTCGTCGAGCACCTCCATGATTCGTGCTCCCGACACGAGCGAACGCGTCATCATCATAAAGACATTCGACATCATCATGAGCGAGTTGAGAATGAGAAGGACATAGCTCAAAAAGCTGGTGAGCTGCCCTATTCCGAGCTCACCTGCCTTGATTAGATGCCCGCCGAGCAGAATTATTCCCAGAATCGTCGAGTACATCACAAGCTGCATCGCAGGCATGTTCAGCACGGAGCTCTTAAATGCACTTTCCGACTGATTTTTGAGGTTCTCATTGACCTCCTCGAACTTTTCTATCTCATAATCCCCGCGCACATACGCCTTTACAACGCGGATTGCCGTGAGATTTTCACCGACCGTGCGGTTTACAAGGTCGATTGCATTCTGCATCTTCGAGTACAGCGGTCTTATATGGACGATTATCGCAATGAGCATCACCGCAAGTACCGGCAGTGCCACAAGAAAGACAAGCGCAAGCGTCGAGTTGATGGAAAAAGCCACGGACGTCGCAACAATGAGCATCACCGGGCTTCGTCCGAACGGGCGCATTCCCGTTGATACGGAGTTCTGAATATTTGTCACGTCACTTGTGAGTCTCGTGACAAGCGATGACACTCTGAAATGGTCGATATTGGAAAATGAGTACGATTGCAGCTTCTCATATTCCGCCATTCTTATATTTGCCCCGAGCCCCTGACCCGCGAGAGCCGAGAATTTTGAGCTTCCTATTCCCAAAATAAGCGCAAGAATGGCGCAGCCTCCCATCTGTATTCCCTTTGTATAAATATATGGAATATCAGCGTTGGCTACGCCATTGTCAATCAAATCCGCCATGAGCATAGGCACCATAAGTTCAAGTACAACCTCGATGCCTATACATACCAATGCAAGATATGCGTATTTCTTATATTGTTTCATATAAGAAAATATTCTTTTTAACATTACTTGTACCTCCAACAGTTGCATTTGCAACTATTGTATGACCAAGTAATTTGAATGTCAATATTCGTTTCTTATTTTATTATCAATTATTCTCCGGTGTAACCATATTTTCTTAAGTCTACTCTCCCGTCAACCACCTCTATGCCGTCGGCGCGCAATCTTTTTGCCTGCTCTCCGGCTCCGCCGAACGCAAACTCACCTGAAAGCTCCCCCTTGGAATTGACAACCCTAAAGCATGGTATCTCATCAGGACTCGGGTTCTTATGAAGAGCATTTCCGACAGCCCGCGCCATCTTCCTGTCACCCGCCATATACGCAACCTGTCCGTATGTTGCTACCATGCCTTTCGGTATGCGTTTCACGGCATCATATATTCTCCCGGTCGGGCTGTCGGTCACAAGCCGGTAGCTCTCGGCTATCATATCCTCCAAAACCTCATCGGGTACCGAGCCGTCAAGCACAACCGTGTTCCAATGCTCCTTATTCTGATGATATGCAGGCTGCACAGCCGTATACGTTCCTCTCCATAAGTCGCGCCAGCCCGCGTCAGCCTTCAGATTCATGTTAATATATCCGTTTCGCTCATACACCCACAGAAAAGCTTTCTTATTTTCCCTCACTCTCACAAGCTCCCAATTCGGGTCATGAAAAGGGGCTTCCTTATATGTGTTGGGAAAAGAAAGTCCATAGCTTAATACTTCCTCTCGTGTTCTCATATCAATCCTCACCTCTAAGGTAAAGCGGACATTCGCAATCCGCTTTCGCTACTTGCTCATGAACGCAGTCGCTTTGCGAACCGTATGTCTTTTATGTGTGAATTATATACCTTAGCACGCGTAAAATCAATCTATCCGAAAAACAGCTTCATATCAGCATCAACGCTGTCAATTCCCGCAATATGAAACTTTTCCGCAAGCACCTTGGTGACATTCGGACTTAAAAATGCCGGAAGTGTAGGTCCAAGATGAATATTCTGTATCCCGATCGCAAGAAGCGAGAGCAGGACAAGCACCGCCTTCTGCTCATACCATGCAATATTATAGATAACCGGAAGGTCGTTGATGTCGTCAACGCCGAAGAGTTCCTTGAGCTTAAGTGCTGTCACGACTATCGAAAATGAGTCATTGCACTGTCCCGCGTCGAGAACGCGCGGAATGCCGCCGATGTCCCCGAGGTCGAGCTTGTTGTATCTGTACTTTGCACAGCCCGCGGTAAGAATTACCGTATCCTCAGGAAGTGCCTTGGCAAACTCCGTATAGTACTCACGGCTCCTGTGCCTGCCATCACACCCTGCCATAACAACGAACTTCTTAACCGCGCCTGACTTGACGGCTTCCACAATTTTGTCTGCAAGTGCCTCAACCTGTGCGTGCGCAAAGCCTCCCCAGATTTCACCGCTCTCAAGCTCCTCAGGCGGAGGACACTTCTTGGCATGCTCTATAATCTCCGAGAAATCCTTTTTCTCACCGTAGCCTCCTGATATATGCTTACAGCCCGGATATGCCGTCGCTCCCGTCGTGTACAGTCTGTCCTTATATGACGCCGACGGCGGCACGACACAGTTGGTCGTCATGAGAATAGGTCCGTTGAAGCGCTCGAACTCCTTCTTCTGCTCCCACCACGCATTTCCGTAATTTCCGACGAGATTGGAGTACTTTTTAAGACCGGGATATGAGTTGGCCGGAAGCATCTCACTGTGGGTGTAAACATCGACTCCCGTCCCCTTTGTCTGCTCAAGGAGCATCTCCAAGTCCCTCAAATCATGTCCTGATACAAGTATTCCGGGATTATTTCTCACTCCGATATTTACTCTCGTCATCTCGGGATTTCCGTAAGCCCCGGTGTTGGCTGCATCGAGAAATCTCATGACCTTTACGCCGTACTCTCCCGTCTCAAGCGCGAGTGCAACAAGCTCGTCAACCGTCACCGAATCGTCGAGCGTAGCTGCGAGTGCTCTCTGAATAAAAGCATCAATCTCCGGAGCCTCCTTCATAAGCGCATTGGCATGCTTGGAATACGCACTCATGCCCTTAACACCGTAGGTTATGAGCTGTCGTAATGAACGCACATCCTCATCCTTCGTCGAGAGTACGCCCTCCTTTTTCGCCTTCTCATCATATTCGCTCTCGTCACCGTCCCATACCGCCGCATCCGAGAGGCTGTATTTTCTGCCCTTCTCCCTGCAAAGCTTATCAAGCTTTGTGAGAAGTCTTTTTTTGCACTCTAAGGTGTCTTTAATCCTCGCAGCAATCGATTCCCTGTCAAAGCTTGCGTTTGTTATCGTGATAAAGAGATTGAACGTGACGCGGTGGTTGTCGTCGGGTGAAATCTCCTCCCCGAGCTCACGAAGCTTCGTCGTGACCTCAGAAAGCCCCTTGGTCACATACACCAGCAAATCCTGCATCGCCGCAACGTCGGGCGTCTTTCCGCACATTCCGACCTGCGTACAGCCCTCGTTGCCCGCTGTCTCCTGACACTGATAACAGAACATTTTTCTCTCTTTTTCCATAAAAAATCTCCCTCTCTGAAATCCATCATTTTCACGGCTCACCGCCATAAATCTAAAATAGTGTTCCAAAAAAGGAGATTTTTATTCCTGCTTATATTTTTATCTATGCTTAATACTGCCTGATTCCATCCTCCTCAAAGTAGAAGGAAAACGGATTCTGAACGGTCATAAACGGCTTTTTGTTAAACACGCCGTTCGTCCTATGGTCATACGCCGATATTACGGGATACTGCCACCAGCTCTCCTGATATGTGTAATTGATGAAATCATAGAATGTATAACCTTTAACCGTGTGTACCGTCGAATAGCTCACATATCCCCTGCAATTTTCTCCCTTTTTAGGGAATGAAAATGTGCCGAAAACATCCGTCACCGTCTGCACTCTGTCAATCCATGCCATTCGGTTGTATGTGACACTCTCCATCGAATGATACGGTGCCGTGTAGGTCACTCCCCCCTTGTCATACATGAGCCTGCCTTTGACCTCTCCTGCCGTAAGCCAGCCCTCCTGTATCTCATGGTCCGTAGTCCATATCTGCACAGCCTCCGCTCCGTAAGGCTTCTTATCCTCAATCCATCTGAAATAATGAAAAATTATCCACAGCTCATCCACATCGGCATCCTGCACCTGAACCGCGACATCCGTAAACTGAAGTCCGTTGTCGCAGTTCTTATTCTGCGTCAGTACATTTACCGCGCCGCCGCAGGAGGCAATTTCCTCCGCCGTCAGGTCATCCAACACATAGTCGGGAAAGCCCTGCGCGATGAGTTCCTCCCTGATACCCTCTATATCCGTCCCCTGCTGCACATCATCCCGTATGCTCCAAGCCATCCTGTAGCCATTTCCGAACATATATCCGCAGGCACTGCCTGTCACAAGCACCGCCAACACCGCTATCACAATCGCTTTATCAGGAACTCTTATCCGCGACGCTCTCACAAGATAACCCGCCTCGTCAAGCTCCCTCGGAAGCTTGTATATCGCCCTGATGAGCACCGCAAAGACGGCGATTGTAATAACCATAGTAATGAGATGGACGCTGCCGTAACCGAATACTGCGAGCAGTCCCACAAGCGCATACAAGCCTGCAAGTGCTAAGACCGCATACGCTCCCGGCTCCAATCCCGCTTTTTTCTGAACCTGTCTCAAGGCGAGCCACAGACACAGCACTCCCACAACGCTCACCGCTGCCATTACATGACTTATAACTTTAAGCACATTTTTCACATGAACATCCGTGCCGAGCGTCATCGTGTTCAGAATCAGCACCGCTAAAATATATATGAGGCTCACAAGCTCAATAGCATAGCAGGCAGAAAAGTACTTATTCTCCGACTTCAGCTTACGGTAACCGAGAAACGACAGCACCGCCCCGACCGTAGGAAGTATGTAATTGAGCTTAAAAATGCTAAAGACAACCGAGCTTAACACAAGCCCTGCAAGCACATACAGCATCGCACTTTTCAACGGTACGACATTCTCTACGACATCCTCCATCGGAAGCTCGTCAATGCTCTCCGTCAATGTGCGCTCGAGTTCATTGTCATCAAGGTTATTCCACTGTGCTTTACCCATTGTACTCACCCCCTAAAATCTGCCGAAGCTGCTTCTTTATGCGGTACAATCTGCCCTCAACAGCCCGCTTTGTCATTCCTGCCTCGGCTGCAATCTGCTCTATTGACTGGCAGTAGTAATATTTCCTGTAAAACAAAGCCCTGTCCTTGGCTGACAGTCTGTACAATGCCCGTTTCAGCTCCTCGCGTCTCTCGTTCCGTAAAACCTGCTCCTCAGGTGTCGCCTCCCCCGCAGGCACGCTCTCTAAGAGTTCCTCACCGCTTCCGTGTGCCTCGTTTCTTCTCCTGTGATTGAGTGCAGTGTTTCGCGCTATTGCTGTAATCCACGCCTTGAAGCTCCCTCTCTGCTCACTGAACTGTTCAATTTTATCCCATATCTTCATCACTGCCTCGCCAAGACACTCCTCCCTGTCCTGCGGACTCTCAAGAATCGGTGCAATAATGTATTTAATCAAAGGTCCGTAATGCTTCATAAGCTCATCGACGCCCTTCTCATCCCTGTTGCCAATCAGTTCAATTATCTCGCGTTCCTGCACCGTCAAACCTCCCCTCTTTTTTATCCTATGTATTTATTCTGCACACTTTAATTTCTGTCCTTTATATAATTATACACATGAGAAAACAAAAACCCACGGAATATTTCCAAAATATCTCTTTTTCTGTAAAACGGCTTTATTGACAAGCCCAAAGCGCTGATATAAAATCAATGAATCAAGACGGACGACAAGGATATGTACTCAGATAAGCAGAGACTTCATACAGGGAGGTAATAACAAAATGAAAAGTGTGGTACTTTTATATAATACAAGCTGTATTTATGAAATTGTCATATTGAATTATTTTCTGAAATTTTCCGGAAAAAATGTAATCTTCGCTTCTCCCGACGGAAATTCGATAATTTCCATGGAAGGTTACTCTATGAATGTTTCGGGCAGACTTACGGAGATTGATACCGGGGATGTTGAACTTATGATTGTTCCGGGTGGAAACATAAGAGAAATTGACAACAATATCGTATGGGATTATATCAGAAAAGTTAAAAACAATGGCGGACTCATCGCCGGAATCTGTGCAGGTGTAGATGTCCTCGACCATGCCGGAATTTTAGCCGGAATTGAGTCAACACATTCGACAGACCTTAATGTTGCTGTGTCCGGCAATGTAATAACTTCGCGTGCCAACGGGTATGTGAATTTTGCAATAGAAGTTGCCAGGAAAATGAATTTATTTAAAGATGATGCTGATTTAGAAGAGACAATAGCATTCTGGAGAGACTACAAGAGGCTGCAATAGCGCAGCCTCTTGTTTATAGTACCGTTTACTTACGCATAAAAACTAGTCGATATATCTTACCTCGCCCGCATAGGTTCTGTCCTTGTAAGGCGCGTCAGGTGCAGCATAGCCGAGTGCAGCTATTCCGTACACTACATGGTCTGACGGAATGCCGAACTCATCAAGCATCGCCCTGACCTTCTCATCATCACAGACAGCTCCGAGCTGATTAATCCACACGGAATCGACACCGTAGGAATGTGCCGCGAGGAAAATGTTCTCAAGCGCACAGGAATTGTCGTCCCTTCCGAGAGGGTTCTCGCGGAGATTGGACGGAATGATGAGCGCGGTCGGCTTGTACATATCGTAGTGCTCTCTTCCGAGTGCCACTCTCATAGTCTCGGCAAGGCGTGAAATAACGTCCTTGTTGGTTACAACCGTGAAGCTCCATGACTGCTTTCCCATTCCCGACGGTGCATGTAAAGCCGCGTCAACAATATCCTTGAGAATTTCCTTCGGAACCTGCTCATCCGTAAACTTGCGGGTGCTTCTTCTTGTAAGTATGTTCTTCATTACCTCGTTCATGATGGTGTCCTCCTGAAATAAATTTTTAAAAAAAATAATTACTGCTTCTCCCCAATCCCAAGCAGCTTATAGAGCGTCGGCTCGAACGCGAACTCCTTCATAAGTGCGTGCACCTCATTGAGCGCATTCTCCTTCACGGACTTCGGTACAATCGGGCGGTACACGGCTCTTATGAGAATGTTCTTCGGCGTATGGTCAAAGTCGATGAACTCAAGAAGCTGGGTTCTGTAGCCGCTGTACTCGAGAAGATTTGCCCTCACCGCATCCGTCGCGAGCGCCGCGAAGCGCTCCTTGATTATTCCGTAGCGTGACATAATAGGAAGCGTTGATGGCTTCATCTGCTTGTTGAACTCATGCTGGCAGCACGGCACCGAAAATATCATTTTAGCCTTCCACTGAATCGCATTGAAAAGCGCAAAGTCCGTGGCGGTGTCGCACGCGTGAAGCGTAATCACCATGTCGACATCAAACGGAGCCTTATACCCGTTGATATCCCCAAGCTCAAAATGAAGCTTGTCGTAATGATATTTCTCCGCTGCCCTGTTGCACTTTTCTATGACATCTGCCTTCAAATCGAGCCCTATCATATTGACCTCAAGCCCCATAACCTCGGTCAGATAATAGTAGACAACAAATGTGAGATACGACTTACCGCAGCCGAAATCAATGACATTTAACTTTTTCACCTTAAGATTTGATATTTCATCGTTGAGAATCTCGACAAAACGGTTAATCTGCTTGTACTTGTCATACATCGAATTGACAACTCTGCCGTCCTTGGTGAATACTCCCATATCCACCAGCGGCTCGATGCTCATGCCCTCGCTCAGAATGTAGTTCTTTCTGCGGTTGTGACCATTATCCAAGGTCATTCCCCCTGCCGCAGTTTCTTTTACACTGCCTGCGCCAACGCCTTTTGACGCCTTTATCGCCTCGGTCGCAAGCCTCTTTACCTTATAATTGCACTTACCGTTCTTTGCAATGAGTATTATATGCTCCGCATCGGCTGTCATCGCGTTCACCTGTCTGTAATGTCCGGCAATCAGCTCAACACATCTGTCCGCAAGCTCCTCTTTTTTCACATTCTCATGGAATACCTGCTTCTGAGTGTACTTTGAAATCTGGCAGAAATCCTTCCTGCGTTCAATCACGAGCTTCTGGTACTCCTCGGACTTGTTTGCAGGATTGCTTATTATTATCTTGTTAAAATCAGTCTCCAAGATTATTGATAAATACTGCTGTAATTCGTTCATATGTGTCCCTTTTCCTCTTGATAAATACTTCTTAAAAACCTCTATCTGCTAACATTCGACCAATATAAGCGGTATAGTCATCTCTTCCGCCGTGAGTCCCGCATGCGCGCCGATGAAGAAATCCGCTTCCTCCCGTGTATTATAAATGCACAAATCCCCCGTCGCAACAGCAAGATAATCACCTAACATATCGTGAAACGCCGGATGCTCCGCACCCTCTCCGAAAAGCTTCCTCTCGAGCACCTCCTCTTTCGTAAGCAGCAGGAATTTATCGGAAAATCTCCTGTTAAATTCGCTTACAAACCGCTCCTCCATCCCCGGCTTTATGAAAAAATTGAGTGCTCTCGGCTCAATCGACGGAAGTCTTAGCAGACACTCGCACAGCTTAGGATAGTCCGTGAGCGCCACGCCCTTGGTGTCAATATGTCCGTGGTCGGCTGTCACTATGACCAGATTCTTTTTGCCGCCGCCCACTCCGGAGATATCGTAACTTTCGCCTTCCTTCTGCGGCATTTCAGCTTTTTCAAGCCTTTTGCACAGCTCGTTTACCTGCTTTTCAAGCTTTCGCAAAAGTTCCTTCGACTCAGTGCAGAAGCACCCCTTCTCGTGCATAATGTGGTCAGGCTCCCTCCAATAGCTGTATATGTACTTTCGCCCCGGCTGCCAACAAAGCCCGGCGATTCTGTCACATATCTTCTCAAACGTGTCGGGAAACGGCTCTAAAAACGGCATTGCGTTATATGCCTGCACGCACGCCTTCAAAAGCCTGTCGACCGTGCTCTCGTAGCCGCAATATCTCCACGCGACATTGTAGCTCTCCGCCTGCTCATCCGTCCCTGTCTCTTTATTCAAAAAAACCGTCACATTCTTGTCTATCTGCGGATAGTAGCAGTCCCAGCCAAGCCACCCATGCTCACACGGCTCCATGCCGCTCTGTATGGATGTCGTCGCGGCAACCGTCGTCGGCGGAAATGTCGAACTGAAGGTTCCCGCAAGATGCGAGGCAAAAAATCCGTCCTTCGACAAATTCGCATCCATTATATTTTTTCCCATTCCGTCAAGCAAAATTACCACCACGTTCTCGTAACTTCTGCCCTCCAAATGTCTGTCGAGCAGCTCCAAGGTTCTTCTGCCGGGCTCCAGTCCCATGCTCTTTAAAACGGAATTTGGAATGCCCGCTATGCAGTTGTCGTAATCAGGATATTTTATCATGCGCTAAGCTCCACTTTCATCTATATTTTCAGCAATTACTTATATTGGCATCACTACCCATGACACTTTCCTACTGCAAATATCTCATCGCATAATAAAGCCCCCAATCCTGGTCATTTGCATAGCTGTCTGCATAATGTGCTCTCTCGCCATTCACTGTCACAGGATATACAAATGCACATGTAGCTCTGCCATCAGGATAAAACATTGATAATACGGCTCTCAGTGATTTATCCGCCCTTGCCGCATAATCTGTGTTACCCGTAATTTTCATATAATTTTCAAACACTATACCTGTAAGTGCACTCCAATAATGTACAAAAGTATCCCCATAAAGTCTTCGTTTTCCAAACCAATACCCATCCCAGTGACGTATAGCCACCTCATTCAAATGATAATCCGGTTGATTTCCGTTAAACAACTCAAGGATTGATTTTTGAAGTTCTATTCCGGCAAGATACTTTTTATCACCTGTCAAAATATAGGTTTCCTCCAAAATCTGTGCCGCCGGAGCTACAATACTCTGCTCATAGTTAACCTCCGATTTTGGATAATCCGTTCCGGTTTTAAGCATCAAATCCGCGTGACCCATAAAATATCCCGTAACTTCCTCAAGTTCTTTCTCCATACCTGCTTCCCTGAATGCTGCTGCCATCGGAATAACAGGGAGCTCTATAGCGTAAAAATATGTACCGCCATCCTCATAAAAATGTCTGATTATACGATACGACACCATAAGATACTTTTTATCCTTATATAACATATACAATTCCGTATAAAAAAGAGCAAACCACGGAGCATTATATAAACGCTTATAGCTGTTATCATTCATATAGTCATTGTATACCTCTCCCGTATCCTCGTTTACCAGCTCACGCCTTACAAAGGAGATATATTTTCTCAACGATTTATCAACTGTGTCATCTTCATAATTCTGTAAATATTTAGCCAGCATAATTCCCATACCCACGCGCTCACGCCCGGCGTTATAATCATTTTTCGGTGAATACATCATATGCATTTCTTCATTATCATATATGAGATAATCTCCATCCAGATGACTTTTCGGATTATTGTACTGCTGTTTATTCACAATGAAATGGCATCTCGCCCTCACAAGCTCTGTAAATTCAGGCTGTACAAGCAGACAGCAGTAAGTTCTTACGCCATCTATATAAATATCATATCTGAGTTCACCTACGGTATCAGCCTGCTTTTTTATAATAATTCCGTCTCCCACATATTCAGGCTGTATCTGAACATTATTCTCAAAAATCCTTACGCTATCCCTGTTATACACAAATTCAGGTGTAATTACCACATTAATACTCTCCCCTTTGAAGATCACATATCTGTCCGCTTCTATTCTGACAAAATGTCCACAATGTTTATTTGCCTGTTTAAAAAAATCCTCTTTGCTGCTAAAAGGGAACAACGTCCACTCCACGGAATAACTTTCACCGGGTGCAAGTGAAAATGGTGTCGGATGCAATATAAAATCTCCTCTATCATTGCTCATTTTTGTTAAATCTCTCTCAACACTGTACCCCGACAGCGACCCCTTAGTTAGAACAAGTCCAAGATTCGGTGCTTCTCCTCCCATTCTCATAGCCATAATATATGATACATTTTGTCCACACCATATATGTGTATGACACCTATGCTTGAGACATGTCTGTGCGTCAACATAATCATCATTAAACGGCGTATAAATTCCTATATCAGTGAGTGAAGTAAATACATCCCTGTCAGATATGTTGATAAATGTATATTTTTCCTCCACTAAATCGCCGGTTCTCCTGCTTTCCACCTTCACTTTAATTTCATCTATGGATTTTACTGTTCCCCATTCCACAGTTCCATCAATCCAATTCATCCTATATGCATCATTCGATAAAATAAGTTCTTTCATATCTTTTACCGCCCTCCGTTAGACTTTCTTGACCTGATATGTAAATAAGTTTATACTACATGTGATGATAAGTAAATGCAAAAAGCATAGTAAAAAAGTGAAAAAAGGTTATATATTATGAATTTTGAATTGAGTACGGGAATAGAATTTATGATGCACGGAACATTCTGCGCTCCTGACGCCGACTGGATGCACATGAGCCGCCGCATGACGAGCTTTGAGCTCTTCTATGTGACGAGCGGAACTTTGTACATCTCGGACGATGACAACAATTACACCGTAAGGACGGGCGAATACGTCATAACCCCGCCCTGTGAAAATCAGCACGGCTGGAAAGCCTCGAAGTGCACCTTTCACTATTTTCACTGGTACGGTGACATAGCAGACGACGAAAGCTATCCGGTCTTTGGTCAATATAAAGATATCGACACCATTGAAAAATATTACGCCCTGCTCTCCGACGAGAACCTCTCAAAGGAGATTTCCAACCACATCATGGCGATAATCCTGCTTGAAATCAAGAATGGCGGGAAAAATATATCCACTGGCAACAGTGCCGAGCTGTGCCGCCGGATTCTCTCTTACATACAGCTTGCGCCATGTGAGGAGCTAAAGGTATCAGCCGTCGCCGCACATTTTAAGTACAACGAAAAATACCTCACGCACTGTTTTACCCTCGAGACGGGCGAGTCCCTGAAAAAACATCTCAAAGCGGAAATGATAAAGCGTGCCAAGCATATTTTGGAATATACCGACACGCCAATAGCCGCCGTGAGTGAACAGCTCGGCTACAGCGACACTCACAGCTTCTCACATATATTTAAAAACACTGTAAAGCTCTCTCCGCGCGAATACCGCAGCAAGGTGCGCGGCGGACAAAGCCTGAAAGCTAATTGAGAAAGTTCTGAATAATTACGCTCTCCGCTTCCTCCTCGGTGAGTCCGAGTGTGCGCAGCTTAACGAGCTGTTCATCGTTGATTCTGCCGATTGCAGCCTCATGAATTATCGCCGCGTCGATATTTTTTGCCCTGATTTCAGGTATTGAACCGACCTCGGCGTTGTTCATGATAATCGAGTCACACTGTATGTGTGCGTGGCACTTGGCGTTGCCGACAGCCATCGGGTGGAAGGTCTGAACCGACCTGCCCTTTCCAACCGACCTTGAGACTATCTGTGCGGAGCTGTCAGCACCGTTTAATTGAACCTCAATGTCCGACTCCGCGGTCTGCTCCCCCTCGGTCATAAGACGCTCAGTGACATAGAGTCTGGCATTCTTATCAAGCTCAACCTTCGTCTCCCTTATCGTCGAGTCGACGCCCTTTATCTGCGCCGTGTCGAGCGTGAACACCGAGTTCTCCCCGACAAAAATATTAGTCACGGGATTTAAAACCCTTGCACCGCTTCCGTTTCCCTCGCCGTAGTGCTTCTCCTCGTAGCGCACATTTGCATTTTTTCCGACATGGAAGGTGTGGACTCCGTCATGTCTGCTCTCGTTGCATCCGCTGTTGTGTATTCCGCAGCCCGCAATTATCTCAACGTCCGCACCGTCCTCAATGTAAAAATCATTGTACACCAGGTCCTTCATTCCCGACACACTGACAACGACGGGAATGTAAACCGCCTCACCCCTCGTTTTGCCGTCAATGTAAATATCAATTCCCGGCTTGTCAGCCTTCTTCTTAATCTTGATATGTTCGCTGTCTCCGTGACAGATTGATGTTCCGTTCTGCCTTAAATTGAACGCTCCCGTCCGGCTGAACCTCTTATCATTAATTACGTCAAGCACTTCCTGTGTAACACTGTCAAGCTGTACCATTATGCTCATCCCTCCACTCTGTCCATACACTTACGGCATCTTCCCGTTCCTTCAAGATAAGGCAAAACCTCATCCCTTGTCCCGATTTTTGTTATGGAACCATTGTCGATAATCATGATTCTGTCCGCCATATTGATGATTTTCTCCTGATGTGAGATTACGATAAGGCTCTGCTTTTTCTGCCTGTGAATCTCATCAAATTTTCCGATAAGCATCGAGAAGCTCCACAAATCAATACCCGCCTCAGGCTCATCAAATATACACAGCGAATGCTCCTTTGCAAGCACGGAAGCAATCTCTATTCTCTTCATCTCACCACCCGATAGTGTTCCGTCCACCTGACGTCCGATATAGTCTCTGGCACAAAGTCCTACATCCGTGAGCAGCTTGCAGCACTCAGACTCGGCAAGCTCCCTTCCAGCCGCAATTGCGAGAAGCCTTGCAACCGTCATTCCCTTAAATCTCGGCGGCTGCTGAAAAGCAAAGCCTATGCCTGCATTCGCACGGTGATTGATGTCACATTCCGTGATATCCTCACCGTTTAACTCAATCTTACCGCCGTCCGCTCTCTCAATTCCCATAAGCGCCTTCGCAAGCGTCGATTTTCCGCCGCCGTTAGGACCCGTTATGACAAGCATCTCCCCGTCATCCACATGAAATGATATATTATTCAGCAGACTTTTTCTGCCATCCCCGTCATTTACACTCAATGTCAAGTTCTCTACATTCAGCACCTTCATTACCTCTGTTTCTTTTTTAGTCAAGCGGATGTCATATGATGTGTGCCCGATAAAGAATATGCATATCAAATCCTCTCCCGCTTTTTTAATCTCTTACGATGATGTTGAAGCCAAAAGGTATTTTGACCTCTATGATATCGAATTGCTCCGCACTGCGTGCTCCCACAATTCTCATCTTTATTAAAGTATTCCGTATTTAAACCCGGCCAATACATTCTTTGGGCTGTATATAATATATATTTTATTTTAGCCTTTTTCAAGCCGTTTCGTTGCTAATTTAGATAAGTTTAATTTTTACAGGATTGAAAACAAAGAGTTTCCTGTTACGATTCAGGTGCCAAAACGTGCTCTATGAACTTAATCGTGTATAGCATGTTATATTTATGCATATCACGACTTT